>Ga0157370_10005713_pt1 | contig 13906 bp, 11 predicted proteins | sample C35metaG_FD_113463 | JGI IMG/M metagenome (GOLD analysis project Ga0157370, IMG submission 113463) | Corn rhizosphere microbial communities from Kellogg Biological Station, Michigan, USA - C3-5 metaG | ecosystem: Host-associated > Plants > Roots > Rhizosphere > Soil | place: USA: Michigan...
ATACCCTTGAAAATACCAGAAAGAATTTTTGAATTATCCCAAAAATTACCAGTCAAGGGCTATTAGACATTCAACCCGACCAGGTGATTATAAATGAATATATACCTGGAGAAGGGATTAGACCACACAAGAATAGAAACTATTAGGAGAATCAGATCTTTGGAGTCAATCTGGGTAGTGGTTGTGTAATGCGATTTATCAAGGGGAAAAACATAGAGACTATTGATATCGAGATTCCCCGGAGATCCCTTTATATTATGCAGGACGATGCCCGTAGCAAATTCACACATGGAATACCACCAAGGAAAAAAGATAATATCAATGGAATGATCATAAAAAGGGATAGAAGGGTTTCAATTACTTACCGGAAGGTTAAGCCGGCAAAAGTTCACCAAATCAATCCTACAGGAAAAGTAGCGATGATTTTGAAGGAAAAATATAATTTAAACCCTCTATAAATTAAGGGGAAGCTCAAAGACAGGATCTCACCAGAGCTAACAGAAAATTGTCGAAATTGGTTTCTTAAAATCGTCTCCATGGATACCGCTAGACGCCATTGATTATGGGCATCAGCTGGTTAAGCAGACATGGCAGAAAAAGGATAGTGAATAGATCAGTCAGTCCCCATGAATTTAATTTCTATGTTGCCAGGCAAACGAGGTTCTAAATTCCAACGGAGACTGCTCGGTCTTAGACTTAAACAATCTGCTGAAGGATTGCGGATGCTCGAAGCCGAGCTGATAGGCTGTTTCGGCAACCGATAAATCTGTTGTTGACAATATGTCTTTTGCCTTCTCCACCAGTTTAGAGTGAATAAGCTGCTGTGCGTTCTGGCCCGTTAATGCGCGCAGCATATCGCTCATATATCCTGGTGATAAATTCACTTGGTCTGCCAAATATTGCACTGTAGGAATGCCAGAAGATACCGCCTTACCCTCGCTAAAATACTGGTCCAGGATAGCCTCCATCTTTTGCAGCTGATCGCTGTTTACTGCTTTGCGGGTAATAAATTGGCGTTTGTAAAATCTATTGCAGTAGTTTAACAGTAATTCTATCTGAGAAACGATGACGTCCTGGCTAAACTCATCGATACGGCTGGCTAGCTCTCCCTCGATAATTTTCAATACAGTCATAACGGTGGCTCGTTCATGATCAGACAAATGCAACGCTTCGTTGGCTGCATAAGAGAAAAATCCAAATTGCTTTATCCGTTTAGAAAGTGGATAGGAAAGAAAAAGATCCGGATGAATCAATAACATTTTGCCTGAAGTTGCTTTGCCATCCGGACTCTCAAATACCTGCCCCGGAGCGGTAAATACCAGACCACCTTCACCAAAATCATAATAGCTTTGCCCGTATTTTGCTTTACCACAAAGACTGGTTTTAAAAGCGATTTTATAAAAATCCATGATCAGTGCAGCAGGCAGGTCTGCAGGCACATAGTTCATTTCTTTTATATCAGTGTAACTGATGAGCGGATGTTTGGGCATGGACAAACCAAACATCCGATGAAAATCAGTCAGGGATTCAAATTTGTAAACTATACTTTCTCTCTTTTTCATCCGTCAAATTTTGTTAAAGATAATCAACTACCACGGCGTTACTCCGGTTTCCGGGTTGTATTCTTCAGCGATGAATTTACCAGTCAGGCCCTCTTCCCCTATCATGGCGTATTTGGCGATACGGGATCCACCATCCTGCGCCGTCCCTGTTCCCTGGTGGCCATTGAAGTCTGTAGCTACAAAACCCGGGCAAACTGCGTTTACTTTAAATGCCGTATCCTTTAACTGATAGGCCAGCTCTATCGTGTACATATTCAGCGCCGCTTTAGATGATGGGTAGAGTGCAGCTTTATGTGCGTAATATTTCCAGCTAGGGTCACTGTGCAATGTAAGCGAGCTCCCGCTGGAAGATACATTTACAATTCGGGGCTCAGTTGATTTTTTCAGCAAATCGATAAAGGCCTGGGTTACCCGAACCACACCGTAGAGATTGGTCTCGAACACGGTTTTAAATTGCTCGACACTTGCCGTTAATGAAGATTGGGGAAAGCCACCATTGATGCCTGCGTTGTTGATCAGCACATCCAGTGATTCAGTTTTCTTGCCAACTTCTTCCCTGGCTGCCTTAACAGACTGCTCATCAGTAACGTCCAATATGATCGACTCTACCTGATTAAGTCCTTCTGCGTTTAGCTTTGCTACCGCAGCCTGGCCATTTCCAGCGGTGCGACTGCCCAGATATACATGATATCCATGGAGCAACAACTGCCGGGCAGTTTCAAAGCCAATACCTTTGTTGGCTCCGGTGATTAATGCTTTTTTCATAGTTTAGTTAGCTTCTTGATGATATACATGGGCAAACTCCTGAGCAAAATCCCTAAACTTGGTCTTGCCAAATACGGGTCTGTGTCGGTAAAAATCTTCATACAACAAACCACTTTCCTGCGCTGCCTGCATGGCAATAAACCCATTTGCGATCCATTCATTCATACCCGCGGCTAACATCCCGCTGAGCATTTGTTCCCGGGGAATGACCTTCCAGATTAAATCCGGCTCGCCGATAGCTTCGCCCAGGATTTGTGCAACTTCGTTTGGCGATACTTCATCGCTGGCCAGGTAGTGCACGGATCTGCCTTTAAAGGGTTTATCCATTTCTTCCGAGATCGTTTTAGCAATGTCTTCAGCTGCAACCCAGGGTTCTTTTTGATTACCCCCATAACTCGAAACAATTGCACGTTGGGTTTTGATAGCGGCTAAGTTTCTATATAAATTGCTATAGAAACCCACTGGCCGAATAAATTTGATAGCAACCTCATCTGGCAACTGGCCTAATATACCTTCTACTTTATTATGGAGGTAAAGGCTTCCGGTTCCCTGGTCGGTATGCGCACCGATGCTGCTGAGGTGTACCAGCTGCTTGACACCGGATTGCTCTACCGCTATTTTGTAGTTGTTGCCGATCCGGTCAAAAGCAGCGACGAAGTCGAGATCTTTGTCAAAAATACTGCCTATGCCTTCCCAGGCTTCCATCAGGTAAACAGCATCAGCGCCCCGGAAGGTTTCGGTTAAAAATTCAATATCAAAAAAAGACCCTATTGCCGCTTTGGCACCTAAAGATTCAATTGCAGACTGCCGTTCGGCTTTGGTGGTAATGACAGTGAGGTGGTGTCCTTTACTGACTAATTCAATTGTCAGGGGCTTTCCTATATTTCCCAATGACCCTGTGATAACTATATTCATATAACTTTTTTTTATTCAACAAAGGTGCTGAACAACCGGATGGAGAAAATAACCGAACCAGGGTTTTTCATAACCAAAATGCATTGCGTTAAAAAAAGACTTTATCAATCGCAATGATTGAAGCTGTCGACGCTAATTATAGATTGCAGGATTTCTTCAACGATACCTTGCTGTTTTATTCAAATTCTTAGAAAACCAGAAATTTTTAATATTTCGTCATTTATCATAGGAGAAGGACCTCTTCACACCAGGATCAAATTTTCAAGAATCAAATTAACCGTATTTCAACTTACAAGAGTACGGATTCTATATATTTGAGGGTGACCAACTTTTTTATTTACCCTGAAGTTTTTATCATTACTGATTATCAAACTAAATATTTCATTTGATTAATGGAACGGGACTTATCATCAGCCATGGAAAGACCGAAGCTCAGGCGGAAAAAATCGAAGTGGATGACTTTGCAAATCATATGTTCCCAGCCACTACATCCCTGAAGTTTAAATAATGAGGGAATCGTGATTATTCTTTAAAATATCAATCATGCGAAAAGCAGACACATAGACTGTATTCTTTCCATAACAACTGATCATCACCATCTGGCAGGGATGTGAATACATCTTAAGTTTTATGCAACCAGAACTATCTAACTATAGCGCAGTATACTGCGACAACTCATAACAATTTATCCCTAATTCACCTCTTTAGGTTTGAATCAGACAATCTTTAGTGTGCATTGAACAATTTTTGGATTGATTGCCAAGATAGCTTTGTACCATAATAATTAAGCAATATTATATGGTCGCAGCATTCATGAAATCTCAATTAGTGGACGAGCATTCTGCATCTGAATTGGATGATATTTTCTGGAATCTTTTATAGGGAACTAAGGAGCCTGGCCATATCGCTTACGAAGTGCTAAGTGCAAACAATATTCCTTTTACCAACTATCTGACTGAAAAACGGGCATCCGAAAGGGATTTACAAAACATGCTGAACTGGTCGCAGGGAAAGGCTACGCGGAAGCGGCAAAATGTCTTCTAACAAGCGAATTAAATAGTATTATTCTTAAAATTTTAAATCAAGTAAAATGAAAACAGTATTAATTACCGGTACATCTTCAGGAATAGGAAGAGCTGCAGTGCTAAAATTCAACAACGAAGGTTGGAATATAATCGCTACGATGCGTGCACCAGAAAAAGAAAAAGAGTTGAACCAATTAAATAATGTTCTGGTCACTGCTTTGGATGTTCAAAAACCAGATACTATTGCCAAAGCTATCATTCTTGGCATCAATAAATTTGGAAAAATTGATGCAGTGGTGAACAATGCCGGAGCTGCAATTTTTGGCGTATTCGAGCTGGCGACAGAAGAGCAGGTAAATCAGGTATTTGACACCAACGTTTTTGGCCCCATGCGTGTTTTAAGGGCTATTCTTCCCTACTTCAGAACCCAACGTTCGGGAACAATCATAAACATTACTTCGCAAGGCGGAAGGATTACCTTTCCAACCTGCAGCATCTATCATGCAACAAAATTTTCCCTCGAAGGACTGACTGAAGCGATTGCCTATGAACTCATTCCCTTCGGCATAAAAACAAAAATTGTGGAGCCAGGATCAACAGCGACCAAATTTGTTGGTGCAGCGGAAGTAACAGCAGGCCAAATTCCCGAATACGAGCAATTTGTAAATATTGGATTAGGAAATTGGGCTAAGTACGATACAATGGTTTCCCAACCCGAAGAAATAGCAGAAACGATTTTTATTGCTGCAACGGATAATAGTGATCAATTGAGATATCAGGCTGGTAAAGATACGGAACTGTATATAGGTAAAATGCAGACAGGTGACGATCAAGCTTACGTGGATTATATGCGGCAAAGGTTCATTCCCGAATATTTGAGCACAGAAAATAGTAATGAATTATAAAGAAGTTTCCATACTTATCACTGGAGCAGGCAACGGAATGGGCTCAGCGCTAGCAAAAAGGTTTTCAGAACATAAGTGGACAGTGATGGTTACTCCAAATGAGCGTGATGCTGTAAAGAACATCTACAATCGAGCTTTACGAGTTGATTGGTACTGATCTATTTTCCTTTTTGATAGTAGTTCAGTCTGATCTAGAGGTATCAGCTCGCTCCATTATTGAGCATTTGATCATCGGGATAGAGAATTAGGATTATGAGGTTCGCCCCAGGAATTTCTAATGAGATCTACCAGCATTATCGACGCGCGCTCTGTAGCGGCTCTATCAAGGGCCAACCAGTCAAATGGAGCATATTTTTTTTTTGTAAATTTATAAATCTTTAAGCTGCTTGGAATTTAAGCCGCTTAAAGATTCCATAACATCTGGTTATTATGAAGCAGGATAAAACAAATAAATTGATCTATAAAAGCGAAAAACTGGAAGACTTTGAAACTTTAAAACTTTTGACCAACCTGGATCCAAAGCCGCACAAGTCTTTCCGACTGTTTAGTTCTGCCGATTGCTTATCTGGAAACCCAATTACGTACAGAAGACGAGATTACTTTAAGGTTAGTTTATTGCGAGGTGAGTATATTGTTCATTATGGTGATGAAAGTATAAAAGTCGCTGGTTGCGTACTCTCCTTTTTTAGTCCTTGGGTTCCCTATACCATAGAGCAATTAAAAGAAGAAGAAGTTGCTGGCTTTATGATCTTCACTGAACTCTATTATGACACCTATTTTAATCAGGGAATCAGACAAGCCCCCATATTTAATAACGAATCCAAGCCTCTTTTTCTGCTTGATGGCAATCAGGAGAATGCGGTAAAGTTGATCTTCTCGAAAATTCAACAACAGGAACAATCTGATTATTTATTAAAAGATGATTTGATTAGGAATTACCTCAGTGAACTAATGCATTATGCAAACACTTTGCAGGTGGCTACTGAAAAGCATCATTCGCCTTCTTCAAAAGAGCGGTTACATAATGTATTTATTGAATTGTTAGATCGACAATTTCCAGTTGAGACCGCCCCCCACAAACACCTTCGTACGGCGAGCGATTTCGCTGAAGCCCTTAATGTTCATGTTAATTACCTAAACAGAATCTTGAAAGAGCAAACGGGTAAATCTACAAGCGCAATCCTATTTGAGCGGATTTTGAAAGAATCGATCATTTTACTGAAGCACACGGACTTGAGTGTGTCTGAAATTGCTTACAACCTGGGATTTAAAGACGTCTCTCATTTTAACCACTTTTTTCGCAAACAAGCTCACACTACACCCACTTCTTTCAGAAATTGATGTATAACGCTTCGAAAGAAATAGGTTCCTATTAATAAGCGTGCGCTATAATCGAACTTAAATTTAGTTGTAGCTTGTGAATGCTTGAACAATTCACTTTTTTCATGAAAGGCTGGATTTTCAAAACATCGACTTGCGAATTATCAAATCTCCAGACACTATGGGATATTTTACTTGAAACTCATCGCTAAGCTTACATCACGCATAGAGATGGCTATAAGATTTGCCCAATAATCTTTGTGTAAAGCAAACAAAACGCTTCATTCCCATAGTTATATAATCCCTAATAGCTCTCCAATTATTAATGTAATCTATTAATGCCTTATGGGTTATGGTTTGTCCCGGTCATGATTAATTACGTTTAAGATTTCTTTGACAAGAGCCTTGTAAATTTCGTCAACCGTCATTATCATTTAATTCTTTGGTCAGAGGTCATACTAGCTTTATTTAACTATCAAAGTTATTTTCGTGGGATTCGCTCGAGACTATTATATTGGGCTAAGAATGAAAAATCACCATCATGCTAAGTTGTGAATTCCCATCTATTCATAGCCTCTGTGAAAATGGTATTTCTCGAATACTTCGAGGCTAAGAAAGTTTAATTTTTAGATAGAATATCATTTAATCAATCAGGTGTAGATTCCTTATCTCTTTGGAAATTCTTGAGTATCTAAGACATACTTAGTATCATCTACTTCCATTTCAAAATTTGGTTCATTATCATAATCATATTCAGTCTTAAATTCTCCATCTCACTCACAACCAATTCCACATTATACCATGCTCCTTTACCTGGAGATAACTTATACATTCCTTTCATTAAGTTTACAAATAAGGCATCAAGGGTTTTTTCTTCTGGCGCATCTGGATATCCGGGTCAAATGATTTGCCCTTACTATCATCTATGTAATAGGTAGTGGTCGATTCTATATAAGTTGTTAGAATTGAAGTTTGAACAACAACTTTAATCCAGTTTTCAACTGGAACATTATCGAAAATTGTCTGTGCAATTTCTTCTATCAGGCTATTTAAAACTTTCATAATTGAACTATTTCGCTGTTGGAATTATTTATTATTTTTATCTACCAGCTACCTATTTTATTTTTTTCTCAAACGTTCAATATCATCGTTTAATTCCTGATCCCAAATAAATTCCATATCGAATTTGCCTGCTGAAAATAATGTGAATATCGCTCGATTCCATTTGTTATTTCCTCCTTCGGTTGTTATCGCGTGAAGATTAAAATAGATTTTGGTAATAAAAATCCCCCGCGGGCATCGAATCTTTCATTTTCATTTAAATATCCTTTAAAATCTAGACTGTTACCAACTACTTATAAAGCAAGTTGAGCATTATTCCAATCATCAACCTTAATAGAGTCAACCAGTGCATGACCTATCTAACGTCATTATGATTAATTTCTTTTCCTCATGTGAAGCACATTGATGCAGAATTATTTAGCCATATCTTTCCAAGAAAATGACAGTTCATGAAATACCTATTAAGCTAAGAAGTTTTAATTTTTTGATAGAATATCATTTAACCATTCGGGTACCAAATCCTTATCTCTTGGGAAAACTTTCAAATCATCAATAAACTTATCGGGGCTAGGATCATATTTAAACTCGGGCTTTTCATCATAATCAAAATGTATGTTAAATTTTCCGTCGCTAGTTACAGTTATTATACATGTATACCAGGCTCCCTTATTGGGAGATAACTTGTATAATTCTTCGCGCAATTTTTTAATTTTTAGCGTTACATCCTCGCCATTTTCTTCTGGGTCAAAAGAAATTATTTCCCCATTTTTCTCATAAAATGATTTAACGGAAATCATTTTATTTATCGCATAAATGTTCAAGGTAAAATTATCCCAATCGTCTGATGGGATATTAGAATTTGAAATTTGAATTATTTCGTTTATAAGATTATTTGTGATGTCCATAGATGTAAATGTTAATTAAAAATAGTTAATTTTTCTGTTATTCCGTCTATTGTTTCAGTAATTTTGAAAGCACTCGGTCTGATAGTATTATCAGAATATATTGGCTGGATCTTTACTTTCACAGACTTTCCATTTTTCAGTTGTTCAGCCCAATTTTTTTCCATTTGGCCCCACTCCCCCTTGTGGTAATTATTAACTTGGGCATCCATTGGAACAAGATTTTCCTTTCCGCCAGCCCCTCCAAATTGATCACCTATCAAATGCCCTCCTTGGTCATCTGTTAATCTACCATCTGATTTACCAACAGTCCTTTGGGCATATGGACTTCTGCCACCTTTTTCTAACTTTAATTCTCCTTCAACTTCCTTTATGCGGCCATTATTATCAGTTTTATAGTTATACCCATTTACATCGTAATCTTGATTTGGTTTTAATCTTTTAACTTTTGTGCCGTCTTCTAAGATAACTGTTTCGAACTGAGCTTTTTTAGTATTAGATACTACCTCTCCAAGCGTCCTCGCCTTTTTAGCTTCTTCTGCTGCTTTAGCTGCCTCCAATGCTTTTGCCGTTGCGTTAGCCTCTTCTGCTATTTTTGCTGCCCTTGCCGCTTCGGCGGTTTTAGCCAAAATATTGGCACCTTCACCAGTTTTAGCCGCAACATTCGCAAGCTCTGCACCACTTACCACAGCCTTGGCTTCGCCAACGCCCGTAAACATTAGACCTACTTCGAACCCGGTACGTCCTGTATACCTTCCCCAATCGCGTGGGCTTTGCTTTGATGCCCAGTCTTTGGCTTGCTTCAACCCTTCACCCGTTTTAGTGATGGCAGCCTTACCCGCACTTTCCAGGTTGCCAGGCGTGGTTGCCCAATTATAAGCATTTATGTGCGCCTGCCCAATATCACTTACAACTTTCTTTACGTTGCCAGGTGTGCTTACCCAATCAGCGGCACCGTTTACCGCGTTCTTAGTTGCTACAGCAGCGTCTTTAACCTTGCCTGCAGTTTCAGTAGGATGGGTTACAGCATGCAAGGCGGCACCTCTCGCTTTATCGCCCATCTCTTTTAAAAACACCAACCCTTCACCAATACCCTTTACCCCACCATATATTCCTTCATTTATACCCAGTTTAAAATTGGCGTATTTACCGTAAAGACCACCAACCTTGTTATTGGCTTTTTCCTGATCATCAAAACCCTTCTGGAACCAGTCATCCACCTTGGCGCCGAGGCTTTTCATCTCCCGTTGCCGCATTGCCGTAACATTGGCTTCAATAGCTGCCATGGCAGCCGGTATACTAAAATGAATACCAATTTTACCGCCCAGACTGCATGGCAATTTCGAATCTTCAAGCAGTTTGTGGTAAGGGCCTATCGTAATGCCTTGCTGTACACCCTGCCACAGCAAGGGGATGGGCTGACACTTGGTTTTGGTGATGGAACAGATACCTAGGCAAGGAATGTTGACCAGGGGTACTTTATCGCCCTCGGTAGCCATTTGTTTGCCATACAGGCGAACATTTTTATGATTGGTTACCTTAAGTTTTCCAAATCCAAGCCCTTTATCGCAAACCAGATAGACACCATTCGGAACATATTTCTTGGCCATGGCTAATTGTTTAGAGGTGTAAGGACACAACTATTACGATACATCAATACGCCTTCAATCGCGTATTGGGTTAATTGGGATGATTGCAACGGCATGCCATCGCTGCCGTATTCATAGCTTTCTAAATGAAAACCTTCTAGATGAGCATTGAGATTATACACTTCCAACAGTTCGCTAAACATTTCAGTTACGCTATCTTGATCAAAGTTCTCCCGATCGATCTCACCCTCTATTTTGATCATACTGCTATGCAGTATTTCATCGCAATCTGCTAACGAAACCTTTGTTTTAAAGGGTAATGCGGTTTGGCCGATGGCATTGGGTATTTCGCGGTAGCTATTAACAGTATACTGACTGTCTTTGTTAAAATTTTGTTCCAGTAGCCCAGGCAATATGGCGTGATACAGATAGGATGATTGAATAGCACTGTTTAACCCGCCATCGGTATACAGCAGTAATACCGCATCGTTGATCATTTCTTTAAGCTGCCCATAATTTGCATATTTTCTTGCAATCGCGGGTCTGATTTCAAGCCAGTGATCTTTGATTTCAGATAAATTGATCACCTGTTGAATTTTGCCATGCAGATCTGTTTCTATCAGCAATTTCTTCCGCAACTCGGCCATGCTCATATCTACAGCATCCACACCATCATTCTTGAGCTGCCACTGCTTTAAAAGCTGGATGGAAAACACATAATTTAAGGCAGCTTTTTGCTCTACTGTAACCCTAACTTCAGATTTGATTTCGTTGTGGTATTGGTAATCTTCAACGGTATAATTGATTTGCTGTTCAATCTGGTAAACCTTCGATGTACCCTCTCTTAATCCGAAATTGATCGGATAGTTATCTTTGTACAGCATGGCTTAGCTTTTATTAATTTCTACCTTGCCACCATTTATAGAAGCTGTTGCGGTAACGCCTATGGTTAAGTTTTTTTGCCCGTCTATGGTAAAATCATTTTCAGTAGCCGACAGGTTCATCGCCTTGGCTTTGGCATCTACCATATCTTTTCCTTCCACTGTGATTACTTCACCCTTGATATCTAAAGTTTTGGTAGCCGCAGCGGTTTGTTCTGGTGTAGCACCCTCTGCCGGAGCCAAATTGCCTATGGTAATTTTTGGCGATTGAATATCGATGCTTTCGGTAAAATTGACACTGAGCGATTTTCCGGTAATGGCTACGTTCCCCTCTTTATCCATGGTAAACGTACTTAAACCAGTATGGATCACAATTTTATTTCCCGCCTGCGCGGTTAGCAAAGCTTGTCCGTTTTTAATGTTGATAAAGTTTGCGGCACTGGTACCCATATTCAGGGCGTGGTTTAAATCATCAAAAGTTAAGGCACTGCCTTTTCTAGAAGTTAGCCCCTTTGTATTACTGTTCTTAAAGCCTGAACTGTCGCCACTCTTCCCATGGTAAACACTGCCCATCACCACCGGACGGGCTACATTACCTTCTTCAAAGGCAATCACGACCTGATCGCCATTTTCAGGGATCACATGGAAACCGCGGTTTTTACCTGTATCGCCGCTCCCGGCATTCGGGCTTACTACCCGTAGCCATTCGGTTACATCATTAGTGTGACATTCCCATTTAAGTTTCACTTTAATCCGCCCCTGGCCTTGCGGGTCGTCATTATCAACGACATCGGCCAATTGCATATCTGGATTTGGCTTATCGTAATTTGTTACTAGTAACCGTTCGGTACTGGCTACTACTCCTTCGAAGGTGTTGTGGTATTTCCCCGTTCCATCCAGATTATGGGTGATGCTGGTAATTAAAAAACGGCCCAAGCTTTCAGTAGCAAAAGCAATTTCCTGCCTGATGCTCATGGTAATTTCCGCGATAGAGCCAATGCTTAACCCGGCATGATCGCCGCTGGCATTCACTTTTAGCAACTCGCTTATATTTGCTTTTTCTTCATTATCAACGTGGTTTTTAATGTCGCCACTGTTATCTACCCTGATCATTGAAGGCTGATTAAATGTTTTGCTGTACATTAAATTGGATGCTTTGATCGCATGTGCCAGATCGGGATTGCCATCCGCCTTGCCACTACTTTCACTTTGCAGCATTTCATCCTGTTTAGGGTTATAGGCAAAACGTTTGTTTTTAAGTGGCATCACTTCCATGGCATACTGCAAATTGTGCACATCGCGACCATAAAACAGGTCAACATCCTTTTGCACATCTGGTTTTCCGAAATTCAGTTGCTGACCGTCATAGTACAGCCATTCATGGTATTCACCTGAAAGGCGGTTTAAAAATTCCCAGTCACTTTCCTTATACTGGATCAGGTAATCTATACTTGATGTACGGCTGGCATTTGCTACTATTTTTAAATCATTAGCTGGGGTATCAATGGTGGCTAGTTTTACAATTTCATTTAAATCTTTATCCAGATAAGATCCAAGGTCTTCGCCACGGTCTATCAAAATAGTTGGGCTGTATCCACTCACAATTAAGACCCCATGGTAGCCGTGACTTTGCGCCAGTTCTACACGGGTAACCAAACCAGAAAACTGTTGTAGCTGTTCGGGTGGGTAGCCAAAAGAGGCCGTTAGGGTTTTGCCTACAAAACCACGGCTATCATCCAGATTAATCAAACCGGGCGCACCCATTTGATCGTGGTTAAAACGCAATTCGAAATAATGGTGACTATTAAAAGCCTGCTGTAAACTAAAAGAGGCAAAATGAAGTATTGCCTGATCTTCTATATTGATTTCGGTAACGAGTTTCTGTTCCATATTTGTTTCAAGATTGGTCGCAACAGATGATGAGAAAGCCTCAATCTTTGCTGTGCCTTTTATCAATGTAAAATGAAATGAAAGTAGTTTCATTTTACATGAGATGCTATATAAAGTCCAATACCCAACTGCTGAAAGCTGAGAAAAATGTTTACTTAGGGATGCAATATCTGCTTAATGGGAACATGAGTAGCGGGTTAATTTAGATTTGAGTAATTTTTAAAATGAAAATATGATCAGCTAAAAGAAACTGGCATCAACCCGTCACCTTTAGCTGATCATATAGTTAAAATTAGGCTTTTGGCCAGTCGTTTTCATGTTCAGCGTTACCCAACTTGAGTTTTCTGGCCGATACCACGAAAGTAAGTGTCATTGGCGTATTGTCATTTACCGCTATACCCTCGCTGTATTGAATAATGTAGCCATCCTCGAAAGTTAATTCCTTCATTTTAGCGTCTTCCTCTCCTTTTTTGAAAAGAATCGTGCCTGACTGCGGCTTATATTGATTGTTAACCATTGATTCGATTACTGAAGTATCTTCTGTAGATTCGATTTCGATGTTAATGGTTCCACCATATACACCTGATGACGGACGGCCTTTTGCGTCTACATCTCTGTTTAATGAAAAGCTGCACTGTAATACATCAAATTCTTTTGAACCTAATGTTAATCTGGTTTTAAATGCCATGTCTTTGAAGTTTAAATGTTTTTGAAAATGATTAATAAACTGGATTGGGCTTGAAGGTTTTAGGGTCAGAGGTTAGAATGGGTTAGATCGAATATGCGAACTAAACTACAAAAACCTTAACTATTTAGCGGTTAAATGGTTAGATAGGTTAGAAATAACTAACCGACACTAAACCCTAACCAATACTAACCCTGCTAAGCCTTAGGCCAATCGTTAAGATGCTCCGCGTTTCCGAGTTTCAGCTTTCTGGCTGAGATCTGGAATTTTAGTGTCATCGGATGATCCCCTACAATGTTAATTCCTTCGGAATATTTCACAATGTAGCCATCTTCAAAATCGACTTCTTTCATTTTGGCATCTTCTTCAGATTTCTTAATTAAAAGGGTTCCGGTAATGGGTTTG
>Ga0157370_10005716_pt1 | contig 13901 bp, 12 predicted proteins | sample C35metaG_FD_113463 | JGI IMG/M metagenome (GOLD analysis project Ga0157370, IMG submission 113463) | Corn rhizosphere microbial communities from Kellogg Biological Station, Michigan, USA - C3-5 metaG | ecosystem: Host-associated > Plants > Roots > Rhizosphere > Soil | place: USA: Michigan...
AAACCCTGAGCACAGAAGGCCGCAGCGAATTCCCGCGCACCTTCAACAGCCAGTTCATCAAGGCCCAGGAAATGCGCTACGGCGAGAACCCGCACCAAAGCGCGGCGTTCTACGTGGAAGCCAAGCCAGCCGAAGTCAGCGTGGCCACCGCCACCCAACTGCAAGGCAAAGAGCTGTCGTTCAACAACGTGGCCGATACCGACGCCGCGCTGGAATGCGTGAAGAGCTTCGTGAAACCGGCCTGCGTGATCGTCAAACACGCCAACCCATGCGGCGTGGCCGTGGCGCTGGACAGCGAAGGCGGCATCCGTCAGGCCTATGAGCTGGCCTACGCCACCGACACCGAATCGGCGTTCGGCGGCATCATCGCCTTCAACCGTGAGCTGGACGCGGCAACCGCCAAAGCCATCGTCGACCGCCAGTTCGTGGAAGTGATCATTGCCCCAAGCGTAAGCGCCGAGGCCCGTGAAGTGGTCGCCGCCAAAGCCAACGTGCGCCTGCTGGCGTGCGGCCAGTGGAACGCCGAGCGCGCCGCTGCCTGGGACTACAAACGCGTTAACGGTGGCCTGCTGGTACAGAGCCGCGACATCGGCATGATCACCGCCGACGACCTGAAAGTGGTCACCCAGCGCGCCCCGACCGAGCAGGAAATTCACGACCTGATCTTCGCCTGGAAAGTGGCCAAGTACGTGAAATCCAACGCCATCATCTACGCCAAGAATCGCCAGACCATCGGTGTCGGCGCCGGCCAGATGAGCCGCGTTAACTCCGCCCGTATTGCCGCCATCAAAGCCGAACACGCTGGCCTGCAAGTGCAGGGCGCGGTGATGGCATCGGACGCGTTTTTCCCGTTCCGGGATGGCATTGATAACGCGGCGAAAAACGGGATTACCGCGGTAATTCAACCGGGTGGTTCGATGCGCGATAACGAAGTGATCGCCGCGGCAGACGAAGCCGGCATCGCCATGGTCTTGACCGGCATGCGCCACTTTAGACATTAAGACGGCTGCGCTGACGCAGGCATCTGCTGCGTTGGACTGGACTTTTGCGGTGCTCATTGCCAGGCGGCAACTCCGCTCGCAAAAGCCCAATCCGCCTTGCATCTACCTACGTCATCGCTCCCTCGATAGGCGTCGCCTGATTTTTAGCCCCACGCCGACCGCGCCTTCGCGCGGCGGCTTTCAACAGAGGCTTGCAGCATGAATGTATTGATCATTGGCAGTGGCGGTCGTGAACACGCCCTGGCGTGGAAAGTCGCACAAGATCCGCGTGTGGAAAAAGTATTCGTTGCCCCCGGCAACGCCGGCACTGCCACCGAAGCCAAGTGCGAAAACGTGGCTATCGACGTGTTGGCGCTGGAGCAATTAGCGGATTTCGCTGAGAAGAATGTCAGCCTGACCATCGTCGGTCCGGAAGCGCCGCTGGTAAAAGGCGTGGTCGATCTGTTCCGCAGCCGCAACCTGCGCTGCTTCGGCCCGACCGCTGGCGCGGCGCAGCTGGAAGGTTCGAAAGCGTTCACCAAAGACTTCCTCGCCCGTCACAACATTCCGACTGCCGAGTACCAGAATTTCACCGAAGTAGAGCCAGCCCTGGCTTACCTGCGTGAAAAAGGCGCACCGATCGTGATCAAGGCCGACGGCCTGGCCGCTGGCAAAGGCGTGATCGTGGCCATGACGCTGGAAGAAGCCGAAGACGCCGTGCGCGACATGCTCGCCGGCAACGCCTTTGGTGACGCCGGTTCGCGGGTGGTGATTGAGGAATTCCTGGAAGGCGAAGAAGCCAGCTTTATCGTCATGGTCGATGGCAAGAACGTGCTGCCAATGGCCACCAGCCAAGACCACAAACGCGTAGGCGATGCCGACACCGGCCCGAACACCGGCGGCATGGGCGCTTACTCGCCAGCGCCAGTGGTCACCGCCGAGGTGCATCAGCGCGCAATGGACGAAGTGATCTGGCCAACCGTGCGTGGCATGGCTGCCGAAGGCAACGTGTACACCGGTTTCCTGTACGCCGGGCTGATGATCGACAAGGCCGGCAAGCCAAAGGTCATCGAATTCAACTGCCGCTTCGGCGACCCGGAAACCCAGCCGATCATGCTGCGTTTGCAGTCCAGCCTGGTGCTGCTGATTGAAGGCGCGCTGGCTGAAGCGCTGGACAAAATCGAAGCGCAATGGGATCCGCGTCCGAGCCTCGGCGTGGTGCTGGCCGCTGGCGGCTACCCGGGCGACTACGCCAAAGGCGTGGCCATCAATGGCTTGGCCGACGCGGTGTCGGAGCAAGGCAAGGTGTTCCATGCTGGCACGACGCTCGAAGACGGCAAGGTGGTGACCGCAGGGGGCCGCGTGTTGTGCGCAACCGCGTTGGGCGAAACCGTTGGCGCCGCGCAGGCACATGCCTACGAGCTGGCGAAAAAAATCGATTGGGACGGCTGTTTCTACCGCACCGACATCGGTTATCGGGCCATTGCGCGGGAACGCGGCGAAGATTGACGAATTAATTACCCAATTAGTCGGCAATTACGCACAAAAGGCAGCTCATTGAGCTGCCTTTTGCGTATTACCGGCCAAGCCAGGTTGGCTATAATCCGAGCACTTAAAGTTGAAGGGATTTCATTGTGCGTGGGCTCAGGATTGCCATAGGACTTGTTGCCAGCCTGCTACTGGCTGCGCTCTCACCACTGCCGGCGCTGGCAGCGGAGCAAGGCCAATGGTCTGCGCTGCTGGACAGCGACGCCAGCCTGCAACTCAACGACATCCGCGCCAATAACAGCGTCAGCCGTTTTTCCCCTGTCGACATCCAACAACTGGTCACCCCGGGCGGCAACGTAGCGCAATGGCTGCACACGCGCTTGCCAGGCAAAGACCGCGAACGCCTGCTGCGGGTATTTGCGCCTTACCTCGGCCACCTTGATCTCTACGTGCTGCGCGGCGACGAACTGCTTGCCAGCACGCGCACCGGCAGCCAGACGCCGCTCGCCGAACGCCCCCTGCCAAGCCGCGACTTTCTGCTTCCCCTGCCGGTAAGCAACGACACCCTCGATATTTACCTGCGCCTATCCAGCAGCCACGCGCTGCGGCCGGCCATCACCATTGACGACACCAGCGCCTTCGCCGCCGATGACAGCCGCGCGTTGTTTTACGGCATGTTGCTCGCCGCGTTTGGCTTGCTGCTGCTTTACAACCTGGTGCGCTTTGCCTACACGCGCATTCGCAGCAGTTTGTGGCTGGCATTGGCGCAACTGAGCCTGCTGGGCACCACCAGTACACTGCTCGGCATCAACGCCTCGTGGCTGGCGGGCTGGCCAGGCTTGCAGGTACAGGCGGGGAATATCTCTATTCTGCTGGCGATTCTTTGCAGCCTGGCGTTCACCCTCAACTTCTTCCAGCGCGTGCAGCCCGTTGCGGTTTGGCGACGCTTGCTGCTGGCCGAATGCGCCGCCATCGGTCTGCTCATTCTGCTGTTGCTGGCCGCCAGCCACGTACAGTTCAACCGCGTGGTGTATCTGTTCGCCGCCATCAGCAGCCTGAGCGTGATGGCCGTAGCGGCGTATCACTGGATGCACGGCTACAAACCGGCGCGCCTGTTCACCCTGGCTCAGTTGATCTTCAACCTGGCATTTGTCGGCGCCCTGCCCTCGCTGTTCGGCTATTGGTCTTACGATTCCGACTGGCTGGCGTTCAACCTGCTGTGCTTCGCGGCCGTCAGCGGCTTTCTGCAAAGCCAGGCGCTGGCCGAACGGCAGTTGCGTTTGCAGCATGAACATTTCAACTACAGCCGCGAACAAGCGGCGAGTTCGGCCGAGTTGCGCGCCAAGGCCGAGTTTCTGGCCAAGATCAGCCACGAAATTCGCACGCCTATGAATGGCGTGCTGGGCATGACCGAATTGCTGCTCGGCACTCAGCTGTCGACCAAACAGCGCGACTACGTGCAAACCATCCACAGCTCGGGCAACGAGCTGCTCACGCTGATCAACGAGATTCTCGACATCTCCAAGCTGGAGTCCGGGCAAATCGAGCTGGACGACGTGCAGTTCGACCTCAACGCACTGATCGACGACTGCCTCGACATCTTCCGCGCCAAAGCCGAGCAGCAAAAGGTCGAACTCATCAGCTTTATGCAGCCGCAAGTGCCGCGTGTAGTCAGCGGCGATCCAACGCGCCTACGCCAAACGCTGCTGAGCCTGCTCGATAACGCCTTCAAACAGACCGACGAAGGCGAAATTCTGTTGGTTGTGGCCGTAGACACCAGCGGCGACGAACCGCGCCTGCGCATTGCCGTGCAAGACAGCGGCCGCTCGCTGGACAGCAACGAGCGCGACGCCCTGCTCAACGCCGAGCTACACAGCAAAGACTTCCTCGCCGCCACCGGCGTTGGCGCCCGCCTGGGCCTGATCATCGCCCGCCAATTGGTGCGGTTGATGAACGGCACCTTTGGCATTCAAAGCGGCGGCAACCAAGGCAATACCTTGTGGCTGACCCTGCCGCTGGACGCCGAGCGCCTGGAAAACCCCACCGCCGACCTCGACGGCCCGCTGCAAGGCGCGCGGCTGTTGGTGGTGGACGACAACGAAACCTGCCGCAAAGTACTGCTGCAACAGTGCAGCGCCTGGGGCCTGACCGTCAGCGCCGTGCCGTCCGGCAAGGAAGCGCTGGCGTTGCTGCGTACCAAAGCCAACATCCGCGAATACTTCGACGTGGTGCTTCTGGACCAGGAAATGCCCGGCATGACCGGCATGCAACTGGCGGCCAAGATCAAAGAAGATCCCAGCCTGAACCACGACGTGCTGCTGATCATGCTCACCGGCATCAGCAACGCGCCGAGCAAGATCATCGCCCGCAACGCCGGCATCAAACGCATCCTGGCCAAACCGGTGGCCGGCTACACATTGAAAACCACCCTTGCCGACGAGCTGGCGCAGCGCAAGCCGGGCCTGGAACCGCGCCACTATGCACCGATGCCCGCGCCGCAAGAGTTCCCCGAAGACTTCCGCATTCTGGTGGCCGAAGACAACACCATTTCCACCAAAGTGATCCGCGGCATGCTGGGCAAACTCAACCTGCAACCGGACACCGCCAGCAACGGCGAAGAAGCCCTCAGCGCCATGAAAGCGCAGCAATACGACCTGGTGCTGATGGACTGCGAGATGCCGGTCATGGACGGCTTTTCTGCCACCGAACAGCTGCGCGCCTGGGAAGCCCGGGAGCAACGCCAACGCACACCGGTGGTGGCGTTGACGGCGCATATTTTGTCCGAACACAAAGAACGCGCGCGGCAAGTCGGCATGGACGGCCACATGGCCAAACCGGTGGAGCTGTCGAACCTGCGTGAGCTGGTGGAGCACTGGGTGGCCGAGCGCGACGCCCGCCGTCAGAATGAGTCCGACCCAGCCCTACCCCACTAACGTTTCTCCGCCTTTTTGCCTGCGAGCCTGCCGATGTTGTCCACCTTGTTCAGCCTGTATCTGAAGATGCTGGTGCTCTACAGCCCGTTCTTCGTGCTGTCGGTTTTTATCGGCATGACCCGTGGTTACACGGTGAAAGAACGCAAACGCCTGGCTTGGAAGGTCGCCACTGGCGTGGTGGTCGCCAGTAGCGTGTTGTACCTGTTTGGGCAGAGCATTTTCACCGTGTTTGGCATCACCATCGACGCCTTCCGCATCGGCGCCGGCAGCGTGCTGTTTATCTCCGCGTTGGGCATGGCACAAGGTCGGCCGGTGGTGCAGAGCGACAACCAGCAGCAAGACGTGACCATCGTGCCGCTGACCATCCCCCTCACCGTCGGCCCCGGCACCATCGGCGCGATGCTGGTGATGGGCGCGGGTCAGCCGCACTGGGACAGCAAGTTGGTGGCGCTGGTGGCCATCTTTCTTGCCAGCGTGACGGTGGGATTGGTGCTCTACCTCAGCGACAAATTCGAACGGATTCTGGGTGATCAGGGGCTGGAGATTATTGGCCGGCTGATGGGCCTGTTCGTGTGTGCGCTGGCGGCGCAGATTATTTTTACCGGGATTAAGGGTTACCTGATCACCCCGTAACGGATTTGTCTCCCCTCTCCCTCTGGGAGAGGGGCGGGGGAGAGGGTGACTGCTCGCACGATCGCCGGCAGACAACTTCACCGCGCGTTAATACCGCGCCTACTCAGGCAAACGCGGGACTGCTGCCCTCTCCCCCGGCCCCTCTCCCGTAAACGGGCGAGGGGAGACAAGCGGCAGAACCCTTTCATCGTTTGCCGCGCATCTCCTCACTCTCTCGCGTAAACTGCGCGGCCGTTTTTTGCCCTCGGAACCGACCATGACCAACACGCAACCTGCTCGTGCCTGTGGCATCGATTTCGGCACGTCCAATTCCACCGTCGGCTGGCTGCGCCCCGGCGAGGAATCGTTGATTGTGCTGGAAGACGGAAAAATCACCCTGCCCTCGGTGGTGTTTTTTAACTTCGAGGAACGTCGCCCTGTTTATGGCCGCCAGGCGCTGCACGAGTATTTGGAGGGCTACGAAGGCCGCCTGATGCGCTCGCTGAAAAGCCTGCTGGGTTCCAAGCTGCTGAAAAGCGAAACCGCCGTACTCGGCAGCAGCCTGCCGTTCAAAGACATCCTCGGCTATTTCATTGGCGAGCTGAAAACCCGTGCCGAAGCGGTGGCGGATCGCCCGTTTGAGCAAGTGGTGCTGGGCCGCCCGGTGTTCTTCGTCGACGACGACGAAAAAGCTGACAAGGAAGCCGAAGATACTTTGGTGGCCGTGGCTAAAAAGCTCGGCTTCAACGACGTGTCGTTCCAGTTCGAACCCATCGCCGCCGCCTTCGATTACGAAAGCACGTTGAGCCGCGAAGAGCTGGTGTTGATTGTCGACATCGGCGGCGGCACATCGGACTTTTCTTTGATTCGCCTGGCGCCTGAACGGCACATGGTCGCCGAGCGGCAGAGCGACATTCTCGCCACCGGCGGCGTGCACATCGGCGGTACCGACTTCGATAAACAGCTGAGCCTGGCCGGCGTGATGCCACTGTTTGGCTACGGCAGCCGCATGAAAAACCAGGCCTACATGCCCACCAGTCACCACCTGAATATGGTGACCTGGCACACCATCAACGCCGTGTATTCCCAGCAAGCGCAAAACGCGCTGAAGAACATGCGCTACGACGCGCTGGACACCGACGGCCTCGACCGTTTCTTCAAACTCATCGAACAGCGCGCCGGCCATTGGCTCGCGATGCAAGTTGAGCAAAGCAAAATCGAACTGACCGAAATGGACAGCCGCAATATTTCTCTGGAACGCATCGAGCCTGGGTTGGTGGCAGAGCTGAATCGCGAGCTGTTCGACGAGTCCATCGACGTGCTGCTGGGCAAAGTGAATGGCAGCGTGTTGCAGCTGCTGGCTGATGCGGGCGTGAGCACTGAAGACATCGACACGGTGTTTTTCACCGGCGGCTCCAGCGGCATTCCGGCGCTGCGGGGGAATATTCAGCGGCTGTTGCCGAATGCTCGGCATGCCGAAGGGGATACGTTCGGAAGCATCGGCAGTGGCCTGGCGATTGAGGCGAAGAAGAGATATGGCTGATTGGTCAGCTCTTCGTAGGAGCCACCTTGGTGGCGAACCCTGCAAACCGGACTCTTGAATTTTCGTCTGCAGGGTTCGCTAGCAAGCTAGCTCCTACGGGCCAGGCTACACGACCTGCACAATCTCCGACTCCTGCCCATTCACCACAACCACCTCCCCCGCCAGCTTGCCGATCAGGCTTTTGCCCATGGGTGACTGGGGGGTGATGCTCATCACTTCGCCTTCATCCGTCTGCACTTTCAACCCGGCGCCGTCGGGCACGAGGTACAGGCGGCGCTGCTGGCCAGCGTCGTTTTCGAGCCGCACCAGCGCGCTCAGTTGAATGCCAGTTTCGGCATCGAATTCACGCAATTTCAGCGCGCGGAAAGCGATCAGCGCCTGTTCGATTTCCGCCACCCGCCGGGCTTGCCCGTGCGCAAGGTAGCCCGCTTCCAACCCCAGCGTGTCGTATTTGTTTTCGGCGACGTTCTCTTCGTGCGTGGCCGCTTCGTGGGCGGTTTGCAACGCCAGTTGCGCGTTATGCAGATCGGCCAAAAGCCGCTCGATGAATAGGCGGTGCAGGTCGGTTTTGGTCATGGGAAAAACAACTTGTGTGGGATCAGCCGGCCGCCATTGTGTCGCCCCACGCAGTGTTTATAAACGCCTTTTGCTAGAGTCCTCCCACCGGCCTCGGCCCACCTCACTGGAGTGCAGCATGTCCCTTTTCAAAGCATCGGCCATCGTCGTTTGCGCCACCCTGCTGAGCGCCTGCGGCCTCGGCGAAACCGCCGCCACGGCCGAGCTGCAGGCCAAACAAGCGCAGCAGGCTCAGCAGCAGATGCAAGACATGCAAAAGCAGATCGACGCCGCTAATGCCGTGAACAACGAGCGCTTGAAGCAGGCGACCGAGCAGTAATTACCGGCCTATTTCTTCTTCAGGCACTCACTCATAAAGGCTTTGCGCTCGTCGCCTTTCAGCGTTTTGCTGGTGGCGTCGGCGTTGCAGGTTTTCATCCGTTCTTGCGGCGTGGTGGGTTTGGTTTCGGCCTTCAGGCAGGTGCTCATAAACGCTTTGCGTTCATCACCTTTGAGCGCTTTGGTGGTGGCGTCGGCATTGCAGGTTTTCATCCGTTCCTGCGGTGTGGCGGCGAAAGCCGAAGCGTTCAGTGCAGACAACAGCAGCAAGGCAGTGGCGAGACGGTGCATGGCAGTTCTCCTGGGTTGGAAGCACGCTGCGCTTGAGCGTAGCCACTGCCGAGAACTTTGCTCAGTTGGCCGGCACCAGGGTCATCTCCACCGGCTCGCCGGGGTTGAATTGGCGCAGTTGCAGAATGTCTTTGGTGGCCATCAGCACTTCGGTTTTGTAGCGCTGCCCTTCTTCGATCATCACCAAGTCGGTGCCGTCTTGCTGCCACTGGCCGAACGCCGGCTTGTTGCCTGCAGAGGCCAGCACCAGCGTGCCGTCTGAGAGAAACACATAGAGCATGCCTTTGCTCACGGTGGTCGATTCGCTAACGCTCCACACCCGGTTGACGAAGCTGGCAGGCTCCGGCGCCTCTGAGCAGGCGTTGAGCAACAGGGCGCCCAGCAAGGGCAACAGAAAACGTAAGCGGTTGGCGCGCATGGGAAGTCCTTGGTTCTTGTTATGGAATAGCTAAGGGGCAAAAAACTCGAACTTAGTTCCAGCGAGGCGGCTCAAAAAGTTGCAAGCCGACAACGGCTCCTCACAAGGAAAGACACCATGTCCAAGACCAAACTCCTCGCGGCTGCCTGTGCACTGGCAGCGGTTACAGGTTGCGCCAGCAAAGTGGAAAACCCGGTCGACTACGTTACCTACCGCAACGAGCCCCTGGCCAAGCAGGTAGATGTAGGCATGACCAAGTCAGAAGTGCTCACCGTTGGCGGCCCACCCTCCACCGAACTGAACCGCACCGTGCGCCCAGGCACCTGCAATAACTACGTGATGGAAAAAGACGGCGCCAAGCAGGTTTATTACGTGAGTTTTGATGCCAATGATCGCGTGGACGGCAAGGGCTTTATGACCTGCGAGCAAATGGAGCACAACGAGCGGGTTCAGTAAGACTTCGATCGGCTGCGCGTCGGCATTGCTGCGTTGAAATGTGTTTTTGAATGCTCATTGGCTACAGCCAACTGCGCTTCAAAAACACATTTCGCCTTGCACTGCTCTAGCTCGCTCGATCTGGATTGGCGGCGCGGCTGATATTTTTTTTGGATCAAGGGCTTCGCCAGCAAGCTCGCTCGCTCCTACGGATGCTTCGGCTTTTGTAGGAGCGAGCTTGCTCGCGAAGCTTTTTTGTCTGGCTGGGATTTTGAGATCAAAAGCTCGCGGCTGAAGCCGCTCCTACAGGGGTGCGGTTTGTAGGAACGATGCTTTTGATCTCGACCTTCCCACAATCGGCATTCCCTTCACGATTCTGGATCCCCGCGTGCGCGAGGATGACGGGTGTGGTCTGGAAATCACTCGTCATTCCCGCGGAGGCGGGAATCCAGAATCGCCAATCCAGCGCGTCGCGGCAGGCCACACTCCATTCCTGTGGGCTTCAGCCGCGATGCTTTTTGGCTCAGCTTTCGCCCAGCGGACGCAGGCGGTATTGGGGCGGAAGTTGTTCCATGCCGCTGACGGTGACGTTGAGGTTTTTCCAGCGGCCGTCTTTGATCCCGTAGATGCAGCCGTGTACGGAGAGGCTTTGGCCGCGGTGCCAGGCGTTTTGAACGATGGTGGTGTGGCTGACGTTGGCTACTTGCTGGATCACGTTCAGTTCACACAAGCGGTCGACGCGCTCTTCTTCGGTGGGCAACTGCGCAAGGTGTTCGCGCTGTTCGTAGTAAAGGTCGCGGATGGTGCGGATCCAGCCGTCGATCAAGCCCAGCTGGGCGTCGTTCATTGAGGCGCGAACGCCGCCGCAGCCGTAGTGGCCGGTGACGAGGATGTGTTTGACCTTGAGTACGTCGACGGCGTACTGGATGACCGACATGCAGTTGAGGTCAGTGTGCAGCACCACGTTGGCGACGTTGCGGTGCACGAACAGATCGCCGGGTAACATGCCGACAATTTCGTTGGCCGGCACTCGGGCGTCGGAGCAGCCGATCCAGAGGTATTCCGGCACTTGCTGGCGCGCCAGCTTTTCGAAGAACTCAGGGTCTTCCTGCTTGATGGATTCGGCCCACCGCTCGTTGTTGTCAAACAGCTGCTGCAGATCGCTCATGTCAGTTCTCCCAGAAAGTCCGATGGGCACCCTACGGGGTGCCTGGTGCCTTTGACAAGCACGCGGTGAGCCGGGTCACAGCGTTAAGCGCGACGCGGCCTGCGGCGAAAGGCCTGGCGCAGCAGCCACAGAATCAGCAGCACGCCCAGCAGCACCACCACGCTCACGCCCCATTGCAGCGTGCCGGCATAGCGAAACATCGCGGCCGGGGCAAAGCTCGGCGCGCGCACCATGCGCGACTCGGCCGCCGGGCCGCTGGTGGGAATGTCGGCCAGGCCGTCGCCGTTCAGGTCGGGCAAGCGGCGGATATGGTCGAGCAAGCCTTGCCATTCTTTGTATTCCTGCACGCCGGGGGTGTTGGGGTCGGCGTCGATGATGGCGTCGTTGAGCGCGGCCAGCGGCTGGCCGTTGGCGTCTTTGGGCACGACGGTGATCAGGCCTTTGCTGAGGTCGGAAATCAGCCAGGTAAAGCCGCCGACGTAGCTGCTGGCGCCAATGCTGTAGAGCCGCGGGTCGTCGAGATCGAGGTCGCGGTAACCGCGCACGGCGTCGCCCAGCTCAATTTTGCTCACCCGGTCGAACGGCACGCGGTAGGGGTTGTAGCTGAAGCGCAGGCCGGCCACGCGGGGGAAGTAGCTGTCGCTATCGCGCATCTGGTAGGCCAGCAGCAGCACTTCAAGAATGTCTTTCAGCTCTTTGCCGGTGACGTACACCTTGACCAGCGGATAGCCCGGCGCGTCGTCCAGTTGGCCGATGCCCAGCGGCGCGATACGGAACAGGTCGGACACCGCCTGGATCCCGGTGCGGCCTTTGATCATGTCGTCGCGGATGGTGCCGTTGCCGGTAAAAGCAATGTCGCTGCCCGTGGCGTCGCGCAGGGCGTCGGTCACCAGGTTGGCGAGAATCGGGTCGTCGTGCTCGCGGGTCAGGGTTTTATCCACGGTCGCCAGCGGCTGGTCGAAGCGGTAGCCCTTGGGTTCGAGCATCTGCTGGCTGACGTGCTGTTTGAAGTCGTCGACCAGGGTGGTGATGACGCCGTCGCCTGCGGTCTGGTCGTTAATCGGGTGCAGGCTGTAGTCGCGCACACGGGTTTTGCCGTCGTCGCCAAGGCTCATGTGCAGCTCGCCCAGGTACTGAATTTCCGAACCGGCTTGCACCACCGGCGTGTGGCCGTTGACCAGCACCGGCTGCGGCAAGACGACGTGGGAATGGCCGCCCACCACGATGTCGATGCCCGGCACCTGCTCGACCATTTCCACTTCTTCACCGCGCCAGCTGCCGTCGTCTTGCTGGGCCACGCCCATGTGTGAAAGCAGGATGACCACGTCGACCTTGTCGTCCTCGCGCAGCTTTTTGACCATGGTTTTTGCGGTTTCGATGGGGTCGGCAAAGGTCACCGGTTTGGTCATCGGCGACACGGCAATGGCGTTGTAACCGAGCAAGCCGAACAGACCAAAGCGAATGCCGCCTTTCTCAACGATTTTGTACGGCACGATGCGGCCGGCGTCTTCCTGGGCTTTGAGGCTGTCGTCGGCGGGGTTGTTGGCGTCGAACTGAATGTTGCTGGCGATCACCGGCACCAGCGCATCGCCTTCGGCCTTGGCGGCAGCGTTGAGCATGGCGGCCAGCCCCATGGGGCGGAAGTCGAATTCGTGGTTGCCCAGGGTGGTGGCGTCGTAGCCGATCTGGCTCATCAAACGCAGCTCGCTGCCGGCTTCACGGGTGATGGTGTGAAACAGCGTGCCCATGGTGAAGTCGCCGGCATCGAGCAGCAGCAACGGCTGCTCGCCGGCCGCCGCGCGACGGGCTTTTACCAGCGTGGCCAGCCGCGCCACGCCGCCGACCGTGCCGTCGTCGTTGACGGTAGCCGGGGTGTATTCGTTGTTTGGCCCAAACCCGAGCAGGCGCGACTGCCAGTCGTTGGTGTGCAGAATGGTGAAGTCACGCGGCGCAGCGTGGGCGCCGCTGGCGGTGAGCAGAAGCCCCAGAAGCGAGGCCAGTGATAGCAGGCGAACGAGCATGAACGAGTCCTTATTCATGGGCCCAACCGTCGGCCCGAAAACGTGGCCGGCAGTATGGGCGAGCCTGCGGCCCGTCACAGCGACCGAACGCGCCGGGCGCTGTAGCCGATCAAGTCAGGACCGTGGCGCTCAATCGAATAACGTGCAGGCCATCACCAGCGCATCTTCGCGGCCACCCGGCGCCGGGTAGTAGTCGCGACGCCGGCCAATTTCGTTGAAGCCATAACGCTCGTAAAGCCGATACGCCGCCAGGTTGCTGGCACGCACTTCCAGGAAGCATTCGCCCGCTTTCAATTCGATGGCCCGCTGCATCAGGCGCTCCAGCAGCAGCAACCCCAAACCCCGGCCCTGGCAGTGCGGAGCCACGGTGATATTGAGCAGATGGGCTTCGTCGATGATCACGCTCAATACAGCGTGGCCGACCTGGCGCTCGCCTTCGAACATCACCCAGCAGTCGTAGCTGCTCAGACCGTCGCTGAACAGCTTGCGTGACCACGGATGGCTGAAGGCGGCGCATTCGATTTGCACCACTTCGTCGAGATCCGCCTCGGTCATGGGGCGGATGAGTACGGTGTCATTCATGCAGCGACCCGGCCTCTTGCGTGTGCCAGCGCCGCATCACGCGCTGCATGGCTTGCCACAGCGGCGCCTTGCGCGCCGGCTCGTCCATCAGCAGTTCCAGGCTCGGCAGCGCCCAGGCCGCGCCAAGGCCTTCAACCTGCAATTCGCGGTTGTACAGCTGCTCGTCTGCTTCGCCGGCAAAGCGAATGGCGGGCAAGCCGACCAGCCACAGGCATTTGCAGTCGGGCTCTTCTTCCAGGCGTGCCATCAGGAAACCTTGCACATATTCCAGCGCGGCTTGCGGGCCTTGATCGAGGTTGCCGCGCGCCAACAAGGGCCAGCGCACGGGCTCGCCAATGATTTGCGGGCTGTCGGGCAAGCCGGCGGCGCGCAGCAGGTCTTTGAGCAGTAGATAAGCAGGATCGCGGGCGGCGAACGGTTCGCCGGTCGACAGCTCGGCGAGAATCACGCACGAGCCGGCACGCAGCAGTTGCAGGCTGAAGCGCGGCGGCGCAACGGGGGCGACTTTGGCTGGCGCAGGGGCTGCATCGTCCTCG
>Ga0157370_10005717_pt1 | contig 13899 bp, 10 predicted proteins | sample C35metaG_FD_113463 | JGI IMG/M metagenome (GOLD analysis project Ga0157370, IMG submission 113463) | Corn rhizosphere microbial communities from Kellogg Biological Station, Michigan, USA - C3-5 metaG | ecosystem: Host-associated > Plants > Roots > Rhizosphere > Soil | place: USA: Michigan...
CCACGCCGGCGCCAACGGCGAAATTCAGAACGTCGTTGTGGAGCTGCTTGTAGGTTTCGGTGAGACCGGCGTCGGCGGGCGCGAGAAAGCCCTGGATCGACGGCATGATGTTACCCCAGCCATGCCCAATCCATGGCGACTGCAAGAATGATTGTAACCCGGCGGCATAAAATACCAGTCGCTCCCGCGCACTTTCGTCGACCACGATGCCGCCGCCTGCCAACCTGTTTAGGATAGTCACGATAGATCCGGCCCGCCCCGCAAGCGCGACCGCGGCAAGTCCTCCTCCAATAACGATGAGCGCCGCCATGCCGATCAACGCGGCTCGTACGGAGCGATGGAACCGCACCTGCCAGATGAAAACTGCGGCTGCCACAACAGCGAATGGCAAGCTCAGCAGGGGGCCACGCGACGTCGTCAGGAACGTTGCGGCGATGGCCAGGAGCGGCGGCAGGAGATACGCCCACCCCCAGCGGTCGCGGCGTAGCAGAACTCCGCCCAGGCTGACGAACCCGAGCGCGAGCAGAGCATTGGATAGAACGATTGGCCCGATATTCGGTCCGGTGGCTCGCGCACTCCCCAGTAGTGCACTCGCCGCGACCTCGATGAATCCTAGCAGCACGCCAAGACCCGCAAGCTGCGCGACGCGCTCGGTGCTCAGTCCGCCCACACGGCCGGACAGGAACCATGCGATCGCGCCGTAGGCGAGCAGCATCGTGAAGTTGAAGGCGCGCAGCGCGTCGGAGACACTATCCGCGGTCAGCGCGAAAGCGACCGCCAGAACGGCAAAGACGACGAGGAAGGTCAGCGCTTCCCAACTCCCATATACCGCAGCGAACCGGTGACGCGCCAAGACGACCACGAATAGTGGAATGACAATCACCAGGGCGACATATGGGGTCAGCAAGCCGAGCAGCGGTGAAAGGACCAGCGGCAGGAGCAGCAGCGTCCAGAATGCAAATGTCGCGATTCGCATCGCCATCAGACCGCCGCGAGCGCCGGCGCGTCCCGACAATAGCCAATAAAGATCGCCGCAAAGCAAACGTACATTGTGGTCATGAACTCAAAGCCGAACAGCATGTTCACTACACCACAGCAGAAGTAACCTGCGCTCAGACTTAGCCCGAGAAACAACCGGCCTTGATACTGCCCGTCGCGGGGTGACGTTGCGGCGGCGACGATGGGAGCCAACAGCACCAAGCCGTAGGCGATCCAGCCGACCACACCGGCCGACACCCCCAGGTTAAGGATGTCGCTGTGCAGGTGGCCGGTGCGCGGATCCCCAAAGCCGACGTCGAACGCCATATACTTCTCGACGACCGGGATTTTTTCGTACCAACCATAACCAATCCAGGGAGAGCGCTGAAAGGCAGCAATCGAGCCCTGTAGGATCGCGTAGCGGATATTGCCGCTGGTATCGAGCGAGGCAGCGATTGGCTGGCCTGTCAGGATGTCTATTGCCATCTTAGGCAATGCGCCGAAGCGACCGAAGACAGAAGGCTTTAGGAGGTACGTTCCAACAACGACGCTGGCGACGATAGTCGCAAGACTCCAGCTATAGACGCGTCGGACTGGCAGCTTGACCAAGGCGACTAGTGCCAGCGCGGGAAGCGCGATCAGTGGCCCGCGAGATTGCGACAATAGAACCGTAGCAATCCCGGCCAGTGGACCCAGCAGAAAGAGGTATCGTCTGGCACCCTTGACGGCAAACAGCCCGACAAGCGCAAACTCGCCCAGAAAGAGGCCGACCGTCGCGGATGCAATTGCGTTCGACGCATAGCCTTCGGCGCGCGAATATTGCTGGATGAAGACTTGGAAAGCGGCAACCGTCAGTGCGACAAAAGCGCCGAGCAACGCCAGGATAGCAACGCGGGACGAGTTGCCCGACCCCGCGAACCGCTGCAGCGCTCCAGCCAATAGCGGATAGAGGGCGAACATCGCGAAGTTGATCGACAACAGATAATCGCTGCGACCTGGTAGATTGGTTATCGCGAAAACGATGGCGATCAGAACCCAAGCCGTTAGAAACATCCACGCACCAGGGTCGAAGGCGAATCGAGGGGGATTGACAAAATTCCAGATGATCAGCAGCAGGCTAAACATGATCAGCGCGTAAGCCGTGACCGCGCCGCCGACATAGGGGACAAGAAACGTGCCGGCCAGGAGGAGGCCCAGGAGACCGTTTAGAACGCCGCGCGCCATGCTAGATCTCCACAAGTTCCGCGAAGTTCTATCGGCGGTCCCGCGAGGCGACAAGGCCCGCCCGGGCCGCTGACCCCGCGAACTATGCTTCTGCCCATCTCCCCTGCCTTGGGCGAACCCAAGAGCCACCACCGACTCGGCTGCGCTGACGTGCTACACTACATCCGATGCGATCATTGTATTTGACACTGGCGAAGGAGGCGGCTGCGTCTTGAGCCGACAACAGGTCGTCGCCGTCACTGGTGCCTCGGGTTTTGTGGGAAGTGCCCTCGTCGAAGCGCTACGCAAGGAGCCAACGGTCGCATGCCGTGCCTTCTACCGGTCACTTCCCCAGCATCGCCTCGATGACGTTGACCAAATCGAAGGCGGCGATCTCACAAAGGGTCCGTTGCCTGCGGAGGTCTTGCGTGGAGTCGACACCGTTGTCCACACAGCGGCCCGGACGCACGTGCTTCGAGATCCGACACACGATCCCTACGCAGCGTATCGGCGGATCAATGTCGACGGTACGATGAACGTGGCGAAGTCTGCCATTGCGGCCGGTGTCAAGCGGTTCATCTTCCTGAGCTCAATCAAGGTCAATGGCGAAAGTACGCCGATCGGCCGCCCCTTCACGGACATGGATGACCCGGCGCCCGAAGATGCCTATGGCCTCACTAAGCTCGAAGCTGAGCGCGGGCTCAGCGATCTAGCGGCCTCAGGCGCTCTTACGGTCAGGGTCCTTCGCTCGCCCCTGGTCTACGGCCCCGGCGTCAAGGGCAATCTCGCCCAGTTGCTCCGTCTCGTCGACCAGGGCGTGCCGTTGCCGTTCGCCTCCGTGAGGAACAGCCGCAGTATGATCGCGCTCCAAAATCTGGTGTCAGCGATTGTCGCGAGCGCCGACCCAGCAGTCGGCGGCTCGGCAACGCATCTCGTGTCCGACCAGGAGGATCTCTCGACCGTTGAGCTTATCCGGGCCCTGGCAGACGGGCTGCACCGCGGAGCTCGCCTCTGGTCCCTGCCTGATAGCGTGCTCGAGTTTGGAGCCCGCATCGCCGGTCGGGCGGATCAGGCGCGTCGTCTGCTCGGATCACTGACGGTGGACAGCTCGGGACTGACGAGGGATTTGGGTTGGCGCCCATCGGTGCGTCCCCGGGAGGGGTTGGCCGAAATGGCGCGACACTACGCGGAAACGTCGCCCGTATCTCGGCCCGCGGGTTAGATGGCAGGCGCGCAGACACGACCCGATCCAGCCGGAACTGGACCGGGCGGGCGGCGTGACGGCCAGGGCAGCCTTGTCGACCGCTTCGCTCGGGCTCCAGCTCGGAAGTCGGCTCTTGGTGCAATCGAGGCATCCTGCTAACAGCGTAGCCCACTAAACCGAGCGAGCCTATGCCAAAAGTAGCACTCATCACCGGCGTAACGGGCCAGGACGGCTCCTACTTGGCGCGCCTCCTGCTGGACAAGGGCTACGCGGTTCACGGCGTGAAGCGACGGTCTTCTTCATTCAATACCGGACGCGTCGAGGACATCTACGAAGACCCTCATCGGCCGCATCCGCGCTTCTTCCTTCACTACGGGGATATGACCGACGCGACCAACCTCATACGCATTGTGCAGCAGATTCAACCCGATGAGATCTACAATCTAGCTGCCCAGAGCCATGTTCAGGTGTCCTTTGAGACGCCCGAATATACGGCGAACGCAGATGCCCTGGGTACTCTACGTCTGCTGGAGGCGATCCGCATCCTTGGCCTTGAAAAGAAGACCCGGTTCTATCAGGCATCGACGTCGGAGCTCTACGGCAAGGTGCACGAGACTCCGCAGTCTGAAAGAACACCATTCTACCCTCGCTCGCCGTACGGTGTGGCGAAGTTGTATGCCTATTGGGTCACGGTGAACTATCGCGAGGCGTACGGCATTTTTGCGAGCAACGGCATACTCTTCAACCACGAGAGCCCGGTGCGTGGAGAGACCTTTGTTACTCGCAAGATTACTCGAGCGGCAGCCGCGATCCACCTGGGAAAACAGGAGAAGCTCTATCTGGGCAATCTCAACGCACGGCGAGACTGGGGACACGCCCGTGAATACGCTCGCGGCATGTGGATGATTTTACAACATGACCAACCTGACGACTTCGTCCTGGCGACCGGAGTAACCACGCGGGTTCGAGACTTCGTGCGATGGGCCTTTGAGCATGTTGGCATCGCCATCGAATGGCGTGGCGAAGGAGTAGACGAAAAAGGCTTCGTTGTAGGGACGGATCGCTGCATCGTTGAGGTCGATCCCCGCTACTTCCGGCCCACCGAGGTGGATCTGCTTTTGGGTGACTCCGCCAAGGCCCGAAGCCTGCTCGGCTGGAGCCATGAGGTGGATGTCCGCGAGTTGGTGCAAGAGATGGTTCAAGCCGACCTCGAGGTGATGCGGACTGATGCCGTCACGAAGGACGCATGATGGCGTACGACCTGCAGCGCAAGCGCATCTGGGTAGCTGGGCACCAAGGGCTTGTCGGCAGTGCTCTCGTTCGAAGGCTGCAGAACGAGGACTGCGAGGTGCTCACCGCGCCTAGATCACAAGTCGACGTCTCCGATGAGACCGCCGTGTCGACCTTCATACGGCGGGAGCGGCCCGATGCCATAATTGTTGCGGCCGCAAAGGTGGGTGGGATTCTTGCCAACGACCGCTATCCCGCGGACTTCCTCCACGCCAACCTGACAATCGAAACGAGTATTATCCACGCGGCACATGCTCACGATGTCAACCGGTTGCTCTTTTTGGGTTCGAGCTGCATCTATCCGAGGCTCGCTCCTCAGCCGATCACCGAGAGTTCGCTTCTGACGGGACCGCTGGAGCCGACCAACGAATGGTATGCGATCGCAAAGATCGCTGGAATAAAGCTGGCGCAGGCGTACAGGCGCCAGTACGGCCGGGACTATGTCTCGGCAATGCCCACCAACCTCTACGGGCCGGGTGACAATTTCGACCTCGAAACGTCGCATGTGGTCCCCGCCCTGATGCGAAAGGCGCACGAAGCCAAGCTTCGGGGAGACCCTCAAATGGTGATCTGGGGCACCGGAGATCCACGCCGGGAATTTCTCCACGTCGACGACTGCGCCGATGCACTGATCTTCCTCCTAAAAGCGTACTCCGAGGACGAGCATATCAATGTGGGTCTCGGCGAGGACATTCGTATATTGGACCTTGCGCGCCTGATCGCCGATGTCGTCGGCTATGAGGGCGGCATCGCGAGAGATCTCACCAAGGTCGACGGAACGCCGCAAAAACTCATGAGTGCGGAAAAGCTGAGACGGCTGGGCTGGACACCAAGCATCTCGCTCGATGATGGTCTTCGGCGGACCTATGCCTGGCTTCTGAATCATTATTCCAGGATGGACCTGCGGTCGTCGGCATAAGCCTCAGGGGCGCACCGACGACAGAGCGTCGAGGTACGCCTGCGCAACGGCCGAGGCTCGATTGGGCGACAGCAGGCGCTCGACCTCCCCTTCCTCGGCTGGTGGCACCTTCTGCAACCATTCCACTATTGCGGCGGAGTCTCGATCCGAAGGTCCGGTCGCAGACATTGTGACGCTCAGGCAGGGCCGGTATCTTGAAAGGAAGGGCAACGAACTATCCCAGTCGCCCCCGACGAGATTGAGGATCGGTCGGCCCGTCGCGATATACTCAAAGACTTTGCTGGGCAGCTGATGCCGAGTAGCGTTGCCGATGTTCACCAACGTACCAGCCGCAGCCATGGCTTGCCTCGCCACTAAGGGCGGCACCGTGCCGTGGAGCGTCACGCGCGAGGCCACCGCGGCCGGGAGGGCCCGGAACTGCTCGATGCAATCGTTGGTGTCGCCGTAAACGTCCAACGTCAGGTTCGGAACGGCTTCAAGCAGCCTGAGCAGATACCCGGGATTGCGGATACGCTGATAGAGCGTACCGACATAAACAAGGTTGACCGGGGCATTAGCCGCCCCGCCGGCTGCGAATCCACTTCCCGTGACGAGTGGCGGGATGACGACGGTTTTGCCGGCGCCCTGAGGGAACGTCTCACCGTAGGCCAGTCTGCAGGACTCGACCGTCACTGAGAGCACGTCAGCGTGTTCGACCACCCGGCCTTCGACCCGATGATTTCGAGCTCGATAGAGATTGAGGTTGTTGAGCGGAATTTCCTCGAGGAAGCTGAAGGGATCTCCGGAGTCAGCAAGCCAGAGAAGCTTGGGGAACGTGCGCTTGAGCTCGAGTCCTACGACATGGCTCGAGAACGGGTGCGAAACGGTGATAAGAGCGTCGAACGTGCAATCGCGAATTAGCGCGTTGGCAGAGCGCCGAGCTGGGCCGATCCAGGCAGCTGCGTGGTCTGGCCAGTAAATGCGGCGCCAGGTCGACGAATGAATGGTTCGTGCAGTGCCCTTGGCCCATGAGAGCACTCCGGGGCGGGACCGCCCGCCGGCGCGACCACCGGTGGCCGCATCTTTTACACCGAGGGCGGCGCGAAGCCACCCGCCCATGCGGCCGCCGACGTGACGGACCGTGGCACCGTGAAAGTCGGCCGTCCGTGCAGATCCAGGTTGGGGCCTGGTGATGACAACAACCTCGTGTCCATTTCTGCGCCACTCTTCGACAACGCGGCCCCACCGAAGAGCTCGGGCGTTGGTGTCGGGGGCAAAGAAGTAGGACATCACGAGCAGTCTCACGGCGCGATACTCCCATAGCCCGGTGAGAACGCCACCTTTGGCTGGAGCAGCGCCTGCGTCGCTTCCCGCCCGACCAGATCAACCTCGCCTGGCTCGGTTCCATTGTCGACAATCGAGATGTGGTCGTCGTGGACGATGACACGCCGAACCACGATCTTTCCAAAGCCGTGATGAGCGCCCTCGAACATCGAAGGACCGAAGGCCAGGCATTCCGCCTGGGCCTCGTCCCCCAACCAGAAATCGCCCAGAGTCAATCGACCGGGCTCGAGATCGCCGAGCTGGGGAGCGCAGTGTGCGTGAACGGAACGATACTGATCACGGCGTTCAGGAAGGGCCGTATAGACGTACGAACCTGGATCGGTCAGCCAGTCGACGCCGTCGATGCTCAGCTCGACGGCTAGTTGATCATTGTGAGCATGTGGTCCGCGACCATTCACCCCGATCGGACCGCAGCGCACCAGAAGGTAGATGCGCGACGAGCGAAAAAGATATAGACCGAAGTCCGGCCAGGCCAACGTCCTGAGATCACGCCGCAGATCATCGCCGGGCACCCTGATCCGAACGACCCGACTAGGTGAACTATCTGCTGGGGATGGACAAATCCCCAAACTCTCAATGGGAGACACCGCCGGCAGTTCCAATGAACGGCCGCGGGCCAATCCCACAACGAGGGCGGCTTCCAAGGTCGTAGAGTGCCCCGCTAGCCCGGCCGCCAAGTCGTCCAGATGTCGATGATCTAGCGAGTTTTCCTGCCAGACACCATCTGCGTCCTTGACAGTCGGCACAAACTTGAAGAGACGACCACTATCATTGTCGCCGATTTGTGGGCTGTTTCCGGAGGGCTTCCTCAGCAATCGTGAAAACGCAAAGATTCGTGCCAGCCTCTCCGAATCTGGGGTCGCTCGCTCGGTACGCAGAAGCAACGCAGTTGCATAACCCACCATCTCCGCCGAGAGCCGATGGTAAGAGGTAGATGCTTCGAAACCTCCACCATCCGGCAAGAACTGGAATTCGGTTTCAGCGAGCACCTCCGACGCGGCGAAGTCGAACCACTCCGCCCTTCCCAGGGAGGCGCCGATGAACAGCAGGCCAACGACATCGGCGAGATAGTGGTTGGCCCGGTATCGCGGATCCCATTCGAGGTGGTGCTGAATATGGGTACCGTGTTCATGCAGAGAGCGCGTCAGGACGGCCTGAAACTCCGGCGGGAATACCGCACCATAGCCGGCAGAGAGGTCCACGGCGGCAATCCAGTTCACTGCGCGAATGGCCACATCCATCGGTACTCGCCAGTTCACGCCGAAGCGAGGAGGATTGGTCGCAATGAAGTCGAGTATTTGCGATTGAAGCTCGCGCAGGCACAGCTCTGCCCGCTCGCCCTCACCTCCGTCGAGGCCAAAGCACAGTGCCAGCAATGGAAGATGCTGCCCTCGGGCGAGCTCCCACGGAACTTTCACATCTATTCCCGGCAGATGACCAAACCTGACGTCTCTGAACCAGGTTCTCTCGCTCCAGCGGTGGCCCGACTTGAAGTCGAGTTGCCAGTCGATGGGACGATAATGCGGATCGATCAGGGACCAGATACGCCTGGCCTCGGGCAGCGCACCCGGGGGAAGCCGGTCAATGAGCCATGTGCCGGGCTGATCAGCGAGGACGGCAGGCGACGGTCCGTAGCGATGCCCCTCCAGACCATGGCACGCCATGCCATGCCGTACCTCGACCCACCCCGAGCCGAGGAGGTCGAATTGATGCGCAAGGTAGTGGCTGGTCAGCGCCTCGATGCTGGTCCTATGAACCTCTAGGAGCTCGCGTGGCGGTGGGACGAAGAGCGCCTCTCGGTTACCTGCCGGGACGTCAGACCATGTGCCGCGGCGCCAGTCGCGGCGCCGGGCGATCCAGTCCCTGGAGCCGTTGTGGAGCGCTGAAACGGTCTTCCGCAGAACGGCATCCGGAGGGAGAGAGGCCGCCCTGCGAAGAAGGCGGAGTACGGACGTCATGGCTAGAGCCCCATGCGCCGCCGATTGAGGGCGCCGCGCCATTTTGCGTACCAGCCGCGGCGATAGACCTGCGTTTGACTTGGCGGGCCGAACTTCCGCGCCACGAACATAAAGTCACTGGTAAGGCGCGACGGCAGCCGGTCGACGATCCTGGCATTCCAGGAGATCAGGCTCTCTGTCTTGAGCACATGGTCGAATCCGAAGCCGCAGAGGAATGTGCGCGGCTTGTAGCTTTCGATGACAAACCCCGCATTCTGAAGCAATCGTTCAACATCCCCGCGTGAAAAGAAGTTGATATGCGGGGACAGCGCCAGCGTGTCATCCGCCGCCGGCCCGGCGTCCCGACCTGTTATGTAGCGCTTCGCTCGCCTCAGTCCATCAAGAATGTCCATCGACCAAAGGCCTGTTTCGACGATCTGGCTCATCTCGAAGGGACCGTAACCGTTCGGGGTCGTCAGAACGAGGCAGCCGCCGGTGACGAGGCGCTCGTTGATAAAGCCGAGGAACGCCTCAGGACTGTCGACGTGCTCAAGGACCTCCGACGCGATCACGGCATCGAAGCGCCTGGACAAATCGAGCTCCCCGGTCAGGCTGAGCGTCAAATTGGAGGGAAGAGTCGATTCTCGCCCGGCCGCGATGCTTTTCTCGTCGTCGTCAACCGCGACGAACTCGGCCTGCCGGCATAGCCCGACGACCGGAATAGTCAGCTCCGCGCCGGTCCCGCAGCCAATATCGAGCACTGAAGCGATCCCATCGCGATTGAGGGCCGCCGCGACGAAATTCACGCGCTTGGCGCGCCCGTAAGTATTCTCACGCATGGGCAGGGGCCAAGTTGTGCTTCCACCAAAGGGCGAAGTTCAACAGATACCAGGATTGAGCTGCCGTACCGTGTTCGAGGACGCGATTAACGGCTATCGGATCGAGGTAGTCCGTTTCCTTCAGGAAGGTCCGCATGGTAGCGCGCGCTTCTTGCCCGAGGCGATCCTTGAACCAATCATTGACCGGAACCGCGAAGCCCTGCTTCCGGCGATCAATGATCGCATCCGGAATAAGCCCGCGCACCGCCTTCTTCAGCAGATACTTCAACTCGCCGTTCCTCGTCTTCACCGCTTGCGGCAACGAGAGCGCGAAGGACACCACATCGTGGTCGAGGAACGGAACGCGTGCCTCCAGTGCGACGCCCATGCTCATCTTGTCCACGCGCATGAGCAGGAGCTCTGGTAAGCGCAGATTGAGGTCCAGGTAGGACATCCAACTTAAGGTCGAACGGTCCCAGGACTTCTGATCGAAGCGCGCGCGTATCGGAGCAACGGCCTCCCAGGAGGAATAGCCGGTGAAGCGCTTCCGCAGGCTTGGGGACAAGAGCGACTGCTTGGTCGTCTCTGTAAACGCCTCGGCACCGCCCCAGAAGACGGGCACACCCTGGGCGCCGCGTCGAAGGTACTCGGTATAGAACTGGTCCCCGTGCCCCATCGCCTTGAGAGCGGAGACGCCCAGGGACTTCGCGAGGCGCGGAACCGGCAGCTCGTTGGCATTCTGCAGTTGCAGGAACGTCTTCCAGCTTCTGTAGCCCCAGAACAGCTCGTCGGCACCCTCGCCAACCTGGGCCACCGGAACGCCGTTGTCGCGCGCCAGCTTCGACAGATAATAAGCGGGCACGCAGACGGGGTCGGCGATCGGTTCATCCTGCAAGTGAATGAGTGTTGGCAGGAAGTCCAGCAAGTCCTGTTGTTTGAGGCGGAACTCGTGCGCCTCCGCCCCGACCTGCTTCGCCATCATCCTGGCGAAGGGTAGCTCGTCGGCTACGCTTTGCTGGCTGTCGTCGTAGCCGATCGAGAAGCTCCTGACTGCCTGCTCCTCTCCCTCGGCGAAGAGCGCCAGATTGGTGCTGGAGTCGATTCCTCCAGACAGGAAAACCCCGACCGGGACATCGGACACCTTGCGGCGCGCGACCGCAGCTCGGAGGTGCCCCAAGAGCTGCTCCGCCAGCTCGTCATCAGAAGCGGCGGGCATCGGCCTTGCGTAGTCGAGCGCATCCCACCATCGACGTTCTTCAATCTTGCCGTCACGATGCACCTTGACCAGACACCCGGCGGCGAGCTTGCGCACACCTTTGAACAACGTCTGTGGGGCGGGCGTCGTCAGAAACGACAGATAGTGGTAGAATGCCTCTTCATCGACATTCCGAGGGAAGCGCGGATCGACGAGAAAGGACTTGATCTCGGACGAGAGCAACAACCGGTTGTCATCGATGGTATAGTAGAGCGGCTTCACGCCCATGCGGTCGCGGACCAGCCAAAGGACCTGTTCGCGCGAATCCCAGAGCGCAATGGCGAACATCCCGCGGAAACGGTGGAGGCAGTCGATGCCCCACTGCTCGTAGGCATGAACGATGACCTCGGTGTCGGAGTGGTCTGTACGCCATTGATGGCCACCCAGCGCCTCGAGCTCACGCCGTATCTCCGCGTGATTGTAGATCTCCCCATTGAAGACGAGCCGGACCGTGCCATCTTCGTTCTGCATGGGCTGGTCGGCTTTGGCGGAAAGGTCGATGATGGCGAGACGGCGGTGCCCGAATCCAACGCGAGCGTCGTCGTCAATCCACAGGCCGTCGCCATCGGGGCCACGGTGGGCAATGGCGTCGGACATGGCGGCGATTTGCCGTGCCTCGATGCGGTAACGCGACGTATTGAGTGAGAGCGCGCCGACGATGCCGCACATCTATTTGCTCGCCCGGATAGCCAAGAAGATACCCCAATGGTCAGAGAGTCGAGTACCGAGGAAGTTCGGCAAGTGCTGGCGATCGTAGTCCGTCATGATCGGCCAGATCTCGACGTCTTGGAACGCCGCAAACATGCGCTCCAATTCTGGAACGGTGTAGGACTTCGTACCGACGCTTTCGAAGTGGCTCCACATCACGTCCCCCAGGCTGCGCAACGGCTTACCCCGGAGCAACGCGTGCTTGACCCATTCCTTGTAGACGCTGGCAGAGTGACGGTTGTACATCATGCCGATGAACCGGCCGCCTGGCCGCAGTGTGCGCCAAATCTCAGCAACAATGGCCTCAGGGCTCTCTGCGTGGTGGATAACGCCCCACGAATACGCAAGCTCGAAGCTGTCGTCGGCGAAGGGTAGCCTCTCGGCGTCAACCCGCTGCAGGTTGGACGTGAAACCGTAGTGCTCCAACCGCGCCCGTGTGGTTTCGATCGCCGCGTCCGTTAGGTCGACCCCGTGGCAAATGGCGCCGGCGCGCGCCCACTGCAGGTGGTCGGTGCCGGCGCCTACGCCGATCTCCAGCAGCGACTTGCCCCGATGCCTGGTGAACTGTGCCACCGCGTGAATCATCGGTTCGTGGCGATAGCGATTTTCCTCGACCTGCTCGAACCATTCATGTGTCAATGCCGGCAGGTCACCGGTGACTGCCTTGCTGGTACCGACCGGTTCCTGCTCCCAAAACGCCCGTACGCGATCATTCAGCGCCAAACTTGATACCCTCGTTCCGCACATGTGCGGCTGCGGCCAAGGCAGCCTGAAATTTTGGCCTAACTTCGGAAGCGCTATGGTTCTGCCTCGCCACGCGCCGGGCCGTCGCAACGAGCCTCTCACGAAGTGGCTGGTCATCGATCAAGCGTTCAATCGCCGCGCTCAGACCGTCGACGCCCTGGTCGGGAACAACAAGGCCCCAGCCCTCCGTTGCCGCGTAATCCACCTGAGCGACTGTTGGCGGTCCATACACTAAAATGGGCGTTCCCGAAAAGAGATAGGCGGGTACTTTGGTCGGCATGGAATAGCGAATGAAGGCGACCGAGTGAGCATCGAAATTGACCGGCAACACCAGAATTGTCGCCGCACCGAGCGTTGAAAAGAACGCGGAGTCTTTCGTCAGGGGACCGTGCACCGAGATCGCTTTGTGAATGGCCAGGCGGCTGAGGAACTTCGCGACTTGGAATGCCGGCGCATAGATGTCCAGGTGGATGCGGCGCCCGTTATTGGCCAGGCGTGCAACCGCCTGCGCCGTTTCAATCAGGCTCTCGGCCTGCGCATCGGCGAATAGCGATCCGGAATAGACCAGTCGTGCGGCACCGCCAGCGGTCGCCGGGGTCGCCGAGCCCGTGGGACTCTCGATCTCGACCGGGTTCTGGAACGCGACGAAGGGCATGCCGTACCGCTGCTCGTACGCGCGAGCCATCGTGTCTCCAATGGCCATGCGACACGCAGCGGCCCCAAGCAATCGGCGTAGCAACGTCCTCATACGCCGGTTTTCGAGGGGGGACAGCAACCCTCCGCGATAGATGGTCGAGGGCCAGTCATCCATCATGTGCACGACGACCGGCAGACCGAAGCGCAGCCGTACCGCGTCCACGATCTCCATCATCGGGTTGGCCCCCAGAATGGTATAGACAAGCGTCGGCTGGAAATCGCTGATCCAACGATCGAGCTTCGGCGTCAGCCTGCCGCGGCGCGGAACTCCGTCGCCGAAGATCAGGCGTTTTGCACGCCCCGTCAAACTGGCTGCGCCTGCAGGGGCCAATGGAGCAGCATCACCCGAACTCGGCGCGTGCCCAATCCGGGCGAGCGGCAAGGCCAGTGCAATCTCCTCGTTTCCAAGGTGGTAGTAGCGCTGGCACACTTCGTCGCTGGTGGGTACCGGGTCATTGTGAACCACCGCGATCGAGTCGGCCGGCCAGCCACGAAAGAGGTTTGTCGAGGTGATGCCGCCGCCGGTCACCTTGTTGAATGCCGCTGAGGTGATGATGAGGACCCGGGGGTACTTCATCTAGCCAACAACACTTCGTAGAGGCGCTCGAAGGCTGCAATCTCGCGTTCCTGATCATACTGGGCTTCCGCGAGGGCCCGCGCGCCGTGTTGCAGGCGGCGCCGGAGGTCATCGTCATCGAGCAATGCGCCTATCCCCTGGGCAAGGCTCGATACATCTCCCTCCGGGGCCAACCAGCCGGTCTCGAGATGCCGCACCGCGTCCTGCATTCCCCCCGCCGCGAAGGCGATCACGGGGGTGCCGCAAG
>Ga0157370_10005718_pt1 | contig 13899 bp, 11 predicted proteins | sample C35metaG_FD_113463 | JGI IMG/M metagenome (GOLD analysis project Ga0157370, IMG submission 113463) | Corn rhizosphere microbial communities from Kellogg Biological Station, Michigan, USA - C3-5 metaG | ecosystem: Host-associated > Plants > Roots > Rhizosphere > Soil | place: USA: Michigan...
GACCCGCGCGGCCTCGCCAAGGCCAGCGGTGTGCCGTCGAGCATCGCGAGGCGATGGATCGATTATCTCGAGCAGCACGAGCTCCTCGTCCGGCAGGTGGAAGATGGAGTCGAGTCGCTTGGGCTATCGAGCAAGGCGGTCCGCGCTCTCGATTTCTATTTCTGCCAGATCCTTACCGGCAAGCATGAGTGGCTGTAGCGGCCGCCCGAGGCCTTTCGCAACGCCCTTGCATAGTGCAGATGTAACCTGGATCGGTGGCAGCGTTCCATCTACTCTGCAGAACTGTGGGGCGCGATTACAACAATTCCGTTTAGCGATGGCATCGCTTCACGCGCGGCAGTGCCTCTGCTACTCCGACTTTCTCGGGCACCATTCGAGTTTACCTAGGATATCAAATGAGAACACCGATAACCGAGCAAGCAGGAACCTCAGGCTCCGGCGTGACAAGTGCTGCGATAATCGTCGTGCTCGTGCTGATGATCGGTGCATCAATATATCTATGGAAAACAGGATATGCCAGGCCAAGAACAGCAATTATAACGACGATGTTACTTTTCATCGCACTGATCTTCGTCGGGTTTTGGATATATAAATCCGGTGGTTGATGTAGCGGCTTGGAGATGCAGGATAAACTAATTTCAATTCTGTTGAAGAAGAGTCATCTCTGGATAGGAAGTAGATGTCCGTTGACTTTAACTATTCCACGGATGATCGAGTCTTCGAGATGCGCATTTCCGTTGATGGAATTTGTTCCTATGTACGTGCCCCTTGGCCCGGACGGATCGGATGATCTCTGGGACATCACGCAGTCCTCATAGATTACGTTATGCTGCGAAATTGGCAGCACCCCTTCGGCAATCAGGTGAAATCGGCAATGACTGAACAGCACGTTCGGGCTTTGAAGGACGATCGCGATCCATTTGCCCGGGTGCGGGATATAGACTTTCCCGGTAGGGCTGAGCGCCGGATTGTCAGTGAATGTGCAGTGGTGAAACTGCGTTGCTCTCGACGGATTGGCGTCGCCGTGCGAATGATTGATGGCCCCGACGAATAGGCAGTTGTCGAAGCGAATCCCAGGCTTGTCTGGCCACGCCGACAGGTTCGTCGTACCGATAAACTTGCAGCCGCTAAACCGGATGTCGGCGGAATCGCCCGAACCGGCCACCATGCCGAAGCCGATATTGTCCGAAAACTCGCAGGAGGAGAAGACGACGTTGCGGATTGGGCTCTCCTCTGCCTCGATGTCGACACCAGCGCCGGGCGAAGCGCCGAGTCCGGCTCGGCCCGTTCGGCGGAACGTGCATCGTTCCAACAGGAAGTTGCGGCCCGCAGTAATGCTGCACCCTTGCCTCCCGTTATAGTCGCAGATGACATCGGTCATGTGGGTCGCACCAGATCGATCGGCAGCCGGAGTGACCATGATGCCGTCCACAGCATGATGATGGCTGTAGATCCGGAATAGACGTTCGGGACCCCGATTGGCGTAGAGCCGGATTCCTACGCCGCCTGCCTCCCACCCGCCGGGAAAGGCTCTTCCTCCCACGACTAGCGCGCCGAGGTTGCCATCCAATTCTAAATCACTGATCTCCACGCTGGCGGAGCAATGCTCGATCCAGACAATCCCCTGATACGGAGCCGCCTTGTTGGTGATGTCGAGCTTGCGTGCGTCGGGCAGAGACTTTCCGGAGCGGGGGTCGAAACGACCGTAACGAAGACCTGGAGCGCATCGCAACTTCGCTCCATTGCCTGCAATTCGGATCGACCGGCTACAATGAGACAGATGGATTATATCCAATGGCTCGAACGAGAGCTCATGCCCGCCGGCGCCCCGACGCTGTTCTCCGACCAAATAGGTCACGCGTCGAAGCGTGATCGTGCCGCCGCCGCGGGCATTCAAATGCGCCGACATTGCGGCAAATGCCTTTGTGTCATTCGTCCGGCCGTCGCCCTTCGCACCGAACATTTCGGGGGTCACTGACGTGACGCTCGGAGAAGCCCTCAGCAGGGACGCGACGCTGGCGCCGCCAGCGCCGAAGAGTAACGCGCGTCTCGAAAGCGCCATTGCTCAATATTTCCGCAAATCAGGTGAACGGCAGCCGAATGAATGATTAAATGGGGATCGGAAAGCGTACATGCGCGCGCTGGTTAGATCGGAACTGTCGATAGAAAGGTCCACGGTTCAAAGATTGGGAGTCCAGTTAATGAAAGAGTCGGCGTCCTCGCCGAAACCTGCAATGTGCAGCAAGGTGCAATCCTGTCCGCGCGCGAAGCTTGCTGTCCTGCATGTCATTAGCGGCCTTGGGCCGGGAGGCGCGGAAAGTGTATTGTTCAGATTGGCCACCCGCGCGCAGCTCGCAGAGCACGAGGTCATCTGCCTAGGGCCGCGCGATTGGTATAGCGAGCGATTGGAAGAGCATGGCATTCGCGTGCACCATGTCGACATACGGTCGCCCTTCGCCGCGCTTAAGGGGCTTTGGCGCCTTTATCGCTTGATGAAGGGGAGTGCAGCCGAGGTCGTTCAATGTTGGATGTATCGAGCGAACCTTGTGGGAGGTGTATGCGGGAGGCTTGCCGGCAAGCCCGTCATCTGGAACATTCGGTGCTCCGATGTCCACCTCTATCCGGCGACAACGCGCCTGCTTGCGAAGACGGGTGGCTTTCTTGCACGTTGGCTGCCGCAACATGTCCTGAATTGCTCCATTTCTTCGCGCCTGGAGCATGCCAGAATCGGTTATGACTCGGCTCCGTCGGATGTCATTCCTAATGGCTACGACCCGGCGCATTTTTATCCCGACCGTGCTGCGCGCGCTATCACGCGCCGGTCTCTTGGCATCGGTCCGAAGATTTTCCTCCTTGGGACCATTGGCCGATGGGACGTCCAGAAGGCCTATCCAATCCTCTTTCGGGCGCTCAGGCTCCTGCGCGATCGAGGCGTTCAAATGCGCCTGCTGCTGGCTGGGCGGGGACTCGATTCGACGAATTCTGACCTGGCCAGAATCGCCGACGAAAGCGATTGCAAGGATATTGTTCTCAGCCTCGGATATCGCTCAGACGCTGCAAATATCGCCCGCGCTCTGGATCTACACGTGCTGGCGAGCTTTACAGAAGGATTTCCCAACGTCGTTGCCGAGACAATGCTTTCCGGCACGCCGAACGTCGTCACGGACGTGGGCGATTCGAGCCTCATTGTGGGGGACACCGGCTGGATTGTAACGGCGGCGGACCCGGTCGCTCTGGCCGATGCGATTGAGCGCGCCTATCGAGAATGGTCGAGCGAACGAGCTCGGTGGACAAACCGTCGGCGTGCCGTCCGCCAGAGAATCAAGGACAAGTTTTCGCTCGAGCAGATGGTAGACTCGTACGAAGGGTTATGGCAGCAAATTGCAAGCAAGAAGCCTGCCGCTGGACCTTTGTGCTCGGCCGATCGGGCGCGAGACTCGCGGGCGCGAAGCCCTCTCTCAGTTCCACGCCCTCTATGTGTGCTCCACATCATCAATGGTCTGGGACTGGGAGGCGCGGAAACTCTACTATATCGGCTTTCCACGGAGAATCGGCGCAACAAACACGTCGTGGTCAGTCTCGGTGATTCGGGCTGGTACAGCTCTCTCCTCCGGGAGAGGGGGGTCGTGTTGCATCATCTGGGGATGCGTTCGGTTGCGGGGATGCCGGCGGCAGTCTTTCGGCTACGCAGGATTGTCCGGGATGTTTGCCCTGACGTTGTCCAGTGCTGGATGTACAGATCCAATCTTTTCGGCGGTCTTGTCGCGAAAGCCGAAAAAAGGCCGGTGGTCTGGGGAATCCATAACTGTTCATTCGAACCTTTGAGACTGCCGTCCCGGGCACTCGTCTACCTGGGTGGTTTGCTTGCACGCTGGATACCGGATTTCATCGTCAATTGTTCCAGCACGTCTTTTGAGGTTCACAAGAAGCTGGGCTACTCGGCGGCCGAGGGTGGAGTAATCAATAACGGATATGACCCAACCTCGTTCTATCCGGACGAGCCAGTTCGGAAGGCGATGCGTCGGCAATTAGGGATCAGGCCCGCGGAGTTTGCGATCGGAAGCATCGCTCGCTGGGACAGTTTGAAAGACATTCCCAATCTGCTGAGGGCAGTTCGCATTGCGCGAGATCAAATCGATATTCGCTGTCTCTTAGTTGGCACTCGGCTAGGCCCTTCCAACGTCGAGCTTCTGGATCTGATGGCGCGCCTCGGCTGCATTGATTTCGTGCTGCCTCTCGAATCCCGGTCAGACATTGATGACATCGCCCGAGCGCTCGATCTTCATGTCCTTGCCAGCCGCACCGAAGCGTTCCCTAACGTAGTTGCTGAGACGATGCTGTCTGGAACGCCTAATGTCGTCACCGACGTTGGCGACTGCGCTCATATGGTGGGCGACAGCGGCTGGATTGTACCGCCGGGAAATCCTGAGGACCTCGCTCAGGCCATCGTGGAAGCCCATCACGAGTGGCGCAACGATCCGGAACTATGGGCTGCTCGCGGAACAGCGGCCCGAAAGCGCATCGCGGACAATTTCTCTCTGAGTGAAATGGCGGATACCTATGATCGGGTTTGGAGGACTATTTCACATGGCAGCGCTTTCGCGGCGCATCGCCTTGTTCTTTCCTCTTAGTCTTTGCGTCCTCCTGCGTCATTCAAACGAGTAGCCGAAGCGCTCAATGTCTTCGGAATAAATCGACTCTACAAGATCCACCAGTTTCGGCGTGTAGAAGGTGCGATAATCGATCGCCGGTCCGGAACGGTTCGATCGAGCAAAAGGCGGAAGTCCCGGAAGTCTCGCTTCAAGGAAACTCCACGTGGGCTCGAGATCCTCGAAGCGGCCGACATGCTCCACGAGGTTGCGCCCTTTGGCATCAAAGACGAAGGTCGATTGCGGCTGAAATACGAAATCGAGCTTCTTGATATCGCGGCGTGACAGCCAGTCGGCCGCGAAGCGCTCGAATGTCTCGAACTGAGCACCCTGGTATCGCTCGGGCCGCCAGACGGCCCCCGCATTCGGCCCGACACCCCCTCCCCGCGTTACGAACCGATAGGCTGACACCAGCCGATCCCATGGGTTTCTGGTCACTGCAATGAGGGGCAACCGCCTTACCGCGGGCGATCCCCATCGCTTCACGTCCGCCGCCCTCAAATGCCCGAGGAAACGGCCGTAGAGAAGCTGACTGAGACTGGTACCTGCCGCTTTCGGTATGTGAACGAAGACAATGCCTACTCGAAGCCAAACTGCGGATCGGCGCCTTACGAGCAACGCCCGCTCAACTGGAGTTCCGATAAGACAATCATTCCAAAACGTTCTGAACATGGTTCCGCGGCTACCGACTATCGCTGAGTTCCAGCTGCTCGACGGCAAGTGCGCTACTCAAAAGCATATCTTTTTGCACCAAATTTGCCAGAAGAAGCGATCCTTGTGTGAAAGTAGCGGGGTCCAGGTGCAATCTGATCCAGGAAGCGATCGGGCCGACATGGCGTGGCGTCCAAATCAATGTCTGGCGAGTAGATAATGATCCGAATTCGAGCCCGCGCGCTGACCGCCGGACGTCTGTTGCATCGCGTCAGAGGCGCCCATTCAAATCACAGAAGAATCGCCGCCGGAGCGGCGACGATCGCCTTGCTGACCCTTCTCGCCAAGGCCTTTGTCGCCGCGCGCGAAATAGCCATCGCATGGCGATATGGCGTAAGCGCAACGGTGGACGCTTATCAACTCTCGTTCACGATTGTGACGTGGCTTCCAATGCTCCTGAGCGCCGTGATGGCGGTCGTCTTGGTGCCGCGGATGGTGGCACTCAGCCGTCGGCGAGAGGCCCGGTTGCAATTTCTATCCGAGTTCAACGGAACCATACTGTTAGTCGGCGTCGGAATCGGCCTCCTCACTTTCTTAGCAGCGCCCTGGGTTTCACGCATCATGGCGTCGGGACTGGACAGTGCCACTGTTCGCCTAACGCGATTGATGGTCGAGAGACTCTGCCCGATAGCATTCTTCATGATCCTTTCTGGGTATCTGACCGCGCGCCTACAGGCGAAGGAGCGGTTCGGCTACACGATTACCGAAGCTGTTCCGGCGCTCGCGATTGCCGGCTTCCTGCTTAGTTCGTGGGCACGTCACACAATTGCGCCCCTGATCCTTGGCGCAGTGATTGGCTATATGGCCCAGGCCATTATCCTTGTGCGCCTCGTCGCGAGGGGCGATCCACCGATCGGCGAAGTCATCTTCAGGCACCGATCGGAAGAATGGAGGACATTTTACCAATCGGTCCTGATGATGGCGGTTGGCCAATTCGTAATCACCGCCACTGTGCCGATCGATCAGGCGTTCGCGGCACGCGTAGCGCCCGGCGCGGTAGCGACGCTCGGCTACGCAAATCGCATCGTCACCTTATTTACCGGACTTGCCTCGGTAGTCATCGGACGAGCGTTATTGCCCGTGCTCTCCACTGCCGTAGCCGAAGGCGACCTCGTTCTCGGGCGGAGGCATACCCTGCAATGGGCATCGTTGATGTTCGGCGCAGCCTTTGGTCTTTCCGCTGCTCTCTGGGCAATCACTCCCGAGCTAGTAAGGCTGTTGTTCCAGCGGGGTGCCTTTCAGCCAAGCGCCACTCAGGCTGTTTCGGAGGTGATGCGATACGGACTTTTCCAGATCCCGTTCTTTTTCGGAGGAATCGCGCTCGTTCAGTGGGTCGCAGCGACCGGAAACTATAGAGACATCGTCGCGGTCACCGTGGTGGCGCTGATCGTGAAGCTCATTTTGAACTTTATACTGGTCCGTCGATTTGGTCTCGACGGAATCATGATCTCGTCGGCGGCAATGTACTTTGTAACGTCGGCTCTCTTATTGCTAAAGATTGGCCGTACCACAGCTCAAGCGGGTTCAGCCTTCGAGACGAGGCTTTAGGGACGTGAGCGGAATGGGTCAGGATGCCATTTGGGATCACTTCCAAAACGAAGGCGTCGCCGCCTTCAGCGGCGCCGCGCCAAGGCTGGAGTTCTTGGTCCGACGGATCAGGCAAACTGAGCGAGTACTTAATATTGGGGTCGGGTCAGGTGACTTGGAATTTCTCGCATCGCGAAGAGGTGTCGAAATTTGGGCGCTCGATCCGAGTGAGAGGGCCGTCGCGCAGCTCCGAAACAAGCTGTCTCTCGGTGATCGGGCACAGGTGGGGTACGCCCAAAGCGCACCATTCCCGTCAAACCAATTTGATGCGGTCATTATGACTGAAGTGCTCGAGCATCTCGACAGCCAAACTCGTGCCGCGGCTTTGACCGAGGTCTACCGGATCCTGCGCCCCGGCGGCCGGTTCATCGGTACTGTTCCTGCCAGGGAGCGCCTTCAGAATCTAGAAGTGGTCTGCCCCAATTGCGGTCACCATTTTCACCGCTGGGGGCATCAGTCGAGCTTTAGCGTAGGTAGTCTAAGGAGCCTACTGGGCGAGCTCTTCTGCGTGGAAACTGTTGAAGAGCGATTCTTCAACGAGTGGACTTCCGCGGGATGGCCGCGCCGTCTGACGGGCCTTCTTAAGAAATTCCTGTCGTGGCGCGGCATCGGCCCGTATGGCGTCAATCGAAATATCTATTTCTGCGTTCGCAGGCCGGAGGAATCATGAACCCTCCCGCGGCTAATCCGAACTCCAGCGAGGACAGCTGGGCACGTGAAGTGGAAAATCGGGACAGATTCCAGTTCGGCGCCAATTGGGCATCTTTCCTTCACCGCCTGACACCGGAGCGCATTGAAAGAGCTGAACAATCTCTCAAATATTTCCTCGGTGCCACCAGTCTTGAAGGCAAGAGGTTTGTCGATATCGGTTCGGGCAGCGGTCTTTTCAGCCTGGCCGCCCGTCGTCTGGGCGCGATAGTGACATCGTTTGATTTCGATGCGCAGAGTGTCGCTTGTACCGCCGAGCTCAAGCGGCGCTACTTCGATGGGAATCCCCAGTGGACCGTACGTCGCGGCTCGATCCTCGACCCTGAGATTCTCGCAAGTCTCGGCGAATTCGATATCGTCTATTCTTGGGGCGTTCTGCACCACACGGGTGCTATGTGGGAAGCGCTCGAAAATGCCGGAAAGATGGTCGCACCGGGTGGATTGCTGTTCATTGCGATTTACGATGACCGGGGACGCAAGAGCCGTTTCTGGAAACGTTTCAAGCATCTCTACGTAAAGACGCCGAAGCCCTTGAAATGGGGGTTATTCATTCCAGCCTTTATGAAGATTTGGGGGCCGACGCTTCTGAAAGACACGTTGAAAGGGCGGCCACTCGCGAGCTGGAAAGCTTATGCCGGGCGCGGGATGGACGCTTGGCATGATTTACTCGATTGGCTTGGCGGCTATCCTTTCGAGGTGGCTCGTCCGGACAGTATCATTAGTTTCTATAGAGAGCGCGGCTTTGCACTGAAGAATGTGAAAATTTCAGCGGGGGGGTGTAACGAATTCGTCTTCGGTCGCGCCAGATAATTGCATCTGATTTTTGTGTTGCATCTGGACAATTGTCGACTTGTCCGAATACTCTGCGCGAACGGTCACCGCGAGTTGGCTGATCGAGTTCGTGGCTTTGGCTTCACGAAGTAGGCACGAGTGACGCTGCCGAAGAGTCGACTTAGGCTCCGTCTCTTGGCGATTGAGAATCTTTCCCCGAAAAACAGCGTACCCGTGTAGAAAATACCGCAGGGCCTCTCGTGGACCACCTCGAATCCGCAGCGCTCGAATTTCCTCCGCCAAGCCGGGCTCGAGAAGGTCCAGAGTTCACTAACTCCCTCAGCAGATGTGCCATGGGCCCGCGGGATGAAGCCGCTCGCGATGTGACGAAGCTCCCGTACGAGCACGTGCCGCCGCCGCTCCATCGGACCGGCATGGATTAACTCGGCTGGAAGATTGAGCGCCGCCCTTAAGGATTCCGTAAGTGCGGTGACAAAACTCCATGATCGCCAGACGGCCGTAGGTAGGACATGGACGGCAAATCCGTCGGGCTTGAGGATGCGGCGGAACTCTTGAGCTATCTGTTCCAGATCCTCCACATGTTCGAGGACGTTCGATGAGAAGATCAGGTCCACCGATTGATCATCCAGAGGGATCTTGCGACCGTCATAGTCGAGCACTGGGAAGACGCGATTCGCTGCGTAATTGCTGCCGGCCAAGTCAATCGCGATGACATGGAACCCGTGTTTGGCAAGAAGGCGGGCCTGCTCCCCGGTGCCAGATCCAAAGTCCAGCACTCGGCAACCGCCGGGAAGGAAGGGGAGTATCTGTTCGATTTCGAAGCGCCGCAGCTTATTCAGATACGAGATGTCGAGCATTGACGTACCTGGCTCCTGCGCGGGTTCCATCTATTGATAATGGCGTCCTTTCGGCTTCGGAAGAATGTCTAGCAGGGAGTGGCCGTGCCGACGAAGAGAATTTCCGTTGTCCTACTCGCACGATCACTTGAGGTGGGCGGTGCCGAGCGACAGCTCGTTGGTCTGGCACGAGGACTGCGAGAGCGGGGCCATCTGGTAAAAATTGTTCTTTTCTATCGACGCGGCGCCCTCTTGGCAGACCTCGAAGGGAGCGGGATTCCGATCGTTGATCTTCGGAAAGCCGGCCGATGGGACATCGTGCGATTTCTCCTGCGGGGGGCGGTCGCGCTCCGCCGTGAAAGGCCACAGATTATTTACAGCTTTCTTGGAGGCGCCAATCTTGTCGCTTGCGCCATTCGACCGTTCGTCCGGGGCAGCCGATTCGTTTGGAGCATCCGAGCGTCGAACATGGACCTCGACAGTTATGACTGGGTTCGCCGCCTCGCCTATCGGCTTGAGTGCCGTCTCTCGAGAACTCCAGATCTGATCATTGCCAACTCCTCCGCAGGCGCCGCTCATTCCGTCGGAAATGGATTCGCCCACGACAGGATTGTGGTCATTCCAAATGGCATCGACACCGATCGGTTCAAACCGGACCCCGGACGGCGGGCGGCGCAGCGGAGCGCCTGGGGATTACGCGGCAACCAGATCGCTGTAGGACTCGTGGCGCGGCTTGATCCGATGAAAGGTCACAAGATCTTCCTGAAAGCTGCACAGCTTGCGGGAAGCAAGAACCCTGAGATGCGCTTTTTCTGCGTGGGTAGCGGTCCGCAAATGCAATCGCTTGAACTCATTGCCGATGAACTTGGACTTGGCGATCGGCTTGTTTTCACTGGCGAAAGCGAGCCGGTGGCCGCGCTGAATGCACTGGACATCGCTTGCTCGAGTTCGCTTTGGGGTGAAGGGTTTTCGAATTCGATCGCCGAGGCAATGGCATGCGGGCTGCCGTGCATCGTCACCGATGTCGGCGACTCGGGTCAAATTGTCGGAGCGACAGGAACTGTCGTCCCGCCGGGCTCTGCCACCGCGATTGCAAACGCAATTCTGAGGCAAGCCGAATCGCTCGCGAGCCACAGGGCTGACGAACCAAGAGCACGGATTATCGAGAATTTTTCGATGTCGATGATGGTCGAAAATACCCTCCAGGCCTTCCATGAACAGCTTGGGCTTTAGATCGGCGGTTGCGTTTCTAATCCGCCGGCAGCGAACAAGCAGGTGCTTTTCGAGCAGGATGCTGGCAAACGCGGCAGGTCATGTGCGGCATTGCAGGCTTTGTCGGAGGTCGCTGGAGCAGCCGCGGGGAAATTACGGCTACTCTTACGCGCATGAACAGTTGCATCCGCCATCGCGGACCCGATCACTCGAATATTTGGATCGACGAGGCCGCTCGCGTTGCGTTTGCACACAATCGCCTCGCCATCGTCGACCTCTCGCCGGCAGGCAATCAGCCGATGACGAGCCCGAGCGATCGTTATGTGATCATCTACAATGGCGAACTCTACAACCATCATGAGGTCCGGGACGAGTTGATGCAGTCGGGAATGGCAGTCCCTTGGAAGGGCCATTCGGATACGGAGACACTGCTTGCGGCCATTGACACATGGGGCATCCGCCGCGCTCTCGAGCGGTCGACTGGAATGTTCGCATTCGCTCTATGGGACAAGGTGGAGAGGACGCTGACGCTCGCACGCGATCGGCTGGGCGAGAAACCTCTCTATTATGGCCGGCAGCAGCCGGATGGACCTTTCCTCTTCGGCTCCGAGCTTAAAGCATTGGCTATTCACCCGCAGTTTGAACGGGAGGTCGACCGTCGCGCGTTGACGCTCCTTCTCCGTTACAACGACATTCCGGCACCGTTCTCGATCTACCGCGGCATAGGCAAACTCCCGCCGGGCACGATTCTGACACTTCACAGCGGCGACTCCGAACCGATGATCAATGAATATTGGTCAGGCGCCGCAGTCGCCGAGGCAGGCGTTCGCGATCCGTTGCATCTATCCGACGCAGATGCGCTTGATGAGCTAGAGCAGCGATTGCAAACGGCGATCGGCCGCCAAATGATCGCCGACGTGCCAATCGGCGCATTTCTGTCGGGAGGAGTCGACTCCTCGACGGTGGTCGCCTTGATGCAGAAGCTCTCATCGAGACCGGTGAAGACGTTCACGATCGGATTCCACGAAGCGGAATTCAACGAGGCTGAGCACGCAAAAGCCGTCGCTCGGCATCTGGGCACCGAACATACCGAACTGTACGTTACCCCAGATGAGGCTCGGGCCGTCATCCCGAAACTCCCGTACCTGTATGATGAGCCCTTCGCCGATTCATCACAAATTCCGACGCACCTTGTCTCGGCTCTCGCGCGGCAACATGTCACGGTGTCACTCTCGGGCGACGGCGGAGACGAGTTGTTCGGGGGCTACAACCGCTATCTGCTCACGTCGGAGCTCTGGGGTAAGATTTCAATCATACCAAAGGCGCTTCGCGCGGCGGCAGCTCGGGCAATCACATTCGTCCCTGCCTCTGCGTGGACAAAATTTGGCATCGCGGCGAGTGGCGTGCTTCCGCAAATTGCCAAGGTGAACCGCCTTGGCGACAAGGTGCATAAGGGTGCCCCACTACTGCAAAGTGAATCGGTTGCGGAACTTTACGGCGGGATGCTTTCACTATGGCGCGACCCCGAGGCCGTGGTGATCGGCGCCACCGAACCACGGTCGCAAGCGACGGGCCTGACGCAGCCGCTGACGGGACTGGGTCCGATCGAGCGGATGATGGCGCTCGATATGCTCGGCTATCTTCCCGACGACATACTCGTGAAGGTCGATCGTGCGGCGATGGCGGTGTCGCTCGAGACGAGAGTCCCCTACCTCGACCATCATTTAGTCGAGTTCGCCTGGCGATTGCCGTTCGATATGAAGATCCGAGGCGGTCAATCAAAGTGGATTCTGCGACAGCTCCTCTATCGCTACGTGCCAAAGTCGTTGATCGAGCGGCCAAAGATGGGTTTCGGTATTCCGATCGGTGATTGGTTGCGAGGACCGCTGCGGGACTGGGCCGACGCGTTGCTCGAGGAGAATCGCCTCCGACGTGAAGGATATTTCCGGCCGGAGCCGATCCTCCAAATGTGGCAGGCTCATGCAAGCGGCAAAGTGAACGAGGAGTATCGCCTCTGGGGCGTGTTGATGTTCCAGAGTTGGCTCGAGGCGATCGGGCAGATCCGTGTGCCGGCATCAGAATATTGCTGCATGAGTGCCAAGGCATAAGCATGGTGTACCCGGCTTGGCTGACCGCAAACCATGCTTCGGGCGGATCGGATATGTACTAGTCGGCCGAGACTTTCCCTCAGGATTCCGGCGCCGGCCTAATCGCATAGCTACGAGACAAGACAGCGTCTTCTCTGCTCCTTGGAGCAGCATGCGCCAATTTCCGGCGAAATGACCAGAGAGCAACCAAGCTGGACAAGATCATGGGATAAGCCATGACGCGCTCACGAAGACCCAACCCGACATTGTAATAGACGAGGGCCAGTGAAAACAGCAGCGCGGCCGCGAAGATCAGGATGAACCTGACGAAGAAGACGCGGCGCGCGAGGTGCGCCATCTCACGCCACCGTCCGATGGCATAAACGAACGCGATGATTGTGCCGATATTCTCGATCGATGGTATCAGGCCCAACATGCCGTGAGCGTCGAAAAAGAAGGGTCTGAAAAGAAGGCTGACTATTCGAACGAGCAACGGCGCATGAACAACTGCCGTGGACCCGCCCGCAGTTGCGTAGATACTCTGTTGCTCGTCAACATAGGTAGCAATCGAGGAGACGCTAGTCTCGTCGAAATTGATGGTGCGCTGTGCTGGACCGATGACGAGCCATATCCCCACCACGGCGATCATCATAAGCCCGAGCCGACGTCCCAGACTTCCTGTCCGTTCGAAGAACGCCGCAGCGGCGAGCGCCGTCATAGCAAGCAGCGCGATGTGCGCGCGAAACAAGACCATTATCCCGACCGCAACGCAGAAATATGCGAATCTCTGCCTCAAATTCAATATTGACCACACAAGCACCGATATAGAGAAAAACAGTGGAGCGTCTTTCCCGATCGCAGCCGTCCAGAAGAGGAGAGTAGGAAGGAAAAGAAGACCTAAATAGCCACGCCTGTCTGGAACTTGAAGTTTTTCTTCGATTTCTTTAAAAACTCTCGCCAAAAATACTAAGCCTGCCAATCCGATTGATTGAAATAAAAGGAAACAATCAAGATAGCTTGCTTGCAATTCCACCTTGAGGAAGTGAACTAGTTTGAAAACTGGAACCGTCCCAACGCTAAATGGTCTTAAATATTGATTACTTGGATCATAATAATATCCCCAGGCATCCGCTGATGCATGATTCGTATATCTATAGTAATACATTGCTACTGATAAATGAGCCAGTAGCAACAAAATGATCATGAAATACTGTGTTCTATCTTTGCATCGGGCTGCCGGTAGGAGAGCGATACTTATGACTATCGCAGCTACGCCCACGAATGACAGCATCCGTTCTCACTTTCGGTCGATTCTAA
>Ga0157370_10005720_pt1 | contig 13898 bp, 12 predicted proteins | sample C35metaG_FD_113463 | JGI IMG/M metagenome (GOLD analysis project Ga0157370, IMG submission 113463) | Corn rhizosphere microbial communities from Kellogg Biological Station, Michigan, USA - C3-5 metaG | ecosystem: Host-associated > Plants > Roots > Rhizosphere > Soil | place: USA: Michigan...
ACCTGCGATCAGCGAGATAAGTGGGGTGAGACTCAGGGTCATATTCATGATGCTTCATTCCCGATAGGGCTGGCGCGGAAGGGCGCAGACAGCGGACTGGATTGCTCGGACGCCTCGCGGGGTAACGGGTCGCATCGCGGGGTGACGGGTCGCATCGCACGGTGACAAGTAGCATCACAGAGCGACGAGCAGTGTCGCTCCGCTCATGAAGGCCGGTCTGTACGCTAGCGCACCACGCGTCGCGAATCGGACGACCATGGCGCGACCGACCCAAGTCTCGGCGGCCAATCCTGATTCCCGGTCGCTATGTGCGCTGGCGCCCCGACGCCCAGAACATTATCGCCGATGCTGGCGGCCACGATCATGACTGCAACGGTGCGATGACGCGTCCTGCGGTTGCATCGGGCACCGGCGCCAGGTAGCGATCCTTCGGGGCGTGACGAGGGCGGTTCCAGGGATCACCGAGGAGAGCATTGGTGTCAACCAAACGTCGGCAAGCGCGCACTCCGGGAGGCAATCGCCTGCTCGCGGCGTTGCCGATGCCCGATTTGCGGCGACTACTCGGTCACTGCGAGGCGGTCGAGCTCGCATTTTCCGATGTGCTGTACCTTCCCGGTCAGCGCCTTCGCCGCGTCTACTTCCCGATCCGGAGCTTCATCTCGCTGATCATGCCGGTCGACGACGCTGCGTCTCTCGAGGTTGGCCTGGCCGGAGACGAAGGCATGTTCGGCGTCCCGCTTGTTCTCGGCATCGACGTGTCGACGGTGCGTGCCGTCGTGCAAGGCGCCGGATCGGCGCTGACGATGGACGCATCGTCCTTCCGCCGCGAGCTCGGGCTCAACCCCGCGCTGCATCGCCGTCTCGATCGCTACGCGTTCGTGCAGCTCAGCCAGCTCGCGCAGGCGGCGGCGTGTACGCGCTTTCACGTGGTCGAGGCACGGCTGGCCCGGTGGCTGCTGATGACCCACGATCGCGCGCATGCGGACACGTTTTACATCACGCAGTCGTTCCTGGCTTTGATGCTCGGCGTACGCCGCGTCGGCGTCACCGAGGCGGCACGTTCGCTGAAGCGGCAGGGACTGATCGATTACCGCCGCGGCACGATCGCAATCCTCGATCGGCGCGGGCTCGAGACCGCATCCTGCGGGTGCTACCAGGCGGATCGAAACATCTACGAGCGGTTCCTGAGATAGGTCATCCGGGTGCGCACGCCGCTGCCGGTACGACGCCGCGCGCGGCAACTCGATGTGTACGACACCGCACCGACGCTGATGTGGATCGCAGCCACACTAAGACCGCAATGAAGGCACGCGCCGATCGATGACTGCGCAATTCGAATGGATGCGATGTTGCCGGCGCGCTGCCTGTCACCTTTCCATCAATCCCGATGGAACGCGACCAGTGGTCGCGATGAACGGATGAAATACAAAAAGGATTTCACCATGAAGCGCTTACTCATGCTCGCTCTCGCAGCCTCGCTCGCACTCCCTGCGCTCGCGGTACTACCGGGCTGCAATACGGTCGAAGGCGCCGGTAAGGATATCTCGGCGGGAGGCCACGCGATCAAGGACGAGGCGCAGGAACACAAGACCTACTGATTTGCCGCACCGCCGCAGCCCGGGAGGACGTACGCGCCGGCTTCTTACGTAGCCGGCGTCGTTTCCGTCGCGGCCTGCGCGGGCTTCGCGTCGTCCTCGGCTGCAGCCTTCATCGAAAGGCGCACGCGGCCCTTCTCGTCGGCTTCGAGCACCTTGACGCGCACGATCTGGCCTTCCTTGAGGTAGTCGGAGACCTGGTTCACGCGCTCCTTGGCGATCTGCGAGATGTGCAGCAGTCCATCCTTTCCAGGTAGGAGCTGGACGATCGCGCCGAAGTCGAGGAGGCGCAGCACCGGGCCTTCGTAGATCTTCCCGACTTCGACCTCGGCGGTGATCTGCTCGATCCGCTTGCGCGCCGCGTTGCAGGCGTCGGCGTTGACCGACGCGATCGTGATCGAGCCGTCGTCCTGGATGTCGATCGTGGTGCCGGTCTCCTCGGTGAGCGCACGAATGACGGCGCCGCCCTTGCCGATCACGTCGCGGATCTTCTCCGGGTTGATCCTGAAGGTCATCATCCGCGGCGCGTGCTGCGACACTTCGGTCCGCGCGTGCGGCAGCGCCTGCTGCATGAGCCCGAGAATGTGCGTGCGCCCCTCGCGCGCCTGCGCGAGCGCCACCGCCATGATCTCCTTGGTGATCCCCTGGATCTTGATGTCCATCTGCAGCGCGGTGACGCCGCGCTCGGTGCCGGCGACCTTGAAGTCCATGTCGCCGAGGTGATCCTCGTCGCCGAGAATGTCGGTCAGCACGGCGAAGCGATTGCCTTCCTTGATGAGCCCCATCGCGATGCCGGCGACGTGCGCCTTCGTCGGCACGCCGGCGTCCATCAGCGCGAGGCTGCCTCCACACACCGACGCCATCGATGAGCTGCCGTTCGATTCGGTGATCTCGGAGACGACGCGCATCGAGTAGGCAAATTCCTCCGCCGTCGGAAGCACGGCGAGCAACGCGCGCTTGGCGAGTCGGCCGTGGCCGATCTCGCGCCGCTTCGGCGACCCGACGCGGCCGGTCTCGCCGGTCGCGTACGGCGGCATGTTGTAGTGGAGCATGAAGCGGTCGCGGTATTCACCCATCAGCGCGTCGACGATCTGCTCGTCGCGCGCCGTGCCGAGCGTCGCCGCCACCAGCGCCTGCGTCTCGCCGCGGGTGAACAGCGCCGAGCCGTGGGTGCGCGGCAGCACGCCGGTGCGGATGGTGATCGGTCGCACGGTACGCGTGTCACGGCCGTCGATGCGGGGCTCGCCTTCGAGGATGCGGCTTCGCACGACCTTCGCCTCGAGATCGAACAACGCGTTGCCGGCATGCCGCTTCGCATCGAGCGACGCGTCGGCAGGGACCGCCTCGGCCTCGACTTTCGCCGCGATCTCCTTCAGGCGCTGCTGGCGCTGCTGCTTCGAGCGCAGCGAGTAGGCGGCGCGGACATCGGCCTCGGCGAGCGCGGCGACGCGATCGATCAGCGCCTGGTCCTTCGCCGGCGGCTGCCAGTCCCACAGCGGCTTGCCGGCCTCCTCGACCAACTGGTGGATGAGCTCGATCGCCGCCTGCTGTTGCTGGTGGCCGAACACGACCGCGCCCAGCATCACCTCCTCGGGGAGCTCCTGCGCTTCCGACTCGACCATCAGCACCGCGGCCTCGGTCCCCGCGACGACAAGGTTCAACTGCGACGTCGCGAGCTCGGTCTTCGATGGATTGAGGATGTAATGGCCGTTCGCGAAGCCGACGCGAGCGGCGCCGATCGGTCCGTTGAAAGGAATGCCCGAGAGCGCGAGCGCCGCGGAGGCGCCGATGATCGCCGGAATGTCGGGATCGATCTCGGGATCGACCGAGACAACCGTCGCGACGATCTGCACGTCGTTGTAAAGGCCGTCGGGAAAGAGCGGCCGGATCGGCCGGTCGATGAGACGCGAGGTCAGCGTCTCCTTCTCCGACGGGCGACCCTCGCGCTTGAAGAAGCCACCGGGGATCTTGCCGGCGGCGTAGGTCTTCTCCTGATAGTCGACGGTGAGTGGAAAGAAGTCCTGTCCCGGCCTCGCCTGCTTCGCGGCGACCGCCGTGACCAGCACGAAGGTGTCACCGAGACTGACCATCACCGCACCGCCAGCCTGGCGCGCGATCTCGCCTGTTTCGAGCGTCAGTGTATGGGCGCCGTAAGCGACCGATTTCCTGATGGGATTCGTCACATTGTCCTCGCAGTTCGAAAACGACAATGGCCGCGTACAGCGACGCGGCCATTGTCGAAGATGGTCAGTGGGATGCCGGCTGTGGCGGCCGGGACGACATCACTTGCGCAGGCCCAGCTTCTCGATCAATGAGCGGTAGCCGTCGGTATTGCGCGACTTCAGGTAATCAAGAAGCTTCCGGCGACGCGACACCATGCGCAGCAATCCGCGGCGCGAATGATGGTCCTTGACGTGCTCCTTGAAGTGATCGGTGAGCCCGTTGATGCGCGCCGTGAGGAGCGCAATCTGGACCTCGGGGGACCCGGTATCGCCCTTTGCGCGCTGATGGTCGGCGATGACCTGGGTCTTCTCGGCAACGGTTACGGACATGTCCTTGATCTCTATGATGTTTTCGCTGGAAAAGAGAGAGATTATAACCTGAAATTTGGCGTCGCATCAAGCCGGAACATCGTCGAGCGCGGGCGTCAGGCGTCTGGGACGGAGCAGTCCGCCGCCGACTTCGCCGGTACCGATCAGCGTCATGCCGTCGAACACTGCACAGAGCCCGGGCGCGGCAGCCGCGCCCGGATTCGCGACCGCCTGCCCGTTGCGAAACGATCGCGCCGCATGACGATCGAGATCCACGCGCGGAAGGTGTGACACCAGCACGCTGGCCGGGCGCAGCAGCCGGTCGCGCGCGGCCTCGTCGAGCGATTCGAGCGCCTCGGTGGTGACGGCATCCTTCACGTCGAATCCGCCGCTGCCCGTTCTTCGCAGCGCCGCGAGATGGCCGCCACACCCGAGCGCGTCGCCGAGACTCTCCGCGAGCGCGCGCACGTAGGTCCCCTTGCTGCATTCGACGTCGACGACGGCGTCGGGGGCCTTCCATTCGACGAGGCGCAGCGCGTAAACGGTGATCGCACGCGGCGCGCGCGGAACGTCGATGCCGGCGCGCACCCAGGCGTAATGCGGACGCCCGGCGTGCTTCAGCGCCGAATGCTTCGGCGGAACCTGAAGCTGCGGGCCGACCGCGCCGGCGAGCGCGGCGGACAGCCGCGCCTCGTCGAACGTGACCGGTCGAACCGCCGTGATCTCGCCTTCGGCATCGGCGGTCGTCGTCGCGACGCCGAAGCGGATCGTCGCGACGTAGCACTTCGGCGCGTCGAGCAGCATGCCCGAGTAGCGCGTCGCCGCACCGAGGCATACCGGCAACAGGCCAGATGCCAGCGGATCGAGGGTGCCGGTATGCCCTGCCCTGGCGGCGCGATAGAGTCGCCTGACGTGGCCCAGCACGGCGTTCGAGCTGGGTCCTGCGGGCTTGTCGACAAGGAGCACGCCGTCGACGCGCCGACGCTCGCGCGCGTTCGTCGCGGCCGCAGCGACGGGCGTGTCCACCGTTTCGACCATGACGCGGACCGGCCGCAGGGCTACGGCTCGGAACCCGGATCGCGCTTCGACTCGAGCTTCCGGTCTTCGGCGATCGCCGTGTCGATCAGCTTCGAGAGCCTCATGCCGCTCTCGATCGTGTCGTCGTAGACGAAATGAAGCTGCGGCACCGAGTAAAGGTCGAGCCGGTGTGCGAGTTCGCTGCGCAGGAACCCGGATGTGCGCGTCAGCGCGTCGACGGCTGCCTCGGCGCGCTCCTTCCCGGCGAGGTGGGTGAAGCGCACGTTCGCATGGGAGAGATCGGCACTCACGTCGACGCCGGTCAGCGTCACCGTGCCGACGCGCGGGTCCTTCACCGCGTCATGGAGCAGGGCCGCGAGCTCGCGCTGGATCTGGTCGCCGACGCGCTGCGCGCGCTGCGTGTGCCGTTTCATGGGAGAAGCGAGGAACCGGGAGCGGGGATCCTCGATCCTCGCTCCTCAATCCTCGTCGCTAAAGCGTCCTCGTCACCTCGACGACCTCGTAGACCTCGAGCTGGTCCTGCTTCTGGATGTCGCTGTAATTGCGGATCGACAGTCCGCACTCGAAGCCCGCCTTCACTTCGCGCACGTCGTCCTTGAAGCGCTTCAGCGAGTCGAGCTCGCCGTCGTGAACGACGACGTTGTCGCGCAGCAGGCGCACCTTCGCACCGCGCCGCACGACGCCCTCGAGGACGTAGCAACCGGCAACGGTGCCGACCTTCGAGATCCGATAGACCTCGCGCACCTCGACGAGGCCGAGGCGGTTCTCCTTCTGCTCGGGCGCGAGCAGGCCGGAGAGTGCCGCCTTGACCTCGTCGACCGCCTCGTAAATGATGTCGTAGTAGCGGATCTGCACTCCGTTCGCCTCGGCGAGCTTCCTCGCCTGCGCGTCGGCGCGCGTGTTGAAGCCGATGATGACGGCCTTCGATGCGAGCGCCAGGTTCACGTCGGACTCGGTGATGCCACCCACTCCCGCGTGGACGATGTTGACCTTGACCTCGTCGGTCGACAACTTGGTCAGCGCCTGCTGCAGCGCCTCGTGGCTTCCCTGCACGTCGGCCTTGACGATCAGCGCGAGCGTCTTCGCACCCGACTCGCCCATCTGCTCGAACATGTTCTCGAGCTTCGCTGCGTGCTGCTTCGCGAGCTTGACGTCGCGGAACTTGCCCTGGCGGAAGAGCGCGATCTCGCGCGCCTTGCGCTCGTCACCGAGCGCGATCACGTCCTCGCCGGCGAGCGGCACGTCGGACAGGCCCTGGATCTCGACCGGAATCGCCGGCCCCGCCTCGGCGATCGGCTTCGAGTTCTCGTCGGTCATCGCGCGCACGCGCCCGAACACCGCGCCGGCGAGCACGACATCGCCGCGCTTCAGCGTGCCCGAATGCACGAGCACGGTCGCCACCGGACCGCGCCCCTTGTCGAGGCGCGCCTCGATAACGATGCCTCGCGCGGGCGCATCCTTCGGCGCCTTCAATTCGAGGACCTCGGCCTGGAGCAGTATCGCATCGAGGAGCTGGTCGATCCCCGCGCCGGTACGCGCCGAAACGGGCACGAACTGCACATCGCCGCCGTATTCCTCGGGCAGCACGCTTTCGGCGACGAGCTCCTGCTTGACGCGGTCGGGATTGGCGTCGGCCTTGTCGATCTTGTTGATCGCCACCACCAGCGGGACGTTGCCGGCGCGCGCGTGCGCGATCGCCTCCTTGGTCTGTGGCATTACGCCGTCGTCGGCGGCCACCACCAGCACCACGATATCGGTGACCTTCGCGCCGCGCGCCCGCATCGCGGTGAACGCCTCGTGGCCGGGCGTATCGAGAAACGTGATCACGCCCTTTGCGGTCTCGACGTGATACGCACCGATGTGCTGGGTGATGCCGCCCGCCTCGCCGCTCGCGACCCGCGTGCGGCGGATCGTGTCGAGTAGCGACGTCTTGCCGTGATCGACGTGCCCCATCACGGTGACGACCGGCGGCCGCGGCAGCGCCTCGGCGCTGTGCGAGGCCTCGGTCTCGACCAGCATCGCGTCCGGATCGTCGAGCTTGGCGGCCTGCGCCTTGTGGCCCATCTCCTCGACGACGATCATCGCCGTCTCCTGGTCGATGACCTGGTTGATCGTCACCATCGAGCCCATCTTCATCAGCGCCTTGATGACCTCCGCGGCCTTGACGGACATTCGGTGCGCGAGATCGGCGACGGTGACCGTCTCGGGGACGAGGATCTCGCGGATCTGCGGTGTGACCGGCGTCGGCGCCGTCGCGGTGCCGTCACCTGCCTCTTCCTCGCGCACATGACGGCCCCCGCGGGACCCACGCCAGGCGGTCGTCGCAGTGGCGCCGCCCGCAGCGTCGCCGCGAAGGCGCAGCGCACGCCGGCGCGCAGCCTCCTCCTGGAACACCTGCCCCGGGGCCTTCCTCACCGGCTTGTCGCGCTTCTCGCCGGGACGCGCGGCGGGACGGTGCAGCGTGCCTTCGGTGCCCTGCTTGCCGGGCGCCTGCTTGCCCGGTGCCTGCTTGCCGGGCGCCTGCGGCCTCGCCGTCGCGGCCTCGGCCGCCACGCGCTCGGCGGCCGCCTTGGCCTCCTCGGACGCCTTCGCGTCGGCCGCGGCCTTCGCCGCGGCTTCCTCGGCCTCGCGCTCCTTCTTCGTCTTGCGGCGCGCCACCTCTTCCTGTTTCTTCTGCACGTCCTCCTGCTGGCGCGCGATCAGCTCCTGCGCGTGGCGCTCCTCGGCCTCGCGCGCGGCGATCTCCTCGGTGGTGAGCACCGGTGCCGGCGCCACCTTTGCCGTCTCGTCGACAGCCGGAGCGGCCGGCTGTGCGGCATCGCCCTCGTCGCGGCGCACGAGCACGCGCTTCTTGCGCACCTCGACGTGGATCGTGCGCGCCTTGCCTGCGGAACCGGCCGCTTTGATCTCGGTCGTCTGCTTCCTCGTCAGCGTGATCCGAGTGCGCCCGTCGGCGGCGGCGCCGTGCTGCTTGCGCAGGTAGTCGAGCAGACGCGTCTTGTCCTGCTCGGAGAGCTTGTCGCCCTGTTTCTTGCCCGCGACCCCGGCCGCGGCGAGTTGCTCCAGCAGCGCGCCCGCCGGCATCTTGAGGTCGGTTGCGAATTGTTCGATCGTCGTCTGCGCCATACCGCGTCTCCCTTACCGCCTACTGCGCCTGCGTCGCCGTCTCCGGCGCCGCTTCGAACCAATGCGCGCGAGCCTTCATGATCAGGTCCTGTGCCTTCGCCGGATCGATGCCGGTCAGCTCGACCAGTTCGTCGCCCGCGAGGTCGGCGAGACCGTCGCGGGTAGTGATGCCATGGGCGGCGAGCTTGCTCGCGATCTCGGTATCCATGCCCTCGAGCGAGAGTAGCGCCTCCTCGACGTGCTCGACCGATTCCTCGCGCACGATCGCATCGGTGAGGAGCGCGTTGCGCGCGCGTGCGCGGAGCTCGTTCACCGTGTCTTCGTCGAACGACTCGATCTCGAGCATCTCGGTGATCGGCACGTAGGCGACCTCTTCGAGCGAGGTGAATCCCTCGCCGACGAGGATGTCGGCAACCTCCTCGTCGACGTCGAGCTTCTCCATGAACAGCGCGCGCAGCCGCCCGGTTTCCGCCTCGTGCTTCTGCTGCCGCTCTTCGACGCTCATCAGGTTGAGCTCCCAGCCAGTGAGCTCGGAGGCGAGGCGCACGTTCTGCCCGTTGCGGCCGATCGCGATGGCGAGATTCTCCTCGTCGACGACCACGTCCATCGCGTGTCGCTCCTCGTCGACGACGATGCCCTGCACTTCGGCAGGCGCGAGTGCGTTGATGACGAGCTTGGCCGGGTCGTCCGACCACAGCACGATGTCGACGCGCTCGCCAGCGAGCTCGTTGGTCACCGCGGTCACGCGCGAGCCGCGCATGCCTATGCAGGTGCCCTGCGGGTCGAGGCGCGGGTCGTTCGACTTGACGGCGATCTTCGCGCGGATCCCGGGGTCGCGCGCAGCGGCCCTGATCTCGATGAGGCCTTCCTCGATCTCGGGCACCTCGAGCTCGAACAGCCGCATGATGAACTCGGGGGCAATGCGCGACAGGATGAGCTGTGGCCCTTTGGCCGTGCGGTCGATCTTCATCACGTACGCGCGCACGCGATCGCCGACGCGCAGCATTTCCTTCGCGATGAGCTGGTCGCGCGAAATGATGCCCTCGATGCGGCCCGACTCGATGATCACGTTGCCGCGCTCGATGCGCTTGACGGTGCCGGAGAGCAGGTTGTCCTCGCGCTCGAGGAAGTCGTTCAGGATCTGCTCGCGCTCTGCGTCGCGGATCTTCTGCAGGATCACCTGCTTTGCCGCCTGTGCGCCGATGCGCCCGAACTCGACCGGCTCGAGCGGCTCCTCGACGACGTCGCCGAGCTCGAGCGCCGGCTCGCGGGCGGCTGCATCGGTGATCGCGATCTGGTGCGCGGGCTCCTCGTGCTCCTCGTCGGGGACCACGGTCCAGCGGCGGAACGTCTCGTAGTCGCCGGTCTCGCGATCGATCGCGACGCGCGCGTCGATGTTGTCGGCGTATTTCTTCCTGGTCGCCGACGCGAGCGCGGCCTCGAGCGCCGTGAAGACGATCTCCTTCGGCACGTTCTTCTCGCGCGACAGCGCATCGACCAGCAGCAACAGTTCGCGATTCATGTTCCCTTTCTCCATTCGATCGCCGGCACGAGGCGCGCGCGCCCGATGCTCGCAAACGGCAGCGAGCGCAGCCCCGCCGCGGTCTCCACCAGCACCTCGCTGTCGGCCGTGCCGCGCAGCACGCCGCGGATGCGGCGCGCGCCGTCGAGCGGCACGCTGAGCGTGAGCTGCGCTTCGCGCCCCGCGAAGCGCGAGTAATCGTCGAGCCGGACGAGCGGCCGATCGAGCCCGGGCGACGACACCTCGAGCCGTTCGAACGCTATCTCCTCGACCGTGAAGAGGCGCGTCAGCTGATTCGACACCCGCGCACAGTCCTCAACGTCGACTCCACCGGGCTTGTCGATGAACACCCGCACGAGGCCGGACTTCGCCGAGCGATCCCAGGCGACCAGCTCGTAGCCGAGCGGCGGCAGCGTGCGATCGAGCACGTCACCCAAGTTCGATGTCATCGGTGTTCCGGCCCCCGGCCCGCCCGACTGCGGCTCCAAAAAAAAATGGGCTGCGCCAGCCCATTTCTCAATCCCTACCGGATGGCGATTCTAGCAGAAAACCGGTCAATTTGACAGTCCTCGGCCCCGCCGGATCGAGGCCCCGCGCTAAACTCGCGGTCCGGCCCCGCCCGAGCGCGACGACCGCCGACCTACCGAGTCCGACGCATGCCCGAACCGCTTCCGATCGCCATCCGCGACGGCCACGAATTTGGCCTGCTTGCCGCAATGGCCAATCGCCACGGCCTCGTCACCGGCGCCACCGGCACCGGCAAGACGGTGTCGCTGCAGGTGATCGCCGAGCGCATCAGCTCGATCGGCGTGCCGGTCTTCATGGCCGACGTCAAGGGCGACCTCGCCGGAATCAGCCAGCCGGGAACCGGCTCGGCCAAGCTCGATGCCCGCCTCGCGCAGATCGGTGTCCGTGCACCCGACTACGCGGGAATGCCGACGGTGTTCTGGGACGTGTTCGGCGAGTTGGGCCATCCGCTGCGCGCGACGGTGAGCGATCTCGGGCCACTCCTCCTCGCGCGCGTGCTCGACCTCAACGAGACGCAGGCAGGCGTACTCGCGCTCGTCTTCCGCTTCGCCGACGATCACGGGCTGCTGCTGCTCGACCTCAAGGACCTGCGCGCGCTGCTCGAGCACGTCGCCGCGCACGCCCGCGAGCTCCAGACCGCGTACGGCAACGTCTCTGCGGCGTCGGTCGGCGCGATCCAGCGCGGCATCCTCGCGCTCGAGGAGCAGGGCGGCGCGAAGTTCCTCGGCGAGCCGATGCTCGACATCGACGACCTCCTGCAGACGGCCGGCGGGCGCGGCAACATCAACGTGCTCGCCGCGGAACGGCTGATGCGCTCGCCGAAGCTCTACGCGACGATGCTTCTCTGGCTGCTCTCGGAGATCTACGAGCGCCTGCCCGAGGTGGGTGATCGCGACAAACCGAAGCTCGTGTTCTTCTTCGACGAGGCGCATCTGCTGTTCGACGACGCACCCAGGGTTCTGCTCGACAAGATCGAGCAGGTCGTGCGACTCGTGCGCTCGAAGGGCGTCGGCGTGTTCTTCGTCACGCAGAACCCGCTCGACGTTCCCGACACGGTCCTCGGACAGCTCGGCAACCGCATCCAGCACGCGTTGCGTGCGTTCACGCCGCGCGACCAGAAGGCGGTGAAGGCGGCAGCGTCGACGATGCGCGCCAATCCTGCACTGGACACCGAGAAGGCGATCACCGAGCTCGGCGTCGGCGAGGCACTGGTGTCGTTTCTCGACGAGAAGGGCCGGCCGTGCGTCGTCGAGCGCGCGTGGATTCTGCCTCCCGCATCGCGGATCGGCCCGATCACTGCCGAAGAGCGCGCGGCGGTGCTGCGCGCGTCTCCCGTCGCCGGGGTCTACGACACAGCGCAGGATCGCGTCTCGGCATACGAAAAACTCGCGGGGCGCGCAGCGGGCGGCGCCGAGGCGGGCGCGAGCGCGGGTGCGCCTGCCCCTGCCGGCGCCAGGTCCGGGAATGCCGAGGGCGCCGCTCCCAGCCAGGGCGGCGGCGTGCTCGGCTCGATTGCGGGCTCGCTCGGTGGCCTCGCGACCGGCAGCGGCCGCAAGGACAGCCTCGTCGAAGCGGTCGCGAAGAGCGCTGCGCGAAGCGTCGGCTCGTCGATCGGGCGCGCGATCGTGCGTGGCGTACTGGGGTCGCTCCTCGGCGGCCGGCGCTGACGGCTCCTCACCATGCGGCGCGCTGCCGCACGCGCCACCGATCGAATCGGGTTGGATGCGGGACCGCTCAGCGCGAATCCGCCAATGCGCGCTCCGCGCGCAGCTCGGCCATCACCGGGAGCGGATCGGGCCTCACACCGCGCCACAGCAGGAACGACTCGGCCGCCTGCGCAACCAGCATGCCGAGCCCGTCCGACACCTGTGTCGCACCGCTTTCCGATGCGAAGCGCATGAACGGCGTCGGCCGGTCTGCGTAGACGAGGTCGTAGGCGAGCGAGCAGTGCGCAAAGACCGACGCGGCAAGGGGCAGCGAGTCGCCGGCGAGACTCGCAGCCGTCGCGTTGATCACGACGTCGAAGCTGCGATGGGCAACGTCATCGAACGCGCCTCCGGCGACGCGCCCCCGGCTGCGATGCCGGCGAGCCAGCTCACGCGCCGTCTCCGCGGTGCGGTTGACGATGAAGAGCTCGGCGGGATCGGCGTCGAGCAGCGGCCCCGCGACGCCGCGCGCGGCCCCGCCCGCGCCGGCGAGTAGCACTTGGCGCCCGGCGAGCTCGACGCCGAGCCTGATCGTGATGTCCGTGACGAGACCGGCGCCGTCCGTGTTGTCCCCGAGCGCCTCATCGGCATCGAACCTCAGCGTGTTCACGGCGCCCGCATCGCGCGCGCGGTCGGTGAGCCGCGTCGCGTACGACGAGGCCTCGACCTTGAACGGGATCGTCACGTTGAGCCCGCGCCCGCCAGCGTCGCGAAACGCCCGCGCCGCTCGCGTGAAACCGTCGAGCGGCGCGAGGATGCGCTCGTAGCTGAGAGGCTGCCCGGTCTGAAGCGCGAACGCCGCATGGATCTGCGGTCCCCTGCTGTGCAGGACCGGGTTGCCGATCACCGCGTAGCGGTCGGTCATGCGTTGACCTGCGCCACGCCCCCTTGCGTGAGGTCTCCGGCGCCGCCGCAACTGCGCAGCAGCGCGTCGATGGCGAGCGCGTATCCGTGGATGCCGAAACCCTGGATCACGCCGAGCGCGACCGCCGCAAGGTACGAGTGGTGGCGGAACGGCTCGCGCGCGTGGGTGTTCGAGAGGTGCAGTTCGACGAGCGGGACGCCGGTCGCTGCGACCGCGTCGCGAAGCGCGATCGACGTGTGCGTGTACGCGCCGGCGTTGAGCACGACGCCGACGAGCGCCCCCGACGCATGCTCGCGTCCGGCCTCGTGGACCCAGTCGACGAGTTGTCCCTCGTGGTTCGATTGCCGGCACTCGACGGCGACGCCGTGCCTGCGCCCCTCGGCGGCACACAGGCGCTCGACGTCCGTGAGGGTCGCGCGGCCGTAGACCGCAGGCTCGCGCGTGCCGAGGAGATTGAGGTTGGGTCCGTTCAGGACCAGAACTTTGCGCATCGGGGATCCATGCGGGCCGACGCCCGGTTGAATGCTGATTCTGCCCGATGCGCCTTGACGTTGCCAGCGAACGCCGCGTCGCGCAGGTCACGCAAATGACGAAGCCCCGGTCGCATTGGCCGGGGCTTCGTCTGCTGCATGGGTGCCTGACAATGACCTACTTTCGCACGGGCAGTCCGTACTATCATCGGCGCGCCGCCGTTTCACGGTCCTGTTCGGGATGGGAAGGGGTGGTGCCAGCGGGCTGTGGTCGTCAGGCTTTGAGGGGAATCCGGAGGGCAAGGTGGATCGAGATGGATCGGCGCAACAACGTCATCCTGTTATGGAGTCAAGCCGCACGGGCCATTAGTACCGGTTAGCTCAACGCGTTACCGCGCTTCCACACCCGGCCTATCAACGTGGTGGTCTGCCACGACCCTTCAGGGAGGTCTAGCCTCCGGGAGATCTCATCTTCAGGCGCGTTTCCCGCTTAGATGCTTTCAGCGGTTATCGCTTC
>Ga0157370_10005722_pt1 | contig 13898 bp, 12 predicted proteins | sample C35metaG_FD_113463 | JGI IMG/M metagenome (GOLD analysis project Ga0157370, IMG submission 113463) | Corn rhizosphere microbial communities from Kellogg Biological Station, Michigan, USA - C3-5 metaG | ecosystem: Host-associated > Plants > Roots > Rhizosphere > Soil | place: USA: Michigan...
CCGGTGATCGCCGTGGTCGACACCAACTACAACCCGGAACTGGTCGATTACGCCATCCCGGGCAATGACGACGCGATCCGCGCGATCCAGCTGTACGCCCGCGCCGCCGCCGATTCGATCCTCGAAGGCAAGGCCGCCGCGCCGGCCGCCGCCCAGGGCGACGCGAACGACTTCGTCGAACTGGACGAGGAAGGCAACCCGGTCGCCAAGATCGATCGCCCGCGCCGCGAAGCCGCGCCGCGCAAGTCCGCACCACGCCGCGAAGGTGGCCGTGACGGCGGTCGTGATGGCGGCCGCGGTTCGCGCAACGACGGCGCCCCCGCCAAGTAAGCGCTGCGACGGCGGTCGACGACCGCCGTCCGCCCTGCCGAGATCAACGCGCGATGGCGGTCGTTCGCTGCCGCGCCATCCAAGCATTGGAGAATTACCGATGAGCAATATTTCCGCCCAAATGGTCAAGGAACTGCGCGAGCGGTCCGGCGCCGGCATGATGGAATGCAAGAAGGCGCTGGTCGAGAACAACGGCGACCTCGACGCCGCGATGGAATGGCTGCGCAAGTCCGGCCTGGCCAAGGCCGACAAGAAGGCCAGCCGCATCGCCGCCGAAGGCCGCATCGTGGCCGCCCAGGCGAGCGGCAAGGCCGTGCTGGTCGAGATCAACTGCGAAACCGACTTCGTCGGCAAGGACGCCAGCTTCCTGAAATTCAGCGACGCCGTCGCCGACGTCGCACTGAAGTCCGGCGCCGCCGATATCGATGCCCTGAAGGCTGCCGCCTATCCGGGTGGCGGTACCGTCGAGGAAGCCGCCAAGGCACTGATCGCCACCATCGGCGAGAAGATCGACGTGCGCCGCATGGCCCGTGTCGAGGGCGACGGCATGATCGGCAGCTACGTCCACGGCGGCCGCATCGGCGTGCTGGTCGCGCTTGCCGGGGGTTCCGAGGAACTGGCCAAGGGCATCGCCATGCACGTGGCCGCCATGAACCCTCCGCATATCCGTACCGAAGACGTGCCGGCCGAGTTTGTCGCCAAGGAAAAGGAAATCGCACTGAGCCTGATGTCCGACAAGGACAAGGCCAAACCGGCCGAGATCCTCGAGAAGATCATCAGCGGCAAGATCCACAAGATCGTGTCCGAAGTGACCCTGCTCGGCCAGGCCTACGTGCTCGACACCAACGTGACCGTGGCCGACGCGCTGAAGAAGGAAGGCGCAGATGTGGTTTCGGTGGTGCGCCTGGCCGTCGGCGAGGGCATCGAGAAGGTGGAAGAGGATTTTGCCGCCGAAGTGATGAAGCAGGCGGGTTTGAGGTAATAGTCGTCCCTGACCGGCAGGCCGGCCATCCGTGGCCGGTCTGTTCAGAAAGAGCCATGCTTCGAAATGGAGGGCCGCGGGAAACCGCGGCCCTCTTTCGTCTCTCCGGCCGGAGCCTGGCGGCATGCGTTCTCATTCCTCTCCACTCATTCTTCGTTCCGAGCACTGCTCTCCGCTACAATGCGCCGGTTTGCCCCACACAATCCGGAGACCCCATGAGCGACCAGCCGAAGTATCACCGCATCCTGCTCAAGCTCTCCGGCGAGGCGCTGATGGGAGACGCCGATTACGGCATCGACCCGAAAGTGATCGGTCGGCTGGCCCACGAGATCATCGAGGTGCAGCGCACCGGCGTGCAGATCGGCATCGTGATCGGCGGCGGCAACATCTTCCGCGGCGCCGGCCTGGCTGCCGCCGGCATGGACCGGGTCACCGGCGACCACATGGGCATGCTGGCCACCGTGATGAACGCGCTGGCGATGGCCGACGCGATCGAGAAGAGTGGTGGCTACGCGCGCGTGATGAGCGCGATCCAGATCCACGACGTGGCCGAGGACTACATCCGGCGCCGCGCGATCCGGCATATCGAAAAGGGCCGCATCGTGCTGTTCGCCGCCGGCACCGGCAACCCGTTCTTCACCACCGACTCGGCCGCCGCCCTGCGCGCGGTGGAGATCGGCGCCAACCTGGTGTTGAAGGCCACCAAGGTCGATGGCGTGTACACCGCCGACCCGGCGCGCCATGCCGACGCCACCCGTTACCAGCAGCTCACCTACGACGACGTGATCCAGCGCAACCTGCAGGTGATGGATACCGCCGCCATTGCGCTGTGCCGCGACCACGGCATGCCGTTGCGCATCTACGACATGACGGTGGCGGGCAACCTGATGCGGATCATGCGCGGCGAGTCGATCGGCACCCTGGTCAGCTGAGCCGGATCGCGTCATCGGCAGGCCGGCGCCGCAGCCGTCACTGCTATAATCGGATGTTGCCAGGTCCACCGGGAAACGACACATGCTCAACGACATCAAGACCGATGCCCAGACCCGCATGGGCAAGAGCATCGAATCGCTCAGGCACGACCTCACGCGCATCCGCACCGGTCGCGCCAGCACCACCCTGGTCGACCATATCAAGGTGCCCTACTACGGTTCCGACATGCCGCTGTCGCAGGTCGCGTCGGTGTCGTTGGCTGACTCGCGCACGATCATCATCACGCCATGGGAAAAGACCATGGTGGCGCCGATCGAGAAGGCCTTGATGGCCTCCGACATCGGCATCACGCCGACCACGGCCGGCACCGTGATCCGCCTGAACATGCCCGCGCTCACCGAGGAGCGCCGCAAGGAGCTGGCCAGGCACGTCGGCCACGAGGGCGAGAATGCCAAGATCGCGATCCGCAACGTGCGCCGCGACGCGTTGCAGCAGGTCAAGGATCTGCTCAAGGAGAAACTCATTACCGAGGACGACGACCGCCGCGTCGACGACGAGATCCAGAAGCTCACCGACCGCGCGGTCAAGGACGTCGATGCGGTCGTCAAGGCCAAGGAAGAGGAGTTGATGGCGCTCTGAGCGCCATCGCGCCGCCCATGCCAGGCGCCGAGGCCAAGGGTTGCCCTGATCCATTCAGCGCAGGCGGCATGATGTCCAGAAGAAGGCCCGCCAGCGGCAGTGCGTGGGGCAGGCAAGGCTGGCTCGCGCGCTGCCGCTGGCGGGCCTTCTGGACATCACCCCGTCATCATTTTCAAATCGTTGGGGCCGGTTCTGTCTGTCCACATCTCCGCGGCGCGCCTCCTCGACAGGCTGACGCCTGCCTTCGTCCGCGCACCACGAACCTGCGAACAGACAGAACCGGTGACGCCTGTGCTGAATAGATCAGGGCAACCCACGGTTCCCCGCCACATCGCGATCGTGATGGACGGCAACGGGCGTTGGGCCAGGGCCCGGCGTCGCCCGCGCAGTTTCGGCCACAACGCCGGCCGCAAGGCGGTGCGCGCGGTGGTCGAAGCCTGCCTGCGCGAGGGCGTGCAGGTACTGACCCTGTTCGCCTTCTCCAGCGAAAACTGGCAACGGCCGCAGGACGAGGTCGGCGCGCTGATGGGACTGTTCCTGCGCGCGCTGGACAAGGAAGTGGACGAACTGCACGGCCATGGCGTGCGCCTGCGCTTCATCGGCGACCTGGGCGCCTTCGACGAGCCATTGCGCCAGCGCATGCATTCGGCCATGGCGCAGACCGCCGGCAACGAAGCGCTGCACATGAACGTGGCGGTGAGCTATGGCGGCCGCTGGGACATCGTGCAGGCCAGCCGCCAGGCCGCCGCCGCGGTGGCCCGCGGCGAGCTGCGCGCGGAGGAGATCGACGAAGCGCGGCTGGGCCAATGGCTGAGCCTCGCCGAGCTGCCGCCGCCGGACCTGTTCATCCGCACCGGCGGCGAACGCCGCATCAGCAACTTCCTGCTGTGGCAGGTCGCCTACGCCGAACTGTACTTTACCGACACCTTGTGGCCCGATTTCGACCAGGCTTGCCTGCGCGAGGCCATCGAAGACTATGCCAACCGGGAGCGCCGTTACGGTCGCACCAGTGAGCAGGTCGCCACCGTTACCTAGGATTCCCATGCTGCTTCAGCGCATTCTCACCGCCCTGGTGCTCGCGCCGCTGGCGATCCTGATCATCCTGCTGCCGGATACCGGCCTCTTTGGCGCCATCGTCGCCCTGGCCTTCCTGGCCGCGTGGTGGGAGTGGGCCCGGCTGGGTGGCCTGAAAAGCCCCGTCGGGCGCATCGCGCTGCTGGCCGCGGCCGCGTGCGGGTTTGCCCTGCTCTGGTTTGCCCAGGGCAGCGCGTGGACGCCGTGGCTGCTGGCCGCCGGCGTTGGCTGGTGGCTGGTGGCGTGCCTGTGGCTGCGCCATTTCGCGTTCGCCGCCGCCCCGACGCGCGAGAATCTTGCGTTGAAACTGATCGCCGGCGCGTTCGTGATCTTCCCGGCCTGGGTCGCGCTGACCAGCATCCATGCCCGGGAACCGCACGGCCACTGGTGGACCTTGCTGGCATTGGTGATCGTGTGGGCATCGGACATCGGCGCGTATGCCAGCGGTCGCGCGTTCGGCAAGCGCAAACTGGCGCCGCAAGTCAGCCCGGGCAAGACCTGGGCCGGCGCCTATGGCGCGATGGTGGCCGGCGTGCTGGTCGCCGAGGCCGGCGGCTGGCTGCTCGGCGTGCGCGGCGCGTCAATGCTGGGCCTGGCCTTGCTGGCGGCGATCACGGTGGCCGTGTCCATCGTCGGCGACCTGCTCGAGAGCCTGATGAAACGGCATGCCCAGGTAAAGGATTCGGGCAGCATCTTTCCCGGCCACGGCGGCCTGATGGATCGACTCGACAGCGTGTTCGCCGCGCTGCCGATCTTCGCCGCCGGCCTGCTGCTGCTGGGGATATGACGATGCACACGGTCGCCGTCCTCGGCGCCACCGGCTCGATCGGTGGCAACACGCTCGACGTGATCGCGCGCCACCCGCAGCGTTTCCGCGCCACGGTGCTGACCGCGCACCGCCAGGTCGAGGCCCTGGCGGCGCTGTGCGTGCAGCATCGCCCGGAACTGGCGGTGATCGCCGACCCGGCGCTGGAGGCGGAACTCGCGCGCCGGCTGGCGGCCGCCGGGGTGCGCTGCGAGGTGGCCAGCGGCCCGGCCGCACTGACCGCCGCCGCCGCCGGCAACCTTTGCGATACCGTGGTCGCCGCCATCGTCGGCGCGGCCGGGCTGGAATCCACCCTGGCCGCGGCGCGCAGCGGCAAACGCCTGCTGCTGGCGAACAAGGAATCGATCGTGATGGCCGGCCCGCTGCTGCTGCAGGCCGTCACGGCCGGCGGCGGCACGCTGATCCCGGTGGATTCCGAGCACAACGCCATCTTCCAGTGCCTCCCCGGCGGCCGTCCCGACCTGGGCAGGAGCGGCGTGCGCCGGCTGATCCTCACCGCTTCGGGCGGCCCGTTCCGCGGCCGCTCGCGTGCCGAGCTGGCCGAGATCAGCCCGGCCCAGGCCTGCAAGCATCCGAACTGGGTGATGGGGCGCAAGATCTCGGTCGATTCGGCCACGTTGATGAACAAGGGCCTCGAAGTCATCGAGGCACACCACCTGTTCGGCGCGCCGGCCGAAGCCATCGAAGTGGTGGTGCACGCGCAGAGCCTGATCCACTCGATGGTCGAATATGCCGACGGCTCGGTACTGGCGCAGTTGGGCAACCCGGACATGCGCACGGCGATCGCCCACGCGCTGGCGTGGCCGCAACGGATCGAATCCGGCGTGCCGTCGCTGGACCTGGCCGCCTGCGCCCCGCTGCAGTTCGAACCACCGGACCTGGCCACCTTCCGCTGCCTGGCGCTGGCCTACCAGGCGCTGCAAGCCGGCGGGGACGCCCCGGCCGTGCTGAACGCCGCCAACGAAGTCGCCGTGGAGGCCTTCCTCGCCGGTGCGATGCCCTTCCTGTCGATCGCCGACGTGGTCGAAGCCGTGCTTGCGGAACTGCCGCCTCAGGCCGTGGTCGATATCCCGACCCTGCTGGCGCGCGACCAGGAGGCCCGCGGGGTCGCCCGGCGCGTGTTGCGCGATGCTTGCTGATATTCTTGACCAGATGACTTTCCACCCCGGTACTTGATGACTTCCTTTTTCGGCTCGGTGTTCTGGTTGCTGGTCACGCTCGGCGTGCTGGTGACCTTCCATGAATTTGGCCACTACTGGGTCGCGCGCCGCTGTGGGGTCAAGGTGCTGCGCTTCTCGATCGGCTTCGGCAACGCGATCTGGAAGCGCATCGGCCGCGACGGCACGGAATACTGCATCGCCGCGATTCCGCTGGGTGGCTACGTGAAGATGCTCGACGCGCGCGAGGGCGAAGTCGACCCGGCGCTGCGCGACCAGGAGTTCACCGGCAAGTCGGTGTGGAAGCGCATCGCCATCGTGGCCGCCGGCCCGGGCTTCAACGTGATCTTCACCATCGCCGCGCTGTGGCTGATGTTCATGCTCGGACGCAGCGACTTCGCACCGATCGTGACGGCCACGCCACACAGCATCGCCGCCGAGGCCGGCGTCCAGCCGGGCGATCGCATCCTCAGTGTGAACGGACAGAACGTCTCCACCTGGAGCGATTCGCTCGACGCCATGGGCAACGCCCTGCTGACACTGTCGCCGATGCCGCTGACGGTACGCCAGCCCGGTGGCCGGATCCGCCAGCTGACGCTGCCGCTGAACCAGCTGCCCGCCGGCCAACCGATCGACAAGTATTTCGACCGGCTCGGGCTCACCCTGGCACCGCCTCCGGCGATCGCCGACACCGTGAAGCCTGGCCAGCCCGCCGCGCTGGCCGGCATCCAGGGTGGCGACCGGATCGTCAGCGTGAACGGCCAGCCGGTGGCGGATTTCGACAGCCTCAACAAACTGGTGCAGGCCGATGCCGCCAAATCGCCTCACCTGACCATCGCGCTGAGCCGTCACGGTCAGCCGCTTGCCCTCGACGTCACCGCCAAGTGGGAATCGCTTGGCGGGGAACCGGCGAAGTGGATGCTGGGGATTTCATCGCCGAGGCCGGAACCGGCGACCGTCCAGTACGGCCCGGTCAGGGCGCTTTCGGCCGCGCTCGCCACCACCTGGCGTAATACGCGGCAGACCTTCGGCATGATCGGCAGCATGCTCGATGGCCACGCATCGACCAAGAACATCTCCAGCGTGATCGGGATCGCCCAGTACGCCAACGCCTCGGCGCAAATGGGACTGGCGTGGTTCCTGCAGTTCCTGGCGATGGTCTCGCTCAGCCTGGCGATCCTGAACCTGCTGCCGATCCCGGTTCTGGATGGCGGACACCTGCTGTATTATCTGATCGAACTGGTCAAGGGCAGCCCGGTCAGCGAGCAGGTGATGGTCGTCGGCCAGTACATCGGGCTGGTCCTGCTGTTCAGCCTGGTCGGATGGACGCTTTACAACGACATCCACCGTACCTTGCTGTCGTGATCCAGCCCGCCATCGACCCGGCTATCCGCCAGCCCGCACCCGCCGCACCAAAATGCGCCGGGGCGGGCAATCCCGTATTCCCGTGGAATACGGCCTCTCACTCGCGGCAGGGCTGGTTCCTGCCGCATGTATTGATCGGAGCGGCCGCGCTGGCCGTTCCATCGAAATAACCCAACGGAACCGACGATGAAGCGTATCGCCGCGCTGATCCTGCTTGCCTCCCTCTCCGCCAGTGCGTTTGCGTTCGAGCCCTTCGTGGTCTCGGACATCCGCATCGACGGACTCAGCCGCATCTCGGCTGGCACGGTATTCAACTACCTGCCGGTGAACAAGGGGGATCGGCTCACCAACGACGAGGCCCAGCGGGCGATCCGGGCGTTGTACCAGACGAAATTCTTCAGCGACGTCGAACTCGATCGCGACGGCAGCATCCTGGTGATCAAGGTGGTGGAACGGCCGTCGATCGCCAAGCTGACGATCCGCGGCAACCACGACATCAAGACCGACGACCTCAAGAAGGGGCTGAAAGGCACCGGCATCGCCGAAGGCGAGACCTTCGACCGGCTGGCCATCGACAACGTGCAGCAGGAGCTGATCCGGCAGTACTACAACCGCGGCAAGTACAACGTCTCGGTCGATCCGCACGTGACCCGGCTGGACCGCAACCGCGTCGCGGTCGACATCGAGATCCGCGAAGGCAAGGCGGCGAAGATTCGGGAAATCAACATCCTCGGCAATCATGCCTATACCGACAAGGCCATCCGCAGCGACTTCGAGTCGGGTACGCCGAACCTGATGTCCTGGTACTCCAAGAACGACCAGTATTCCCGCGAGAAGCTCTCTGGCGACCTGGAAAAGCTGCAGTCGTATTACATGAATCGCGGTTACGCGGATTTCGGCGTCGACTCCACCCAGGTCACGATCTCGCCGGACAAGCGCAACATGTACGTCGACGCCAGCGTCAAGGAAGGCGACATCTACAAGGTCAGCGGCGTGCATCTGCTCGGCGACCTGATCCTGCCCGAGTCCGCCATGCGCAGGCTGGTGTTCGTCAAGGACGGCGACACCTTCAATCGCGCGGCCATCGAAGACAGCAGCAAGACGATCAAGGCGGTGCTGTCCAATATCGGTTACGCCTATGCCAAGGTCACCCCGATCCCGAAGCTGGACAAGGTAAAGCACACGGTCGACCTGACCATGTACGTCGAGCCGGGCCAGCGCGTGTACGTGCGCCGGGTGATCTTCCAGGGCAATACCAAGACCGAAGACAACGTGCTGCGCCGCGAAATGCGCCAGCTGGAGGGTTCGATGTATTCGCAGGCCGCGATCGATCGCTCCAAGATCCGCCTGCAGCGGCTGGGCTACTTCAAGAAGGTCGATATCGACAAGAAGCTGGTGCCCGGCACCCAGGACAAGGTGGATGTCACCGTCAAGGTCGAGGAGCAGTCTTCCGGCAGCGTGCAGTTCGGCGTCGGCTATTCGCAATATGCCGGCATCATCCTGAACGCGTCGCTGAGCCAGAACAACCTGTTCGGCAGCGGCGACAGTTTCTCGGTGAGCGGCTCGCGCAGCACGTACCAGACCAGCTTCGGGGTCAACTACTACAACCCGTACCTGACCGACAACGGCATCGGCATCGGTTATACGGCCAGTTATTCGAAAACCGATTACGGCAACACCGATTTCGCCAACTACAGTACCAGCGCGAAGTCGTTCTCCAGCTATCTCGGCATTCCGATCTCGGAAAACGACGGGGTGCGTGTCGGCCTGGGCATCAGCAGCAACAAGGTGAACCTGATCCCGGGCTTCAGCCCGCAGATGCTCATCGACTACCAGAACGAGATCGGCCACCAGACCATCCATTCGTGGACCGGCACCCTGGGCTGGAACCACGACACCCGCAACGGCTATTGGGCACCCACCCGCGGCGGCCTGATCTCGGCGCAAGCCGACGTCACCCTGCCCGGCTCGACCGTGCAGTACTGGAAGCTGACCGCCGAAGCCAACCACTACTGGCCTGTCGGCAAGGGCTTCGTGCTGTATCTCGATGGCCAGGTCGGCTACGGCAAGACTTACGGCGGCAACGGCATCAACGACCAGGCCTTCAATGCACTGAAGGCCACGTATGCGGCCGCCGGTCTGCCGGCACCGGCCGACATGCGCCAGGACTTCCCGTTCTTCGCCAACTTCTACTCCGGTGGCGTGCGCGACGTCCGCGGCTTCCAGGACAACACGCTGGGTCCGCGTGTCTGCGTCGATGGCAGCGTGCCGGCGGCCAATGGCCTGTGCCTGCTGGGCAATTATGCGCAGCCCATCGGCGGTGCGTTCAAGGTGCTCGGCACCGCCGAGCTCTACCTGCCGCTGCCGTTCCTGAAGGACATCAACACCGCACGCGTATCGCTGTTCACCGATGTCGGCAATGCCTACAAGAACTACCAGAGCTTCGACGCCAGCACCCTGCGCGCCTCGGCCGGTGTTTCGCTGCACTGGCAGGCGCCGATCGGTCCGCTGATCATCAGCCTGGCGGTGCCGTTCCGCTCGCAGCCCTCGGACAGCCACTACGAGGAACGGATCCAGTTCACCTTCGGCAGCCAGTTCTGAACCAAGCCGACTCGGGATGCGCCGAACCACTCGGGGCATCCCCTTTCCGTTTCCGGGCCGGCCGACACGCTGCGCCAGGCGGCGTCACGCCCTACAATGACCCGCACTGTCCGGAGCAGGCATGAATCCAATCCACTATTCCGTGGCCGAACTGGCCGAGCGGTTCGGCCTGGGCATCCAGGGTGATGGCGCACGCGTGGTGAGCGGCGTCGGCACTCTCGCCGGTGCCGACGGCACCGAGCTGAGCTTCCTGTCCAACGGCAAATACACCGCGCAACTGCTCTCCACCCGCGCCGGTGCGGTGGTCCTGCGCCGGGAGGACCTTGCCGACTGCCCGACGACCGCCCTGATAGCGAAGGACCCGTACGTGGCCTATGCGCGGATCGCCGCGCTGTTCGAGCACCTGCCCGCCGCACCCGCCGGGGTGCATCCCAGCGCCGTGGTCGCGGCTGACGCGCGGGTGAGCGCCAGCGCCAGCGTCGGCCCGTGCTGCGTGATCGAAGCCGGTGCGGTGATCGAGGATGGCGCCATCCTGGGGCCCCACTGCATCATCGGCGAGGGCTGCATCGTCGGCGCGCAATCGCGCCTGGTGGCGCGGGTGACGCTGGTGACGCGGGTAACCCTGGGCCGGCGCGTGCTGGTGCACCCCGGCGCCGTGATCGGCTCGGACGGCTTCGGGCTCGCCTTCGACCACGAAGCCTCCGCCCATGGCGGATGGGTCAAGCTGCCGCAACTCGGCGGCGTGCGCATCGGCGACGATTGCGAGATCGGCGCGAACACCACGATCGACCGCGGTGCGCTGGACGACACCGTGCTCGAGGAGGACGTGCGGCTGGACAACCAGATCCAGATCGCCCACAACGTCCACGTCGGCGCGCACACCGCGATGGCCGGCTGCGCCGCGGTGGCGGGCAGCGCGAAGATCGGCCGCTACTGCATGATCGGCGGCAACGCCGGCGTGCTCGGTCATCTCGAACTGGCCGACCGGGTTACCATTACGGCCAAGAGCCTGGTGACCCACTCGATCCGCGAAGCGGGCGAGTATTCATCCGGCACCCCGTTGCAGGAGAACCGGATGTGGCGCAAGAACGCGGCACGCTTCAAGCATCTGGACGAGTACGCGCGCCGATTGTCGGCGCTGGAGAAGGACAGCAATCATGAATGAAAAAGTCGGCGCCATGACCCTGCCGATCAACGTCGAGCAGATCCAGCAGTTGCTGCCGCACCGCTATCCATTCCTGCTGGTGGATCGCGTCATCGAGATCGTCCCCGACGTCAGCGTGGTCGCGATCAAGAACGCCACCATCAACGAGCCGTTCTTCCAGGGCCACTTCCCCGGCCATCCGGTCATGCCCGGCGTGTTGATCGTCGAGGCGATGGCACAGGCCGCAGGCCTGCTGACCCAGCTCAGCCGACGCCTCAAGGGCGACACGGGCAGCCCGCTGTTCTATCTCGTCAAGGTCGACAACGCGCGCTTCAATGCGCCGGTGGTGCCGGGAGACCAGCTGCGGCTGGAGGTAAGCCAGAAACGGCTGGTGCGCGGCATGGGGCTGTTCGTGGCGCGCACCATGGTCGACGACAAGGAAGTGGCCAGCTGCGAATTGATGTGTGCCGCGAGGTCCGAAAGATGAACCGCGCCAGCCCGATCCATCCCACTGCCGTGATCGACCCGTCCGCCGTCATCGGCGCCAATGTCAGCATCGGCGCGTACAGCGTGATCGGCGCCGAGGTGGAGATCGGCGACGGCACGGTGATCGGCCCGCACGTGGTGATCGAAGGTCCCACCCGGGTTGGGCGCGACAACCGCATCGCCCAGTTCGCCTCGCTGGGCGGTGATCCGCAGGACAAGAAATTCGCCGGCGAACACACCGAGCTGGTCATCGGCGACCGCAACCTGATCCGCGAATTCGTCACGATCAACCGCGGTACCGGCGGCGGCGGCGGCGCCACCCGCGTCGGCGACGACAACTTGATCCTGGCCTACGTGCACATCGCCCACGATTGCCAGGTCGGCAACCACGTGGTGTTCTCCAACTACTCCGCGCTGGCCGGCCACGCGCACATCGACGACTGGACGATCCTGTCCGGTTACTCGGGCGTGCACCAGTTCTGCAAGGTCGGCGCGCACGCCTTCATCGGCATGGGCTGCCTGGTTGGCAGCGACGTGCCGCCATTCGTGATGATGGCGAACGAACAGCAAGGCCGGCCACGCGGCATCAACAGCGAGGGCCTGAAGCGCCGCGGCTTCGACAGCACCCGCATCACCGCGATCAAACGCGCCTACCGCACGCTGTACATGGCCGGCCTGTCGCTGCCCGAGGCGCGCGAAAAGCTGGCCGAACAGTCCCGCGAGAGCGAGGACGTGCGCGCCATGCTGGAGTTCCTCGATCACAGCGAGCGCTCGCTGGCCCGCTGACATGTGCGCGGCACATGTCGGCAAATCAAACGTGCGCGCTCGCTCCAACCTCCCGTAGGAGACGACATGCAAGACATCGACGTCTCCGGCACCGCTCCGCTCATCGCCATTCTCGCCGGCGAAGACTCCGGCGACCAGCTTGGCGCCGACCTGATCGTCGCACTGCGCCAGCGTTATCCGCAGGCCCGATTCGTCGGCATCGGCGGCGCCCGCATGCAGCGCGAAGGCTTCGAATCCTGGTACGACATCCGCGAACTCTCGCTGTTCGGTTTCAGCGAGGTGATCCGCCATCTGCCGCGATTGCTGCGCTTGCGCCGCGCGCTGGTCGCGCGGCTGCTGCAGGCCGGGCCCGCCGTGGTGATCGGCATCGACGCGCCCGATTTCAACCTCGGCGTGGAGCAGCGGCTCAAGCAGGCGGGCTTGCGCACCGTGCACTACGTCAGTCCCTCGGTCTGGGCCTGGCGCGAAAAGCGTACCGGGAAGATCGGCCGCAGCGCCCATCGCGTGCTCTGCCTGTTCCCGATGGAACCGCCGATCTACGCGAAGCACGGCATCGACGCGCGCTTCGTCGGCCACCCGCTGGCCGACCGCTTTGCCCTCGTCGCCGATCGCGTCGGCGCCCGGGACGTGCTGCAGCTGCCGCAACAGGCACCCGTGCTGGCGGTATTGCCGGGAAGCCGGCTGTCCGAGGTGAACCGGCTGGGGCAGATATTTCTGGAGGCGGCCAGCCGGGTCGCCGCCGCGCTGCCGGGGCTGCGCATCGTGGTTCCCGCGGCCAATCCGCGGGTGCATGCGCGGCTGCGGGAGTTGCTCGCCGCAAAGCCTGCCGATGAGTCGGCGCCACGGCTGCTGGACGGCCACGCGCACGAAGCGATGCTGGCCGCCGACGTGGTGCTGCTGGCCTCCGGCACCGCCACGCTGGAAGCGATGCTGGCGAAGCGGCCGATGGTGGTGGGCTACCGCGTCTCGCCCACCAGCTATCGCATCGCGCGCGCGCTGAAGATGCTCAAGACCGACGTGTATTCGCTGCCCAATATCCTGGCGCGCGCCAGCGGCCTGGGCGATGGCCTGCCGGTACCCGAGCTGATGCAGGACGACTGCACCGCGGGCAACCTGGCCAGCGCCACGCTGGACCTGTTCAAGGACAGCGAGCGGCGCGGCGCGATCGTCGCGGCATTCGAGCAACTGCATCGGGATTTGCGCAGCGGCGTGGACGGCCACGCAGGCGATCGCGCCGCGGCCGCCATTGCCGAGCTGATTGACGGCGATGAGCCGACCGGTGGCTGAGTTTTTCGCGAGCACCCGCCCCTCACCTCAATCCTCTCCCCGGAGGGGAGAGGAGGCAAACGCAAAAATCGCACTCACGGCTGGCGTCGACGAGGCGGGCCGCGGCCCGTTGGCAGGACCGTTGGCGGTGGCGGCGGTGATCCTCGATCCGGCGCGACCGATCGCCGGGCTCAACGACTCGAAAAAGCTCAGCGAGGCACGCCGCGAGGCGCTCTTTCCGCAGATCGTCGAACGCGCGCTGGCGTACTGCATCGTGCTGGTCGAGCCGGAGGAAATCGACCGGCTGAA
>Ga0157370_10005723_pt1 | contig 13896 bp, 6 predicted proteins | sample C35metaG_FD_113463 | JGI IMG/M metagenome (GOLD analysis project Ga0157370, IMG submission 113463) | Corn rhizosphere microbial communities from Kellogg Biological Station, Michigan, USA - C3-5 metaG | ecosystem: Host-associated > Plants > Roots > Rhizosphere > Soil | place: USA: Michigan...
CGCTTTTTGTATTGTTGTTAGGACAATCCATTCTGGCATTTTTGGCCCAGGTATAAGGCTTAGTTTGCAGCCGGGCCTACTTGTGCCTTCGATTAGCGGCTATAACTTAATTCCACCAACGGTTTCTATAGTAACGCCTTTTCAAAAGGTGTCACCTATTATCTTACATCTTCATAAAAGTTTTTGCCACTGGCGTATCATCCTTGGGAAATGCTCTTAAGATATACAGCGATGCAGGCAGATCGCTGATGTTGATTTGTTGACCGAAGGAATAATTCGTAATAGTTTTAAGAATAACACCATCCACAGATAATATCTGTATTGTTTTTAAATAATTGTTACCATGAACTTGAATATGATCGTGCGAAGGGTTCGGAACGATAATAAGATCCGCTTTAGTTTTAAAAGCTAATTTCCTGACCGCTGAATATTTGAATGATCCATCCCGGTTTAACATTTTCAGGCGATAATAAATGATCCCATTAACTTCCCGGTGTGTATAGGTATAATCATGATCAGAACCTTCAGCATTTATTTTTATCAGATCATAGAATGTACTACCATCTTTTGAATATTGAATAATATAACCATCGAGATCACTTTCATCCGCAGATTTCCATTTTAAAATGGCATTGCCTTCTTTCGCTTCACCATTAAAATATAATAAAGTAACAGAAAGCGGATTTAGAGGAGTGACCAGCATGTTATCAGCCATGAAGATAGTTCCGTAATCCTGGCAAGTGGGTGGTCGGGAAAAATAATGAATTACGATACTATCGAAGCCTTGCGGTAAAGTAATGCGTATAGTATCTACCGGCCACGTTCCCGGATTTTGCGCTGTTCGGAAGTGAGTGCCAATAAGGCTTCCATTCATATATGCCTGAACTTGCATTGTTGCTGCATCATCGCAACCTAATTCCTGGCAGGCATACATTATCGAGAAATCATTAAGCGATTGATCAAACTTGATAAGCAGGTCTGCAAGGTTGATGCTATTCGGATAAATGACATAGCCGGAAAATCCGGGTGGCGTAAATCCAAGCACATCTGCAGTTTGGATGGAATACCCTGAACCTGTTGCAGAAAAATGTGCTGTAACGTTACTCTCGGTCAGCGTAAGTGATAAGTTTGAATGAAGTGGTGCATTATCAAAGTTGAAAAGAATATTTTGTGCATGAGCAGGAGAAATAAATATCAAACTAAAGCAACGGATAAATAAAACGACCGCATATCTATAAATTTTCTGTCTCATCTCAAATGAATTTTTTAAAATCAAAATTGCATTTGAAATTACCGCCGGGAATCAATGAAAAACAATGATAATTATCAGCAATTATTATGTTTCTGGATTATACTTTTCTGTGGCACAATAAGTAGCGGGCAGATGAGTTAGCCTTCTTGTGCCGGCTAACAACATAACGGTAAGGTATAAACGAAAATAAAGGATAACTAATAAATAAAAGTCATCCTGCGAGCAGGCTGCTTAAAATATTCATAATAATTGAAGAATTGTCAAATCTAAAACTCTAAATTTGAGTAATGCAATCGTTCATTATCATAAATTTTATCAGCTAAAATTTCATTTATGAAAAAGATTCCCCTGTTATTAATATTCACTTTTGTTTTTGTGTTAACTGGTAATATCCATGCTCAAAACAATGCCGGCACGGCCGTGCTGCGTCATATTGTTACCATCAGTTTTAAAAAAGATGCGCCGGCAGACAGTATAAAAGCGCTGGATAAAATTTACCTTGACTTATCGAAAAGTTCTTTTGTAAAAGATTTTGAAACGGGAACGGATATTTCAACAAGGGACCCGGGGGTATTGCGGCATGTGTATATGACTACATTTGCTTCCAAAGAAGATATGCAGAATTATAAAAAAATCCCCGAATACCAAAGGTTGTTTAAAGTATCTATGGCTATTGCAGACGATGTGAATGCGGTGGATTATTGGGCGGAGAAATAATGAATCAATTATTTTTTTTCCATACTAACTGCAACGCATATCCGAAAATTATTACCATCACCGCACCAATCACATTGAGCCATAAAAACGAAATAATATCCATTTTATAAATTACAATCACCAATATTTCTGCAATTATGGATGAATAAAATATCGCATTGGCTTTAATATTTTTAAACCAGAATGCCACCAGGAAGATGCCAAGTATGACTCCGTAAAATAATGAACCGAGAATATTTACCGTTTCAATAAGACTATTGCCCAGGTTACTTGCAAACTCAGCTACCGCAATGCAAAACAGCCCCCATGTAAGCGTATAAATTTTGGAAAGACGGTAATCGAAATGATGATCGGTTTCTTTTTTAAAAAATCTTTTGTGAATGTCCACCACGGTGCACGCCGCCAAAGCATTTAATGCAGCAGCAATGCTTCCCCATGCCGAGATAAATATGACTGCGATGAGCAAACCCACAAGGCCTGCGGGCAAATAATCAATTACAAAACGTAAAAAAATATAGTTGGTATCATTCACTTCTTCACGCGGCAGCGCTTTCGTTAAAAGGTTTTTATAATCCGTTCTTATTTTATTGGATTGAGCAAGGTCGGTTGGCGATATAGATGCATATTCATTTTCGAGAAGGATTAGGGAATCTTTATAAATAGTATGCTTTGCACGAAACGCTTGTTGCTGGTTAAAATAAACCGGCGCTTTATGATATTGATAAAATGCAAAGACCAATACTCCCAACAGAAGAATTGAAAACTGCATCGGCACTTTCACTATGCCGTTCATAAGCAAGCCCATTTTACTTGCACGATTATTCTTTGCCGTAAGATAGCGGCCTACCTGGCTGTGATCGGTGCCGAAATAAGATAATGCTAAAAAGAGGCCGCCAATAATGCCGCTCCAAATATTATATTTATCCTTCCAGTCGAAGCCATGGCCGTTTGCACCGGAAGTGATGATATTCATTTTACCACTCTTGCCGCCGATGAGCAATGCATCTTTGAAATGCATATTCGCTGGCATCAGGTGCACCACATAATAACCGGCGAGAAGCATACCTGCAAAAACAATGATCAGTTGCAACTTTTGTGTATGCGCTACTGCTTTGGCTCCGCCGGTAACGGTATAAATAATCAGCAACCCACCCATCACTATGTTGGTGTAATAAATATTCCAGTTGAGCAATGATGAAAGAATCAAGGATGGAGCGTAAACGCTGATGCCTGTGGAAAGCCCGCGCGATACCTGGAAAAGAAAGGAGGTAAGTGTTCTTGTTTTTAAATCAAAACGTTTTTCTAAAAATTCGTAAGCAGTATAAACTTTGAGCCGGTTGAAAACTGGGACAAAAAAAATGCAGATGATGATCATGGCAATGGGCAACCCGAAATAGTATTGTACAAAACGCATCCCGTCAGTATAAGCCTGGCCTGGTGCGCTCAGAAAAGTGATGGCGCTTGCCTGCGTACCCATAATGCTGAGCAATATCAGGTACCACGGCATATTGCGGTCGCTGAGGAAATACCCGTCAAGGTTTTTGCTGGTGCGGCTTTTATACACGCCATAAGCAATAATAACTGCAAGGGTAATTACGAGTATTATCCAGTCAAAATTTCGCATAGGCGATACCGTTAGTATAAGATAAACTTATCCTTTATTAAAATAAGCTGAAAGAAAATAATAGCATACAATCTGCAATGCAAGAAAAACCAATACTACCGCATACCATTTGTTCCAATATCTCTTATCATCAGCCATCGTAAACGTTTATTTATTTTTGGGCAATGCAATCAGGTTTGCAATCAGGCGGTAAGCGCCCGGAACCCCGGCAGGCAACTGGCGGAAGAACACGAGACTTGCATACACAAAATTTCCTTTGCCATATTTTGCAATTGCCAAACTTCCTTTTCGTTGCGGTTCTCCGGTATCGCTCATACCCAGCGGAGTTTCATAATGCGAATCGAGCGTAACTGCTTCGTAGGTGCTTCTTTCCTGCACCCATCCGTCAAAATCTTTTTCAGTTATTTTATTTGGATAATTCAATGCAGCGCAATCCGGCAAAAGGAAATTAACTTTTGCATCTTCTTCAGTAACTCTTGCACCACTGCTGATGGAAAATGGATAAGGCCCAACGGTAATATGCATTCCTTTTTCAGTTTCATTGCTCTTCATGTATTGAACAATCATATTGCCTCCGTTATGAACATAGCGCATCAGCACATCATTCTTATCGGATAAAAACTGATAAATATTATACGCTCTTATGCCGGTGATGATGGCATCGTATTGTTTTAAATTTTCATCGGTAATATCTTTTTCTGATAAAATGGTTACCTCATATCCCAATGCCCGCAATGCATCGGGTACTTTATCCCCGGCGCCTTCTATGTAACCGATTTTTTTACCAATAATTTTTATGTCAAGTTTTATAAGATTGGCTTTGGCTTCCGGAAAATAGGTGATGGTGGGAATATGATTGTAAGCAATCACCTTGGTATAACTATTATATTTACCATCAACAGTTGCCAGTTTTATTTCTTCAGTTGTATTTAATTGTTTATCAGTTGGCATAAACATCTGGCCTATATAATTCCCCGTTGGGACTTCATTTGGTGGAAGATTATTGATTTTCCATTTATCAGAAACGATTTGATGTACGCTTGCCTCAAAGCTTTGCCCGGTATTATTTTTTTCTATCTCTTTTACTTTTACCGGTTCATTATTTATCGAAATATAATTATCCTGTGAATACCTTAATTCAATCTTTGGCAATACTGCAATGGGTTCAAACAATTCGCCTCTTGTTGGATCAACAAATTTGTATTGCACTGGTTTTTTTATAGTAAAATCTTCACCATTAATATTGATAACAAATATTGCTTCAAACGGTGGATCATTCCATGGCTTACCAATTAATGTTTGATCTCTTACATCAAAAGCGCCACCCTGCAATGGATGTACCAGCCAGTATGGTTGTGATATTGGTTTATCATCTGCAATGGGCAATGATTTATTTATGAAAACATTTTGATTAAAGGCTAACGGCAGCGTACACGAAGAATCAAAATTTTCAATAGAAAAATGTTTCAGTGTCGCCGGCACTCCGGTTCTGTCAATAAGGGCAAGATGTGCATCGAGTGTGCCGCCCTGCACCACCTGCTGCTGGTTAGATGTAGCTTCCAGGTATAATCCGCAACATTCAATAATGATTTGTTGCAAGTCACCCAGTTTTTTATTTCTCCAAACACTTTCGGGCAATGTCTTTATTGCCTGGTATAATTTTACCAATGCAGGTACTGATGATTTTGGTTCATCAATGTTGTAATTATTAATTATATCTGTTACCATTGGGCCAATCTTATCACCACCGGGCAAGCGATTCCATGTTATGTCTATTCCATCCATAAGGTCATGAACAGGTGCATCGCCGCCGGTATTTAAAAAGTATTCATAGCTTTCGCCTCTTCTTCGCGGCCGGCCCTCGCCCTGGCTTTTGTGCATACTTCTTGCTTCGCCGCCAAGCTCGCCATAACTTTTCCCGATAAGTGGATTGAAACCACCAATGTCAATTTTCAGTTGATCTTCTGAGGTAGTATTGTTGCCGCCGAAGTTGTAGGTATTCCATAAAATTCTTTTAGCCTGCCAGGTTGTTACTCCATATTTTAATTGTTCAGGAAACATGTTGGGATCGGCAGCGGCTTTAAATGCTTCATCAGCAAGAATTGCAGAAGCTGCATGATGCCCGTGCCCGGCGCGTTTGTCGGGTGGAAATCTTTTTATAATAATGTCCGGTTGAAATTTCCTGATTACCCAAACTACATCACTCAATATTTTTTCTTTGCCCCAGATGCGCAAGGCTTCCTGTGCGCTTTTGGAAAATCCAAATTCGTACGCTCTCGAAAAATATTGTTCGGCTCCATCTATTTTTCTGGCTGCTAATAATTCTTCTGTTCTTATCATTCCTAATTCAATGCCCTGTTCATCTCCTAATAAGTTTTGCCCGCCATCGCCGCGGGTGAGGCTTAAATATGCTGTGCGGTATAATTTTCCTTTGGCAAAATAAGGAAGCAAAGAATTATTTTCATCATCAGGATGCGCGCCCACATATAATACCGAACCCAGTACATTCAATTTTTTTAATTGCAAATAAATGTCCGATGAAGAAAATGTTTCCGGTGTTTGGGAAAAAGCGATAAGTGATAAATGATAAGTGATAAATAATAAAAGTAATTTGCGCATGATAAAAATTATTCTGCGAAAATAAGGTAATGTAACTTTGATACATTCCCATTCAAATAATAATGCCACAAATTAAAAACACGATTACACGAATTGGATTGCCCGTATTTTTAATTTTATATTTTACATTTTTAATTTAATAGAATGCAAAACTCTTCACTTCATGCAAAGCATTTTTTCATTGCAATGAGTTTTTTTCTTTTTGCAATAACTGTCCATCATTCAGCAAAAGCGCAAAAAAATTTTGACCCCTATCATTATTCCATCAATAAAAATATTACTTGTAAAAATGGTGTGGTAGTTTCGGCGAATGCACTGGCAAGCGAAGTGGGAGTAAATATTTTAAAAGAAGGCGGTAATGCAGTGGATGCTGATATTGCCGTTCAGTTTGCATTGGCGGTGGTGTATCCTGATGCAGGAAATATTGGCGGTGGTGGTTTTATGGTTATTCATTTAAAAAACGGAAAGAATCTTACCATTGATTACCGCGAAACGGCTCCCGGCGCGGCTTCCCGCGATATGTACCTGGATGCAAAGGGCAATCCTGAAATGAATCTTTCTCAAAACGGGCATCTTTCTGCGGGCGTACCGGGATCTGTGGCGGGCATGATAGCCGCATTGAAGTATGCAAAACTTCCATTAAAAAAATTAATTCAACCCGCCATAGACCTTGCGGAAAATGGTTTTACCATCACTGATGAACAGGCAAGCAGTTTGAATGCAACAAAATCTCAGTTTATAAAATTTAATACAGTAACGCCCGTTTTTGTAAAAGAAGGTGAATGGAAAGCAGGTGATACGCTGGTGCAGCACGACCTTGCGCAAACACTGATTCGCATAAGAGATAATGGAGCGAAAGGTTTTTATGAAGGAGAAACGGCGAAGTTAATTGCTGAAGAAATGAAACGCGGACATGGGCTTATTACCGAAGAAGATTTAAAAAATTATGTGGCAAAAATCAGGAGGCCGTTATCTTTTAATTATGAAGGATACAACATTATATCCATGCCTTTGCCCAGCAGTGGTGGAATTATTATAGAGCAATGTTTGAAGATGAGTCGTCTTAAAAATTTAAATGGTATGAAATTTGAAACTCCCCGGTCCGTGCAACTGATGGTGGAAGCAGAGCGCCGCTCCTTTGCAGACAGGGCGCAGTTTTTGGGCGATCCTGATTTTGTGAAAGTACCCGTGAAAACATTGGTGAGTGATAGTTATTTGAAACAACGAATGGCCGATTATGTTCCGGGAAAAGCAGGAAGCAGTAAAGATATAAAAGCCGGTATGATTAGTGAGAAAGAAGAAACCACCCACTTTGATGTATTGGATAAAGAAGGCAATGCGGTATCAACCACTACCACATTAAATGGCGGCTATGGAAGCAGAACAGTGGTGGCCGGTGCGGGATTTTTATTGAACAATGAAATGGATGATTTTAGTGTGAAGCCCGGAGTGGCAAATATGTACGGCGCAGTAGGAGCAGAGGCCAATGCCATTGAGCCGGGAAAAAGAATGTTGAGCAGCATGGCGCCAACAATTGTTTTAAAAAATAATAAACCATTTATGGTGGTTGGAACTCCTGGTGGCACTACTATTCCAACGAGTGTGTATCAAACTTTGGTGGATGTAATAGATTTTAAAATGACCGTAAAAGATGCAGTGAATATGCCCAAGTTTCATCATCAATGGTTGCCCGATGTAATTTTTGTTGAAAAAGGTTTTGATAAAAATGTGGAAGATCAATTGAAACAAATGGGTTATAAATTGATAGAAAGAGGTGCTATTGGAAGAACAGAACTGGTGGAGATACATAATGGAACCATCACCGCATCGGCAGACCATAGGGGAGAAGATGCTGCCGTGGGTTACTAACTTTAAAAATTAATGTTGTACGACTAAAAAAATGAATTCGATGAAACTCTTTGCAGGAAAGGAATTTATCCCCTTTCCCTTGGAGAGGAGGTTGGGGGCGAGGTCTTGAGAGGCAAAGTGTTATTTAATTATCCGGGCAACAATATTTAAAAAATATGAATTACCAAATTACTTAATCTTTAACTTACCTGTCATTTGCCCTACGCGGTGCAATAGCTATTTTTGCAAATCAATATTTCTTCCTGAAAAAACTGTTGAAAATATTAACCAGGGTGCTGTTAGCCTTCTTTGTGCTCTTAGTAGTTCTTTGGCTTTTATTACAAACAGGTTTTTTCCAAAATTTTATTGTTAGCCGTGTTACCAAAAGACTTTCAAAAGATTTGAACACTACGGTTTCCATCCGTCATGTGGACTTTCAGTTGTTTAATAAAATGTTGTTGCAGGAAGTTCTTGTTCTTGATCACAAAAAAGATACTTTGCTGTATGCCGGCGATGTGAAGGTAAATATCACCGATTGGTTTTTTTTGAAAGATACCATTACCCTGAAATATGTTGGGCTTGATAATGCAATGATAAATCTGAACAGGAAAGACTCTGTTTGGAATTACCAGTTTTTGCTCGATTATTTTTCAGGAAATAATTCAGGTAAAAAGGATACTACATCAACAGGATTGCAACTGCGCCTGAAAACGGTGGACCTAAACAATGTGAAAGTTTGGCAAAAGGATGAATGGGTAGGCACCAATCTTTTCTTTTCACTCAGGAGTTTGAATTTTGATGCAGATACCTTTGACCTGGATAAAAATAATATTCATATTAGTTTACTCAATATTGTTCACCCGGTGTTTGCCCAGTACGATTATACCGGCAATGAGCCAGATGATACCACCAACCTAACGGTACCCGTAAACGAAGTTACCAATAAGCAAACATTGCAATGGAATGAAGATGGATGGAAAGTGGCAGTGGATAAACTGAATATTGCTGACGGGAATGTAGATATAGAACATCAAACCAATGAACCGGAACATCCAGGCGCGTTTGATAATAACCGTATCGTCATATCTTCTATCAACGGATCGTTTGGTCATCTTTCATTTTTGCAGGATACGTTGCGGGCCAAAGTTGACCTGAAATGCAGCGAGCGCAGCGGTTTGGAGGTGAGGAAGCTAAATGCAGATTTTAAATTTACGCCGGTGATGATGGAGTTCAATCAACTTGATCTTGTTACCAACAAAAGCCATCTTACTAATTATTATGCGATGCACTATAATAATTTTAATGATGATATGCAGGACTTCAATCATTCAGTAAAATTGGAAGGGCATTTTAAGAACAGCGAAGTAAGCAGTGATGACCTTGCATTTTTTGCACCGGAACTTGCCTCGTGGAAAGAAGATTTTCGGTTGAATGGAGATGCAAAAGGTTCCATTGATAATTTATCTGCAAAAAAAATGATCATTAGCGCCGGTGCCAGCAACTATCTGGATGGTGATATTGAAATGCGTGGTTTGCCGGATATTGATCAAACCTTTATAGATTTCAGGGCAAGAAGTTTTAAAACAAATTATGCAGAACTGGCGCGCCTTATTCCTGACCTGAAAACAATTACCAACCCCGACCTGAGCACATTTGGAAACATTGAATTTTTCGGCACCTATACCGGCTTTATCCGCGATTTTGTAACCTATGGAACTTTGCAAACAAGTATTGGAACTTTAAAGTCGGACTTGCAGATGAAAATTCCGGATCACGGACTTCCTGTTTACAATGGCAAATTATCTACCGGCAATTTCCAATTAGGAAAATTTATTAAAAATAATTCCATTGGCAGTGTGGCATTCGATGGAAAGGTAAACGGAAAAGGGTTTACTGCAAAAGATGTGGAAATAGATTTGAACGGAACTATAAACCAACTTGTTTTTAACGGTTATGCATATACGAAGATTATTGCACACGGTAATTTGAAGAAAGATATGTTTTCCGGAAGTGGTAGTATTGATGATCCCAATATTGGTATTGACACATTGGTAGGTTATGTAAATTACAGCAAGCTTCACCCGGAGTTTAACCTGCGGGCAAATGTAGGCAGGCTGAACCTGAAACAATTGGGTTTTACTAACGACAGCCTTTCACTCACCGGAAAATTTCAACTCGATTTTACCGGAAGCAATATTGATGACTTTTTAGGTTCTGCCAAAATATACAATGCCATTCTGCTCGACAATGAAAAGCATTTGTCCTTCGATTCGCTGGTGGTTACTTCGTCTATTAATAATGGCAGCAAAACTTTATCTATAGAAACAAATGAATTAGAAGCCGGCCTCAGCGGCGATTTTAAAGTTCTTGAATTGCCTGATGCATTTCAATTGTTTTTAAACAGGTATTATCCGGCTTACATTGATAAGCCCGAAAGAAAAACGGATAACCAGGATTTTACTTTTTTAGTAAAAACAAAAAATGTGAGTGATTATGTGGCTTTGTTTAATAAAAAAATCAGCGGGCTTAATAATGCTGTTTTTACAGGCAATGTGAACATTGCGAAAAATCAATTGAACATTGAAGCGGATATTCCTCAATTTAATTTTACCAATATCAATTTCAATAACATCCATTTTACCGGGCGTGGTACACAGGATTCGCTGATGTTTGATGGTAATATAGATGATGTGGTATTCAATGATAGCCTTCACTCCCCGGGAACAAAAATACAGGTGATGGCTCATAATGATACATCGGATGTGAGAATAACTACTTCTGCAAACAGAACATTGACCGCTGCAGATTTTTCTGCAAGCGTAGCAACGAACAGCCACGGGTTTACACTTACTTTCAATCCCTCATCATTTTCTATTAATCAAAAAAAATGGACCATTGCTCAAGGTGGAATGTTAGCGTTGCAGAAAAATGTTTTAACGGCCAACAACATTGCGCTGCGGCAGGGGGATGAAGAAATAAATGTGGCTACGCAGCTATCGGTTGCAGACAGCACCAACAATGTGATGATTGATTTGAAAAAAATTGATATTGGCGATTTTGCGCCATTGTTTTTTAAATCGCCGCAGGTGAGTGGGTATATGAGTGGCAATGTCAGCATCAAAGATATTTTTGGAAAAGCGGATGTGGTATATAGCACGCATACTGATCAGTTTCGGTTTGATACGGATTCGATAGGAATAATTAAAACATCCGGCGAATACAATGTTGCTTCGGGACAACTGTACACCGATGTAATTTCTGATAATTACCTGTACAATTTTTCCGGCGATGTTAATTACAATCCAAGCGATTCGGGAAGCAATCAACTACGCGGATCCATCTTTCTCAATAATTCAGAAATACATATTTTAGAAAATTATCTCGGCGATATTTTCAGCAATATTCATGGCAGAGCCACCGGGAAATTATTTATATCAGGCCCTGTTTCGGAAGCAAAAATTATCGGGCAGGTAACGCTTGACAGCACTGCCATGACGGTGGATTACACGCAATGCCGTTATAAACTCGACAATGGTTCGCTCATAACTTTTGCACCGGATGAAATTAATTTTGGTAATATAAAAATTTTGGATACGCTGAATAATTCGGCCACGCTTACGGGCAAACTCTATCATAGTTTTTTTGATAATTTCTTTTTCAATGGTCTGCATTTAAAAACAGACGCAAGGGGAAATGAACCTGCTAAGTTTTTATTATTAAACACCACCGAAAAAGATAATAAAGATTTTTATGGAACACTTGTGGGCGATGCAGAATTGACGCTGGATGGATTTGTAAATGATATGAAGATGACCATTAACGGCAGACCAACAGACAGCAGTCATATTTATTTACCCACGGGCGAAACTGCAGAAACAGGTTCATTAGATTATATTGAATTTACAAAGTTTGGCAGGGAAATGAAACCAGACCAGCATGGGCATGAAACTTCCAATATAAAAGTAGATATGACAGTGGATGCAAACCCTTATGCAAAGATTGATGTGATACTCGATGAAACTACGGGCGATGTGATAAAGGCGCAGGGGCATGGCAGGCTTAATATTACTGCGGGCACCACTGATCCATTAGTAATTCGCGGAAGGTATGATATTGAAGAAGGAGAATATACTTTTAACTTTCAAACAATATTGCATAAATGGTTCACATTGCAGCACGGTTATATAGACTGGCAAGGCGATCCGTATCTTGCTAATCTGAATATAGATGCGGTGTATAAAGCTACCGGTGTAGATTTGAGCAGTATTCCTACGGGTAGTGGTTTAAATTCAAGTGCGAAGGGAGATGTGGATATTATTTTCAAACTGAGAGGAACACTGAAATCGCCGGAACCAAGTTTTGAATTTCAGTTTCCATTTGATAATCCTTTAAAGGCCGATCCTATTGCTGCCGAATATTTGAAAAGATTTCAATCGGATCAAAATGAATTAAACAGGCAGGTAACTTCTTTATTATTGTTTAACACATTCATGGGCACTGATCAAAGTTTAATAACCAGCAATAGCCCGGTGAATATAGTGGCAGGCAGTGCCGGCCAGATATTATCTTCGGTGCTTACATCATCGCTCAACTCGTGGTTGCAGAAAGTATTCAAAGTAAATTCGGTAAATCTTTATACCAACATCAACACCACCGATTTTAATTTTGAAAGAGGAGGCACGCAAAAAGAAATTCAAAACGTAAGCAAGTTTGGCGTTAATACAAAATTTTTAAACAACCGTTTATTGGTAAAAGTGGGTGGCAGCGTGGATAAATTAGCACAACCTTCATTAAATGCGAACTCCAACTTTTTATTTACGCCGGATGTTTCTTTCGAATATCTTATTTCTCCGGACGGGCAGTTGCGGGTAATTGGTTTCAATCATAGTGATGCAGATGTAGGAGACATCACCGGCCTTACGCGAAGAAACCGTACGGGGATACAACTTTCTTACCGCAAAGAATTTGATACGTTCACTGAATTTTTTACAAGACAGAAATCAAAACCAAAAAGAGCCATTCATGAAACTTCTTATAATAAGTGATATTACATCTTATCGGTTTGAAGAATACTGTGTCCCATTTTATCTCTTTTGGTAGTAAGATATTTTTTGTTGTGCAAATTGGGTTTTATTTCGATGGGTATGGTTTCTACTATTTCAAGCCCGTAACCCAGCAGGCCCGCTCTTTTGCGCGGATTATTGCTGATGAGTTTTATTTTTGATACACCCAGTTCCCTGAGTATTTGTGCACCTACTCCATAGTCCCGTTCATCCATACCAAATCCTAATTTCAGATTTGCCTCTACGGTATCTAATCCCTGCTCCTGCAGTTTATATGCTTTTAATTTATTGAGCAGCCCTATGCCGCGGCCTTCCTGGTTCATGTATAATACAATACCTTTTCCTGCTTCATCTACCATTTGCATGGCTATGTGAAGCTGGTCGCCGCAGTCGCACCGCAGCGAGCCAAGTATATCACCGGTCATGCAACTGGAGTGAACTCTTACCAATACGGGTTCATCTTTTTTCCAGGTTCCTTTTCTTAAAGCAATATGTTCTTCGCCGGTATTGAGTTGTTTAAATGCAATCAGTTCAAATGTTCCATATTTGGTAGGCATGTTTACTCTTACATCTTCTTTAATGAGTGTTTCATTGCGGAGCCGGTATTCAATCAAATCTTTTATTGAAACAATTTTCAGTTTGTGTTTTTTTGCAATCATTTTCAATTCGGGCAGGCGCGCCATAGAACCATCTTCATTCATTATTTCTACCAATACACCGGCTTCGCCATGCCCTGCAAGTTTTGCCAGGTCAATCGTTGCTTCGGTATGCCC
>Ga0157370_10005724_pt1 | contig 13896 bp, 12 predicted proteins | sample C35metaG_FD_113463 | JGI IMG/M metagenome (GOLD analysis project Ga0157370, IMG submission 113463) | Corn rhizosphere microbial communities from Kellogg Biological Station, Michigan, USA - C3-5 metaG | ecosystem: Host-associated > Plants > Roots > Rhizosphere > Soil | place: USA: Michigan...
GGGTAAGCGTACTGGCACTGAGCATCTTTCTCTGGTGGCTTGACGTGCGGAAGAAAGGGACACGGCTTGCAGTTCCAATGGTCGCATTCGGAACGAATGCACTCGCAGCGTACGCGTTCTCCGAGTTCCTGGCTTCGTTTCTCTCCAGCACGAAGATGGGCTCCGGCCACACGCTGCAGAAGACGCTCTTCCTTCCATTCGCAACATTAATTCCAAACCCATACATCGCCGCACTGGCGTACGCCGTTGTGTATGTAGCCCTCTGCTTTGTGCCTGTCCTGCTGCTGTTCAGAAAGAGGATCTTCCTAAAGGTCTAACCTTGCTCAGCAGCGAAGACATCCGAAGGAAATATTAATATGCAGCATATGATTCATCGGTTTATCGGCTCTTTCCTGTCCCTCGCTTTCCTCATTGGCTCAACAGCCCAATCGGAACAACTTCCTCAGAATCCTGCACAGGATTACACGCATTACGTCGATCCGTTCATTGGTGTCGATTGGGGCGGAAATACCTTCGTTGGATCTGCAATTCCATTCGGAATGGTCAAGCTTGGGCCCGACATGCAGAATTTCGACGGACGCCGCTCTGGCTTTGGCTATTCAAGCAATGGGGAGATTCTCGGCTTCTCTCATTTGCACCTTAGCGGTGCACAGGGCAAGTACGGGAATGTTCTGGTTATGCCTCTCACAGGAGAGGTTGATCCACTCTCCATCAGGTCACCACGTACGAATGAGATCAACCAGGTTGGCTATTATGCGGCAACACTTAGCCGCTATGGAATCAAGGCTGAACTCACCAGTAGCCGCCGAGTAGGTTTTCACCGGTATGTATTCCCAGCCTCGCCGAGTGCTCATGTTATAGCAAACCTTGCGTCGGCATTGAGTCTTGGAACGGGCTGGGAAGCACAACGCTTTCTGGGAGCAGAAGTCCATGTCCTCTCCGACCGAGAGATCGACGGTGTAACCCGAGTTACCGGTGGTTGGAATAGGGGCGGTGAGTACAAGGTGTACTACTACATCATCCTGGATACCCCGGCCAAATCGATAAGAACCTGGTCTAACGGAACCGCACTATCCAGTTCCAGAAATGCTGTCGTATCCGATGGTTCGCCGATCGGAGCATCCTTCGATTTTGCGACAAAAGCCAATCAAGTCGTGCAAATGAAGGTCGGCATCTCGTTCATTAGCGCAGCCCAAGCGAAAACAAATGTGCAGACGGAAATCCCAGGATGGAACTTCGCTGCTGTACGAAGTTCAGCCGTCTCGCTTTGGAACAGCGAGTTGAAAAAGCTCAGCCTTGTCGGTGCGACAGAATCCCAACGTCGTCAGCTTTACACTGCGATGTATCACATCATGCTGATGCCCACTGACCGGACAGGTGAGAATCCGGGGTGGACATCCTCTGAGCCTTACTATGACGACTATTACTGCATTTGGGATACGTTTCGTACGTCAAGCCCGCTGCTGACCCTGATTTCACCGAATCGGCAGCGGGATATCATCCGCTCTCTTATAGATATCTACCGCCACACAGGCTATATGCCCGACGCACGCAGCGGGAATGATAACGGCCGCACGCAAGGAGGCTCCAACGCGAACGTCGTGATCGCCGATGCATATCTAAAAGGCCTGAAGGGCATCGACTACGAAACTGCTTTCTCTGCGATGGTCCATGACGCGGAAGTCCCGCCAGCCGATCCTCAAAAAGAGGGGCGCGGAGGTCTCAAAGACTACAACGAAAAAGGCTATATCACGCTCGCTGATGAACGATCAGGATCACGCACCGTGGAGTATAGCTACGACGATTTTGCGATTTCAGAGGTCGCCTGCGGTCTAGGTAAAAAGAAAGAGGCAGATCTTTACGCTAGCCGCACCCATAACTTCGAAAATCTATGGGATAAGGACATGAGCGTAGAAGGCTTCAAGGGTTTTCTGCGACCGCGTAATCCAGATGGAACATGGGCCGCACCCTACCTTGTCGTCCGCGGAACTTGGCCTGACTTTTTCTATGAAGGAGATATTTGGACCTACTCTCTCTACGCTCCGCAGGACATGCGCCGGCTTATTGCAATGACCGGCGGCAATGAAGACTTTGTTCGTCGTCTGGATTGGACATTCTTGCGTAACCATTTTGATGTAACTAACGAGCCAGGATTTCTAATGCCTGTCCTCTATAACTACGCTGGCCGCCCGGATAAAAGTGCCGATATTGTTCATCTCCTGCTCGAGAAATACTTCATGGACAATCGTGCCGGAATCCCAGGAAACGACGATTCCGGTGCAATGTCCAGTTGGCTGATCTTTTCAACGTTGGGGATCTTCCCTGTCGCCGGACAGGATGTATATCTCATCAGTACCCCAAGCATCCCTGATGCATCGTTTTCTATCGGAAATGGAAAGAAGCTGCATCTCATTGCCAGGAATCTCGATGGCCATGGGTTAAATCGTTACGTTCAGTCAGTGACGCTAAACGGCGTCGACCTGCCCAATTCCTGGTTTCGTCACGCGCAAATCAAGGACGGCGCGACACTCGTGTTCACGATGGGTTCGTCGCCATCAAACTGGGGAAAATCCACACCCCCACCTTCGATGTCCGATCACGACGCTCGTCACTGCCAGTAGACGGTGGGCCAGGCGCCGCGCGTTTATTACGTGTCTAAACCATTTACTGCGAAGCGCTAGAGCCTCCTGGCCATCGCTTTGCAGCAAAGTGCCGCTGCAACTTGCAGCGGCACTCTTGTTGCATTGTTAACGTGACCTAGCCGTTCTGCTGGCTGTCAGGGTGCAGCGTCCGATAGCTTGCATTGCCCTTGGACCACACCAGCAGCAGCAGGTCGCCGCCGTTGGTGTCTCCGTGGACTTGGTTGACGAACTGGCTGGCCGAGTCGGTCGGCTTCCGGTTCACTTCCAGAATCACGTCGCCCGGCTGAAGGCCCGCGTCATCTGCAGGACTGGCGGGCCGCACATTCTGTACGACCGCTCCGTGCATGTTGTCAGGGGCCTGAAGCTGCTGCCGAACATCCTGCGTCAGGTCTCCGACCGCAAGGCCGAGCTTGCCGCTCTGACCCGCACCGTCACCGCCGTTGTCAGCGATTTGCTGGTGGTCGCCGTTGTAAGTGCCAGTCGTGACCTTCAAAGTCGACGACTTGCCATCGCGCAGCACGCCGAGTGAAATCGTCGTGCCCGGCGGCAGCTCGCTTACAGTAACTTGCAACGCGCTGCTGTTGGCGATCTTCTGTCCATTCAGCGTCGTGATCACATCACCCTGCTTGAGCCCCGCACGGCTCGCCGGCGAGTTGGGCGTGACCTGCGCGACGATTGCACCGGAAGCATCCTGCAGATTGAAGAACTTTGCATTGTCCGGCGTGACATCGTTCATCGCGATGCCGACGTATCCGTGCTCCACCTTGCCGTGCTCGATGAGTTGTGCGCTGATCGCATGCGCCATCTGCGATGGGATAGCGAAACCCGCACCGGCAAACGATCCGCTGTTGGAGATGATGAACGTGTTGATACCTACCAGCTCACCGTGCGCGTTCACGAGCGGCCCACCCGAGTTGCCGGGGTTGATCGCAGCGTCGGTCTGAATGTAACCACCCGGCTTGCGCGCGTCGTTTGAGTAGGGGTTCGGCCGGTTGACGGCGCTCACGATGCCACGCGTGACCGAGAACTGGAAGTAGCCGAACGGGCTGCCAAACGCGAGCACAGACTGGCCCGGCTCCAGCTTGCTCGAATCACCCCACGAGATCGCTGGCAAATCGTGCGCGTTCACTTTTACAACCGCGAGATCCGTCAGCTTGTCGACGCCAACAACATGTCCGTTCAAAACGCGCCGGTCATGCAGCGTGACCTTGATGTCCTTCGCGCCGTCGACGACATGATCGTTTGTGACGATGTAGCCATCGGGTGAGATGATCACACCGCTGCCAATGCCATGCTCCAGTTGAGGCTGCTGGGGCCGCATGTGCCCTCCGCCAAACGGTCCGCCCGGCCCAAAGAACTGCTGCAGCCCCGGAGGCAGCCCCTGCATTTCGCCCCCGCCTTGCTGCTGAACCTCGTCCATCGACGGCGTCGAAGTGACGGCAATGTTCACAACAGCGGGCGTGACGCGCGCCGCTACGGCTTCCATCGCGTCATCCATCGCCGTCAGCGCGGCGACGCTACGGTCATCCAGTGGAGATGCCGTCACCGCGGAGGCATGCACGGCATTGTGGTTGACCAGGGCGACTGCACCGACCGCGATGGCAGCAGAGAGAGCGGCAGGCCCAAGATAGCGGCCCGACCTTGTAACTAATGATTTAGTTGATAGAGACATGCGAATACCCTTTCAGGTGGTTGTAGTTAGAGTTGGAACAAAAGCCAGCCGCCCCGCCATGGGACAGCCGCATAGAGCTGTTGCGAATCGGCAGAGGTGAGCGTGACGACGGGTCGCTGGACCCGCACCGACTCACGCCACACCTGCACTTCGACCGGAGGTTCAGACTGCACGGCGCGGAGCGTTCGGTGCCGCACGGCTACATGCTTGTGCAGCGACGCTGCAGTTACTGTCGGCCGCGTGTGCCGCGTATCGGAGACTACAGCCTTCGCAAGTGTGAGCTTTGCGCCCGCTGTGAGACTGACCGGCGCCGCAGACGCAGGCAACTTCATCTCCAACGAGTTCGCGGCTGCGACAGTCACCGGCGAGTTCACAAAATCGACCAGCCGTGGGCTTCGCGCCAGCAGGATTGAAAACCCAAACGCACCGGTGAGCATGGCCGCCGTTACGGCCCGTAGAAACTTCGGTCCCCTGCCCGGCTCTGCAATCGTCAGGATCCGGCGAACCCGTGTCACAAGCTCGGAATCGCGCGCACGCGAACCAAATGCTCCCAGGAACCCGAGCGCAAGCGAGATTTTGCGGCGCAGCATCGAGTCTTCTGCCAGGCGTATCAGGCAAGCCGCGTAGGTCTTGCGAGCCTTCGTTGCGCGCAGCACTCCGTCGTCGCACGCCAGTTCGCGTTCAAAACAGAGCCGCCGGTTCAGCCAGAGCACGGCCGGGTTCCATGGCAGCAGCACGAGGCTAAGTTGCTGCAGCAGGTTCGTCCAATGATCGCTGCGGCGCACATGCTCCATCTCGTGTAGCACAACTTGCTCCAGCTCCGATCGGGACAAGGTGGCCAAAAGATCTGGTGGCAACAGGATCCGAGTCCGAAAGAAGCCGACGACGCTCGGCCGGTCGACCTGCTCTGACGTGCACAACATCGCCCGGCGCGAACCGGCTTTCAGCAGCGGCGCAATCGTGGCATCCACTTCAACGGGCTGGGCGTTTTGTGCCAGCGTCCGCATGCGCGCAGCACTAAGGCAAAGTTGTACGGCGCGGAAGAGCGACAGCATCGCCCAGAAGCACACCACTCCGAGACTCCAGTCGCTGGCGAGGTGCACTGCCCCGTTGGTGGCTGCAACCGTGTGAGGAACGAAGATGGAAGCGACGGGCAACAGTACGATGAGCACCAGCACCGCCGTCCAAAGCCCGAATCTCGTGGCGGCCGACACTCCCCGCACGTGCCGGACGCAAAGTGCGACGACCGCAGTCAGTAGAACGCTCTGCCAGACCGAGGCCACAAGCAAGTCGGCGACGGCGGGTGAAATCACGTGAAGGACATCGATCGCCGGCATCATCCGCTTATGCCTCCTCCGGCGCATCGACGGCTGGATCAGCCTCGTCCAATGCTGCTTCGGCAATCGCCTTCTTCATGCGTTCGAGTTCTTCCGGCGTTGCATCGCCGTCGCCCAGCAGTGACAACACCAGCCGCTCTCTGGAGTTGCCGAAGAACCTCTGCAGAACGTGCCGGATCTCGCTCTGCCGTGCCTCGTGCTCCGCCACACATGGCGTGTACAGGAAAGCCCGGCCGACCTGACGATGGCGCAGATACCCCTTCTTCTCGAGGATCCTAACTGTCGTCAACACAGTGGTATACGCGAGGGGATTTTCATCCGGCAGCGCCTGCACCAGATCCGCTACAGCCGACTCGCCCCGTGCCCATAACAAGCGCATCAGCCTAAGTTCAGCCTCGGTTAACGTGCTGGAATGCCTCGGCGGCAATGTATTGCTCCTCCAATTGTCAGACGAACAACTAAGCAATTAGTTAGACCCTCACATGCGATGAACTCCAGGCAAGTGGCGCCGTGGAAGCTCGTGAGAACGGTGTCGCCCGCTCGGGAAGGCATATTGGTAGCGATCTAAAGCAAAAACCCCACGCAAACGTGGGGATTTGTGGGGTTCATGATCTCTAACTTGGTTGCGAGAACGCGAAGCGCCAAAAGTTCGATTTCACATCTTCCTGAACGGCAAGTCGCGATAGTGGCCTTCTCCTATCTTTTCAATGACTTGAGAGAATGGGCGGCCTTTTCGGAGTGTATCGACAATTTCGAATCCCCTGGTTCAAAGATGAAGCCGCGTGTGCCAGGCTGGGTCGTGGCCGGCAACGCTGCAGAAGCGATCAAGAAATTGAAACAGCCAAAATTACTAGAAGCGTCCCTATGGGGAATCCCTAGCAAACGAACAGCACACAGAACGCGACTGCGCCGAAGGATTTATCGCTCAAAACTCCGTGAAATATCACCTGGTCGCTTTCGTTGTATGAACTCCGCAGCTTGGAAGCTGTCGTTGCGGCAGCGGTTTGATCCGCCACGCCCGTGAAGGGAGTGTCAAATTGGAGCAAATTCCAATCGTGGTTCGGTTCCTCGAGATAGGCAAATTCTCCACGGAAGTGAATCGTCCCCGCGAATTGGCGAGGGGCTGATTGGGACCCCCATACGAGCGGATTAGCCATTGTTCAATGACCTCGGATTCAGGTGAAGGATCGACGACGGGTTTTGAGCAGACCGCCTTCGGTCACAGCAGAGAGGGGCCGCAGCCAAAACATTACCTCCCCCGGATATCGAATATTAGGACACCAGATCAGACGAACGTAAGAGAATTCTGGGGCGGTCCATCAAAAAGGTCTAATCACGGAACGGGGACCCACTAGCCCCCTCGACGAATGCTGCCGGACAGCGATGCTCCTTTTTGCCGCCAGGTTGTCCGTCAGCAGGATTTTTTGCGAGAGAGAACGCCAAACTGCATTGCGAGTCCTGTTGACCTTACGCTATGATGCGGCGACTGAAGGGATAAGCTCGTTCGACACTCGAATAATTTCTCTGAGCAACAGCGAAAGTATCGCGCAAGGTATCTGCAGGTTGAACGGCTATAGTCCGTCTATGTTAGGTCGTGTGTATTCTCGAGGCGTTATGGAGGTAAAGTATGCGTCCCGAACAATGGGAGACATTTAAGCGAGCAGTGCGTCGCGAGAAGATGGACAAAATTCCGATGGCGCTCATCGTCGATAGCCCATGGATTCCCGGCTATCTTGGAATCAAGCACCTCGACTATTTCCTCGATCCGGAGCTCTGGTTTCAGTCCAATCTGAAGATCATGCGCGAGTTCCCGGACATCATCTTCATTCCCTCCTGGTGGATGGAGTACGGGATGGCGGCCGAGCCTTCGGTGTTGGGCGCCAAGATCAAATTCTGGCAGGACAATACGCCCAGCGAATACCACACCCTCTACCGGCTCGAGGATATCGACAACTTCCCCGAATATGAAGTGGAAGCTGATGGCTTCGCCGGGCTGACCTTGCACCGCATCGGCATGGCCCGCCAGCGCATTCTGGATGAAGGCTACATCCTCCCAATGATCACTTCACGCGGGCCACTCTGCACGGCTGGATTTGTGCGCGGCACCACGCATTTCATGATTGACCTGGTGGAAGATCCCAAGGGCGCGCACAAGCTGATCGATCTGTGTACGCGCGTGGTCATCGATTGGCTCAAAGCACAGCAAAAGGTCATGGGCGACCAGGTCGAGAGCATTTTCATCCTGGACGACATCGTCGGATTCATCAATGAGGAGCACTACCTCGAGTTTGCGCATCCTTATCTGAAACGCATTTGCGATGCTTTTCCTAAGGACTGGGTCAAGCTCTACCACAACGATGCGGAAGTTGACGCCTGTCTCGACCACCTGCCGGATGCGGGTTTCAACGCCCTCAACTGGGGCAAACAGAAACACATTACCGAAGTGAAACGGCGCGTGGGTGACCGCATGTGCCTCATGGGCAATGTCAACCCGCTGGAGATTGGAGTCCGCGGAACTCCAGAAGAGGTGAAGGACGAAACCCTTGAAGTGTTGGAGGGTTCCGGCGGCGAAGGGATCATTCTCTCGGTGGGCGGCGGCACCAGCCCCGGGATGCCGCGAGAAAATATCCTGGCCATGCTTGAGGCCCTGGAAGAATTCAACGCAAAACGCTCCGCGGTTGCAGTTACCAGCAGTCGTTGAATAGGGGAATTGATGCCTGATTATGCCTTGATGAATCAGTACCTGTACGAGGGCAATGCTGACCAGGTAGAGCAGCTTACAAAAGCGGCCCTGGCCGAGGGACGGTCTGCGCAAGAGGTGCTGAACGAGGGCTTGATTGCAGGCATGAGCGTGGTTGGAGAGGACTTCAAGCACAACGTTTTGTACGTTCCGGAGGTCCTCATCGCAGCGCGTGCCATGAAAGCCGGCATGGCCGTCTTGAAGCCGCTGCTGACTTCGAAGGATTCCGGCACCAAGCCCAAGGGTATTTTGCTCATGGGCACTGTTCGCGGCGACCTGCACGATATCGGCAAGAACCTTGTGGGCATGATGGCCGAAGGCGCGGGCTTTGAGGTTCACGACATTGGCGTGGATCAAAGTGTGGAGAAATTCATGGCCGCGGCCGAGCAATGCAAACCTACCATCATCGGCATGAGCGCGCTATTAACCACCACCATGATGTATATGAAAACCGTCATCGACGGTTTTGAGGCTGCGGGATTGTCTCACATCAAGATGGCCATCGGCGGCGCTCCCATCAGTCAGATATTTGCCGACGAAATCGGCGCGGACGGATACGGTGCCAATGCCTCTGCGGCAGTGGACTTGTTCTTGCAGCTTGCGGCACAGGAGTGACAGGAATGGCCACTTACAAGATTCTGTTTTGGCAGGAAATTCCTACTCAGATCAAGGCCGAAGATGATGTCGACGATGTGACTGTCATGCTGGCTGACAGATTTATGGCTCAGGTGGATATTCTTGCCGCCAAGCGCGGACTGCAATCTACCGACGACTATCTGGCACAGTGGAAATGGAGCGACGAGCAAGAGCGAGAGGGCTCTGCGCACGAAGTGGCAGAAGCATTGAAAGCCGAGCTCGAAGCAAAGGACTGGTAGGAATTCCGCGCAAATGGCCGTCATCCTTACCATCAACGGACAATCAATCCAGGCGACTGGAGGTCAATCGCTGTTCGACTACGCCGAAGGTCTCGGCATCGATGTGCCCACCTCCTGCCGCAAGCAAGGCAAATGCAAAGAATGCATGGTGGAAGTGGTCGAAGGCATGAATGCGCTCTCGACAATCGCCGAGCCGGAGCGTCACCTAACGGGTCGTTTTCGTCTTTCATGCCAAACCTACGTCACCGCCGCGGAAGGCCACGTTCGCTGCCACACCATGCGCCGCGGACAGATGCGCATCGAGCGCCACGCATTCGGACTGCCGGTCGGCAATCGCATGCTTAAGCTCGATCCCGCGGTCACGCGCGAAGGCGACAGGATCATGATCGACGGAGTCGAAGTCGAGCGTTCGACTGCCCCGATACTGGGTATCGCCATGGATCTCGGGACCACGACGGTTGTGCTGCGTCTCGTCAATCTTGAGAGTGGAGAACTCATCGCCGACACTTCCTTCGAGAATCCCCAGCGCTTCGGCGGCTCTGAGGTAATGTCACGAATCGCCTATGACACTGAGCACCCGGGAAAGCTGCTGATGCGCACCCTGGCCGGTTACATGGCACGCGCCATCGAGAAGTTTCCCGTTGATCCAAAGACAATCTATGAAATGGTCGTGGTCGGCAACTCGACCATGCGCGATCTCTTCTTCCGGCAGAGTGTCTATTCGATTGGCCAGAACCCCTATCGGTCCATCACGGAAATCGAAATGACCGAAGGTAAACGCGCGACTACCAGCCTCATCCAGACCGGCCTGCGCAGCCTGCTGCCCATTCATCCCAAGGCTCGAGTATATGGCGTGCCCGTGATCAGCGGCCATGTGGGAGCCGATGCCGCCGCATGCATGCTGGCCGTCGACCTCGCCCATGAAGAACGCCTCATCGCGATCATGGACATCGGAACGAACACCGAGTTGATCGTCGGCAACAAGTCTCGAATTCTTGCAGCATCATGTCCGGCTGGGCCAGCCTTTGAGGGCGGAGCTATCGCTTGCGGCATGCCTGCGTTGGATGGGGCAATCGAATCAGTAGCGATTAAGGAGGACGGAACCTTCCCGCTCGGTATCATCGGCGACGTTCCGCCTGAAGGCATCTGCGGATCTGGCCTTGTTGATGCACTGAGCGAACTGCTCCGCACCGGCCGCATGAATGATATGGGTCGTTTTGAGGATGAGACTCATCGCATCACTTTGCATCACGGTGAAACGCCTGATGAGGACGTCTTTCTTCTGGAGAGCGATGTCAACGAACTGGCCCAGGCCAAGGGCGCTAACGTTGCCGGTTTACACGTCGTCTTCTCAACTTATGGCATCGACTTCGACGACATCGAAGTTTTCTATCTGGCGGGAGGATTCGGACGCCACCTCAACATCGAAGCCTCAAAGCGCATAGGGCTTATACCCAATCTTGCCTCATCCAAAATTGTCCAGGCCGGCAATATCGCGATTGAAGGTGCGACGATCCTCTTGCTCTCGAAGTCGAAGCGACAGGAATTGGAAGATTTGGTAAAGAGCGTCCAGCACTGCCGCCTTGAAACTCACCCAAACTTTTTCGATTTCTTCGTGGAGGGCTGCCAATTCAAGCCCGTGGAGCCGGTCGCATGCACGACCTAGCAGAAGCCTTCGAGCTGACAAACACGCATGCGGACCTCAACGTGCTGCCCGAGGAGTACGTGCGTCTGCTCGGCTATCCGCGGGGCTGGACACTCGAAGGCCGTGCACTCGAGTTGGCAGATTGGGCGCGTGACTGGTACGCGAAAAATGGACGCCCATGGTTCTACGCGCGGCAAGCCGAGAACTTCAAAATCCGAGGCGACTCCATACACATTGATGGATCTCAATTCACCAGCAAGCGAATGCAGGCAACGCTCCAGCGGGCAGAAGCCCACAGCGTGATTCTGGTTGCGGTTGGCGCGGGATCTGAAGCTGAGGAGGAATCTCGTCGGCGCTGGGAAGACGGGAAACCCGACGAATACTTTTTCCTCGAAGTATTTGGCTCTGCGGTTGTCGAGCACCTGACTGCGTCCACTGGCGCTCGTCTATGCGAGTGGGCGGAGAAGCAGGAAATGGCTGTGTTACCTCACTACAGTCCTGGGTATCCCGAATGGGACATCGCGGAACAGCCGCGGCTGCTCAACCTGATGAAACGAACGCAAAGACATTCCTTTCCGTCTGCCGTGGAAGTATTTGACACAGGGATGTTGCGCCCAAAGAAGACTCTGCTTGCAGTTTTCGGATTGACGCGACACGCCGAACGACTGCGCAGACTTACCGATCTTGTTCCTTGTGAAAACTGCTCCTTTGGCCCTTGCCAATTCAGGCGCGCACCATACCGTCGGGCTCCGAGATCATACGGCGAGCAAGTCGCCGTTACGATTGCGGCGCTGAATCAGGACGCGGACTACACGGTAAACCGGAAAGCTCTGAAGCGATGGGCAGAGGAGCGTCTTTCGTTGCGTATTCACGAGGACGGTTCGATCGACGCACTGTTTCGCTACGACGGAACTACATGTACAAACATGGGCCAGCCGTTGACCTTTTACTACAACGTAAAGCTGGGTCCGCGCACAGACGGCTATCCGATCCGTGAGCAACACTGCGCACCAGCGCCGGACGATGAAGGTCATACACTCATGTGCGGATACCTCGACAGTCCTTCCCAACTGATGGACGAGATTGACCGCGAGAAACCTCTTCACGGAAAACGATTGGACGCTGTCTTGTCCTGGCGACGCGAACGGAGTGCCGCGGGTTGCTACTGTGAGCAGGCCAGCCGCGACCATAAATGGGGGCTGGTTCTGGAAACAATTCACTATGCATTAGCTCAAAAGGAACGCATGCAGGATATGGATTCTTTATGAAGATGCTTCTGCAGGACGCAATCCGCAAGCGACCCCTGCTTGGCGACGGAGCCATGGGTACGCAACTTATGCTCGCAGGATTGGAGCAGGGCAATTGCGGCGAGGCATGGAATCTCACACACCCCGAAAGAGTCCTCGCCATTCAGCGGCGTTATGTGGAGGCAGGCTCCGACTGCCTCATCACCAATACTTTTGGCGGCTCACGCATCATGCTGAATCGCCATTCTGAGGCAGACCGTGTGGTTGAAGTGAATAAGGCGGGCGTGGAGATAGCCCGCCAGGCCTTCAATGGCAAAGATGGGTACGTGCTGGGAGACATCGGCCCTTTTGGCGGCTTGCTTCAACCGTTCGGAGAATTTACTGAGGCCCAGGTACGCAGCGCCTTCGAAGAACAGGCCAAAGCTCTTGTCGATGCCGGCGCCGACGCCATCATTATCGAGACACAAACTTCTCTTGAGGAGCTTTTGATCGGCATTGAAGCAGCCCAGGCGGCTGGCTCGAAATGCATCATCGGTTCCATGGCCTACGACGTCACTCTCGACGGTTCCACCTTTCGCACAATGATGGGTGTTGACCCTGAACATGCTGCTGAATTCATGGAGCAACACGGCGCGCATATCGTGGCGCTCAACTGTGGCACTGGCATGGAGATGGAGCGCGCGCGCGACGCGGTCGAGCGCTACAAGCAAGCCACCAGCCTGCCGGTGATGGTTCAGCCGAACGCGGGAAAGCCTTCATTGATCAACATGAAAATCGTTTACGACGAAACGCCGGAGCAAATGGTGAAAGGCCTCGTTCCGCTTCTGAAGGCAGGTGCAAACATCGTCGGCTCCTGCTGCGGCAGCACACCGGAACATATCCGTACGTTCAGAAAAGGGATGGACGAATTCCTCGCAGCAAAGGAAATTGAAGGCGATGGAGGCCTGCGTGAAAGTCAAAATCTGTGATGTGAACCCGGCTGCCGAGTCCAAACTTCCGGAGCACAGCGGCGATAAGTCCGGCATCGGCGTCCACTATGTGGACGCTTTCATCAAGCCAATGAATGTGAAGCTCGAAGATGGAACAGCGGTGAGATGCAAACGCCGTGGATTGAAAATCGTCCTCTCTGCGGGTACTAAAAAAGGAGAGGGTTTGATGCGCCGTATTGATGTGAGCGCTAACCCAGTTGTTATGTTGAATGCTGCCCTGCAGGAGGTCGCCAAAAGCGCCGACATCGAACTCACGGTCGAAGATGGAGCGATCTTTTGCGCGCTTTGATTCGCACTTGAGAGGCGATAACCAAGCAGCGTCATTCGAAGGCGGAAGGCAAAGCTGCCGCGGATATTGGCTGCATACCTTCCGGCACGCCTATCGGTTTCTCCTGGATTACGCGGGAGCGCCAGTCGGCGTACAGCAGAAGCTCATGCGTCACGCTCAGGTGACCACCACCATCAACCCATCAACCCCTACGGCAATGCCCAGATGCACTCTAAGCTTCAGGCAAACACCAAGATTGTCCGCATGGTGCTGCCCACTCGGGAAGGGCTATCTGTAGCTGTCTAAAGCAGAAACCCCACGCTAAGGTGGGGATTTTGGGGATTCGTGACCTCTAAAGTGGTTGCGGGGGCAGGATTTGAACCTGCGACCTTTGGGTTATGAGCCCAACGAGCTACCGGGCTGCTCCACCCCGCACTCTTATGATGCCACTCAGGGCGATGCTGGGTCAAACGCGCCCGAC
>Ga0157370_10005725_pt1 | contig 13895 bp, 11 predicted proteins | sample C35metaG_FD_113463 | JGI IMG/M metagenome (GOLD analysis project Ga0157370, IMG submission 113463) | Corn rhizosphere microbial communities from Kellogg Biological Station, Michigan, USA - C3-5 metaG | ecosystem: Host-associated > Plants > Roots > Rhizosphere > Soil | place: USA: Michigan...
CGGCGGTGAGCCGAGGCAAGCCTGAGCGCAGGGCAAAGAATATAGCGATTGCATTAAGATTCCCGCCTGCGCGGGAATGACGTATTTGTAACACCCCCTTACCCCCTTCTCACCTCATACCACTTCCCCACCCCGTGAACAAACCCCTCAAAAAACTCCCTATAATACCCTTTCAGCACCTGCACCCTAAAATTTACCCTGCTAAAAAACAAAATCAGCTTATAATCCATTTCGGCCTCAAGCAAATACCATAAATACGGTTTAACCCTATCGCAAACCAAAAACAGCCCAGGCTGATCGGTACTCAGATGCAGCAATTTCCCTTTTACCTTAATCTTCAGTTCCAGTTCATAATAATCGCCCTCATCTTTAAGCACGAAACTTAAAACAGGCACCTCCATGGCGAATTCAATCCGTTTCATATCCCGCATTACAGGTTTGCCGGTAACATTGCGCAGGCCATAAGTGTAGAAGTAATGTGTAAAACGCTGTTGCATCAATAGCGGTAAAGCCTTGTTCCATAACTTTAGAAGCGCCAGCTGGTTAGCATCATTAAGTTTATTGGTTTCGGCTACCTTTTCGGGCAGGTGGCCATTAGCGTTAAAGCGTATGGCAGCAATCTCTTTCATGGCGAAGCAAATGCTGTTCAGCTCCTCCTGTTGTAGCGAGAGGCTTACGCCATCCACATCGTGCAGATTAAACACAAAACGTTTAAAAGATTTAACCGTTTTCAGGTAAGCCGTGGCCGCGAAAACATAAGGAATTAAAAAAGGATAATGGTTGCTGTGGAAATTTTGCAGATCGGTATTGGCGAAACAATAACCAATGCTAACCGGAGCCAAACGTGCCATAGCCTGTTTATCCAAGAGCCTTTCACGGGGCACTACCGTTCGTTCCGTAACATCCGGCAAATCATCACCAGGCCTGAACAAACCGCTAAACTTTTTCTTCAATGCAATGGTAAAACCGCCAGGTTTTTTAACCACATCTACATATCCCGACCGCCTGTTGCCCAAAACAAAACACTCCGGCCAGTAATATTCCTGAAAATCGCAGTAACCACTCCGCATCATGGCGCGTAAAGTAAGGTAAGCATAACGCCCAAGGTAGCTTTCATCCGTATCAACACTACAGCTCACCAACAGGCAATCGTACTCCACTGCGATGTAAACACTTGCCTCTTCCCCTCCCAATTTAACATGAGCGGTTAACAAACCCTGATCAAAAGAAAGCGATTGTATGGACAAGGGCTCAGGCTTTTTACCTACATCAAATGTGTTATACAATCTGCTAGCGATCCGATCCAGCACCGCTAATCTTAACACCCTGCTCCCCTTTTCTAAAGGCAGTTGATAAAACCGCGAAAGCGGTTTCCCTGCAATGGTAATGGATTTAGCTTTCATACTCGTATGATTTTACGAGTCTTGTTGGGCAGTAAAGTCCTTAATAATAAATGTGGGACTGCTACCATGGTTACAATAAAGCTCTGACCCCTTACGCTAACATGGATTTACAGCAGTCCCACATCTATTTCGACGTACAAATATATACATCTACGCATAGATATGGGCATTAATCTGCTGTCTTGCGTTAGCGGGGTCAGAGATGCAACCACAAGACTTTTATTAATACCTAATTACAATACTCTAAATATAGCAACTTATTTCTTTTGTTACAAGATCTTATAACAAAAAATGTATTTTATTTTAGTGTATTTATTGAATGAATGAAGAAAGGGATAGAAAACGTTTACAAAAGTTTGGACAGAACTTAAGGACAATTAGAGAGAAACTGGGTTTAAGCCAAGATCAGGTAGTGGCGAATTGTGACTTGACGAAAGGAAACCTAAGTAATATAGAGAATGGAAATAAAGATTTCACGTTTACAACGCTTTTAGAAATAGCGAAAGGACTAGGAATACCCCCAAAAGAGTTATTGGATTTTTAGCAATTTTAATGTATTTAACAAAATGATTGAGGCAAAAGATATACTTTATATTATAGGAATCACGTCAACGATGCTTATTGGTATATTGAATTATTTTATCTCATTAAAAACCGTAGAAATAGCTTAAGGGAGCATCTATATAGTTCTGAAATAGCGATCAGAATGTTCAAGAAATAATTATAAAAGCAAAAGCGCGATCAGAATGTTTTTTTGTTGAGACTGTAGCTCTTAATTTACCATGACTGCGGAAAAGCATCTGAAGCTTTATAATCTACTATGAGCTTACGCATGTACCCTTTATTGCTAAAATGTTTGCTTACATTAATAGCCTTATCATGAAAATCGCCATTGTAATGAAATAACCTGATTGATTTGCAGTTTTCATGTTCGAAAATTTCTTTAAACATGGTACGATCTGATAAACCGCAAGAATGCCCCATTACAAAAACCTGAAAATCAGCTTCGTTCAAAAACCTCAATAAATCACGATAATTGGGTGTAAGTAAATATTGATAAGACTTGATATGCTCGAAAAGTTGGTTGTTGCGATGCTCTTCAAATTCTAAATAAGTTTTATCATGCTCATCTCCAAAACCAAAAATAATGGGGTTATCAGCTTTATTTAATTGACCATGAATATAATTGATATCAATCTTCGAAAAACCCTTCTTATTTTTGTTTAAATCATCGCAATAACTTTGTAATGCATGAGTATAATTAAAATTTAAAAAATATAAACGATGCTGTACTACTGGTCCCTGCCGAATAAGTCCTAAGCTTACTCTGGCATTTTCATATCCCATTAATGGTTCAAAATCAGAAATTTCAGATTTTTCACCAATAGCTTTTAAAAGTTCAGGAATTAATTTAACCTGGGCGTTATCTTGCTGTAGAGTTAAATACTCTTCTAATTTTTGTTTAAGATAAGCGAATTCACTATTGAGTCGACGTACCTTTTCCTTATCAAATAAGCCATCTTTTGATTTACAGGCCTTTAGTTGGTCAAAATACTCATTTTCGATATCAACCCAGTTGTAGTCTAAGCAATTTATAACTAAACTTGTTAGGAAAACAGACGAAATAGTCACTTTACAAGGCTGTTTTCGGGAAAGGTCTGCCTCACGTTTTGCATTATTCCTAACAGAGATCAAATTATATGGATCATCTCTTCGAATATTAAAAAGTTCTCTAATTGTTTTTTCTTCAAAGCAGGCCACAATGAAATTAGTCAAGTCTTCTTCAGTAACCTTAGAATTGAAATTACCTGGCTTATGAGCATTAATAAATCTTATAAAATCATTATTATCATAAAAATTAATTTCCAACAATTTATCTTTGTAAGTTTTAGGACCATATCCTACACTACCAAGACATTGCGCCAAATACCAGATAATAAAATTTTTATAACTTGTTTTCAAACCATGCGCGAGGTCGAAGCCGTTGCCAACCAAAATTAATCTATTCATTTTGAGACGTTAATTGAAAATTTAGTTTATAGCCTGTTTAACCAAGCTCATAATGTGTTTTAAGTCTTTGGTGTCTTTAAGCCAACTATTACTCAAGAAACTCCAACTTGATTAATAAAGTCATTCCAAATTCTTTCCGCAATTTGCTTATCAGTCAATCGCTCCGCACTACGCGATTGCATAAGATTACTACGTTGCCAATAAAGCTCGTAGGCATCATGTTCGATAGTAAAAACATTATCTAAATTAATGGTATTTTGATTTTGGCTTTTTGTGAAGCTATAATTTAGATCACTATGTCGAAAGCCATCGCCACTTGCAACAGAAATGGTAAGATACGCATCCTTTAAATTCCCTTTGTTAGATATCAGGCAAGTAAAAGACTTTTTCTCTTCCTCTATTAATTTTGCTTGCAGGTTCTCAATACCATTAAATTCAGCCATCGCCGATTTGAAATAGTTTTTGATAACCTCGAAACTTTTTTCTTTAAAGTCTAATTTATCAACTTCTGTAAAAATTCTCTCTGCTCTATAATTTCTGCTCGGAACCTGTGGTTGAGAAGTAGTGTTGTTAGTTAGAACTTGTTTAATTTGCCCTATACTAAGCAACTTTCTGATTTCTTGAGCAATTTTTGCAAATGCATTATTTTGATTGGTCCACTCACTAACAGGTTTACCATCGTCAGGTAGGGCTTTGATTGTTGCCATTGGCGTAGATTTCCAATCACATGGTTCGACAATAATAGGTATCACAGTAATCTTACCCTCTTCTTGTAATTTAAGCGCCGTTGTAAATTCCTTTTCGAAACAATAATGTGAGGCGATATAGTCAGGGCTGACTATTGAAATGAACAATTGAGAGGAAGACAATGCGGCCGAAATACTATCATCCAACTGACTTCCAGCGGTGATCTCTTGATCGGTCCAATCCGTGATCAGACCTTCTCGCTTTATCTGTGCTAAATGAACCTTTAGCTTCTCTAAATAGTCAACATCTTTGTGACTGTATGATATAAATGCTTTCATAATTATTATTATTTAATTTCTTCACTCTTCTCCAACTCCCCTACAATCTCCCTAAAGCTCGCCAAGCCTGCTTCTATATTATCGATAATCTCTAAGGCCAAAGCATCAGGATCAGGTAGATTATCTAAATCAGTTAAACTTTGATCCTTAACCCAAAAAATATCCAAACTCGTTTTATCACGAGCAATGATTTCATCATAACTATATTTTCTCCAACGACCCTCGGGGTTTTCTTGGCTCCACGTTTCTTTTCTCTTATTAATGTTAGCAGCATTATAACATGCTACAAAATCCGACAAATCAGATTCTGCCAATGGCTTCTTTTTTAGCGTATGATGAACGTTGGTTCTGTAATCATAAAACCAAACTTCTTTTGTCCAGGCTTCTTTGTTGGCTGGTTTGTTATTGAAGAACAACACATTTGCCTTAACCCCATTGGCGTAGAAAATACCTGTAGGTAAACGTAAAATAGTATGCAGTTCAGTTGTTTTTAAAAGTTGTTTTCTGATTTCCTCTCCGGCTCCGCCTTCAAACAGAACATTGTCTGGTAAAACCACTGCTGCTTCGCCATCAATCTTCATCAATGACTTGATATGCTGCAAAAAATTTAACTGTTTATTGCTTGTAGTCTCCCAAAAATCCTGACGGTTGTAGCTGATGTCTTCTTTCTCAATATCCCCATCTTCATTGGTAACCGTCATACCGCTCTTTTTACCAAAAGGCGGATTTGCCAATACATAATCATAAGTCTGGCTGTCAGCTGCGATTAGCGCGTCGTTTGATTTTACCAAAGGTTCTGCATCTATTTCTCCAATACCATGGAGGTATAAATTCATCAGACACATTCTACGTGTACTGGCTACAATTTCATTGCCGTGAAAAGTACTGCTCTTTAAGAACATCTTTTCGTCTTTATCTAATTTATTGTTTTCTGTTAACCAATCGTAAGATGCCAAAAAGAAACCACCTGAACCGCAAGCCGGATCTATTACGGTTTTCATGGGTTTGGGCTGTACACAAGCAACCATCGTTCTGATTAGCGCTCGTGGTGTAAAATATTGTCCTGCTCCAGATTTAGTATCTTCTGCATTCTTTTCGAGTAAACCTTCGTAGATGGTTCCTTTAACATCAGCGCCCATCATACTCCAATCTTCTTTGCCAATCATTGTGATGATGCGTTGCAGATTGGAGGGATCTTGTATTTTGTTTTGGCTCTTCACATAGATTTGCCCCAACATCCCCTTTTCTGTCCCTAATGAACGTAATGCTTGAATGTAAAATGACTCCAATTCCGCACCATTCTTTGAAGTTAAATTCTCCCACGAACAAACTTCTGCACCTTCTACTTCTTTACCTTCAACATCTTTCAGTCTTGGTAATTTTAGGTTTCTATTATAAGGTGGTTTATTTAATTCATCCACCATTTTAAGAAATAGTAGATAGGTGATTTGTTCAAGATAATCTCCATACCCAACTCCATCGTGGCGCATTACATTCGCCAGGTTCCATATTTTTGATACTATTGCTGCTTCTGTCATTTTATATTTTTGTAGCCTAATGGCTCGATATTAAAATAGCGTTGTCAGTCTGAGCTTGTCGAAAACCTTTACTTTTGGATTCGCCAAGCTTAAGCTAACTAATCTTATTTTTTGGTAGAATTTATATAGTTTCTAAATTTGCTACTCTACCCTTCTTTATAAGCTTTTCTTTAATAGATTTAGTTTTGATGTTTTGTTGCTCGGCCTTTATCCGCTCCAACAACACACTCGCAGGTTCATAATCTTCCGCCAATTTACATGCTGCCAGTTCTTGTGCAGTTAACAAATTACCTTCAAATGCTTTTTTAAGAATGCTTTGGCGCAAGGCTTCTGCTTTTTCTAAACTTTCTTTGATGTTTTGTTCTATGGAATCACAAACAGATAAACGGGATTCGATTTGTTTGACTATTTGTGATTGCTCTAAAAATGAACAATAAGGAATTGGCCAATTTCTCAATTCTGTAAGCCCAATAAAAGGTTGTGCTCCTCCTTTTGACTTTTTTAATATTATTTCTAGTCCACCTGTAAACTGAAAGAAGTAAAGGAAATATTTATTTAACTGTATTTGTTCAAAAAATTTAAAGAGTGCTACATTTTTAATGCTAAAAACAACATCAGTTTTTACAATGGTACAAGTTCCTCTATTATGACCAATCATAGCCATAATTATATCGTTTCTTTTCACATTGGAACGCGCAAAAAACTTTTGATGGTCTAAATTTGAAATAAATTGAATATTATCAAATGTTATATCATTGTTTTTAATATTCTTTTGCGTAATAAACGGAATACCTTTCTCTTGATACTTAGGTGTATCGTGTGTACCGTCCTTAACTTCGAATATCAAATTTTCCAATCTATCCCAAATCCAATTAGTTGGAATTTCGAATAAATCATCTATAAACTCCTCTTTTGTAATTGGATTTAATAATTTTGATAGTTTTGGTTTTACAGGCTTTCTTTCTGAATCCCCATTTTTTTCCCAATCAGAGATTGCCATTTGCCATTCCTCCAATTGAATTTGATAATAATTTTCCCGTTCATCATTAATTAGTTTTAATAATTCATCATTACTTGGAAGATTATACTGTTTACTTCTCCATTCCTTCGTCAATTCCCCCTCAAACGCCTTTTTCAAAACCGCTTGCCTGTAAATTTTTAATTGCTGTTGTGCTTTTTTTAAATCGGCAACACCGGCATCTAAACTGCTAAATAAACTTTCTAATTTTTTAACAATAGCTCGTTGTTCGGGAAGAGGCGGTAAAGAGAAAGTAAGTTTTCCAAATGCGTCCTTAGATATTTCTTTAAATGTTGTTCCGGTAGCAACCCTTTCTGCAACTTGTTTTGAGTTTTTCAGAAAATGATATAAAAAATCAGTATCCACAACTTTTGATGGAGATACATTTTTGAACCCTTGATTTGTGGCAAGTTCATTTTTTGCTATTACCACATAACCAATTGGAGCTCTGGAAGAAAATAGTACACTTCCCGCTGGTATCAATCGAGCTGAAGATTTATTTAATCCATTAAGCGTTATACTTTTTTTCCCTTTTGAAATAAACTTTTCCTTATACAACGTTAGGTCAGAAGGAGAAATCCAAGATATGTCTCCATCCCAATATTCAGATACGGATGTACTTGGTGTACCGCCAGAAGTTATTTCACCTACATCCTTTATCTTACATTCTATCCAATCTTCTCTCATTACGCAGCTAATGCTTCATTTAGTTCATTAATAATACTATCCATTTCGTTACCAAATAATTGGTACATCTTTCCTCTTCCGCCCTTGCTGTCAAACGGGTTATAGTCTAAATCATCCAGCTCAATATGGTAAGAGCTTACAATGTGGTCTTTTATCATGCGCAACCATTCCATTTGCTCGGGGCTAAAGCGGTTGTGGTGTCCGGCATTTTGTGCAAAAATCCAACGTTTAAAATTCTCGTCAATGGTTTTATCAAAGGGTTTCAGTTCTTCATCTATGCCACATACTTTTCTAATCAAAGAAACCAATGCCGTGAGTTCATCTTTCGGACAATCGCTTTTCACTTCTTCTATACCCGCATAGGCGTTCCAAACATGCGCAGGCGCCAACAGCGGTTTTTCCAGTTTCAGTTTATCCATTACTTCTTTTATCATTTTAAAAGTAATGTTGCGGCGGTTATAAGGCTGGTCATAGAAAATACTCAGTGCCTGTATTTCATCTTTATTGGCTTTCAGATATTCACTGAAATCGTTAATCAAGGCTTTGGCTTTGTCCACCGATTCAGTGTCCCATTCTGCTTTAGTTACTTCATCCAGATTGATATGGTCAATAATCTGGTCGTGCTGTTTGCGCACATTATCAATATGGTCGTTCAGTTTGCCGTTAAAGGTGAGTGACGCGGTTCTCAGCAAAGCTTTCTGCGCTTCGGCTCTTGCTTGTTCTTCTTTTGCAGGTGTACGTTCATCAATTGGGATTTGTGCAATAATGGCATTTGCTTTATCGGCAATAACATCGGCATCAAAAGCCTCAATCAGTTCACGGGTCATCTGCTTTAAGCTTTTGCCTTTTGCCAGGTCCTGTATTTTTTCTTTTTCGGCATCGGTCAGTTGTTTTTCCAGACGGATCAATCTGTTAGCCAAAGAAAGATACACATCTTCTTCCTGCACGCCCATGGTAACGGCTTGCAACAAATCCTTTAAGGGAATGGTTGGTTGGCGTTCCAGCGGACGGCTGTCTGTCTTTTTAGATTTAGTGGCACCCACTGCATCTACAATAATAAAATGCGTTTTAGCATTGGCAGTTTTGGTCACCAGTTTCAATTTATCGGTAGAAATGGTACGTGTGCCACGCCCTTTCATTTGTTCAAAATAATTGATGCTCCGCACATCACGCATAAACAGCAAGACCTCCAAAGGTTTAACATCGGTTCCGGTTGCAATCATATCTACCGTAACAGCAATACGCGGATAGTAGTCGTTTCTAAAACGGTTCAGTACCGATTTTGGGTCTTCTTCTATTTTATAAGTTACCTTTTTACAGAAATCATTGCCTTCATCAAAAACTTCCCTGATGATGTTGATAATGTCATCAGCGTGGCTGTCGGTTTTGGCAAAGACTAAAGTTTTAGGCACTTCATATTCACCATTTTCATCAAAACGATTAGGGAAAATATCCTTTCTCAACGCATCTCTATAAGCCGTAATAATCGTTCGGATTTGGCTGATGTTAACTACTTTTTTATCTAAATCGTTGCGCAGATAAGCCGTATCTTCATCTTCCTGTTGCCAGCGTTTGGCTCTCGAGAGTTTATTTCTTCTATCTACAAACCAACCTTTCTCTATTAAAGCTCCTTTTTTGGAAATATCAGTTTCAATTAAATAAACATCGTAAGGAACGTTTACGCCATCAATTACCGATTGCTCATAGGTATATTCACTAACAACATTCTGATTAAAGAAACCAAAAGTTCTTTTGTCGGGTGTAGCCGTTAAGCCCACTAAAAAAGCGTCGTAATAATCCAACACCTGTTTCCAAAGGTTATAAATAGAACGGTGGCATTCATCAATAATAATAAAATCAAACTGCTCAATAGGTACTTTTGGATTATAAGCTACAGGTACAGCATCTTTTTTAGCCAACTGTTTTTCAATCCAAGTTGAGTTCTCATTAGGATTCACTACATCTTCATCCTCATCCATTTCTTTGCCCTGCAAAATAGAATACATCCGCTGAATGGTAGAAATACAAACCTGACTTTCATCGGCGATGTAGCTCGACGTTAATCGCTGCACATTATACAATTCAGTAAACTTGCGGTTATCATCCTGCGGTTGGTACGCTCTGAACTCCTGCTCGGCCTGTTCGCCTAAGTTTTTCGTATCGACTAAAAACAGAATGCGTTTAGCTTTTGCAAATTTCAACAAACGGTAAATAAAAGTAGCAGCAGTAAAGGTTTTACCCGCGCCAGTCGCCATTTGAATCAATGCTTTTGGACGGTTGCCATTAAAAGATTTCTCCAAATTATTAATGGCAATAATCTGTGCAGGACGCAAATTTGTTTCATCCAACACAGGATAATCTGCAAATCTGCCCCGCAGACTTTTTTCTCTTTTCGACCATTCCAACAACGTTTCTGGCTTATGGAAACTGAAAACATTTCTGCCACGAGGTTTCGGATCAGTATAATCAGTAAAACGGGTAAGAACACCTGTACTCTCATAGATGTATTTTAATCCTTCTGTATTCTTGAAAAACTTAAGTGAGGCACTTGCATATTCTTTCGATTGCTCTTCCACAACAGTGAGTCGATGGCCCTCATTTTCTTTTTTTGCTTCAATTAATCCCAAAGGTTTTTGATTGACAAAAAGCACATAATCTGCTGGGCCTACACTGGTCTGATATTCACGAATAGCAACGCCCAAACCTACACTAAAATCAATGTTATTTTTAGATTGCACATGCCAACCTACTTCCTGTAGCATGGCATCGATTTTATCACGAGCTTGTTGTTCAGGGTTTTGATTGAGTTCGTTAATCATTCAAAGTATTAGGGTTTGATTTCCGCAAGTTAATAAATTAATTACTTGCTGCAAAAGGTGAATTTGGGCTAAAAACAGATAAATAAAGCCCCTCTTTGCAAAGGGGCCGTCAATAAATTAATTTAGCTAGCTAGCTTGTATGGCACGACCTTGAACAATAGTAACATCCATTAATTTGTTTGTCCGGATAGTCTCTTTTTGCTTTACTCACTGCTGATTTACAAGAATCATGGCTACCTAAGCTGTCATAATTTTGTGTTGGATAATAGGTACAGCCCTGTTCGTGTACCTCATGATCGCCATTAGATTGACGGTTAAGATTTAATCTGTAATAAGCCATAAAATTTAATTTTAAAAATTTAACAGTTCCAAACCTCCCCTATTCAATCCATCATTCTTTACGGTTTCCCCCATTCTTTTAAAAAAAATATCTCTACTCCTTTTAGTTGTAAAGAAAATAATATTAACTTAATGCCAATTAATCCAATTTATTTACTTTTTAAAACTACAAGTTATGTCTAAAACGAATGAAACCGGCCACGCCAAAAACGTAGCCAACTTCGAAACCCTTTTGAGTTATGTAACCGGTTATGGTGCCGTGTACAACCCCAGCAATGCCAACATCCAGCTCAGCAGCTTAACCGAAAAGGCCACCGTAGCCAAAACCATTAACCAGCAAGTGCACGATGCTGCCGCCAAAAACAGCAACGCCATAGCCCTGCGCGATCTGGCTTTTGCACCTTTAAAAAAGTTGAGTACCCGTGTGCTGAGTGCTGTTAAGGCCAACAGTGTACCGCAACAGGTATTAGATAATGCCGTAAGCCACCACCGCAAAATACAGGGGCAAAGGGCAACAGCCAAACTCACCGCCGAAGAAAAGAATAACCTGGCCGCCAGCGGTACGGTGGTTAACCAGGTTTCGGCCTCGCAACAGAGTTACGATAACCTGCTCGATACGTTGGATAAGCAGATTAAACTCTTAGCCACCATACCGCAGTACGCCCCTAACGAGGTAGATTTGCAGCTGGCCAGCCTCACCACTTTATATAACGATTTATTGCAGAAAAACCGCGATGTGGTAGCCAACACCTCGCAGTTGAGCACCCTACGCATCAACCGCAATAACGCGCTTTACGATGCAGAAACGGGTATAGTTGCCCTGGCCCAGGATGTGAAAAACTATGTGAGATCTGTTTTTGGCTCAACCAGCCCCCAATACAAACAGATTTCGGGTATCCCGGTCCGAAACCTGATCTAAAATACCCATAATACCCTAAAAAATCATCCCTAATTTATTTCCCTATTTCCATTTAACAAGCACCAAACGGGTTTGCTGTTTCTCTTTCAGGCCATGCTTAGCGGTAAAATAGCCCATTGCATCTCCTCAACTATCTCCTATAACCGCTAAACTACCTGCTGCAACGTCTGAACTACCGATTGCAACGTTTGAACTGTCGACCGCAACGTCTGAACTAACGACCGCAACGTCTGAACTATCGACTGCAACGTTTGAACTAACGACCGCAACGTCTGAACTATCGACCGCAACGTCTGAACTATCGACCGCAACGTCTGAACTATCGACCGCAACGTCTGAACTACCGACCGCAACGTCTGAACTATCGATTGCAACGTCTGAACTAACGACCGCAGCGTCTGAACTATCGACTGCAACGTTTGAACTATCGACTGCAACGTTTGAACTAACGACTGCAACGTTTGAACTGTCGATTGCAACGTCTGAACTGTCGACTGCAACGTTTGAACTACCGACCGCAACGTTTGAACTACCGGCCGCAACATTTGAACTATCGACTGCAACGTTTGAATTAATGACAGATTTCAACAAAAAGGGTCGTCATTGCGAGGCACGAAGCAATCTTAAAGCGTATGCCAATAGCGATCGTTGTAAGATTGCTTTGTCGTTCCTCCTCGCAATGACGGAATTGGTACCCGAGATGATTTAACAGGAAATTCCTCGACTCCATGCTATCTGCACCCTGCTACCCGGCCTCGCAGATTTCCGCCGGAAAAAGCACGAAAATCTTTGCAGTTCCCCCTCATAACCCCACAGCCCAAGGCAGGATCAAAGCGGGAGCGGTGGAATAAGCAAGGGTAAGAGCCTCGATGCTGCCGCAATTGAGATTTCCGTCGCTTTTTACAAGAATTGCGCAGCAATCTTTTATGCCTATAAAAAACAATATTATCACATAAAAAACGATGCAAGCCTTTCAGTTATGCCTTTTCGTTGTTGTTTTTAATGGCAGGCATGCTTTCGCTGCGCTCATGTTTGTTTCTTTTCTATCAAGAGAAAAGAAAGAGCCCCCTCGGCGGCGGTAGACCTGTACCGATTTTCATCGGTAGCCGAGGCAAGACTGAGCCTTGGACAAAGATCTCTCCTCCAAAGGAGTTCCTTCGGAACGCTACGGTCGAGATGACGAATTGATCGAGGTGGAATGAATTAATTATAAAAACACTACTAATGAGATTGCTTCGTCGGCTGAAAAAGCCTTCTCGCAATGACGGATTAAACGAACTAGAATTTACGCATAATATTTCTTTGCTCCCTGCTACCCGGCCTAGGATGTGATGGAAGGAGATCCTTCGACTCCGCTCAGGATGACAAAAAACCGGAGGAAAATACAACGATGATGAATTGACCGCGATTGAAAGAACGCGATAAATCCACTGCCCCATGCGATCTGCATCATGCTATCCGGCCTGGCAGATTTTCGCAGGAAAAAGCACGGAAATCTTTGCACTCCCCCTCATAACCCCACAGCCCAAGGCAGGATCAAAGCGGGAGCGATAGAATAAGCAATGGTAAGAGCCTCGATGCTGCCGCAAATGAGATTTCCGTAGCTTTTTACAAGGAAGGATGCAAGCCTTGGGTTTTTGTTTCTTTTGGGCCAAGCCAAAAGAAAGAGCCCTTCGGTGGCGGCGAACCGAGGCAAGCCTGAGCTGAGGGCAAAGAAAAGCAAGCGTATTAAGATTAGCCTCGCTGAGCAATCATGGTTCCCGCCTGCGTGGGATCCGATAGCCATCGGATGACGACCTGTTGAGATAAAGGATTCTAATAAAAGGGTCGTCATCTCGACTGGAGTGCAACGGAATGGAGAGATCTTTGTACCATGTTATTGAAATCAAATTTAAAAGATCTCTCCTCTACGGTCGAGATGACGATGCCCCCGACTAAACTAAACCCGATTGACAGTGAAAGCGCCCGATATTTCTTCGGGACTTGAACAGAAAGCGGGACTATCGGAACCAAGTAGCACAAAACCTGCTTTCCAAAAAAAATAACCATATAAGAAATTTAAGGATCATATAAGCTCTGCGCCTAAAATGTTCTTACATTTCTTATATGGTTAAAAAATCAGCTCCTCCCCCTGCCA
>Ga0157370_10005727_pt1 | contig 13894 bp, 5 predicted proteins | sample C35metaG_FD_113463 | JGI IMG/M metagenome (GOLD analysis project Ga0157370, IMG submission 113463) | Corn rhizosphere microbial communities from Kellogg Biological Station, Michigan, USA - C3-5 metaG | ecosystem: Host-associated > Plants > Roots > Rhizosphere > Soil | place: USA: Michigan...
CTCCCCATGCCCGCCGTACTCGTGGTAGCCAATCCGCTGGTGGAAGAAGTACGTGGACAGGTCGCTGTTAGACGCGGTCCCGTAGTGTATTGCCTGGAATCACCCGACCTCCCCGGCGCCGACGTACTTCGTATCGCTCTTCCCGCCACAGCAAAATTCAAGATCGTACCCATGCACATCGGCAGCCATTCATTCACAGCACTCTCCACAATAGCCAGGCTTTTACCCACCGCCGACACAACAGCACTATACCAGGAACTGCCACAAACCCCGGCCCGTAACATTACCATCACCCTGATTCCCTACTACGCCTGGGCGAACAGAGGCCCATCCGATATGACGGTGTGGATGGATGTCATCCACTAATAAATGATCTTCACCTCTCCCATCAGCCCCGCCTCCACCAGGTTTCCATCCAGCCTGTAGGGGGCATTCGTCCACGTGACCCGCTTCTCCTCCGGTAGACGATGGTCTCCTATCAGCCGGTTGGCCCATGTATTCGTCACCCCGATACGCAGCTCATTATTCCCATTCCGCAACGCCTTCGTGATCTCCACCCGGTATGGTTTTGTCCATGCGACCCCACAGTTCACCCCATTCACCCATACTTCGGCTATATCCGCCACACGACCCAGATCCAGCCAGACTCTTCCGCTACGCATATCCCAGTCAAATGATTTATTGTACACCGCCGTCCCGAATAATAGCGTATAGCCGTATCCTCACTCTTACTCCAATCCTGCAGTTCGTCAAAGGTCACCGGTCCTCGCGGGCCGTCCAATGCAGGATCAAACTGCACTTGCCACGGTCCCTCCAACACCCGATCAACAGTATTCCCCCTGGCCGGCCCCTCGAAATTCGCCGGTCGCCCGGGACGCCGGAAAACCACAAACACCGACCCATTCCCCGCCAGCTCCACAGGCAGCTCCGTCCGCCCCTCATTCACCCTCCATCCACTCGCGGCCCTGATCTCCCCCGTCACCGCATCCCATAATTCAGGTGCCCGTCCATTCACCCGCAACGAAACAGCGAGATGACGCTCACTATCCAGCTGATTGGAGATAAAATAAATATCCATCCCGCGTGCCGCGCGATGCATATATCCAATGCCGGTAGCCGCTACCCCGCCTTCCATAGCAATAAAGTCACGCGGCATCCCAAATCCATCCAGGCTGGCCCCGGCAAAAGTCCCTCTGATCAGATGCACACCCGCGCTTTCCCATTCCCGCAACCGCTCGGCCACAGCCTTACTCATCCTTCCCCCCGGCGACATCTTCGATACACCCGGCACCACCAGCACCCCGTAATTGGCCCCTCCGGGCAATACGATCCTTCCCCCGCTGACCTTCCCCAGCCGCAGCAACGCATCGGGGTTAAAAGAATCAAATGCATATCCGTTCAATGGATTCACCCAATCCGCCGGATCGACCATATTGGCTGAATGCGATACCCCCGAAGGAATGGTCGTCACGGGTTCTCCGACATTCGCCAGCCGTGCCGCTTCACGCTGCACACGCTTTTCCCCAAACAGCCCCGGCAGCACAGACACCAGCCTGTCCGGCAATACAGCGCGACGCGGTATCTCCTCTCCGGTGAAAACAGCTATATCCGCCACAGGCCTGCCCTGCTGCAACAGCCACTGACAACGTTGTGTGTACTCCACCCAGGCCCTGCCCGGCTTCCACCAGGTCTGATCCCGCTGCAGAAAGCTGCCAACCCCATTCAGGCTCATGCCAGGTTTCCGGTCCAGCCAGGGATTATGTACAAAAACATGGAATACCAGCCGATTGATCCCCAAAGTATAATTCAGGTCCTGCAACGTCTTCATCATTCCCGGATATTCATCCCACGCCAGCCGCAGCTCGGTAAAAGCCTCGGCCTGTACGATCCGCTTGCCATAGATATGCGCCCCCGATACGGCATCCAGTACGTCGTTCGGCTTGTCGTGTGTTGGACTCCTCAGCCAGAACTCACCCATAGGGATATCCGCTGACTGATAATGCAGCATCCCATCGCTGGTCATGGTAGGCGCCACACACTCCGCGCTGAATGCACACCCCTTTGCATGCGCCATCCGGGCCATAGGCTTAAAGAAATTATCTTCTATCAATTCGGCAATAGTCTGCCGTACGTCATATAAGAATTTCTCCGAGCTGTCCGCCGACGCCAATGGAATACCTGTCATCACCGGCAGCCAGGGCAACGGATCATAACCACGCCGGCGCCTGAACTCATCCCGGAAGACGGAGCTCCAGTTTTGACTGCCACATTCCCAGCTGTCCGTATGAAATATCTTCAATACCCTGCCCGCCAGCTCCGGCCCTACCCGCCGGATCGTCTCCCCAAACCAACGATCGAATTGTATCTCCGCCGCCCTTGGATTGAATTTATCACACTCCAGCCCCTTCCCTCCGCCACCGGTGCCGTTGGTATAGCCGGTAGAAGTATGTCCTATCCGAAGGATCATCCACCTCCCCGGCGGCGCATTCCATACCAGATGCCCGGCCCCATCCATATACCGGCTGACATCCACCATCCTCCCCCTGGCAATGCAAAGACTGTCCGGCAGCTGTTCCCGGCTCGTAGGACGGCTCACCCGCCATATAGCTCCCGTCTTACCTTCATATTGATAGACGGCAGGCATGGCCGACAGCTCGATACCCTTCACCTTCAGAGAAGGCTTCCACTTGGCCGCATCCAGGTCCTCTGCACCCGGTTCGCTCCCGCTTTTATCATACGTAAATCGAAAATACCGCGCCGTGACGGCCGGTATCGTATGCGTTACATCTTCATCCGCATCCTCCCATCCATGACGGGGCGGCTCCAGACGGCCCAGGCTTCGGAAATGCTCTCCATCATCGCCTGCCTCGATCAATAACCGCTGCGCCTGATAATTCGTTTTGGCGGAAACAACAATAGTCCGGCAGGTAAAAGGCTTCGCGAAAGCGTATTGCACCCAGCAGGGCCCATCGCATCGGATCGATCCTCCCTCCCCCAATACAGCTCCCTCGCTTGTTACAGCAGGCTTCTCGGTCCGGCTGTTTCGCTCCCAATCTTCCGGTATAGGCAATGCATATACAGCCACATCCTTATAATAATTCTCATGCACAGGTGGCATAGGCAGGCTGACATCCACCTTGCCCCCATCCACATAAGCCCGGGCCCAGGTCACTTTTTGCATCGATAGCTCCGGCGTGATCCAGGGACCTCCCGCCACCGACCAGCCATCACAGTCATGCATGGCTATCTTCAAACCCAGCCTGTCAGCCTCCGAGAATGCATATTTCAACATGTTCCACCAGCGCGGGCTCAGCTGCACCGTAGGTGTGTCTACCATGGGCGGTTCACCGGCCGCAAAAACAGGCATCAGATAAGCTCCTCCAATACCCGCCTCCTTCATTGCCCCCAGGTCGGCCTTTATACCTTCCCTGCTCACAGCCCCCGTCATCCAATACCAGAACACCCATGGCTTCGCGTCTGCGGGTGGATGATGAAAGCCTGACTCCAGCGCATCCATGCCCTGGCCGGCAACGTTCTGCCTAAGCACCACCAACAGCAATAAGCTCAATAGCGTCCCCCGCATATTTTATTCTTTATAATTCACAGTATATTCGTGCCCCCCTTCCATATCCACCTCATAGTGATTCCCACCCATCTTACGCACACTGCCTTCTTTACAAGTGGGCGTTACACGACTCCTGAACTGCAGCACACCCCTGCCCTCCACCGCATGGACCTTCATCTTCGTCCTGCTGCAATATACCTTTATATTACCATGCGGCGTCGGCACCTCTCCTTCCATCCATTCCAGTCCTCCCAGCACAGGAGCTACCACATATCGAGCATACCCGGCCGATAAAGGTCGCACCCCCAGGTAATACTTACCCAGCAGATACAAGGGGCTTGCCCCCCAGGCATGACAAAGACTCCTCCCAAAAGGACGACCATACATCGCATAATGCTGTACCCCCTTTTCGGTGGGATCATACTTCTCCCAAAAAGAAGTGGCGCCCAGCTTAAGCATACCACCCCAATAATCCTTTATCTCCTTTAACACCCGATCCTGCCCGCCCATCACACACAAAGCCTCCAGCTCATAAAATCGCATATAGGGCGTGGTTATCTTCTGGATACTGTCGTTGAGCAATACACTTGTCTTAACCGCCTCCTGCTGCGACGGAGTAAGATAGTTGAAAAAGATGCCAAACATATTGGTATATCGTGTGATCTTGTCCCCACGCACCCCATCCACCCGGCAATGTACAAAGGCCTTTCGCCCCGCATCCCAAAAGTCGGTAAACAACCGTTTCTTCAGCTCATCCGCCTGCTCATGGTATCGTCCTGCACCCGTCTCATCACCTGCCAGTCCCGCACAAAGCGCCATCGTCTCCAGGCTCCGCACAAAAAGCAGCTGCTCAAAGCTCAGCTCGCCCTTCTTCGTCAACCCATCCGCCCAATCGATAAAAAGCCAATCCCCGGGCAGTCCTTCCAGCCAGCCATTCTTATTCCTTCGGGATAGTATGAAATTCATCAGGCTCACCATACGGGGATAACATTGCCGTATAAATCCGGCATCCCCCGTGTACAGATAATAATCATATATCCCCATAAACCAGTAGAAGCTATAATCCATGATAGTATTGATATGGCTCGTAACAGGGTCCTTCCCCCGCAACGCCCACAGGGTCCGCACCACCTCGGCTGAATCGAAAAAAAGATAATAGTTCATTAGATAGCTCTGATACGCATCCCCCGACCATATCCATCGGTCCCGCTTGATCCCATCGATAAAAAATTCACGTGTATTCAAATGCAGCGTATAATCCGCCACCTGCCATATCTTATTCAGCTCTTCATTGTTACACCGGAAGCTGCCCCTGTCTGCCACCGGAAGGTATTCATACAACATGGATGCGGAATCTATCTGCATCCCATCGGCCCATTGTATATTTACATATCGGAACGCCCTCGACCCGGTCAGCGTCGTGTCCCCCCTAACCTCGATCCGATCCAGCGTCTCACAGCTGTCCGTCGATAAAGCTTCTTCCCTCGACTCTCCATAATACAACCCCACCTTGCCGGAGCCTCTCACTCCATGCAATCGTACATATCCAAATGTCTCCTTCCCAAAATCCACCAGCATCCCATGCGCACTTCTCTCCACCCGGACAGCCGATTGTGGCCGGGTCGCCAATGCCCACCGCGAAGGCGGTACAGCAGGGTCAGACAGCCCCCAGGCAGCCGCCGCCATCCAAACGGTCCCCGATTTATCCGAAGTCTTACCTGATGCATCGATCCACTCCTTATCTTCAAAGGTCACCCGCCAGGACGTATCCGAAACAATACCCTTACCGCGAATAAACACAGCCGGCGGACTGTCCTGGTTAAATACTTTTAGCTCCAGGCTATGTATCCCCGCAGGGATATGCACCCGGCCCTCCACCACCTTCCCATCCAGCTTGATATTATACTGCCCCTCCACAAAGACATCCACATCCGTTGCTGCGGACAGCTGAAAGTCCTTCCGGAAATCTATCAGCACATAATGGCTATCCATCTTCCAAAAAGGCGGAAGAAAACTCCCCCTCTCCGTCCTCCTGTTCTGCATCTTATTTCCCAGCCACACTTCATAATCTCCCGGGTATCCGATCCAGGTCTGCGCCTTCGCCGAATGACAGTTGAACAAAATGTACAGCACGATCATTACCACCGTCAACAAGCCCCACAACGACCACACTCTCTTTGAAGGAGATTCCACATTCATATCTGCTTCCATTTCCTTTCTCTGCGTTTTATCCATTAAGGACACCCCCACCACTCCCGCCGACAGCACGACAAACAAATAAAAAGACAACAGCAAAAAATGCGGCCAGAACCCATACTTCGCCGGCGGCAGCACCCACAGATACAACACCGCTACTCCCACGCAAAACAGCGTACCCCAGGTCAGCACCCCATTGATAGCCCGCGAGGTCGTCCCCTTCCACAGCACACCCCACAAAAATGCTACCGACATGGGCGGCGCCAGAAAACCCAGCACTGACTGAAAGACATCGAACAGGTTCAGCCCCTTGATCCCATCGATGGCCAGGGCCACCAGCACCGAGACGATAGCCCCCAGCACCGTGATCACGCGCCCTATCCGGATGATCTCCTGATTGGAAGCAGCAGGCTTAAACTTCTTAACATAAATATCCATGGTAAATACAGTACTTACAGAATTGAGCGAAGACCCGATATTCCCCACCAGCGCCGCAATTAGCACGACGATGATCAATCCCCGCATCCCGGGAGGGAACAACCGTGTCACCAGCGTAAGATAGGCCTCATCCGGATTCGACAGGTGAGGATAAAGAATATAACAAAGTATCCCCGGCAAAATAAACAGCGGCACATCCAGTATTTTCAACCAACCGATAAAATTCGCACCCAGCTGCCCCTGCTCCAGGTTACGTGCGCCAAGCACAGACTGCACCATCGATTGCTCCGTACACCAGAACCATACGCCCATGACGGGATACCCCAGCACAATGGCCTGCCAGGGGTAGTTCTTATCACCGGCTGGCAGAAACAGATTCCAATAGGCCCGAGGTGTCTTTTCATACACAGCCCCAATACCACCCACCTTCGACAGACCGATCCAGACCAGGCACCCCGAGACGGCTATCAGCAACAGCATCTGAAAAACATTGGTGTACGCTATGGCCTTCAACCCACCCGCTGCCGTAAAGAACGTAGCCAGCACCACCATGCTGATCACCGACAGCCACATAGGCATCCCCAGCAGCTGACGAACCAGTACCCCACCCGCAAAAAGCCCTAACGACAGCCAGGAGATGAGTATAGTGATCAGGGTATACCATGCGAGGATACTACGCGTAGATTCTCCAAACCGCCGTCCCATATACTCCGGCAGCGTCGAAACCCTGGCCCCCAGATAACGCGGCGCAAAGACTACTGCCAGCAAAAGAATAAATACAAATGCATACCACGCAAAATTCCCCGCCACGATCCCGGTCGTATACCCGATGCTTGCCGAAGCTATCAGCATAGAAGGCCCTACATTCGTACCCCACATGTTAAGTCCGATGCTGGCCCACCCCAGCGAACGCTCAGCCAGAAAAAGATTCTCCCCCTCTTTCTTCTTCCTTACAAAGCTCACCCAGTACCCAATGGCCAGCAGGATCAATAGGTAGCCGACAACAATAATAAGATCCACCGGCTGCAAAAGGTTCTTCATAACTTATACCTCCCTAATATATCCGATACCCGCACGGGCGTCCCCACCGCCAACGACTCCTCCATCGCCTTCAACAACGCGATAGTCCCGATCCCCTCCCGCATGTCCGGATACGCCGTCTCACCACTAGCCAGCGCATCAGCAAAATACTCCAGGTAGTTCTGATACTCCCCCGCATGATGGCTCTTTCCCTCAAATCTGAAATAATGCTTTAGCTTATGCTCCCACGTGATCACCTGCTCTTCTCCCGTGCGGGTGGTGACAGCATACCGCAGATCCATATAATCGGCCTGGCTGCAACCTTCCGCAGCACGAAGTATACAGCTCATCTCGCTGTCGCGGATCACCGGTTGCACCGGACATGAATACGCCCCACTTACCCGCGCCACTCTGCCATCCGCCGCCTTGAATATAAAATGCATGGTATCCTCATGATGCAATCCCCCCTTCCGCCCATTGGCGCTCAGCATGCCATACCCCATAACCTCCACGATGTCCGGCAAATACCAGCGCACCAGGTCTACAGGATGGCTCAGCCCACCATACAGCCACTTGAAGGCATTCTCCAGCGACCAGCCTTTTCCCAAAAACCATCGGTGATCAGCATGGTAATACGCCTCCACCGTGATCAGGTCGCCAATGACACCTGCTTCATAATCCCTCCGTTGTCTTTTCATCGGCTCGAAGAACCGCGAGCTTTGCCCCACAAAAACTTTTTTACCGGTGCGCCGGCTCAACTCCAGCAACGCCCCGGCCTCGGACAGATCGTCGATAAAAGGCTTGGTGCATACTACATGCTTCCCATGCTCCAGCGCCGCCGTCACATGACGGGCATGCCACTTGTCCGGTGTATAGATCCCAATGACATCGATGTCCGGGTCATTCAACATGTCCTCGTATCGCAGGGTCCAGCAGTGAAAATCGAATTCCTTGGCCCGCTGCCGGCATAGATCCTCATTCAGGTCGCAGATCGTCTTCAGTTCCCATTTTGGACTTTGCAGCGCTGCCGACATCGTGCTGCGCCCCTCGCCCAGCCCAAGTATTCCTAATCTTAGCATATAATTATCTTTTAATTCCCGCTGCCCGTTTAATTTTCTCATCCACCATCGGCCCGTTGTTCTCCCATGTATTCCCCGGTCCATTGGCATTACGCATAAACTTCTCCCCTGGGCACCAGTTGTTCCGGATAGTGATATAGGAAGATCCTTCGTCAAAATAAAAGTAAAACCAGTGCTGCGGATCGTGCACATAGCCCGGATGATAAATGGAGTCGATACGATTCTCCATAATGACCGTCCCGGGCTGCGCCGACAAAGTATAGATCCCTCCTACATCATACATGTGTTTGGCATAATGATGCACATAGTTCCCCACGATATGGTTGTTCCGCATGCAGTTCACGGTCCTCGTCCAGCCCCAGCCTACACAAATGCCGGAATAGGATACTTCCCGCACCTCATTATGCTCGATATGCATATCCCGCACATAGCCCGCGCTGATGCCCACACACCCCCAATCCTCATTCGTACAGTCCGTAACAAGGTTGTTCATGATCCATTCATCACGACACACCTCTCGTTCGTCCGCAGGGTCATACGGCAGGTGCGTTTCAAACGCCTCATCCGAATACAGGCCCGCCTGAATAGCCGTCCCGCCCACATCCGCAAAGACACAATCCCGCACACTATCCGCATGTGTTCCCCGCACAAGGTCCAGCCCCGTGGACGCCAGATGCTCAAAACGGCATCCTTCAAAAAGAATATGATTGGCATAAGACACCTCCACAGCCGCCGGCGGCCTGCCGATCCAGGCCTGGTTCTCCAATCCCTTCTTATCAGGAGTCCCTGGCACCTTCAATTTATAGGCATCCAATAAATACATCCCCGCCTGCAGCGGCACATGCCCCGCCTCGGAAGGACGCATCCAGGTGGAATAGGCAAAACGAACACCCTTCCATTCCACATGGCTCACAGGCCGGTCGATCGTACCAGTTATCCGCACCAGCTGCGTCAACGCAGGAACAGTCACTCTCGCAGTCGACATATCCTCTCCCGCCCGCGGCCAATAGTATACCTTCCTCTTTTCTATATCCTCATACCATTCCCCGGGACTATCCAAAAACTCCAATGCATTGGTGAGGTAGTAAGCGGAATTCCCATTTTGGTGGTGACCGCTGTCGATCACCGCGGCAGGCCAGGGATGCTCGAACTCGAGACGCGCCTCCGGTTCCCGAAACCGCAGATGATAGGTGGCTCCCACCCGCTGCATAGACCGTATCCGTAATACAGCCGTGGCCCACATCTGGTGGATGACCATCTCCATTTGTCCGGCATGGGCCGGTAATGGTACAGTCGCTGGTATCACGATCTCCTGCCGCTCTTTATCCACTCCCAATATCCTGTTCATATGATCTTCATCGGCAATATCTCTCGCTCTGATAGCTTTCCTCCCGTTGACCCACAATTGCCGGAACGCCGCAACGGGTGCATTGGCTTCATACACATTCCCTTTCCGCACCCATCCATTCACCTCCACGCCGCCGCTCAAAACTGGCTCCTCACCCGGCGCCGCCTCCACAATAGTCGGACTCCCGGGCGTGCCTGAATCCTCCGGGCGAATAAACAACGGCTCATCCAGCACATATTCTCCTCCCTTCAAAATAATATGCACAGGCTCCCTCACCTGTAAAAGCCTTCTCTCTTCCCGAACCATCCTGAACGCCGCAGCCACGGTCTTCAGCGGCGCGTCTTTATTCCCCGCATTATGATCATTCCCCATCGGCGACACCCAGATAGCGTATAGGATCAATTGTTTTATCATTGAAATATCGATTTCACATACGCAGTATTGGCTCCAAAATTGGCCTTTACATTCCGCGGCTGTTTGGCATCCCGCGAACGCTCCACTACCAGCCATCCGCTCCATCCCATCTTGTCCAGCACCTCCTTCACTTTTCGCATATCGATGGCGGTATCATTCTGCAGCCAGACCCCATCCGTATTCGTACAATGTATTTGGCAGATATTGTCCTTCCCCAGTGTTCGCAGCTCCTCATACAGGTCCCGCTTCGCATCCAGTGCATTGGCGAAATTGAAATAGATCCGGATGCCCGGCGATCCGATGTCCTTCAGCAGCTTTACTTCCTCCGCGGCGCTGAGTGATGTCTCTATGCCAATGACGACGCCCGCCTGCTCCGCCATCTTTCCCACTACCTTTAGTCGCTCTACCACCGCCGGACGCAGCTCAGGATGCTTGCTGAGATCGGACGCCACGCCCAACGGCAGGAATCCCACCTTTACATGCATTTGCTTCATCGTCTCAATACAATCTCCCACCATACGCTGATAGGTAGGTCGCGTGGCAAAGGACTGTGCATAAAAGCCGGTCATCGCCAGAGAGGCGATCTCGATATGGTCGCGTGCGCTCTCGTCCAGGAATTGCTGACGTATGCTGTCCACCCCCAGCTTATTGTCAAATGTCTCGCGGGTACCCAGCCCGCCCATATCCACCTCCAGCCCATCGGCCCCTACGGTCTTTGCCAGCGGAAAGGCCCCCAGTTTCTGCCGCTTCAACAACATCAGATCTACCACCGCTACCTTATATCTTGGCTCATGCAGTTTCTTCCACAACAGCTCCAGGTTGTCAAACCCTTTGATCGCATCGGCAGGCAGCCGCTCGCCATGCCCGCCGAACACATACAGCGCGGAGTCAGGCTCTACCGTACATTTACTCTCGTCGATGTTTCCAGCCGCATCCTGGACAGCCCGCAGGTTCAACCCCAGACGCTTTGCCATAAATCGATACATGGGCGTCCGCTTCGACAAGCCATAGTCATGCCCATCCTGTGGCAAATGCACATTCTCCACTTTGTCAACAGCCCCGTAATAGCCATATATCTTTTGTAAATAAGGAAAATCGTGCTGCGGCATATGATCCGTCCAATCCTTCCCATCCGAGATGACCAGCATCGGCCTCGGCGCCGCCATGGCAGCCAGCTCCACATTGTCCGTCCCCCCGGCACAGGCATGAATAGGCATACCGCTTTCACAGGGACACCCGCCATAGAAATAAGCGGACACCATAACTACCGGCGCACTCACTTTGATCCGCTCATCCAATGCAGTCACCAGCAAGGTTTGTGTTCCGCCACCCGATGCGCCGGTCATTCCGACCCTGTCTTTGTCAGCCTCTTTCAACGACAGCAGATAATCCAGTATCCGCATGCTCCCCAGCAGCTGTATCGGCATGGCCAGGCTCCGGCGATGATCCGCCGGCTTGAATTGCAGCAAGGACTCTCCCCAGGCAAAAAGATCATAGCTGAATGCCATGGCCCCCATCCTGGCCAGGGCCGCACACCGTATCTGACAGTCGGCACGGTATCGATGACGCTCAAAGTGACCGTCCGGATTCAATATCACAGGTATCTTACCCTTGATCTTCAACGGCCGGTATAAAGACCCATTAACATACACTCCCGGCAATATCTCTATCGCCACATTCGACACTTCATACCCATCCATCTTTCTCCAGGGCGTCTTTATAGGGTCTGAAGCAGGTTTCGCGGGCAGCGGCGATAGCTGCAACGCCTGATATAAACAAGGCCGCAGATCAGCCACCCGTTTCTCCCATTCCTCTTTATTATGATACAGCGACGCCAGCCTGTCCAGTTCCTCCTTCCCCTCCTCATAGGTCCGCCGATAGTACTCATATGTCTTTAGCTTGTAGGCATGATCACCCGTCTTGTTCACATCCATATCCAACGGAGCCAGCACATTCTTCAAGGTCGTCTCCACATCGTCCCGCATACGCCAGTCGGCATAAGTCACCCAACGATCTTTCACCAGGTCGTCCGTATATTTTATGTTGACATGATACCGCTCCTGTATAGTCGCCAGCACCTCTTTCAAAGGCTTGCGATATTGCTCGTCCGAATTGCTTTGACCAAAGACGCTCCCGGTCACCGCCAGCACACAGACGGTCGTTACCACCTTCATCATCGCCTTCCCCTCCCGCCGCCTGGCCGCCTTCCACCCACGATACAGTAAATTCTCATCCAATACAGGTTTCGGAAAAAACAGACTTGCTATATACCCCACTACAATAACGACAAGATGGCTGTACACACCCAGCATCAGCTTGTGCTGCGTAAAATTATAAGCCCCCATGTCCAGCAGCAGCGACTTGTGTTCGCCGAGGCCGATCCTGGTAGAAGTGAGAAAGGCATATGTAGTAAATAAAACACAGGCCACAATTCCGATATTGATTCCTTGCCTGTTCGTACGCGCGCTAAAAAGTCCCAAAAGAAATATACCCGATATGCCGCCGGAAAAGATGGCATACAATGTAAATACGATCCCTAACACGCCATCGCTACCCGCCCTGACATACAACATGGCAATGAGTATGGAAATGATCCCCGACACGACAACGATCCATTTCCCTGCCCGCAGGTATTCATGGTCGCTGCCACCGGGTCGAAGCTTCTTATAATAATCCTCCACACCCACCGCCCCCAGCGAGTTCAGATCCGCGCTCATGCTGCAGATGGCCGCGGAGATCATGGCCGATAAGATAAAGCCCACTGCCCCCGTCGGCAGCCGCGTCATGATAAAATAAGGGAATATGGCATCCGCCCGCAGACTGGACGGACCCGTGTGGGTTTGATAAAATACAAAAAGTCCCGTACCGATGAGCATGAACAAGGTCCACACCGGCACCGTAAGCAATACCCCCATCAGCGAAGCCCGTATAGCCGCCTTGTCGGTCCTGGCCGTAAGATAGCGTTGTACTACCGTCTGATCCGTTCCATATTTCTGTATGGCGTAAAAAACCCCATTGATGGCCATAACGGCAAAGGTCAACCGGGAGAAATCGAGGTCGTAAGGTCCAAAACCCGTCCGCCCATGTTCCTGTGCAATATGCCACGCTTCCGACGGACTGCCCGCCGCGGAAAAGATCAGCACACCTAAACAGATAATGCCGCTGGCAAAAAGCATAAACCCCTGAAAAACATCCAGCCATATCACCGCCTCGATCCCGCCCAATAAATTGATGATAATAATGACAGCCCCGATGACAGTGATCATCAAAATAGTATTCAAGCCGATCATATTGCCAAGAGCTAACGCCAGCAGAAAAAAGATCGTACCCATGGCCGAAAACTGCCGTAGCACGAACGCCAGACTGCTATAATACCGGGCAAAAGATCCAAATCGTTTTTCAAAATATTCATAGGTGCTCAGCCCGATGACTCGCCGGTACAACGGCACGACAAACCATATGATCCCCAGCAGCACCACCGGCACCATCAGTCCCTGCACCAGCAATATCCAGTTCGAGCTATACCCCTCACCCGGGTAAGCCAGAAAGGTCACGCTGCTGATCATGCTCGCGAGCAGGGACATCCCGATGGCCCAGGCAGGGATCTTCCCCTTCGCCAGAAAATAGGATTGAGTGGATTGCTTCTTCCTGGCAAACCGCAACCCCAGGTAAAGGGTCAGCGAAAGAAAAAAGACAATGATAATAATGTCGGTGATTTGCAATCGATGATTCATATGGTCAATAATTTTTCCGGCCACGCATAGCTGCCGGGTTTCACGGTAATATACATTTCTCCCGCCCGCATCCGCACCACTCCGGGCGCCAGCTCCTCCA
>Ga0157370_10005729_pt1 | contig 13891 bp, 2 predicted proteins | sample C35metaG_FD_113463 | JGI IMG/M metagenome (GOLD analysis project Ga0157370, IMG submission 113463) | Corn rhizosphere microbial communities from Kellogg Biological Station, Michigan, USA - C3-5 metaG | ecosystem: Host-associated > Plants > Roots > Rhizosphere > Soil | place: USA: Michigan...
ACCAGTTATTTAGGGTTTCATTTTCGGCAGAGGTAGCAGCGCCGATCGGACTTTCCCCGAGTGCGCCAGCGATACCGCCCGCTGTCAGCCTTGAGATTGCGGCCAACGCAGCCGGGGGAATATTGCCGTTACCGTCAATGAGCGGATTCACGATCGCGCTGGTAGCCCCGCCAATGGCACCGCCGACGCACCCTGTCCCCTCTGCCGCCGACGCGGCACAACCCAACGCAGCATGGGCCAAATCGTAGCCGATGGACCCCTGTGCAAAGAACGAGTTCGCATTCTCCCCGGCATTACCAATCGCGTAAGCCCCAGCCGCCGCCATGTCACTTACGGCGTCGTTCTTCAAGTTATTGAGGAAACTGCCTCCCTCGATCGCCGTCTGCACACCAGCGTCGAGGGCTGAACTCGCCCCCATTGCCGTCAGCATTTCTTCCAAATTGCCGGCCGCTTGCCCCGCCTGCGGAACAATCGAATTGCCGATATTCGATACGCCAGCCAATTGGCTTAACGTACTCGTTCCCTGCCCTATCGGGAGCGAATTTGTTGTGAACCCGAGGCCCGTGTTCGAATTGTACGTAATGCCGTTAGTTAACGCCGCTGTCAGGCCAGCAATCGCTCCGGCTTCAAATACGCTCCCGACGTTGATGCCTCCGGGGGAACTCAACTGATTCAGTGCGCTCGATACCATCCCCGCAATCGCGGCCGACATCGCGACGTTCGCCAGTCCTGCTGACGCCCCCGCCGTAGCGGCCATGAATGTGCCTCCTGCTTCGGCCGCAGCGGTGGCCATTGCCGTCGAGCCATCGGCCGCTACACCAATCGCCGCGCTCGAAGCCGCCTCCGTCGCACCGGAAGCGGCGCCGATCGCAGCGCTTGCCGCACCGGCCGTCATGAGCGACACGACGATGGTGAACGCAATCTTGACAATGTCGCTGAACCCAAAACCGCCTTCGGCCGTGAAACTGGTATGAAGGTTGTCGCTAAGCGACGTCTGAGCGAAATTCGCCCCCAACTGCTGCTTGAGCGCCGCGACCAATTGTTGCGTGCCGGCATCGTTGATCGTGCCGTCGCTGTTCAACGACTGAAGCGCCCCGCCGATCTGATTGAGCGTCTGCACATTCAGGTTCATGTTTGCCGCGCTCATGAACCCGCCGGGCTGAACTTCGGTACCCGTTGTATCTTCGTAACCCGTCGCCTGCAAATATTGCCAAATCTGGCCGACATCGACCTGGTTTGCGCGGTTGGTCAACGTATTCGTGTTGACGGTTAGCGTGTTCGACGCCTCAATGTCACCCGTATTCAGGATGCTGCCGTTCCCATCCCCCTTGAAATTGAGCGTAACGTTCTGCCCAACGATGTTGCCGTCCGCCGACAGTGCGCTCGCATTCGCCGGCAGGTATACCTGCGGCATGAGAGCCGTAACGGTCGCACATGCGACGGGACCTGTAGAGATGCAACTCGGATCGGGAACGGTCTGCTGCACGTACCAAAGCATCGGCTGCGTCAGCGCATTGACTTGCGTTTGCGAAAGCGCCACGCCCAACTGCGTGTTGTTTTGCTTCGCATAGTCGAGCGCGTTCTGATAGAGGATCGCCTTTTCTTGATCGGTAACGGAAAGGCCGGTGGTCCTGTCGTAGGACAGTCCGCCGATAAAGCTCGCTTCACCGGTTTGCTGCAGCGCCGCCTGCTGCAGCATCAAGTCTTCCGCTTCGGGGTTGTAATAGAACAGCGTCGAACTTGGCTGCAAATTCGCAGGAAGCTCGCTCAGCAACTGTTGAGGGCCGACCACAACGCCCGTCCCTCCCGTCAGACCCTGGACGTATGACGCTTGACCCGGCGTCGATGATGTCGAACTACCGGAACCGCTATCAAGGGCAGACAGCCTCAGCCCTGGCAAGTTGAATCCGCTCAACGAAATGATCTGCGAGGGTCCGTTGACTCTCGGTGTATAGGTATTAGCAGAGGTAATCCCGTTGATCAGCTTCTGCCCGCTCAGTTGCACTGATGTGCCGACGACATTGCCGACGTTCTGGATCACCCCGTTTGCCGAGATCGACAAGTTTGGAGCCTGAATCGTCGCCGCGATATTTCCGACCGGCTGAGGCGGATCGATCGTCCCACCGACCCTTGTGTAGGCGCTACCGTAAAGCTGCGTGCATTCGGCCACGGACCCGCAAGCCCACACATCGTGACGTATATCGGGATCGAAATCGCCCGTTTCTTGCACCCAGTGCGAATGCCAATACGCATTGAGCGTTTGTGCTTCGTTGACAACAGGTCCAGCGACGTTGATCGTTGCGCTCGTACCCGCTGAAATTAGGCTGCCGATGTTTGCAAGGCTACCCGCAGTGATCAGCAAGTTGTTCCCGGCAGTAATGTTCGATGAATTGCCAGATTGCTGATCGACGTAGCCCTCGCAGTAGCTCCCGTTGTAGCCGCCAGCGGTCATGCAGCCCGAATAGGTTTCTTGTGATCCGTAGTTTTGGTGAATCGTGGCCGGGGGCGGCAACGTGTTTGTCACCGCGCCGGAAACCGCCAGCGTAACGTTGTTGCCGGCGATGATATTGCCCGACGTGTTCGTCAGGTTGCTGGCCGGCGTCGTAGAGGTCGCCGTGGTGCCAACGCCGCCGATGACGATGTCATGCCCCGCGAGCAGATTGCCGTAGGTATTGTTGATTTGACCTGCGGCAATAACGAGGTCGTTGCCGGCATAGACCGTGGCATCTTGCTGCGCGTATGAAAACGAGGTGCTGTTGGGGTTGCCGCCGCGGAATCCGTTGCGCAGTGCGCACTCCGTTCCGCTCACGCCTGTAGCGCAGCCGGGTTGCGTAGTAGTATTTGAGTTGTATTGCCCTTGGTTACTGAATGACTGCGCGCCACTTGCGTTGAAGTTATTGCCGGCGTACAGGACGCCTCCATTGACGAGACTTCCTCCCGACAACGTCATATTGCGGCCTGCGATGATTTGGCCCTGCCCGGCGAAACTGGTGCTCGTGCTGGTCGCGCTCGGTGCGGCTGCCGTCGAATTAAGCGTGACATACGACACAATGCCGTACACACCGATCCTGCCATCCAAGCCTGTCGCGCCGCTACTGGTGAGCGCGTTCAACTTGGCCATGAAAGCGTTCAGTTGACCTTGATCGACGACATCAACACTTGTCGTCACGAGATTCCCGATCGGCGCATTGTTGAGGGATTGGAGGTTCAGGTTGACATCCAACCCAGCCGAGACGGTACTACCTGCATTCGACAAACGGCCTGCCGTGATGTTGACATTACCTCCGGCGGCGATAACACCGGGGGACGATGCACCAGGCGATGTAGTAGTACGGTCGATACCAGGCAAGGCGATCGTCGTGATCTGATTTGCGCCTGGCGCATCTTCGTTCCACGCGTTGGTTGTATCTCCGACGACGTAGCTAAAGTTACAACCAGAATCCCCCAAGCAGGGCTCGTATTTAACTTGAACGTCGCTGTTCGAGAGATCGGGCACGAGCGTATCAATCGTCGCGTTCGAAACTGATGGACTAGTGATACAGTCTCCGTGGGTCGTGCCTATGCAACCGTAAAACGTTAGCGTGCCAATGACAATCTGCGCCACGAGGCTCGGATCAGCCGATGCTCCAACCAATTGCGTCTCGGTTTGGGTCGCGCCTTGGACTGCGTCGTTGATGACGGCGCCCGCGTTGATATTGACGTCACCAGCGGCAGTGATCGATCCAGCACTGTTATAAATCGTCCCCCCCGTGTTTAGCGTGATGCTGCCATTCGCCTGCGTCGTGCCATATTGATTGTCGAAATTATTGCCGCCGCCGTTGAACGTCACGTTGCCTGCACTCTCGACCGTGCCACGATTGGTCACGCTGCCGTTGAGCACCATCGCGTCGCCAGCATGCACCACCGCGTTGGCTACGTTGTTCAGCACGCCATTGAAGGTCACATCCTGGCCGATGACTTGCCCGTTATTCGTGAACGTGCCGTTCGTCGAAATCGTCAGCGGCGCAGTGCCGGTCATTTTGCCGCTATTGGTAATGCCGTTGATCCCGTAGATCGAAACGCCTTGGCCGCCGTAGCTCCACGTGCCGGCCACGTTGATCGAGCCAGCCGTGATCGACAACTGACCACCTTGACTGATAGTCCCTTGGGACGGATCCAGCGCCGCGTTGACTGCGCCAATCATCAAATTGCGCTGCGCGAGCAGTTCGCCACTAGCATTGGCGAATGCGTTGCCGCCTCCGTTGATCGTGAGCGACAAGTCCCCGGTCGCTCCGGCCGGCGAATTCGGATCGCCAGCGAAGATCAGTCCGCCTTGATTGTTGAGCGCACCTGTATTGATGGTGAGCGCGTTGACACCCATCAGCGAGCCGCCGCTGTTGTTCAGCGTGCTGGCGACACTGATCGACGTTGTGTTGCCGTTGACGAGACCGGCGTTCGTGAAGTTCGTCGCCGTGATAGTGGTCGAGTTCGTCGATGCGAGCGACGCATTGGCGGCATTCGTAATATTCAGTGCCGACACATTCAGCGCGCCGCCCGACAGGACGTTGCTCGCGTTATAAAAACCATTCTGCGAGGTCAGGGTCGTTCCGCCGACAACATCGACCGCACTGCCCACCAGCGATAGCTGATTCGATGCTTGGGCATTCAACGTCCCGCCGACTACCGCGTTGCCGAGCGTGACGTTCGCACCGCTCACTCTCAGGTTCTGCGATGACACAATCGACGATTGACTGGCATCGAGCGTACCTTGTGCCGTGACCGTGATGCTCTTCGAACTGCTTTGCGAGCCCGACAGAGTCACGTTCGCCCCCGTGACCGCAAGCGCCCCTGCCACTACGCTGCTGCCGCTCAACGTAATCGACTTGCCGCCTGTCAACGTCGCGTCACCGTTCGTAGATACACCCGCCACATTGACGTTGCCGTTCGTCCCAATGACAGTCGCGTTGCCAACTGATGACACCGCGCCCTCCACAGCTGCGTTGCTGGCTGCGGTGATCTGTACATTGCCAGCCGACTGCAAGTCGCCGTTGAACGTAACGCTGCCCGCCGTCGATTTCGCGAGCACGTCGCCGACGGCAGTCGTTGCACCCAGCGACATATCGCCCACCGAGACGGCCACGAGTTGTCCCGCTCCCTGAATGCCTCCAAGCGTCACGCCCGCACCCGACGTCAAGGCAATGTCGCCTCCGATCGTGAGCGATCCGCCACCCACGATCGCGCCACCCGAAGCAACCGTGGCTGCACCTAGGCCATAGAGTGTGCCCGTAAGGGTCATCTCGGTGCCCGAGGTCAGGGTCGTCGTACCATTGACCAAGCCGCCGGCGAGGGCAAGCGATCCGCCAGCGCTTGCGGCGAGTTTGCCGGCCGTCGTGATAGAGCCCAACGCGTTGAGATTACCGGTCACGGCCGTCAAGGACGTGTCGGCACCCGTGGAAATTGCGCCGTTCGCTGCCAGATTCCGAGCAGCCGACACCGTTAGCGCGTCCCCCCCAGTCACAGTTGAGCCTAACGTCGCATCGCGTGCGGAAATGATGGTGGCGGCAGAACCGGCGGCCAGCACACCCCCGACATTGATGTCGCCCGTTCCATCGAGACCTTGCGCTTGGAGCGTGACGGTTCCCCCCGCATTGACCGAACCCGTCGATACGCTGTTGGCCGCCGTGCCGGCGAAGCTCGCATCGGTCCTCAGGTTGCCCGCCCTCAGGCCGCCGCCTTCGGCCTTCACGGATAGCGCGCCGCCCGCTGTCATGTCGGCCGTCATGACATTGCGTGCCGCTGAAATCGTCGCCGTCCCGATCGAGTTGGTCACGCCCGTAACGTTGATGTCGCGCGCCGCCACGAGCGATACATTGCCCTTCGAGGTCACAGAGCCGTTAAGCGTCACATCGCCTTGGCCCGCAAGACCTAGTGCGGTCACGGAGATGTCCCCCGACATGGACTGCACGGTACCGAGGCCGGCGTTGTTCAAACCGACCACTGCCACGCTCGCACCTTGCAACGAGCCGGTCAGCGCGAGGTCATTGCCAGCCGTCATCTGAGCAGCTTGCGCGAAGGCTGCCGAGCCTGCTCCGCCGATGTCATGTGCTGCCGTCAATGTGCCAGTAGATTGGCCTGCGAGCGATCCGTTCAACTGCAAGTTGTTCCCTGCGTCGACAGTAACAGCGCCTGTTGCATTGGTCTGTCCACCGAAGATCGTGTCGAGGCCCGACCCGACGTTCAACGCACCTGAAGTCGTCGCGGTCCCTGTGAACCATGCCGTGCCGTTCGTGGCAGTGACCGTCAAGTCCGAGACCGACTGCACGCCACCCGTTACCGTAGCGTTGCGCGCTGCCGTCAGCCCAACGGTAGAACCGCCAGCTACCGAGCCACTGACGATGGCGTCGCGGGCGGCTTGGACGACCACTACGCCTGGTGCCGTGACCGTACCGGTAATCGACGCGTCTCCGCTGCCGGCGTTGCCGTTGGCCCTCAACGAGAGTGTCGTCGCCGATGTCACGTCGTTCAGCGACGCGCTATCGCCGCCCGTCGCTTGCACCGAGTTCGCTTGCAAACTGCCGGTCAGCAAGATGTCGCGTTGCGCGCTCAATGCCGCAGCCGCGGTAAACGCTTGGATGCCGGCCCCGGTAATGTCTTGTTCCGCCGTCACAAGGCCGTTGCCCTCCCCCACCAACGTGCCGTTGAGCACGACATTCCGGCCGGCGGTAAGCGTCATGTCCCCGATGGACGTTGTGCTCGCACCAAGCGACAGGTCGAGCCCCGTTGTGATTGAAAGCATCCCGCCGCTGTTGATGCCCCCAATCGCGTTCAAGCTGCCGAGTCGGGTCTGGACAGCCGCGTCACCCGTCGATTCGAGTGCGCCGGCAACGTTGATATCGTTCAACGCCGTGACACCTAGCGTCGAACCCGCAGCAAGCTTGCCGTTGCTGCCGACCATGACGTTGCCAAACGCAGTGGCCGTGATGCTTTGAGCCGCCGAAATAGCGCCGTTGATCGTCAAATCGCCAGCGCCGCTCGTCCCCGCGTTTAAGCCGACGGTGGTTGTCGATTGCACATTATTGAGCGCCAGGTTACCGCCAGCCGAGACCTGAACGCTCTGCCCTTGGATAAGCCCGCCTTGTGCAATATCGACAGCGGCAGTGAGCAATGCGGACTGTTGAAATCCGAGTGCCCCATTGCCAACGATGTTGCGTCCGGCCGACAGATATCCGTTTCCCTGGCCGTTCAACGTCCCGGTCACCGTGATATCGCGCCCGCTTTGTAAGGCCGTGTCGAGCGTGACGGTCGTCGTACCGCTGACGTTGATGTCGTTTCCGGCCGTCATGCGTACGTTCGAGCCACCGACAAGCGTGCCTGTAACGTTCAGATCGTGGTTCGCAGCCAACGAGATATCGGAACCGGCTTGCACATCGGCAAAGGCGCCGTTGCCACCCGCGTACGTTTGGATCGTTGCGCCTCGCAACGATCCTGTGAGCGTCGTATCGCCGACCGAATTGAGGTTTGCGGCCAAGCCAAATGCAAGCGATGCGGCGCCCCCTATTGCCCCCCCTGCCTTTATGGTCCCGTTGTCTTGACTGACGACCGTGCCGTTCATCGTGATGTTTTGACCGGCCGTCAACGATAGATCGCCCAGCGCGGAGGTCGCCCCCGTGCCAAGATCGATCGACCGCGCTGCGTTGGCCGTCAAGCTTGCGCCCGACTGAACCGTGCCGGTGCTCGTCAACGAACCGGTTGAATTCCCAAGCGTCATGTCGCCGTTGGACGTCAGCGTTCCCGCTATCGTCGTATCGGTCGAGGCTGTCACGTTCAGCGTACTCGCGGTCTTCAACGTGCCGTTCACCGCCACCGCGCCGGCCGCGTTTACCGTACCTGTCGACAGTGAAGCAACCGTGCCATTGACGGCGATGTTGCCGCTCCCGGCGGCTCCGGTCGTATTGACTGTCAATGCCGCGTTGGATTGAACGTCGTTCAATGCAATGGCGTTGTTAGCCGTCAGCGTGACATTTTTGCCTTGCAGGGCGCCGGAGACAGACGCGCTGTTTCCGGCCTTCACCGATACGTCGTTCGTGAACCCGCTGCTCCCGGCGAGGGTGATGTCGTGCCCCGCGATTATCGTTCCGCTGCCTTGACTCGCAAACGTGCCGCCAATGGTCGCATCGGCGCCCGCCGTAACCGTCGCGTCACCAGTCGCTTCCGTCGTTCCGGTCAATGCAAGATTCTGTGCGGCCTTTGCCCCTAGCGTACCGTGGGTGGAGATGAGCCCTGTAGAGTTGACGCTGCCCGTCGATGCACCCATCGACAAATCACCCACCGATTGCAGTGTTCCTGTTGCGGCGACAGTAACGTTGCCCTGGGCCGCGACGTTCGTCTGCGCGCCACCAGCAAGGCTTCCGTTGACGATGACGTCGCCAGCCGCCTGAACGGATGCGTCACCTACCGATGCTGCGTTCCCGGTGAACGTCACGTTCCCGTTGCCGGCCGCGCCGTTGGCCACCACAGTAAATGCACCGCCGGCTTGTACGTCCGCGAACGTCGCACTATTGGCAGCATTAACATGCAGCGCGTTGGCGAGGAGCTTTCCGGTCAGATTCACATCATGACCACTCGTTAATGCGCCGCTCTGACCGAACGCGATGGAGCCATCACCAGCGATATCCCCTTGCGTGGATACAGTCCCGCGCTGCTGGACGATGGCGACGCCCGAAACGTTGAACGTTCCGCCCGCAATCGTCGCATCGGTTCCCACCAGAAGCGAGCCGGCAACGTTGAACGCGCCACCTACGGTTGCATTGAGTTCCTTGCCGCTCGCGAGCGAACCGGTCAAGATCACATCTTGTCCAACTGAGAGTTCGATGTTATTGACCGCGGTTGTCTGCGCAGTGACGGTGACGTTGTGCCCCGCGGACATCGATAAGTCGGCATTCGATGTCACTGTTCCAGTCGACAGAATGTCGCCTGAGGAGGTGAGCTGGTAGTTGCCAACGCTCAACCCTGAGCCGTTAGTCGTCAAATCTCCATTCGACGACAGCGTCAAGTTCCCTGCGTTCGCCGCCAGCGCGCCGTCCGTGCGCACGCCCATGCCTTGCGCGGTGCCCACCACCGCGATCTGCCCGGCCGTCATCGCGCCGAAGCTCGTCGCGTCGATCGCATATCCTTGCGTCGCATTGCCGATCGATGCGGCTGTATTCGCGCTTGAGTTCGCCTGCGTGGCGTACGTGGTCCCTGTGGCATCCGAACTACTCGGGCTCACCACCTGATCGCCCGCGATCACATTGATCCGCGAGCCCGCATACAACGGCGCATTGATTCCTACCGTTTCGCCGATCAAGTCGATCGTGCCGACCGTGCCTTCGATCCCCGACCCCGGACCATTCGTGCCCGCGTTGCCTTCGATCTGAATGTGCCCACCCCTCACGTCATACGCCACGGCTTGCGCATTCGTGAAGTCAGTCTGCGAACCGCCGATCGACGAAAGGAATCGCGGCGTCCCCGTGGTCAGCGTTACGCCAATCGTGTTCGTAAAGCCTGCCCCTCGCACCGCGATCCCGTTGGGGTTCGCGATGATCACCGTAGCCGGCGAACCGAATACTTCGAGCGGGCCATTGAGCACACTCATGAAGGCGCTACCGGTCGAGGTGATCTGATTCACGATCACGCCGGCCGCGCGGCCGTTCAGGTTCGGGTTGGCCGCGACGTTGCCGCCGGTAAGCGTCGTGCCCCCTTGCAAACTGTTGTTGAGGATTAACCCGACCGGGTCGACGTTGAAGCTCTGATATTGATTGAGAGAGATCCCCGCCGAATTCGGCGCGGTGATGTTGATCACGGGCACACCGCCACCGGCACCCGTCGATTGCGTGATCTTCGGCCGGAACGACAGCGGTGCCGTGGGATCGACGATTGCACCGGCCTGCGCCACCTGCATCGCAAAGCGAATGCGTACGGAAGCCAGATCTTGAATCACGCGCCACGCTTGATCGTCGAGACGACGGCTGCCTGCCGCGATCACACCGGCCGCAGCGCGGCCGTGCTCGACCGTTATCGTGATCGGGCCGACGAATAGAGTAGCCGCAACGAGCGCACTCACCGCGCGCTGCCAAATGCGATAGCGGCGCAACGCTCCCTCGGCGCCTTGCTCGCCCGCTCGCAATTGCAGTTGCTCACGCGCCGCGCGCGCTTGTTCCAGCTGTTGCCAGCTACCCGGTGTCGACTTTCTCATGTCGGTATGGTCGTTTTTGGTCTTTAGTTAACGTCTTGTTTGGCCCCTACTTACCGCCGTTACTGCTCGATATGCGCGCCTTTGACCAGATCGGTCACGACCTGCGCCGTCGCCTTCGCCACCGCGACTTGTTCCAATTCCTTGCGAAGCTGCTCTTTCGATTGATCGAACGTCGGAATCTGCGTCGGCCGCATTTGATCGACACGCAGGATCCAGAACGCATCCCCCACTTGCACCGACGTGCTCGACACCGCGCCCTGCGGCAACTTCACGAGTGCTTCGGCGAGCGGCTGCGGCCAGCCTTGCGTCTGACCTTCGGTGATCGGCGTCTTGAACGACACCCAGTTGAGCGACCCGCCTTGTGCCGCGCTCGGCGCTTGGCTGTATTGCTTGGCGAGCTGGGAGAAGTCGGCGCCCTTCTTCTTGAGCTGCTCGACGACCGTCTGCGCCGTCGCGGCGTCCTTCACCACGATCGCGCTCGGCTTGTATTCGTTTTGGCCGAGCGATGCGACGATCGCGTCATACTTAGCCTTCACGTCCGCATCAGTCACGGGCGCCGGTTTCACGGCGTCGCGCAGATACGCTTGCATCATCAGCACCGTCTTCGCTTGCTCGATGCCTGCCTTTACATCGGCGTGCGTGTCGTAATGCTGCTTTTGCGCGGCTTGGCGGAACAGCTCGCGTGCGATGAGTTCGTTCTTCATCGCCGCGCGCAACGCGGGCGAATCCGGCTTGCCGGTTTGACGCACCGCGGCGTCGACATCGGTTTGCGCAATGGAAACCCCGTTCACGCGCGCAACGACGCCCGCAGGCAGCGACGCGCCAGCGGACGAAGCCGGTTGTGTCGTTGCGGACGCGCTTTGCTTTTGTGCGCCGAACGCCGGCGCCATTGCGGCGGACAGCACGACAGCCGCGGCCACACCTCGCATGAAGGCCTTGGTCCGGTTGCCTTGAGTGATTTCGTTTTGCATCGTATGACCCTATCGATTGGTTGGTTGGTGAAGACACCTGGAGCTAGAACGTGCCCTAGGTCGCCCAATTCAATGTAAAAAGCAAAACGCGCGATCTCGGTCCGAGCGCAGCCGGCTGCAGCAATGCCTGCCCGGCCAGCACCTCGCCCGATATCTGCTGCGAGTGAAACGTCCATTGCATGCGAGCACCGACGCCCACACCGGCCATCGACGGCCAACCGCCTTGGGCGACGAGATGCGCTTTGCCGCCGTCGAGGAACACGTAGGGCTCCCAATGCGCGTCGCGCCAGGCCGGCGCGTTCGACCAGACCCATTCGTTGCGCAGATAGAAGCCGCTGTCGCCGCTGACCGCGGCCTGCGAAAAACCGCGCACGGTATCGCTTCCGCCGAGGAAAATCTGTTCGTTGCCGAAGAGCGCATCGTGGCTGTACTGGCCGTTGAGCGTCCCGCGGTAAACCCAATCCGTCGAGCCGACGCTGCCGAGCGGCAATTGCAGCGTTGCGTTCCAATCGGCACGCGTGAATTGCGAATGTGCGTCGGCTTCGCCGATACCGTGCTGATCATGCGTCGCGGCCAGCCACGGCAAACCTTGAGACACGCCAAATTCAGCCGTCAGCGCCCCCGGCTGCTTGTTTGCCGAGAAATGCCACAGCCCCGACAACGCCAAACGAAAAACCGTCAAGTTCGCCGGAGCGAGGTCGAGATCGTTGACGTTGCGCTGCGTGCTGAGCTTCGTCAGCGTCGCATCGACGGACAGACGCGAGGTGGCCGAACGCGCCACCACATCGTTCCAGCCCAAAATCTGGCTGAACGTGCGGCCATACAGCAGCGCGGTATCGCCGATCAACTGCTGATATTCCGACACCGACGTCGTATAGCTGAGCGTCTGGAAGCCGAACGGCACCGCCGCCGACAGCACGACCGCGTTCGTATCGGTACTGCCGATATACGAAAGCCCAAGCGACTCCTGAAAACCCAGCACGTTGTCCGCTTCGGCGCCGCCTCGATAGCGGAGCTTGCCCGTGGACGGATCGCCGTAGTTGTCGACGCCGAGGTTGTAGTTGAACCGCGACCCGTATGGATTGGTGATCGCAACGATCGAGTCGCCGGCCGCCTGCCCCGGCAAAATTTGAATTTGCGCCTGATTGCGCCGCAAGCGATTGATCTGATCGACGCCTTGCTCCAGATCCGGCAACCGCAACACGTCGCCGACGCCTTCGGGGAAGGCCCAGGCCGTGCCGGCATCCGTAACCAGCCCGCCGCCCTTCGTGGGCGGCAGTCCGCTTTTGGGTAGCGCAGGCGCAGGCCTGAGCGGCGCACCATTGAGCATCATCGCCTCGATACGGCCGGGCACGATCGTCACAGCCAGCGTGCCGGTCGCAAGGTGTTGCGGCGTGCTCAGATAAACGCGCGTGGTGATGTATCCGTGGGCGATGTAGGCCTCGGTCAAGCGGCGGAGCAACAGATCGATTCGATTGCGGCCCAGGTGCTTGCCGATGAAAGGCCGCGTCACGTCGTCAAGTTGCGCGTCGGACAGCACCTTCACGCCGGAAAACGCGATGCGATCGATCAGGAACGTCGGGCCCGGATCGGGCAGCGATTCCACATCGGCACCTTCCGGCAGATTGGGCGCAGCCGGCAACGTAGTGGGGCCGGCCTGGATTTGCGCGGGAGCCGCATTGAGGTCGCGCTGCCGCTGGCGGGTGCGCTCGTCGTCGAGCAACCGCTGCCCGGGGTCCTGCACCGTCGGCAGGGGCGGAGCGGCCATAGGCGGCGCGGGCGGTACCGCCGGACGCGGAGGCGGCAAGGATTGCGCGGTGGCCTGGCAAGCCGGCCACGCCATAGCCAGCGCCATCGACACTCGCGAGAGCGTGGCGACTACAGACCGATCCACGACACCAATCCCAAATGACCGCCGATGGTGACGGGCGTGCGCTGCGGCGGCCGGATCGTGACGATGCCGTTCGCCGCCGTGACGCCATGCGCGCCGGAGAACGAGCCGCCATCGACGATGCCTTGCCCGACCAGGGTGACCTGACCCGACGCCGCTTCGAACAGCCCACCGTCGTCGGCGGCATAGATGGCCGCCCAACTATTGCCGAACCAAGCCTTGAGCCCGAAGTCGCGGTTGTAGGCCGTGTATCCCGTGACGCCACGTGCCGTTATCGTCGGTGCGCGCAAGATCAGGTTGCCGGTGTACGAGTACACGAGCCCGCCCACGTTGAGCACTTGCGTGCCCGCGGTGATCGAAATGTCGCCGTTGGCTTCGATGGCGCCGCCGTACGGCTGCACCGTGCTCGATGCGCTTTCGTGACAAAAGATGAAGCATGATTGCCGGTACGAGGCTTGGCCCGTGAACACGGCCTGATTGACGAACTGCTGCTGCGCCGAGATCGTCACCTTGCCGTCGTTCGTGCTGATGGTGCCGCCGTCGTTCGTGATGTTGCGGCCTGTCAGCGAGATATCGCCGCTGCCTGCGAAGATGTACGACTGCTGTGTCGGCGCTTGCAGCGCACCGTAGTCGACCGACAATCCGTTGTCGCTGGCCGCGAAGATCAGAAAGCGATGACCGTGGTCGGAGTAGCTCGTCGGTTGCCCGCCGTTGATACCGGTCGTGTGATCGATGATGTTGTCGATGTCGCCACCGGCCGCGATCGTCACACCGTTATTCGATTCGATGCGCGCATTGCGATTGACGACGTTGCCG
>Ga0157370_10005733_pt1 | contig 13887 bp, 9 predicted proteins | sample C35metaG_FD_113463 | JGI IMG/M metagenome (GOLD analysis project Ga0157370, IMG submission 113463) | Corn rhizosphere microbial communities from Kellogg Biological Station, Michigan, USA - C3-5 metaG | ecosystem: Host-associated > Plants > Roots > Rhizosphere > Soil | place: USA: Michigan...
ACGCTGGCGCTCAGCAAGCAGCTGCTGCCGGTGTACGACAAGCCGATGATCTATTACCCGCTCAGCACGCTGATGCTCGGCGGCATGCGCGACATCCTGATCATCAGCACGCCGCAGGACACGCCGCGCTTCCAGCAGCTGCTGGGCGATGGCAGCCAGTGGGGCATCAACCTGCAGTACGCGGTGCAGCCGAGTCCGGACGGGCTGGCGCAGGCTTTCATCATCGGCGACAAGTTCGTGGGCAATGACCCGAGCGCGCTGGTGCTGGGCGACAACATCTTCTATGGTCACGACTTCGCCCACCTGCTCGCCGATGCGGATGCCAAGACCTCGGGTGCGACGGTGTTCGCCTACCACGTGCACGACCCCGAGCGCTACGGCGTGGTGGCCTTCGATGCCCAGGGCAGGGCGAGCAGCATCGAGGAAAAGCCGCTCAAGCCCAAGAGCAGCTATGCGGTCACGGGCCTCTACTTTTACGACAACCAGGTCGTCGATATCGCCAAGGCAGTGAAGCCCAGCGCGCGGGGCGAGCTGGAAATCACGGCGGTGAATCAGGCGTACCTGGACCGCGACCAGCTCAACGTGCAGATCATGCAGCGCGGCTATGCGTGGCTCGATACAGGCACGCACGACAGCCTGCTGGAAGCCGGGCAGTTCATCGCAACGCTGGAGCATCGTCAGGGCCTGAAGATCGCGTGTCCCGAAGAGATTGCGTGGCGCAATGGCTTCATCTCGACCGAGCAGCTCGAAAAGCTTGCCGCACCGCTCGAGAAGAGTGGCTACGGCAAGTACCTGAAGCACCTGCTGAACGACGAGGTGCGCTCATGAAGGCCACGCCCACCGCGATCCCCGAGGTGATCGTGATCGAGCCGAAGGTGTTCGGCGATGCTCGGGGCTTCTTCTTCGAGAGCTTCAACCAGAAGGCCTTCGACGAAGCGATCGGCAAGCACGTCGATTTCGTCCAGGACAACCATTCGCGCTCTGCCAAGGGCGTGCTGCGTGGGCTGCACTACCAGATCCAGCAGCCGCAGGGAAAGCTCGTGCGGGTGGTGCGCGGCGCGGTGTTCGACGTGGCCGTCGACATCCGCAAGTCGTCGCCGACCTTCGGCAAGTGGGTGGGCGTCGAGCTGAACGAAGACAACCACAAGCAACTCTGGGTGCCCGCCGGGTTTGCGCATGGCTTCCTGGTGCTGAGCGAGACGGCCGAGTTTCTCTACAAGACCACCGACTACTACGCGCCTGCGCATGAGCGGTGCATTGTCTGGAACGATCGCCCCCTGGGCATCGTCTGGCCCGATATCGGCATGGAGCCGCAGCTTTCTGCGAAAGATGTCGCAGGCTCCTCGCTCGGCGATGCCGATCTGTTCGCCTAGATCGAACAGTTTCAAGGCACTGTCGCCCGACTCCGGCTATTTTTTCAGTGCCTGCAACATGCGTTCCAGCGTTTCATCAAGCGTTGGCGTGTGCACGGTCGCACCGCTTGCCTGGATCAATCGGTTGAGCTTTTCGGGGTTGCCGCACAACCGGTGAACTTCATTGGCACGGACGAATGCCGGATTCACTTCGATGAGAGGGGAATGCCCGGTCAATCGGGAAAATGTCTCGATGACGAAGCGAAGTGCGTATGGATTTCCGGAGCAGATGTTGTAGATCTCGCCAGGTTCGCCATGGGTCAGCAGAACCAAGTAGGCATCACACACCATTTGAATGTCATTGAATTCGCGTTCGACGTTCAAATTTCCGAGTGCAATGGAAGGCGCCCGCTCCGCAAAATGCGTGGCGAGCTTGGGAATCAAAAAATTGATGTCCTGTCCCGGCCCTGTGTAGTTGAACGGCCGGGTAATGACCAGATTCAATCGGTCCGTGTAGGTCCTTGCCATGTACTCCATGGCGAGCTTGCTCGTTCCATAGTGATTGACCGGGGCCGGCGGCTGCATCTCGTCGATGGGGGAATGCTTGCTGTTGCCGTAGATGTTGGCGCTGCTCGCCAATAGCACTCGCTTCGGGCGAACCGGCAATGCCACCAGTGCGTTGAGCAGATTCGTGCTGCCAACTACATTCACCCCGTAGAACGCGTGTTCGTTTGCATGACCGACAAAGCTGATTGCCGCCAGGTGCACGACCGCGTCGGGCGCAACTGCCAGTGCTTCTTCCTGCAAAGCAGCGGCGTTGGTCAGGTCGGCCTGTAAAGGCACCACCGTATGGCTGGCCGCGGAAGCGCGCTCGGCAAACAGCCTGCCGGTAAAGCCGTCTGCACCGGTCAGCAGGATCTTCAAAACGAGAATCCCGCAGTGTTGCGCCGCAGGTCGGCCTCTACCATCATCTGGCACAGTTGCTCCAGCGTTGTGGCAGGAGCCCAGCCCAGCTTGGCCTTGGCCTTGGCCGGGTCGCCAATCAGCAGTTCGACCTCGGCTGGACGATAGAACTTCGGGTTCACGCGCATCACGGTTTTGCCGGTCGCAGTGTCGACTGCGATTTCCGATTCGGCCGAACCCTTGAAGTCAACCGCAATGCCAGCGCCCTTGAAGGCGAGCTTGACGAAGTCGCGGACTGTTTCTGTTCGGTTTGTCGCTAATACATAGGTGTCGGGTTCGGCGACTTGCAGCATGCGCCACATGCCTTCAACGTATTCCTTGGCAAAACCCCAATCGCGCTTGGCGTCGAGATTGCCCAGTTCCAGCACCTCGAGCTTGCCGAGCTGGATCTTGGCAACGCTGTCGGTGATCTTGCGGGTGACGAATTCACGTCCGCGCAAAGGGCTCTCGTGATTGAACAGGATCCCGCTGCAGCCGAAGATGTCATAGCTTTCGCGGTAATTGATGGTCATCCAGTGGGCGTAGAGCTTGGCCACGCCGTACGGGCTTCGCGGGTAGAAGGGCGTGTCCTCGACCTGTGGAATAGCCTGGACTTTGCCAAACATCTCGGAGGTCGAGGCTTGGTAGAAGCGAATCTTTGGATTGACCAAGCGGATGGCCTCGAGCAAATGCAGGGCGCCGATGCCCGTGATCTGTGCCGTGGCAGCGGGCTGGTTGAAACTTACGCCCACGAAACTTTGTGCCGCGAGGTTGTAGACCTCATCTGGTGTTGCGTCGTTGAGCAGCGTGATCGAACTGCCGAGGTCGGTCAGGTCGTACTCCACAAGATGCAGGTCGGGATTGTCTTGGATGCCGAGCTCTTCGATGCGCCAGAAATTGACGGAGCTGGTGCGGCGATAGGTTCCATAGACCACGTAACCCTTTTCCAGCAGCAATTCCGCCAGGTAGGCACCGTCCTGGCCCGTGATGCCTGTTACAACAGCGCACTTTTTCATCGAAATCCTCTTTCCTATTGAACTGAATGATTGTGAGATATCCGCGGCGATGGGAGCTCGAAATGCCGCCTTGCTGGTGACGCGAGTTTGGTTGGTGTTATCTGGCGCCCAGAAGCGCGGCCTTGAACTGTTCTGCGCTTTGCCGCCAGGTCAGATGCGGCATTGTCTCCGAGCGCGGGTGCTCTTCTTTTCGGAGAAGGACCAACCACTGTTCGACTGCTGAGGCCAGGGCATCGCTTGTCATGCCATCGAAGTAGAACGCATGGTCCGTAGCGACTTCCCTGAATACGGGCAAATTCCTTGCCACGATGGGCAGCTTGTGTGCTGCGGCCTCGATCAACGGCAAGCCGAAGCCTTCGCCCTCCGACGCCAGAAGCAGGCACGCACATGTGTCGTAGAGCCGTTCGAGGTATTCATCGCTGACGCCTTCGAGCCAAAAGAGGCGTCGACCACGCTGTGGGTGCTGTCGCAAGCGCTCGACAAGCGCCTCGACCATCCAACCTGCCTTCCCGACGATGACGAGATTGACATCGGTCCCGTCCCGCCAGAGTTGCTCGAACGCACTCAGCGCTTGCTCGTGGCCCTTTCGAGGTTCGATCGTGCCGACCATGAGGAAACTGGGGGCCTTAGCGATCAGGGCTAACGTCGAGGCGGCATGAGCCGGTATGCTGGCTGTGGATGTCGAAGAAGCGATGTCGGCACCGAGATGAAACACGCCGACCTTGAGCCCTGCGGCAATTCGTTCAGGCACGTTCGCGGAAGCCCAAGCGGTGAACTCGTCGGCCACGGCGTTGGAGATGGCAAGGACGCCATTGCTTTCGGAGATTGCTTTGAGCCAGCGTTCGTGCAGTTCCTTGGCGCCGTCGAAGAACCTGTGGCTCAACAGGACAGGCAGCAGGTCATACACGACGAATTCAACGTGCACGCCGATTTGCTGCAGTTCCCGATAAAAGGCCGTCTGTTCCAGGACGATATGCGGCTGCAGATCGAGGCCCACGAAAACGTCGCCCTCTCTGGCATCGATCGGGGCGTCCTGCAAGCTCTCTGAGCCGCATCCCAAAAATCGGAGTGCAAATTTTCTTGCGTAGTTGTACCCCGGGGTGCCCTTCAAGGCGTAGACGGGCTCGATTCGGTATCCGTCCGGCGGTGCCTCGAACAATGCGCGCAGCATCGATTTCACCAAGCGCTGAATGCCGCTCTGCCAGTCTTTTTGCACCAGTTCCGAGACGTCTACAAAGATCTGGCGCGCGGGTGCAGGCAAGGGCAGCGCTCGTGCGATGCTGCGAGCGGCTTGGACGAGGCTGGTCTCGGAAAGCTCAAGATCCGAAGCGATTGAACTGATCAAGCCGATGCGGCTGTACTCGGCATCGGCCGCGAATGATTCAATTGCATCTGAGTACGCTTGTGCGCAAGCAGCGGGCGCGTGCGCGGTCTCGATCCGATGCTTCCCTCTTTGTCCCAGTGCCTTTGCAGCCTCGGGCGAATGACGCAGCTTCTCCAGCATCGCTATGAGCTCGTCGTTGGTAAATTCATCGGGGAGCATCATGACGGCATCGGTCGGCAAAGATGCCATGGACCCATTGGCATTCACGATCGTCGGAACTCCTCTGCTCATTGCGTCCAGTACCGTCCCCGAAGTCTCACCGCGGGACAGGGTTCGCAATTGCACTGCGACGTCTGCTGCGCTCAAATAACGGTGAAACGTCTCTGAGTCCGCCCAACCCGTGATGCTGACGCCGGATCGCCCTTGAGCCTGGCCTATTGCGCGCTCCAGACGCTGTCCATATGGGCCTTTCTCGTTCTCCCCAACGAAGACCAACCTGCATTTTGGATCTTGCGCCAGCGAAGATTTCAACCATGCCTCGTGCAGGCGATGGTTCAATTTTGTGGGCCCCAGAAGGCCGAATGCGCAGACTAGGAATTCTTCGGAGTCCAGTCCCAGGTCCGCGCGAGCGCGAGCTCTTGCCGACTCGATGGATTCAGGGATGACCCGCAGGTGTGGGATGAGTGCCCACTTGTCAGCGAGCGTCGGGCCGAACCACTCGGTGCCCAACATTGCTGAATACTGCGAATGAACGACAACGCCCGAAGCAAGCCGAAGCACATCGAAATTGCATGGATACCGGAAGACGACCTCCGCCGAGTCTGCTGCGTGCGCGCGGTCTGCTACTGCGCGGTATCCGTGGGATTCGTAGAGCGCATGCGTCCAGTTGAAATGCTCTTTCCCAACGATCTCGCGATGTGCCTGGACGCCGCTCAGGTAGAAGTCGTGCAGAACGACGACGCCCGGTATTTCCTGCAGCAAACCGAACATATGTTGGTGAAACTCGGAATTTCCAAAGTGATAAAGAACCCGATCGAACGCCGATCCGTTTGTGCGGAACCATTCGACGGTGCGCAGTGGAAATGAAACCGGCAATTCGCGCTTGTCGATCGCCTTCAAGTCTGTGATGAGCTCGATGTCATAGAACTTGGCAAGCTCCGGCAGCAGCTCGGCGCTGTAGTTCGCGATGCCGCTTCGCTCGGGCGGAAGCGGCGATACATAAGCCAGGCGAGGACGGGATTTTCCGATTGCCATGCGAGGCGCCTTGGCGGCGGCGCCGATTGATTCGTGCATCTGCTCGAAGGCCGCCAGTGCACGTCGGGCCGATTCGTCCCACGAGAACTTCTTGCTCTGCTTCGTACCATGCTCGACGAGGGCCTTTCGAAATGCGTCGTCCTCGAGCGCCTGCGACATTTTCGCGGCGATGGCGCTGTCGTTGCGCGGGTCGAACATTGCGTCGTCCCATCCGATGACTTCCGGCAGGCTGGACGTGTTTGCACCGATCACTGGCGCGCCGCATAGCATGGCCTCCAGCGCTGGAAGCCCGAACCCTTCGTGCCACGATGGAAAAACGAACAGTGCGCACAGGTTGTACAGATCGATGAGGTCTTGTTCAGGCACGAATCCCGTGACTGCCACGTCCCCTTCGGCCAGCCCTTGCTTTCGGGCGAGCGCAAGAAGGGCCTCGCGGTCCTCGGCGCGCGCCGAGCAGACGATGGCGAGCTGGTGTCCCGATCGCAATGTCGGAGGGATCAGGGCAAATGCCCTGATAAGACCCTCGATGTTCTTCCGATGGTCGATGCCTCCGGTGTACATCACAAAAGGCTTGTGCAGGCGATAGCGTGCGCGCAATTCCTGAATGCGCCCCTCAGGCACATCGACCTTTCTGAAATGATCACTGGCAGCCGTCGAGACATTGACGCAGCGCGCGGCGTCAAGCCCCAGTTGAGAAAGGCCCTCTTGCCTCGATGATTCCGATATGGCGAGCCAAAGGCTGGCTCTTTCCATTGCCTTGACCTTTCCCATATACCAGTCTCGAATGACGGGGTTATCAAGGTAAGGCTGCGGATTGATCAGGGGAATGAGATCGTAGAGCGTGACAGCTGTGGGCGTACGCGCAAAGCGGCCGATGCTGGTAATGCTCGCATCGCCCAGTCCCTCGAAGAGACTGGATACATGGATAGCATCGGGAGCAAGACTCGACAGGAAGGCTTCGTAGAGCTTCTCGTCTGCCTGGACGTCGCCTGATGCTCTGGCCGCGGATCCGGACTGTGCTGCCGGACGCCAGACTTTGACACACGCGGGGTCGATCAGCCCATCGAAGGCAACTTTGATGTCTTCTACCGAATCAGGAAAATGTCCATTCAAGGCAAGCCAGAACTCATGGCCTCTGGTATGTTGCGCCATCGCCTGTGCCAGGGATAGGGAGTAGCGGCCGATGCCGCGGTGCCTGCTGCCGTTCGACTGGGCGCCTTGAAGGTCAATGACGATTCGCATCAGGCGATTTCCGATCTGTACTGGCTTTGACGAAGCTGGAGTTGTCTGAATACCAACGCGGTGTCTGGAGACATCGGCAGAGGCTTTTCTATGGAGTCCGTTGATGCAGCACCCGGCGACGGGGCGAGCATCACTTGCAAGCGGCGCCTCAAGGGCGGGATGCAACTCAGGGCGAAGACAGCCGAACGTTTCAGTGCGGGATGCCGCGCCACCGCAATGGCCGCGATGCGCAGCGCCGTCTTGATTCGGCGCTTGATCCCGCTCTTGATGCGGCCATCTGCGATGGCTGTTGCGACCCGTCTAAGCGGTGTGTTCCCCGCAAGCAATGCTCTGGCTTCTGCATGAATCGCACGGTCGTTTGCATGATTTGCCGATACCTCGGCCGCGCTGGCGCGCGCTTCAGCCTCAACGGCGCGCATCACAGCTTGGTGGACGCGAGTCTTTTCTTCTTCGAGTCGGGCTCTCGCATTGTTTTCTGCCCGAGCCAGTTCGGCCCGTGCGGCTTCGAGTTGTGCGGCATCCGCTTGTCGCTCCGTGCGGTGACTAGAAATCAGGTGTGCGCACCATGCGCTGGAGGAAAAACCGCTTAGCTGCACGCCATCAAAGACGTTGGGTGGCGTTTGAAATGCCGGAATCAACTCCGCGTGTTCCGCTGCGATGTAAAAACGATTAAGTCCATCGAAATACACGAACCGGTACCCTGCGTTGACCAGAATTCTGTCGGCGCCTTCGTAGCGCAGTTCCGTCGACATGGGCACGGTGGCTTCGATCAAGATGATCCACGGGCGCAGCGCCTTGCTGTCCCAGCCGCGGAGCACATCCTCTTCGAGGCCTTCGACATCGATTTTGAGCCAATGCACTTGCTGACCTGCCAGCGACGCCAGGGCAGTGCTCATTGGCAGCATGGGCGTTGGTATGGTTTGGTGGGCAAATCCGTGCGTTGCCTGAAGGCTCTGCGCATAGGCCTTCACGCCGGTGCTCAGGCCTGTTCCGGCAACCACATGGAGGTCCAGAATTCCAGCGCGATTCGCAAGTGCGAGCTGTAGCACGATTTCATCGGGCCTGTCTTGCCTCAGAAGTTCCGCATAGTGCGGCACAGGCTCGACGTGGATGCCACGCCATCCCTGTTCGTAGAAGGCCTTGCTGACGGAGTCCACCACCGGATGCTGCGCGCCGACGTCGACATAAACACCGGCAGTCACATGCTTCAAAGCCCGCCAGAGCATGACGTCCTCGAAGTTTTGTGCGTACGAAGTAAAGGGCGTGGGACTGTTGTTTTTAGTCATTGTGACTTGCGTCTGAAACGCTTGCTCCCGAAAGAAATGCATGTTCTGGCGTTTACCTTCCATTTTACGAGGTGGAATGATGGTTTCTTGGCATGATTGGTGCCACAACGATAAAGCCCCAATGTTGAAAGCTACATTTGTCTGTGAAAGTGTCTTTCTGTGAAGCGAGGGTTTGATTCCCTGCGGCGAGCGGCACGCAAGATTCCCAAGGCCGCGTTCTGGCTGGTGACGCCTTGGCGGATGCGTGAGCGGCTTCAATTTCTGTACGAACGGGCGGCTCGCGAAGCGCGCGTGAAGGCGTTGGCCGATCTGCTCGACCAGGAAAGGTTGCGCCTGGAAACTCTCCGGAGGGGAGATTCAGACGCCGCCCCCGCTCTGATGCTTGATCTGCTCGACACAGCTGACGTGCTCAAGGCTGCCCAATTACCGCCGGAACAGGTTTTTTGGCCGTCCGTCCACGCGGATGCGGTGACGAACCGCCAAGCCGCAGCCCGCTTTCTACTTGACGCGCTGCGTCAGCGGAAAGAGCTCCGCGATCGGTTTCCTGGTGCACTGTCCGAGCCGGGAGGGGGGGGGCTTGTGCTTTGGTTGCACAGCCCCGAAGGGCAGCAGAACCTGGGGGTGACCCCTGAAAATGCCCAGCATCTGGTTTCACTTTTTTCCGAGGATTTTGCCGCCAGGGCCAGGCAATTCTTCTTGGTCAGTGAGGAGATACGGAGCGTGCTGCCGCACGGCCTGCTGCCATCCGGCCAACGAAGCCTCTTCCGGTGGTTCGTGCAGCACGGGCTGCAAGCGGGTGATCTGGGTCTTGAGGAGGTCTGGTGGCTGTTCTTGCAGGCCCGGGAGAATCCGCGCGCGGAATTGCGACTGGCCTTTTTGTTCACGCCACATTGGCAGCAGCACTTTCCCGACGCGTTGACCGTTTTTGGCTGGTCCCGCTTCGCGGACTGGGCGGACAAAACCTATGGTGCAGGCAGCGTGTCGCAGCGCTTGGCCGTGTCTTCCGACTTTCTCGAGCCGGCGCTACAGATCCGCATCGCCTATTTGGCACGCACCAGCTGGAGAGATGAGCATCCTGACGCGCTGTCGAACAAAGCGGCTGCACTGGGCTTACTTCAATGGCTTGAAAGCAGCGAGGAGGCGCAGATCGGACCAGAGGCGCGAGCATGGGTTGCAGGTCTGAACGGGCAGGCACTGATTCCCGACTTGCTCAAGCCCACCGTCAATGTCATCGGCCACTTCTGTTATCCCTCGGGCCTGCGTGTTTCCGTAGAGGCCATGATCGAGGCGATGGCGCTAGCGGGTGTTCGTACGTCCCTTCGCGACATCAGAACCGATGCGCGGGACGATCCCCAGCATGTGCGCTTTGACGGTCTGGAAACAGGAGACATCACGATCATCCACGCCCAACCGGAGCCGTTCTTCGCAGAAGCCTATGCGAGAGCAGACCTCGTCGAGCGAATGCCACGCACTTATCGCATCGCATATTGGTACTGGGAGTTCGATTCCATACCTGATGCTTGGTCCGCCCATGCTGCTCAGGCTGATGAAGTTTGGACCGCAACGGAGTTTATCGCGCGCGGCCTGCGCGAGCGCCTTTCTGTTCCAGTGAGCACGCTTTTCCCCGGCGTGACGCTCGCGCCCTTTCAGGTTCGCGAACGCGCGTACTTCGATCTCGATGCCCATCGCTTCACGTTTTTGTTCACCTTTCACATGATGAGTGTGATGGAGCGCAAGAACCCGTTGGGGCTCGTTCGTGCTTTCAAAATGGCGTTCAGCGCCGACGAGCCTGTCGCGCTGGTGCTGAAGACCTCGTTCGGCGACCGGCATCCCGAGCAATTCCGAGAGCTTTGCGAAGCGGTGGCCGGATTTCCGACTATCACAATCATCGACCAGGTTCTGAGCTCGGACGAAGTGCTTTCGCTGATGCATGCGTGCGATGCATATGTCTCGCTCCATCGCAGCGAAGGTCTTGGCTTGACGATGGCTGAAGCGATGTTGATGGGCAAACCCGTGATCGCGACAGGCTTCTCCGGCAACATGGATTTCATGGACGAAGAAAACAGCCTTCTTGTGTCTTACGAGCGCGTGAAGGTCGGGCGCCCTATTCCTCCCTACGATGCGGATCTGGAATGGGCGGAGCCTTCGGTCGAGCACGCGGCACAACTCATGCGTCGACTCTACGAGGAGCCCGAGTGGGCGCGCGAAATCGGGGCACGCGGTAGATTGAGTGCGGAGAAGAACTTGTCGCTGGAAAAAGCAGGGCGTCGAATGGCCGAGCGCCTGAGCGAAATCGATGCCCTGCGTCGCAGCGCAACGCCTCCGACGAATCTGCCTTAACGCTCGACGATCCGCCCGTGCTCCAGGTGGATCACTCGATTGCACTCTTTCGCAATCAATTCAGGAGAGTGGGAGGCAAGCACCAGGATGCCGGACTTCGCCACCACATCCCGCATGCGTTTCTCTGCCTTCTCTGTGAACTCGGCGTCGCCTACAGAGAGCCATTCGTCCATGAGCAGGATGTCTGCCTCGACACTCGTCGAGATCGAGAAAGCCAGCCGCATCATCATGCCGGTCGAATAGGTCCGCACCGGCATGTTGACGTATTCACCCAGACCACTGAACTCACAGATATCCTGCGAGAGACGGTCCACCTCTTTCTTGCTCATGCCCATCACAAGCCCGCGCAGCATGATGTTCTCGACGCCTGTGGCGTCCATCTCGATGCCCAATGCGGGGTCGATCAGGCTGGCGACCGAGCCTTGGCGCATGAATTCACCCGACGATGGTTCGTATACGCCGGCCAGCGTGCGCAGCAATGTCGACTTGCCCGCGCCGTTGTGGCCGATGAGGCCCAGCCGGTCGCCACTCTTGAGTTCGATGTTGATGCCGCTGAGCGCTTGCACCACGGTGACGCCGGTTTCCTTGCCAAAGCGCCCGCCTGTGACGGAAGCCGCCAGGGTCTTCTTGAGCGATGCTGCGCCCGCCCCATAAATCGGGAAATTGACGGCGACGTTTTTAAGTGAAATGAATGCCATGGATCAGAGCCAGTAGACGACGCGGCGGCGGTATTTGGCGAACAACACGATCGCGGCGGCCACGCAAAGTACAGTCCATACGCCGATACCGATCCAGCTATGAATGTGGGCCACACCGCCCATCAGGGGGGTGCGCAGCAGGTCGAGCATCTGTGCAAAGGGGTTCCAGAGCACATACTTTGCGCGGCTCGGAAGACTTTCTGGAAGCCAGAACACGGGTGTGAGGAACATCAGCATCTGCATCACACTGGTCACGATCTGGGTTACGTCGCGGTAACGCGTGCAGATCAGGCCCAACAGCAGACCCAAGGCGTGCGCGTTGAGGATGAGGATGGCGAAGGCCGGCAAGATCAGCAGCACCGACCATGACAGTGAAATGCCCGCCCACAGGGCCACCGGGATGTACAGCACGATCTGGTGACCAAACTGGATCAGATTTCGCGCAAGGCTGCGCCAGACGAACAGGCTGATCGGAAAGTAGCCTTGCTTCAGATAGTTGGACGAGCCGACGAAGGCATTGCAGGCATCGGTCACGATGCTCGAGAAAAAGCCCCAGAAGATGACGCCGAGTGCCAGATGCGGAAAGAACCGCGACAGCTCGCTGCCGAACAGCGATGCATACAGCGGCCCCATGCCACCGATCATGACCCCCATGCTCAGCGTGAGCCACAGCGGTCCGAGCATCGAGCGCCGATAGCGCAACACGATGTCGAACCAGGCCAGGGTCCACCAGATGTCGGAGCGGCGAGTACCTTCCCACCAGTCGGAGAAGGCGCTGCGATGCAGGTTGGAGTGAACTTGGCTCATGCGCGTCCGTAGGTGTCTGCCAGGCGGACGATGTCGTCTTCGCCCAGGTAGCCGCCACACTGGACTTCAATGAGCACCAGTTCTTCTTCGCCGATATTGGTCAAGCGATGTTTCTCTTTCAATGGGATGTACCGGTACTGGCCCGGCAGGGTGACGTGTTCGAGTTCACCGATCTGCACGATGCCACGCCCTTGAACGACGACCCAATGCTCGGCGCGCTGGTGGTGGTATTGCAGAGACAGTGATTCTCCCGGTTTTACCGTAATGCGTTTGACCTTGTACCCGTCTTCTTCCTTGAGCGATGCGTACGTGCCCCATGGACGATGAACGACGGCAGGCAAATGCACTGTCTCATGCTTGCGGGCCTTCAGCGTGTCGACAACCCGCTTCACTTCCTGGGCACTGTTCTTGTGGGCCACGAGCAGCGCATCGGGCGTGTCAACGATCACGAGATCATGCACTCCCAATGTGGCAACCAGTTTGGGGCCGTGGCTGTCGACCTGTACATGGGTGCCCGTGGTGTCTATGGCGACGACATCTGAGGGCATTGTGTTGCCGCTGGCATCGGGCGTGTGAGCCTTGGCGACCGCCGGCCACGAGCCCACATCGCTCCAGCTGAACTTGGCCGGCACCACATACACGTTGTCCGCAGGTTCCATGACGGCATAGTCGATGCTGATGTCTGGCTGCAGGCCAAATGCATGCAGGTCGAACTGGATGGTGTTGTCGACAGCTTGCGAGGACTTCAATGCATGGCGTGCCGCGGCCAGCAATTCCGGAGCATATTTTTCGAAAGCAGCAACGATCGCGTCGGCCGTGAAGCAGAACATTCCGCTGTTCCAGTAGTAACGGCCGGTTGCCAGGTATTCCTGCGCGGTCTGGAGGTCTGGCTTTTCGACGAAGCGCTTCGCGGGCTGGTTGTCGCGCGAGACCTTGGCTACTTCGACATAGCCGAAGCCCGTGTCCGGCCCAGTAGGGCTGATGCCGAAAACGACCAGGGCTCCTTGCGTGGCAAGACGGAATGCCTGGCTCGCGCTGGCCACGAAAGCTTCGACATCCGGCACCAGATGATCCGCGGAAAGCACCAGCATGACGGTGTCGCCGCTGAACTGCTGGATGCACTGAAGCGCTGCCAGGGCGATCGCCGGTCCAGTGTTGCGGCCCTTGGGCTCCAGCATCAGCGTGGCTTCCGGCGGATCAGTCATCTGCCGCAGCACGTCCTTTGTAAGAAAAAGATGGTCCTTGTTGGTGACGATCATCAGGTCGCCAGTACCGCAAGCCTGTCCCCGTTCGATGGCTTGCTGCAGCAGCGACGAGCCGCCCAGTTTCATGAAGGGCTTGGGAAACGTCTGGCGCGATGCGGGCCAAAGCCGGGAACCCGCCCCTCCTGAGAGCACAACTGAAAGAACGCGCATATTTTTGTAAGGTTTGAAGAAGGGGATAATTTTACCGGCCCTGATTCGAGGGGCCGTAACCAGTGGAAGCTGCCATCTCGTGATCTTTAGCAATGTTCAGTAAGCCTACGCTGCCGGCTGCGCAGCCCTTTCCCCGGCGGCGCGGACTCGACATCGCTTCGAGCAATGCCCAGCTGCAGCGGCAGATAGGTCTGCTGGAGGTGCAGGTCAA
>Ga0157370_10005734_pt1 | contig 13885 bp, 10 predicted proteins | sample C35metaG_FD_113463 | JGI IMG/M metagenome (GOLD analysis project Ga0157370, IMG submission 113463) | Corn rhizosphere microbial communities from Kellogg Biological Station, Michigan, USA - C3-5 metaG | ecosystem: Host-associated > Plants > Roots > Rhizosphere > Soil | place: USA: Michigan...
TCTTCCTGACAAAAAAGATGTTTCAATTTCTTATCTTTAAGTTTAAAAATATTTTATGTGCTTTCAGTTCATATATTGTGATGAAAAAATACTTGGCGAAACCGATAATTAAAGGTTCATGAATAAGCATTGAATTTATAATGGAATAGATACGGAGGAGCAGTTGAGTTATTTTATAAAGAATATTCATATTTGCCGATGGATCTGTTGAAGAAGCGGTTTTACATGCTGATCAGTTTTACAAAAGCCGGAATATTAATAAAGAGCATAAGTTATTCATAAGATTAATCAAATAAAAAAATTACTGTGGAATCTATAGTTATTCATCCACAAAATGAAGTTCAACAAAAGGCTTTGCAAATAGGCTTGAAGGATTCCAAATCCCTTAAGGAGCAAGAGCCTGCAACAGATTAGACTGAACGAATTTTTGCAAATTCTGTTATGACTAAGCGGCTTAATGAAAGCATTGAAAATATTGAAAAGGGAAATATTATTCTAATAAAAGAAGAGGAATAACATCGGCTTATTTACAAAGGGGAAAATGAGAAAATAATATTGGTCAGTTGCGAGACCATTATTAGTTTAATTAAACAATAATAATTTAAATAAAAATCAAGGAACTAATGACAACAATCAAAGGCCCCGGCATCTTTATCGCCCAGTTTATTGGCGAAGAACCTCCATTCGATAACTTAAAAAACATTTGCCAATGGGCAAAAGAAAAAGGATTTGTGGGTGTTCAACTCCCTACCTCAGACGATCGTTTTATTGATTTACAAAAGGCCGCTGAGAGTAAAACTTATGCAGATGAATTAAAGGGTACTGTCAATAGTTTTGGTTTGGAAATTACCGAACTTTCTACTCATTTGCAGGGACAATTAATTGCTGTAAATCCTGCTTACGATACTTTGTTCGATAGTTTTGCTCCCGAAAAATATCGTAATAATCCAAAAGCAAGACAAGAATGGGCAGTGCAGCAATTAAAATTTGCCGCCAAAGCATCTGAAAATTTAGGACTTACCGCCCACGCTACTTTCAGTGGCGCCTTATTATGGCCAACGGTTTATCCGTGGCCTCAAAGACCGGAAGGATTGGTAGAAATGGGTTTTAATGAACTGGCAAAAAGATGGCTTCCGATCCTGAATGTTTTTGATGAAAGCGGCGTGGATGTTTGTTATGAAATTCATCCCGGGGAAGATCTTCACGATGGAAATTCTTATGAAATGTTTTTAGAAAAAGTTGATTTTCATAAAAGAGCATGCCTGCTTTATGATCCTTCTCATTTTATTTTGCAATGCCTCAATTACCTGGAATACATAGACTTTTATCATGAGCGTATCAGGGCTTTTCATGTAAAAGATGCAGAGTTTAATCCAACTGGAAAACAAGGTGTTTATGGTGGCTATCAAAGCTGGCTGAACCGTGCAGGACGCTTCCGTTCGCTCGGTGATGGACAGGTTGATTTTAAAGCAATATTCAGCAAACTCGCCGCTTACGACTATCCCGGCTGGGCGGTATTGGAGTGGGAGTGCTGTCTTAAAAATTCAGAAGATGGAGCACGGGAAGGCGCTGAATTTATCAAAAACCATATTATTCATGTTACAGATAAAGTGTTTGATGATTTTGCAGGAACTACTTACGATGAAAATCTGAGCCGTTCAGTTTTGGGATTATAATTTCTGCAAACTTTCATTCTGTCTTCATTGCTTTTAATCAATCATAATCTTCATTTATGAATCTTTTTAAAAACTGATTAAATTTTACCCAACAATAAAAAAACCTGAATAATTCTTTTTATAAAATAAATTTGAACTCATTTTCATTTTTTAAACAACAAACCATGATCAAATCAATCACCTTTTTTTTCGCAGCAGTCTTATTTTTTTTATGCTCCTCATTAAAAGTAAACACCATGAAAAACTCACTTTCGCAAACTGAAAAAAACTCTGGCTGGGAGATTTTGTTTGATGGAAAAACTACAAACGGATGGCATAATTATGGAAAACAAAATGTGGGCAATGAATGGAAAGTTGAGGATGGCGTTTTGCATTTGGATGCGTCTGCAAAAGATAAAGAAGGCGGTGATTTGACCACGGATGAGGAGTATGGAAATTTTGATTTAAAATTAGATTGGAAAATTTCAGAAAAAGGAAACAGCGGGATTATTTTTTATGTGCATGAAGATCCTGCTAAATACCCTGAAAGCTATCAAACAGGAATTGAAATGCAAATTCTGGATAATGGTACTCCGACACGTTTAGGACAACCTGATGGTAAACTTTATACCCACAGGGCAGGAGATCTTTACGATCTTTTAGCTTCCAAAGAAGTAGCGAAACCTCTTGGTCAATGGAACCAAATAGAAATAAAATCATTGAATGGTAAGCTGGATTTTTATATGAATGGCGTTCATACTCTTTCTACACATTTGTGGGACGACAACTGGCAAAAAATGGTAGCCATCAGTAAATTTAAAAAGATGCCTGACTTCGGTACTTTTAAGAAAGGAAAAATTTCGCTACAGGATCATGGTGATGATGTTTGGTTCCGGAACATCAGGATTAAAAGGCTTTAGTGTTAACAGTTCATTCTGTAGGTTTTGACCGCTGGTTCACTAAGAAAGTAAAGCTAAAAATTCTCTTTTTCTTTTTGTGTTGCAAATAAAACGGCTTTTAAATTATCAACATGCTTTTGTAATTCGCTAATTTTTTCAGGGTAATCAGATCCGGACTGATGATAACCTCTTTGGATATTTTTTTCGGATAATTGCGACAGAAGTTTTTTCCTTTCTTCCAAAGAACGTAATGCAATCCAAAGAGAGGATTCCAGGTTTTTATTTTGTTTTAATAAAAGATCATTTACAGAATAGCAATGGCCTGTATGGCATTTGAAACGGATAATTGCATCATTGTTTAATTCAAAAAGCACACCGCCACAATCGGGACAACTAAACACGGAATTCTTACCAATTTCTTCCATTTCATTTATAGTTCCAATGCCATCTTCTGCCATTTGTATTTCTTTTATAATGTCAGTAGGAATGATTGTATTCTGTATTTCTTTGTTGGCTATTATGTCTAAAATTACCATGCCCATTTGTGAAAGCGGAATACAATAATCCACGTCAACTTCTTTTAGAACTGAAAGCGGCATATCCGGATATTCTGCTTCATCCGGATCTTGTACAACACACGTTCCACCGCATCTTTTTATGGCCGACATACCTGCTGTTCCATCATCCGGCATCCCGGTTAAAATGATTCCAATTGTACGGCCATCATATGCTGCAGCGGCAGAGCGAAATAAAACATCTATTGAAGGCCGTCCACGGTTTTCCTGTGGGCCAGAACCAGGTTCTACTTTTCCATTTTTAATGATCAAATGTTTATTTGGTGGGGCAAAATAGATGGTACTTTTTTTTATCACAGCCTCTTCTTTCACTTCTGTGCAAAATAAAGTTGAAAATTTTTGCATCTGATTTACAAGATAGCTGCCAATTGCCTCATGCGATAAATGCATTACAACAAAAAATGCTGCATCCATTTCTTCATTTAATTGGTTTATTAATTCTGCCAATGCAAAAAAACCGCCGGATGAAGTGCCAATAACCACTATAAATTTGGGCTTTCTTTCTTCCATACAAATCAAGGCTGCAATTTTTATGCAGTTTTACTAATTTCTTTTTTTTAAAAGAAATTTTAGCTGATGGGAAGAGATTTTCAATTAAAAAGAAAAATCAGGGGTTTGGATTATTTATTTACTCGCTGAATTGGTTCAATTATCCATTAAAATAATAAATAAAGGCATATTTCTGTTTTCTAAATCAAGCCCCTGTGAGGATGCTTCCTTTTGATAAAATTTAAGCAGTTCTTTTTTCTGCCAAAGTGTTGCGCCATTTACGCATATTTACCAGTTTGTTTTCAATGGTATTTTTAATTTTTTTCTGCATAAGATTATGAAAATGAACCGGCGTATAAAGCAAAGACAAAAGCGATTCCCTTGTCAGCCTGTTTTTGAACTCATTTCTGAAACCGCTTCTCATTTCTGAAATAGCCAAATCTTTTGAAATTTCTCCCTTTTCATTAATCAAACTAAGGGTTTTAAGCGCAATAAATGCAAGCGCACCACCGATAATAAAGAGGAAACCGAGGCTGCGCAATTCGAGCAAAGTCAATATCCGTGTGCCATTCGGCCCTGCCCACTGGATATTCCAGACAAAGCTTCTATGGGAAAAATAATCTGCCAGCAAACCTCCAACTACCGGACCTAAAGATGCAAAACAGGCAACAATCATGTTTTTTGCAGTCAGATAAACAATCGCTTCATTTTTTGATGCCAGTTTCAAACCAATATTCCCAATAGAAAGGTTAATTCCGGATGTAGCGATCCCGCTTATAATATTTATCATAGCAACGATTAGTGAAACAAACGAAAGTGAAGGAGCCATTCCCGCAAAAGGCCAGGAAAGGATACACAAAATATAAAGCGGCGCCGCAATTTTTATAATGGTTTTATTGCTGTATTTATCAGAATATTTCCCCCATAATTTGATTGCAAAAATTCCCGCGATTTGGCCCATAATGGCAAATGCAATGATATAAGAAAGCGGAAGATTTAGGTCTTTCAACATATAAACTGTAAAAAATGGAGTAGCAATACTGAGTGCAAATGACCAGAAGGAATTGAAAATTAATAATTTCCGGTAGTTCTTATCCATCAATGGTATTTTAAACAATTTGAGGATATTTTCTTTAGGTAAAAAACTTATTGGTTCGGGAGTTTTAGAAAGCAACCAGACAGAAACTAATCCAATAAGCCCACCGGCTATGAACATAAATGCATAAGTTATCAGTTCTGCGCCGGGATTCACTCTTTTGATATAATCAAGAGAAAGTGCGACAGCAAGGCTTAAAACAACGTTTAAGGATTGGGTGAGTCGTGTTCTTTTTGAAAAATAAGTGCCCAGTTTTTGCTCCGGAACGAGGTCTTTCATCCAGGAATTCCAGTTGGCTCCTGCAACAGACCCAAAAAAATAATAGAAAAACAAAAGAAAAATCAATACCTCGATGCTGGTTCCTTTCGAAAAAATTAATGGAAGGACACCTATAACAAGCAAGGGAACCCGGGCGAAGATGTTGCAAATTACCGCGATCCCGCGGCGATTATTATATTTCTGCAAAAGAAAAATAGCGGCTAATTGAAAGATGCTGGAAAAACTGGGTAATGCAGCAAGGATACCAATTTGCAGGTTTGAAGCGCCCAATAAAATAGCCAGTGCAACCAGGAACGTACCCCCTGTTAACGCTGTCATTGCCTCAGTTACCATTCCTTCTTTTATTACCAAATCAAGACCACGGGCAATTTGCCTCTGAGATAAATGTTCAGATGGTTTCAAATTCATAGGATTTTCAGCTTTTATTTGAAATTGAAGAGATCGTAATCAACGGATTGCCCGCAAAAATTTTTCCATTTTCAATTTTCCGGAACAAAATTAAAATGTTATTCAGATTAATAACTTCCTGACTTGTATAAAAATTGTATCTTTTTAAGGATTTAACAAATAAAGACAAAAGGCTCTGAATAAGACTATGAAAATCAAAAACCAAAGTGCTCTAATTATCACTTGAGAAAACGAATATCTGAATGCGTTGTTTTTGATTCTTACTGTGCTTTCAACACATCAATGAAAGAAACAGTCAATTCATTTCCAATTTCAGATAAATGTAAATTGCTGTTGCCAAAAATTAGAATCGCGGTATTTTTTGTTTTGTTCCGGAAGTTTTTTAGTAAGCCACGCTTCCAAAATTTTGAAAAAGAATTCAAAATATACTGGTAGTTTTTTTGCAGTAATTGAAAAAAAATGGCATGAAGAAAAAGTTTTCGGCAAAAAATATTTGGGAGATTCTTAAAAATTCCTTCAAAGGATTTGGTGACGATAATGTAGCAGTGTTGAGTAGTTCGCTCGCTTATTACACCGTTTTTTCATTAGCTCCTTTGTTGATTGTCATCATTTCTCTAAGTGGCCTTTTTTTGGGAAAAGATGCCGCTGAAGGAAAAGTATATTCTACATTATCCGGTTTTGTCGGCCATGATACTGCCATTCAATTGCAGGACATGATCACACATGCTTCGCTTTCGGGCAAAAGCGAAGTCGCTGTAATTATTGGTATTGTTACTCTGGTGATCGGCGCTACCACCGTTTTTGCCCAGATTCAGAACTCTATAAATAATATCTGGGGACTCAAACCTAAACCAAAAAGAGGCTGGCTTAAATTATTGAAAAACCGCTTTTTATCTTTTTCAATAATCCTCGGACTGGGGTTTTTGTTGCTCGTTTCATTAAGCATTTCTACACTCATTGATGAGTTTAGTAATTCGCTGAAAACTTATTTTCCTGATGTGACAGTCATTGTTTTTTATATCATCAACCTGGTGATTACTTTAATCGTAACTGCATTGATATTTGGAGCAATTTTTAAAATACTTCCGGACGCAAAAATTAAATGGAGAGATGTGGCAACCGGTGCAATTGTAACAGCAGTTTTATTTATGCTAGCCAAATTTGGAATTTCATTTTATATAACCAAAAGCAATGTGGGAAGTACTTACGGCGCCGCAGGCTCATTGGTAATTTTATTGCTGTGGGTCTATTTTTCAGCAATGATTTTATATTTTGGAGCAGAATTTACAAAGGCGTATGCCATCAAATTCGGCTCGCAAATATATCCCGATGATTACGCCGTAACTACAAAAACAGTGGAAATAGAAACAGGCGATAAAACGATCCAGCAAAAAGAAAGTTCAGATCTAAAAACAACGGAATTAAAAAGGAAATGAGCGCAGATAAACAGCTGTTATTGTTTCTTTACTGAAATGGTAATAAAATTACTTAAAATTATTTTATAAAACTATTAGTAAATCCAAAGAATAAGCAACAGAAAAAAGTGATAAAAGCTTTTTTGACAAGTCTTGAAATTGACTTTCATTCGAAAGCAGAAGAAAATGCAGCTTTAGACAAAGCTATGGAAGCCAGAAGAAAAACACCCTTACTTAATAAAATTGAACAGGAAAATTTTTTAAAACGGTTAAAGAGTGTGAAGTGAATATTGAAATACGTAAATCTTTTGAAAAGGATTCTTCAAAATTTACGGTAACAGTTCAGATGCAAATATCAAAAGTCATTGAAGTAATTAAAAAATCAGTAAAACTTCATTCCATGCTGCAGAAAAATAACTGGTTATAAAAATGCTTACACAATTAAACTAAGCAGGTATCGCATTGGCTTTTTTTTCAAACGGTAGAATTAGTGCGTGTTTTGGACAGAAGACATCTATAAATATTTCCCATGATGCCAAGGTTTTGTTTTAATAAAAACAGAAATATTGTTTCCTTATTTTAATAACAAAAAGGAACTGCTGCGCAACCTTCAACCTTTTCGGTCATTTATCCTTATTATTCACCAGCATCCATTTTGCCGTTTCATAAATTGCGGAAGTGAGTTGTGATAATTTATTTTCGACAGAATCTTTTTCTTTTGTATCCAATGAAAGAGAATTTGAATTCATCGGCATCAGGCTTTCTTTGTTGATTCTAAGGTTTTTTACAAAATAATAATCATTGGTAACAACGCCGATATTGCCTTCATCATGATGGATGATAAATGCTGCATCGGTTTTATTTCTTGAATTTAAAACGTCTCTCCCTAATGTAGTATTTGTATATGGCTGATGCAGCATCCCTGAGAGCGTCGGCAGCAGATCAATCTGTGAAATCACTTCATGCCTCGTTTGTGGCGTTAATAATTGCGGTGCATAAAACAAAAGCGGTACATGCTCATCGCTCAAACTTCCTTTTTCCCACACATTCGGATACATCTCTGACGTTTCTCCTTCCACGCCATGATCGCCCACAAACACAAAAATCGTGTTATCAAACCAATTTTGTTTTTTGGCGTTTTCTATCAGCGTTTTAAAACAATAATCAGTATAGCAAAAAGATTGAAATTCCTGAAGCGATTCAAAGCCATATTTATGAAGCGTATCTTCATCTACGATTCTTTTTTCAAAATCAGTATCTTCAGGCGGAATACTGTAGGGGCGGTGATTATCGGCTGTTTGTACAATTGCAAAAAAAGGTTTTTTTTGTTCGTTAAAAACATTTTCAGCTTCCAGAAAAAGATTTTTATCGCTGATGCCCCAAACGTTTAATGGCTTTGATTTGAAAGAACCTTCCTGGTATATTTTTACGCCGTTTATATTTTTTATTAAGCCATCAAAATTATTAAAGTCACTGTTGCCGCCGAGGAAATAAAATTTATTATAATCTTCAAAAGAATTGATGATGGTATGTTGGTGAATTGCCTCAGGATTGCGGGTGGAAAATTTTGAAAGCTGCACATCCGGGATTCCTGTTACGATGGCAAAAACGCCACGGGCTGTTCCGAAAGTGGGTGTGAAACACCGGTTAAAAAAAATTCCGCTGTCGCACAATTGTTTAAAATATGGAGTAGCATTTAATGGATTGCCACTCATACTACTTTTGTACATGCTGAAACTTTCACAAATAACCAAAACGATGTTGGGCCTGCTTTCCAACGATTTGCTATTGGGCAAAACATCTCTTGAATAATCCTCATCAGCGATATTTTTTGAATCAAACTGTAGAAATTCTGCAATCACCGGGAAATATTCTTTGGCTTTTGCATCATCAAAGGATGGCTTTCTTAATTGCAGCGTTGTAAAAAAATTTTGTAAAGGATTTAATGCCACATAAGATTTGAAATTATCATTCAGTTCAAACGCATCTTTCCATTTTAAAGGATGAAAAGAAAAAATTCCAAACACACACCATAGCAAAAAAATAATTGCTCCTGCATGCCAGCGTTTTTTATAAATCATGTTTTCCTGCAAGTTTCTTTTGGTAGTAAGAACATGAGTATGTTTAAAAAGTTTTGATAGCAAAACGACAGCCACAATCAGCGCCATTACAAGCCACACCATCGGATAGCTTTGCCAAAGCATTTTAAAAGAAATGAGCGGATCTTCTGCAAAATTCAGCGCGCTTGCATTGATGCGGGTATGATTGTAACTGAAATTTCCAAAATCCGCTCCGAAAAAAAATAAAACAATGAGTGTTGCAATTGCCAGGTAATAAGACCAGAATTTTTTATTTTTTTCAGAATAAAAAGGAGAAAATCGCGGATAAACTGAAAGCACCGAGATTGGTAAAAGAATGATTGAAATCCATTTGGCATCGTAACGGAAACCAAGCCAGAATGAAGGCAACAGCGAACCCGCTTCTATATTGGCTGGAATAAATAAAACCACCGTGGCAATACGCAGAATTGTAAAAATAATCAGGTAAATAAGCCAAAGCATCAAAAGCCATTGAATGGTTAAGGGGACCGTTTTTGGGATTTTTGCTTTGATGACCATGGTTAAAAAATAGAAAAGGAACTCATTTGTTTATTTACTGCCAGTCTCTTTGATTTTTTTATTATTTAAAAGCATATACTTTGCGGTTTGATAGTAAGCGTCTGATAAAGTTTGTAATGCTTCTTTAGCCGATGCTGTTTCTTCTGTCTGTGGCAGCGCCAAATTATTTTTTGAAGAACGGAAATCCTCCTGGCCACTCAAAAGATTGTGAACATAAACATATTCATCGGTAATAATTCCTATTTGCTTCAAATCGGGATTAAATAAAAACGCAAGATTTTTAAAATGGACGTTGTTTTCAATTGTATCAAATAAATTTTTTCCTAAAGTAGTATTGGTAAAAGAAATTTTTGCCAATGAAGAAACAGAAGGCAGCAAATCAATCTGTGAGCAGGTTCTGTCACTCCGATGCGGTGTTAGTAAAGCTGGTGAATAAAACAATAGAGGTACATGTTGTGTGGTTAATCCATCCACCTCCCATGCCCTTGGAAACATATTTCCCGTATTGCCGCGAATGCCATGATCGCCTACAAAAACGAAAATTGTGTTACTAAAATAGGGTTCTTTTTTTGCTGCTTCTATAAACTTCTGAAAACTAAAATCAGTAAAACGGAATGCATTTAATTCTGCATTGCTTTGAAAACCATATTTTTTTAACGAGTCAACCGGATAATTTTTTAAAGTAAATTCTTTTTTATCTTCATCAGGAATGGTATAGGGCCGGTGATTATCTGCCGTTTGTATCACTGCAAAAAAAGGTTTTTTTTGTTGTTTCAAAACATTGTTTGCTTCCAGAAATAAATTCTTATCGCTGATGCCCCAAACGTCTATTGGTTTCGATTTATAATTTTCCTGTTCATATAAATGGAGCCCATCAATATTATTTGTAAGTAACCCCCTGATGTTGGCCCAACTTGAGCTTCCGCCAATAAAATAAAATTTTTCATAGCCTTTATAATCATTGATGATCGAATGTTCATTTACGTAAGCCGGATTGCGGCTGGATGTAGTTGGATATTCAACATCAGGAATTCCTGTTACAACAGCCCAAACGCCGCGTGCAGTTCCATAAGCCGGGGTAAAACATCTGTCAAAGAAAATTCCATTTTTGCACATCTGATCAAAATATGGAGTCGTGTTCAATGGATTTCCCCACATACTGCTTTTATAAGCAGAAAAACTTTCGCAAATAACAACCACTACATTTGGTGGATTTGCCGGTGCTGCAACTGCGTGTGTTCTTTTGTAATTTAACAAAACGCTATCGCGATTCTGAATATTCAGATATTGAGCCATCAACGGATAATATGCTTTTACTTTGTGCAAATCATAAGTTGAATTTTTAAATTTCAACGTGCTCAAAAAGCTTTGAGGGGGATTTAAAGAAAGGTTTGCTTTAAAATTATCATCAAAAATAAACGCATCGCTCCAGCGCAACGGATACTGGTTCAACCTTCCAAAAACACCCAAGCCTAATAATAAAGTAAAAACAATACCGGTTACAAATTTTGCCACCGGATTTCCCGGATAAATTGATTTTTCCGTTCTTCTGAACCATTTATTTATCAGCCAAAAGAGGAGAGCGGTGAAAACCACAATCAGAATCATCAAAGTAAAAACCGGGTATGTTTCCCAAACCATATTCATAGAAATTCTGGCATTGCCCAAATAATTAAGCACGCTTGCATTCAATCGTTCATGCAGATAGTCATAGTTCTCAAAGTCAATAGCATAAAGGAATACAAGCGAAACCGTAATAATAAAGAAATATATTTTAAAGATTTTTTTAGAAAAGGCATTTTCAAAAGGATTACAATTTTTTGTTGCGAAAAGCCATACTAAAATCAGAAGAAATAAAATACCTGTTCCAATTAAAACCGGTAAGGATCCATGTCCTTTTTTCATAAAAAGAATCAGCAGCCCCATTATCACAATTGTAATAAAAACTTCAATGATACTCCCGGCAGTTAGCCGCTTTCTCTCATTATATTTTAAATGAAGATTCCCGATTAGAAAAGGAAAAATAAGAATGCCGCATACAATTCTCACATCAAAATTTAAGCCTAACAAAAAGGCGTGTGCACAATTTAAAAAAGAATAATTAAGCGGGGCAAAATGATAAAAAAAGACAAATCGCATGATAGTCATAAAAATTAAAAATGCGATTCCCGTTAAAAATATCCATTTTACCAGGCGGGGAAAATTGGATTTTCTTTTCATCAGAAAAATTTAGGTGATTAAATTTGAGCACAGGTATTAAATAGCTGTGCCGGCAAATGTAAATATTTAACTACTGTTTTTGGGCAATGATTATTTTTGCAATAATGATATTCATACAAATAAAAAATGCTGCCTTTCTGCCTGATTCAATTAAACAATTTGATTATAATTTATTTGCAAAAATGAACGGCCAATGGCATAATTCTTTTTTTGATGTTTTTTTTCCGTTTATCCGTGAACCAACCGTGTGGGTTCCATTATATTTTTTTCTTATAGTATTTATTACCCTTAATTTTAAAATAAAAGGATGGATATGGGTATTGTTTTTTTTGATAAATGTAACTTTGAGTGATTATGTGAGCAGTACGCTTATCAAAGAAAATTTTATGCGTTTGCGGCCTTGTCGTGATCCGTTTCTGGCAGAAAATATCAGGTTTCTGGTTGCCTATTGCCCGGTTAGTTCCAGTTTTACTTCTTCGCATGCCGTGAATCATTTTGCTGCAGCAATGTTTATATTTACAACTTTCAGGAAAACAATCAGTGCAAAATGGGCTGTACTTTTCCTGTGGGCGGCGGCTATTTCTTATGCACAGGTATATGTAGGAGTACATTTTCCGTTTGATATATTTTGCGGGGCAATAGTGGGCGTTATTCTTGGATATATTCCGGCAAAAATCTTCAACAGTAAATTTGGGTTGGGATTGCCAAAATGAAAAATGTTTATATGATTGAACTGATTATTTTATTCTTTTTGATCCTTCTGAATGCATTCATTGTAATGTGTGAAATGGCATTGGTCTCGGCAAAAAAAAACCGGCTTGAAACAACAGCGGTAAAAGGCGATAGAAAATCGCGTATTGCACTGGAATTAAAAGAAAACCCGGAAATATTTTTATCTACTACACAAATTTATATTACCCTTATTGCAATCTTAACCGGTGTTTATTCAGGCGAAAGATTCAGCATTTACCTGCAGCCTTATCTTGAAAAAATTGATTTTATCAGGCCATATGCAGGAACAATAGCCATCGTGATTATTGTGATTATCGTCACTTTTTTATCCATTCTTTTTGGAGAATTGGTTCCAAAACGAATCGCTTTGATGAATCCTGAAAAAATAGCAAAAGGCGTAGCGGTTCCTATTAAAACACTTAGTACATTTTCTTATCCGTTAGTTTGGTTGTTGAGTTCTTTAAGCTCAGGCTTTTTTAAATTTTTTAATATAAAAAAGAGCAGTGACACACAGGTAACTGAGGAAGAAATAAAAGCGATGATCAATGAAGGCAGTGAACTGGGCGCTATTGAAGAAGAAGAAAAAGATATTATTGAAAGGGTTTTTCATCTGGGCGACAGAAATATCACTTCGCTGATGACGCACCGAACGGATATCGTTTGGTTTGATCTGGATGAAGACCGATCGTCAATAAAAGAAAAAATTAAAGAGTTCCAGCATTCAGTGTATCCCGTTTGCAAAGAAACGATTGATAATATTGAAGGAATAGTTTATGTAAAAGACATGTACCTGGAGCCAGACGCTTCATTAGAAAGCATCATCAGAAAGGCATTATTTGTTCCTGAAAATAATTCGGCTTACCAGGTACTTGAAAAAATAAAACAGACAAAAATTCATTATGCGTTTATTGTGGATGAATATGGAAGCCTGCTTGGAATGATCACCGTAAAAGATATTTTGAATGCAATAGTGGGAGAGATGCCGGAGGAAGAAGATGATGAATATGTGATTATTGAAAGGCAGGACGGAAGTTATTTAATAGACGGACAAATTCAGTTTTATGATTTCCTTACGAAGTTTGATAAAACCATCTGGATTAACGAAGGAGAAAACGAATTTGACACGCTTGCAGGTTTTATTTTGCATGAATTAAAGCGCATTCCCGTGACAGGCGACACATTTGAATGGCGTGGTTTTCAATTTGAAATTGTCGATATGGACGGACAAAGAATTGATAAGGTTTTGGTGAAAATTTCTGATGAAATAAGAAAGGAAATGGAAGAATGATTCATGTGAAAATGTGAAAAGGACTGATTTCGTAAACAAGGGAAAATCAAATATTACTCTTTTGCATTTTAAATTCTTCTCAATCATTTAAATCGCTCAATCGTTTTGAATCTCCAGTTACTGCTAAATTCCTTCTAATTTTTTCTAAGAAAAATTGTATTTTTACCCATTAATTTTTACGAATGGAAATCACACTGGGACCTCTGTTAAA
>Ga0157370_10005735_pt1 | contig 13883 bp, 11 predicted proteins | sample C35metaG_FD_113463 | JGI IMG/M metagenome (GOLD analysis project Ga0157370, IMG submission 113463) | Corn rhizosphere microbial communities from Kellogg Biological Station, Michigan, USA - C3-5 metaG | ecosystem: Host-associated > Plants > Roots > Rhizosphere > Soil | place: USA: Michigan...
CCCGCGCGGCGCACGGCATCCGCCGTGGCGGCCCGATTCTCCTCGAGCATGGGGTTGGGAATGCCGTTCGGAAAAGTGCCGTCCGGGGCATGATTGACCTTGATGAACTCGAACGGCAGATGCGGCTCGAGCTGATCGACGATCAGGCCCGCGCCGCCGTTGCCCGCATTGACGACCACCTTGAGGCGGGGCGCGCCGGCCTTACGCAGCTTGGGCAAATCCACGTAACTCAGCAGATGCGCAAGATAGCTGTCCCGCAGGTCCAGGGGCCGCTCGGTGCCGCGGGCAGTCGAGCGCGGCGGCAACCGGCCGGACTCGATCAGCTGGCGCATCTCCTTCAGGCCGGTGTCACCGCTGATCGGGCGCGCCCCCTCGCGCACGAACTTCATGCCGTTGTAGTCAGGGGGATTGTGGCTGGCGGTCACCATGATCCCGCCATCGAGCTCGTGCGCGAAGGTCGCGAAATACGAGCCCTCCGTCCCACACAACCCGATGTCGTAGACGTCGCTGCCGCAGTCCATCAGGCCGCGCTTGAGCGCGGCGGCCAGCCCGGGGCTGGACAGGCGGATGTCGTAGCCGACGGCCACCTTCTTCGGGCGCACGAAAGCCGCATAGGCGCGGCCGATGTCGTAGGCCAGAGACTCGTTGAGTTCCGTGGGCAGGCGCCCGCGGACATCGTAGGCTTTGAACGCTGTGAGTACCTGGGTCATGCTGGCCGCCGTTCCCGAATGACGGGCGGATTATACGAGCAGGAGCCCGCCCGTGGCTGTCTGCGCCGGTCCGGGGGGCGCGCCAGCGCAGGGTGGCGGCTCGCTCAGCCGGTGGTTCCCCGCCGCCCGTACTGATCCTCGAAGCGCACGATATCGTCTTCGCCCAGGTACGACCCGGACTGCACCTCGATGATGTGCAGCGGAATCTTCCCGGGATTCTCGATGCGATGCTTCACACCGATCGGGATATAGGTGGACTGGTTCTCCTCCAACAGAAACACCTCCTCCCCGCGCGTGATCCGCGCAGTCCCGGAGACCACGACCCAGTGCTCTGCGCGATGGTGGTGCATCTGCAGCGAAAGAGTGGCGCCGGGCTTCACGCTCAGCCGCTTGACCTGGAATCGCGGACCGTTCTCGATGCTGTCGTAGCTGCCCCAGGGGCGGAATACCTCGCGGTGCAGCGAATGCTCGTAGCGGCCCTGCTCTTTCAGGCGGGCCACGAGTTTTTTCACGTCTTGTACGCGGTCGCGCGGCGCGACCAGCACGGCGTCCTTGGTCTCCACGACGACGTGATCCTTCAATCCGACGGCGCTCACCAGGCGGCTCTCGGAATACAGATAACACCCTTCGGAGTCCTCGACGATGACATCGCCGCGCACCACATTGCCCCGACTGTCGCTTTCGGTCGCATCGTGCAGCGCGGCCCACGAGCCCACATCGCTCCAACCGGCTGCGAGCGGGACGACGACGGCGTCCGCGGTCTTCTCCATGACAGCGTAGTCGATGGAGTCGCTCGGGCAAGCCTCGAAGCCTTGCTTGTCGACCCGTGTGAAATCCAGGTCGGTCTGCGCCGCCTGGAACACAGCGCGGCAGACCTGCGCGATCTGCGGAGCGTAGCGCTCCAACTCCTCCAGATAGCGGCTCGCACGGAACATGAACATGCCGCTGTTCCAGTAGTAGTCGCCGGACTTCACGAACTCACGAGCGCGCTCGGGCGAGGGCTTCTCGATAAAGCGAGCGATCCGATGCAGCGCCCCGTCGGCCGCCCCGTGCTGGATGTAGCCGTACCCGGTCTCTGCGGCGGTGGGCACGATTCCGAAGGTGACCAGACGGCCCTGCTCGGCCGCAGGAAGGGCGGTGCGGACTGCTTTCTGAAAGGCGGGGACGTCACGGATCACATGGTCCGCAGGCAGGACCAGCAACACGGGCTCCGCTGCGTTGGCTTCACGCGCCCCCTTGGCCACGGCAGCAAGAGCCGCGAGGGCAATCGCCGGGGCGGTGTTGCGGCCAAAAGGCTCGAGCACCAGCGCCCGCGGCTCGACCCCGAGCTGACGCAGTTGCTCGGCCACCAGGAACCGGTGTGCTTCGTTGCACACGACGACCGGCGCCGAGGCGGCCAGTCCGTCCAGCCGCAGCACCGTCTGCTGCAGCATGGTGCGGTCGCCGGTGAGCGCCAGGAGTTGTTTGGGATGCAGCTCGCGCGAGAGCGGCCAAAGCCGCGTGCCCGCACCACCCGAGAGAATGACTGGAGTGAGCATGTGCGTGCTGACGCTCCTCTTATGCCGGGGGCAGCGCTCTGCCGCGACCGATGGCGTAATAGGTGAATCCGAACCGGCCCGCCATGCCCGGATCGTACAGATTGCGTCCGTCGAAAATGACAGGGGCCTGCAGCAGCTCCTTCAACCGGTCGAAGTCCGGGCTGCGGAACTCCTGCCACTCGGTCACGATGGCGAGCGCATCGGCGCCCGTGGCGGCCTCGTAGGCGCTCTTGCAGAGCACCACATCCTGCTTGCCGCCGAAGATCCGCGCTGCTTCCCCCGCCGCGACGGGATCGTAGGCACGCACCCGCGCGCCCTCTTTCAACAGCGAATCGACGATGGCGAGCGAGGGGGCCTGACGCATGTCATCCGTGTTGGGCTTGAATGACAGCCCCCACAGAGCGAAGGTCCGTCCCCGCAGCCTGCCGGCGTAGTGGCCGCGCATCTTGTGCACGAGCACCTGCTTCTGGCGCTCGTTGACTGCCTCGACGGCATGCAGAATGTCCGGGGTGTGCTGCACTTCGTTGGCCGAGCGGATCAGCGCCTGCACGTCCTTCGGGAAGCACGAGCCGCCGTAGCCGGTGCCCGGGTAGATGAAGCTGTAGCCGATGCGCGGATCCGAGCCGATGCCGACGCGCACTTTCTCGATGTCCGCCCCCAGGCGCTCGGCGATATTGGCCAGCTCGTTCATGAAGCTGATCTTGGTGGCAAGCATCGCGTTGGCGGCGTATTTGGTCAGCTCCGAGGAGCGGATGTCCATCACGATCAGGCGGTCGTGATTGCGGGTGAAGGGCTCATACAGCGCCCGCATCAGCTCGGTGGTGCGCGGATTGTCGGTGCCGATGACGACCCGATCGGGCTTCATGAAGTCCTGGATCGCCGCGCCCTCTTTCAGGAACTCGGGGTTGGAGACCACGTCGAAATCGACCGCCGCGTTGCGCGCGGCCAGCGTCGTGGTGATCTCCTTGCGAACCTTGTCCGCGGTGCCCACGGGCACCGTCGACTTGGTAATGACGATGCAATAGCGGCTCATGTTCTTACCGATGGTGCGCGCGACCGCCAGCACGTAGCGCAGGTCGGCCGAGCCGTCCTCATCCGGCGGAGTCCCAACGGCGATGAGCTGAAACAGGCCGTGCTCGACCCCTTTCACCGCATCGGTGGTGAACTCGAGGCGCCCGGCCTCGGCGTTGCGTTTGATCAGCGCATCCAGCCCCGGCTCGTGGATCGGTACCTCGCCGCGGTTCAGCCGCTCGATCTTGCTCGCGTCCACGTCGACGCAGACCACGTGGTTGCCGGCATCGGCGAGGCAGGCGCCGGTCACCAACCCCACGTAGCCAGAGCCGAAAATAGTCACGCGCATTTTGGTAAGTTCTTGATTTAGAGAGAAAAGAGGCCGACAGGGTAAAGCAAGCGGCGAGGCTGCTCAAGCCGGGAGGCACAAAATTGCGAGGCCGTACGCGCCCGCTCGAGCCTACGTCTGCGCATGTATCGCTTGTGTACCATAGGCGCCTTCGGATGCCGCGGCCGATCGAATGCAAAAATACTCTCTGCGCAAGCGCGTCCTGGTCACCGGCGGGGCTGGATTCCTGGGCTCCCATCTGTGCGAGCGGTTGCTGGCGGAGGGTTGCGACGTGCTGTGCGTCGATAACTTTTTCACCGGTACCCGGCACAACGTCGAGCACCTGCTGCCGAACCCGGCCTTCGAGCTGCTGCGCCACGACGTCACCTTCCCCTTGTACGTCGAGGTCGATGAAATCTACAACCTCGCCTGCCCCGCCTCCCCGGTGCACTACCAGTTCGACCCCGTGCAGACGACCAAGACCAGCGTCATGGGGGCGATCAACATGCTGGGCCTGGCCAAGCGCACCAAGGCGCAGATCCTGCAGGCCTCGACCAGCGAGGTCTACGGCAGCCCCGATGTGCACCCGCAGCCGGAGGCCTACTGGGGCAACGTCAATCCGATCGGTCCGCGCAGCTGCTATGACGAGGGCAAGCGCTGCGCCGAGACCCTGTTCTTCGACTACCACCGGCAGCACGCGCTGCAGATCCGGGTAGCCCGGATCTTCAACACCTACGGCCCGCGAATGCACCCGCGCGACGGCCGCGTGGTGAGCAATTTCATCGTCCAGGCGCTGCGCGGGGAGCCGATCACCCTCTATGGGGACGGGCTGCAGACGCGCAGTTTCTGTTATGTCGACGATCTGATCGACGGGCTGGTGCGGATGATGAACAACCCCAGCGGCTTCGCCGGCCCTGTGAATATCGGCAATCCGGTCGAGTTCACGATGCTGCAGCTGGCGCAGACCGTCATTCGCCTGACCGGATCGGACAGCCCGCTGGTGTTCGGACCCCTGCCCAACGACGATCCGCGCCAGCGGCGGCCGGATATCGCACAAGCCAGGGAGCGCCTCGGCTGGGAGCCCACGGTCGCACTCGAGGCGGGGCTGGAGCGCACCATCGGCTACTTCCGCCAGGTCCTCGAATCGCCGTAACTGGTTGATTTCAATCCGGGGACAGCGCCCCCTTTGATGACGCGGGGCTGCGATCCCGCCAGCGCCGAAATCGTTCCCCTCGCCAGAACCGTCCGCCCGCGAACGTGTACCTACTGCATGGAACGTTTTTGGCGCAGGCGTGACCCTGGGTGTCCGACCTTCGAGTACCGAGGGTACCCCGGCAGAGACGTTTGACTCGAGGTTGTGCGCACGGTGACACGGCGACTCGAACATGGTGCAGCTTCTTTTAAAAAGGTTTTCCGGGTGTACGGCAACGCCTCGGCTATACCTTTGCGAAACGAGGGGAATGACCGGGCGGTATTCGCTCGGGAAAAGGAGTGCTTTTGTCCCCCAGCAATGAGTTCTACGGACTCATCGACCGTATCGTTTGCGGCTGTCGCGCCCATGGCGCACTGCACCGGCCAACATCGCCGGTCTCGTGGCAGCAGAACCCGATCCTCGCCACCCCTCTTTGGCTGTCGCAACACGGCGTCGCTCGCAACTTCACCGCGGGTGCGGAGCTTGCTGCTGACACGGCCACCAGGGACTCGCAATCCGCTGCGCTCGCGCTCCCGGATGGGTCCTGTCAACTTCGGTAGTGGGAGGGACGTTCATTGAGATTTTCAGGCCGACGTACGCCGTCCGGCCGTCCGTACCACAACAACATGAACGTGCGCTCCGTCGCTCAATGGCGACGGCGCGCTGCAGGCGAGAAAGGAGAATTTGCGTTGTCGACGCAACCGGCGAACGAGGCCAAGAGTCCCAGCCCCACTACCGGAAGTCCCCGGGCCGTAGCGGCACGGCCGCATCTCGTCACTGGCGAACCGCGAGCACACGAGAGGCTCGCAACTGTTGTGATCGACGCAGGGGGTAACCCCGAAGCCCGGCAGCCCCTTGCCTGGCAGTCCTCGGAAGCCCACGCGAGCGCCTCGGAGTCGCATGCATGGACCGACTCGATGAGTCGCTTCGGAGAGCTCGCCATCTCGCGCACCTCGGCGAACGCCGCCGTCAAGCGCTGCGTCGACCTGCTTGGAGCGCTCGTTCTCGCGATCGTGTTCTCGCCCTTGATGCTGATGATCGTTCTGCTGATGCGCAGGAGAGGCGGCTCGGTCATCTACAAGCATCGCCGGGTGGGCCGCGACGGCCGGATGTTCGAGTGCCTGAAGTTTCGCACCATGGTGCAGAACGCCGACGAGCTGCTGCTGGGGCTCCTCGAGCGCGATCCGGTGTTGCGGGCGGAATGGATTCGCGATCACAAGCTGCGGAATGATCCGCGGATCACGCGCCTCGGCCGCTTCCTGCGACGCACCAGTCTCGATGAGCTGCCGCAGATCTGGAACGTTGTGCGCGGCGAGATGAGCCTCGTCGGACCGCGGCCCGTGGTGCGCGAGGAGCTGCTGCGATACGGGCGTAACGTCGGTGCCTATCTGACTGCAAAGCCGGGAATCACCGGCCTCTGGCAGGTGACGGGACGCAACGATACCGACTATCGCCGGCGCGTCGTCCTGGACACCTACTATGTCTGCAATCATAACCTGCTGCTCGACGGTTATATTCTCGTCAGAACCATCGGTGTCGTGATCGCCGGCAGAGGCGCCTACTAGACGTGTACTTCCCATGATCGGGCTGCAGACCCGCCCGCCGCCCAACCCCAACGCCGCTCCGGTATCCACCCCGGAAGGGGCCATGCCGCGTGTCCGTGTGCTCCTCGCCGCTTACAACGGCGCTCCGTGGATCCGGGAGCAGATCGAGTCGGTCCTCGCCCAGGAGAACGTCCACGTGCAGCTGATCGTCAGGGACGACGGCTCCACGGACGGTACACGTACCGAGCTCGACGGGTTCGCCAACGACAGCCGGGTTGCCCTCCTCGCCGGAGATGCTCCGAGCGGCTCTGCCGCCGGAAACTTCCTCGCTCTGATCGCAGAGAATCCGGCGGCCGACGCCGATTTCGTCGCCTTCGCCGACCAGGATGATCTGTGGGATAGCGACAAGCTCTGGCGAGCGTGCCGCGCCCTGAGCGCGCAGGGCGCAGCGGGATATTCGAGCGCCACCCTCGCGGCGTGGGAGGATGGGCGACAGCGGATCCTGAAGCCCTCCGGCGCTCCGACGAGCTCGGACTTCCTGTTCGAGGGGGCCGGCCAGGGTTGCACCTTCGTGTTGACCGCTCAGCTGTATGAGCGCGTCCGGCAGTTCCTCACGCAGCATCGCGACCGGACGGTGGGACTTCACTATCACGACTGGGCGGTTTATGCGCTGGCCCGCGCCTGGGGGCTGCGGTGGATCTTCGACCCCAAACCCTCGATGAGGTACCGCCAACATGCCGGGAACGACACCGGCGCACGCGGGACGCTGGCGGGTATTACGAAGCGTCTCGCACTCATCCGCGGAGGTTGGTATCGCACGCAGCTGCTGGTGATCTGCGGACTATGTTCCGCGGCGGCCCCGGGAAACTCGCAGGTTGCCGCCTGGCAGCATGCCCTCCTGCAGCCGGACGGCTGGGGCCGGAGATGGCGGGCGACCCGGCTCTGCGTGCGCGGCGGGCGGCGCAGGAGCCGCGACAACCTCGTGGTCGCACTGGGTGCGCTCATCGGGTGGATCTAGCAGCCGCGGCCGAAACGGCGGCCAATCGCGACGACTGCGGCTACGCTACAATCGGACCCTACGCAACCGCGGCATCCGGACCGAGTCCAGCACACGCAAGGGCGCAGCTACGATCACCGATGGACACCCTTAACCCCCATCCGACGGACCAACCCGAGCTGAGTCTGAAGGAGCTGCTCGGTGCCCTGAAGCGCGGCAGGTTGCTCATCGCGTGTTTCGTGGTGGTCTCGGTAATCGCCGCGGGAGTCGTCAGTTGGGTGACGCCGAAATCCTACAAGGCGGTTACTGTGCTCTCCCCGGTGACGAACACGCAGGGAAGCGGCCAGTTCGGCAGCGTGAGCTCCCTGCTCTCCCAGTTCGGCGGCCTCGCCTCACTCGCGGGCCTTGCGCCGGGCGGTGAGACCACGAAACGAGCGGAATCCCTCGCGGTTCTGGAGTCCGAAGCCCTCACGGAGAAATATATCCAGCAGAACGATCTGCTGCCGGTGCTGTTTCGCAACAGCTGGGATGCGCGCAACAGACGCTGGACCGTGACAGATCCGCGTTACGTCCCCACGTTATGGAAAGGGAACGAGTTCTTCAAAAAGAAAGTCCGCAGCATCGTCACGGATTCCAAGACAGGCCTGGTGACGCTGACGATCGCCTGGAAGGACCCGCACGTCGCGGCCAACTGGGCCAATGGCCTGGTCGCGCTTACGAACGACTATCTGCGCAAGAAGGCAATCGACGAGTCGGAGCGCAACATCGCCTATCTCGACGCCCAGGCCAACAAGACCGATGTCGTCGCGGTGAAACAGGCGATCTACACGATTCTGCAGACCGAGATCAACAAGGAGATGCTCGCGCGCGGCAGCGACGAGTACGCATTCAAGATCCTCGATCCGGCGGTCGCGCCGGAGCGGCCTTCGACGCCGACACTCGCGTTCATGGTCGTGATGGCGGTGTTCGGCAGCCTGGCTTTTTCGGTGCTCATCGCCTTCATCCGTATCGCGTGGCTGAAGCCGTGAAGGACCGCGCATGCATCAGGGTGGCATGCCGTCACAACCTCCGCGAGATCCCCGTGTCTTGATCCCGCGAATATCCGTCATCACAGCGACCCGCAACGCCGCGGCCAACATCGCCACCCTCTACGAGTCGCTCGCGGCGCAGACATACAGTAATTTCGAGTGGCTCGTCGCTGACGGACTCTCGAGCGACGGCACCGTCGAGCGGCTGCGCGATTTCGCGGCCACCAGCGCCTGGATCCGCTTCACTTCGGAGGCGGACTTCGGGCTCTACCACGCGATCAACAAGGCCATTGCAACAGCAACGGGGGACTACTACGTCGTCGCGGGCGCGGATGACTCCTTCACCCCCGACGCCCTGGCGAACTATGCAACGGCTTGCCAGCAGGGCAGTCCCGACGTCGTGCTGGCCTGCGTCATGAAGGGAGGCAGGCGGGCCTGCGGCTTCCACCCCGGCAGAGCGTGGATCGGCCACCCGCGAGCCTTCGGCGGCTCGCACAGTGTCGGGATGCTCTTCAAAGTCGACCTGCATCAGCGCTTCGGTCCGTATTCGCGCCGCTTCCCGTTGCTGGCAGACGGGTATTTCCTGAAGACGCTGCTGCGCGCCCCTGCCGTTCGCTTCGTCGAGGCCGATTTCGTGGCTGGGAGCTTCGCCGAGAACGGAATCTCCAACGTGAACAAGCTCCAGGTGCTGGCAGAAACCTGGCAGATCCAGATGCTCACTGAGCGTTTCCCATTACTGCAGACCGCGCTGTTCTTGGGCAAGATCATGCTCAGGTATCCGGCCGTGAGAAACGAGCTACGCCGCCTCAGGAGCACTACGCGCCCAGAGCTTCGACCGCAATGAGCGCAGCGGCGACCCTGGATGTGATCGACAACTATCCCGGATGGGAACGGGCGCCGGCCTACCTCGAGCAGCAGATTCTGCAGCGACGCCTGCGGCGCATTGCGGACCTGGGCGGCGGAGCGCATCCGATGCTGCCGGAGAGCGTCATTCGCGTGCGGCAGCTGCAGTATTGCGTGCTGGACATTTCCGCAGCGGAACTGGCGAAAGCGCCTCCTTACTGCGACAAGATCCAGATCGACATCACGGCCCCACCGGAGGAGTTTCGCGCCAAGGTCCCGCTCGGTGAGCTCGACCTGGTGTTCTCGCACATGTTCCTCGAGCATGTGCAGGCCCCCCTGCAAGCGCACAGGAACATCCACTCGATGCTGCGGCCCGGGGGCATTGCGATCCACTTCTATCCCTCGCCCAACAACCTGCCACTGGCGGTGAATCGCCTGATACCGCAAGGGCTCAGCCAACGGCTGGTGCGGATCGCTCAGCCGCATCGCGACCTGGCGGGGATCCAGGGCAAGTTCCCCGCTTACTACCAGATGTGCGGGAATCCCTCCAGGGCGCTGCATGCGTCATTCGAGCAGATGGGATTCGAAGTGATTCAGCACACGGGGTTCATCGGACACGGCTACTACACCCGCTTCCCCGTGGTGCGCGAGGTGGAGCTCGCCTTGAGGCGAATTCTCGTGAGCGCGAGGATTCGCCTCACGAGTGCGATGCTGCTGATTCTGGAGAAGCGCCAGCGGTGAGACCGATCGCTGCAGCTCTGGAAGGAAACAACAGCTCGATGGCCACACACAACGCCGTCGCCGCCAGCACGCCAAGCAGCGCGATCAGCACCAGCGAGGTATCCAGGAACCCCATGGCCGGACAGAAGATGGCGGCAGCGATACCCCCCAACTTCACGTACCGGCTGCGACTGCGCCCGAACACGATTCCGAGGGTGCGTATTCCAACGACCAGCAACCCGATCAACAGAGCCACCAGGGCCGACATGGCCAGGTTGTCCGGGAAGAAGAAGTCGAGCAGGACGGGCATGATGGGATTGGGGCCGCCCACGATGTCCTCGGGCATCACTTGAGAGAACAGCATCGCGCCCAACGGCTTGTCGTACGCCCTGATCCCGACGAGCGAGGTAATCGGGTGCAGCATGTACGGTATGAAGGACACATGGTAGGCATCACGCACTCCAGCCATGGCATTCCACTGATACGCATAGATGTATGTTTCACCGGACGCCCACAGACGCAAGGCGAACAGGTAGACCAGGGCCACTATGCTGGTCGTCCTGTAGGCCAGCACTCCCATCACGCCGACCCCCAGGAATCCCAGCCCGAACATTCCGGCACCGACGCGAAACGTGACCGCCTGACGATTCAGATAGAGCCTCAGGCCGAACCAGTAGAGCACGGGGATGAGGACGCTCTTCCCGGAGAACGCGATCGACGGCCCCACCAGCAGCACCATCCAGATCGCCACCTGAGGGCCGGTGAGCCTGCGCGACAACAGCAGCACGAGCGACAACAGGAACAGCCCATTCTGGAGGACGACGAGCGGCCGGAAGACCCTGGCGAAGCCCTGGCGTGCGTCGCCCTCGGCGCCGCCGTACTGGATCGCCAGCGCCGCCAGCACGAGCGTCGTGCACACGGTCATCAGCAGGACGGCGAACACTTCGCTGCGGCGGATGCGAGCCAGCGTATCTATCATCGACTGGCGCAGGGTCTCACGGCCAAAGAAGCCGCTCGCCAGGCGCGCTCCCACCAGATAGGCGAGCAGCGACACCCAGAACAACGGGAACTTGTCCCACGGAACCGAGCCGGCGAGACACAGCACGACCAGCTCCGCGGCGATGAACGGGATGAAGAAATGGGTTATCAGCAGGGGATCGAGGATATTGTAGGTCGCCTTGCGCAGCAGGAGATAACACAGCAGCGCGGCGCCCACCCAGGCGGCAATTGCGTAAACTATGACCATGCCGATACGAGGCGATCTGCGGGCAATTCCTGCCGACGAGCATACTCGCATGGATAGTGGCCGCGCGAGTGTCCCATGCTAGAGAAGCCGACGATCTCAATCATCACTGTTACGCTCAATTGTGCGCCGCTGCTGTCGCGCCTGGTCGACTCGCTGTTGGCGCAGGACGACCAGGATTTCCACTGGGTGATCGTCGACGGCGGCTCGACCGACGGTACTCTCGCGGCGGCGGAACGTTTTCCGAGGGAGCGCATCACGCTCGCCTCCGGTCCCGACTTCGGAATCTACGACGCGCTGAACAAGGGCGTGGCGCTCACCCGTACGGACTACTATCTGGTTCTGGGAGCCGACGACCGGCTTTATCCGAATGCCCTCTCGAGCTTTCGCAAAACCGCGCAGCAAACGCAGTGCGACCTCATTGCCGCCGCCGTCGAGTCATCGACCGATGTCCTGCGCCCGATGATGGGACAACGCTGGTTGAGAGGCGGCAACGCCTACGTCGCAAGTCACGCCGTAGGAACGCTGATTCGCCGCGAGCTGCATGCCAGGTGCGGGTTCTACTCGAACCGCTACGTCAACTGTGCCGACATGCACTTCGTACTGTCCGCCGTGACGCAAGGCAAGGCCAGCATCGCCGCCGCGGACTTCGTCGCAGGACAGTTCTGCGATACCGGCGTCTCGAGCGCCGATCGCCTGTGCAGCATCGCCGATGCGTTCCGCATTCAACTGGCGTTCGGGGAAAACCGGGCGCTGCAGTTTCTGCTGCACGTCGGCCGGCTCGCCAAGGTGCTGTTCCTGTAGATCAGGCGCGCCGCGGACTTGGGCGCCGGAACACCGCGTCCAGATAGATCACATGACCGTCGGTGGCGTAGATCTGGTCGAAGTTGCCGGCGTACTCGAACCCGAGCGCATACAGCGCGTCGAAGATTTCCTTGAAAGTGCTCTGCTGCTCGTAAAGGGTGTCCAGCGAGACCTCGGCGATACACGCCTGCACACGCTTGAAAGTCTCCTGCCCGCCGCGAATGACTCGACCTTCAAAGCCCTGCACGTCCAGCTTGATCAGAGTCGGGCCGCTCAACGCCGGCGCAAGTGCCGGTGCGACATCATCGAGACGCTTGACCAGGATGGTCGTCTCCTGCTGCGCCGCCGTCATCGGGAACAACTGCGAGGACAATTCAGTGCTCTTCAGCAAGGACGACGAGTACGAGTGTTGCGTGTGGACGAACATCTTCGCGCTGTGCTCGTGGTCCCCGAGCGCGAGATTCAGCGGATGGACGTCCGACACGGTCCGCGCCCATGCCGACAACTGCGCAAACGGCGCGGGCAACGGCTCGAAGCAATAGAGCGCCGCGCCCGGGAATGACCTTCGCGCGAAGCGCGCAAACTGCCCCGCGTGCGCGCCCACGTCGAGCACCGATCGGAGACCCAAGGTCTTCAGGCCGAGCAGATTCGAGGTTGGGTTGTTCGATTGTCGCTGGACGTACAACCCGACGTGCTCGAGAGCCAACCGAACCTGGTGCTTCCAACCCACTTCACTCTCCTCAGGCGATCTCGACCGCCCGCATTGCATGGTGCGCGCGCTCGAACAGCAAAAGTGTACCCAGAACGTAACCGAATCTCGCCAGCGCTGCGCCCTCCAGGCCGAGACGCGGCACCAGTACCAGCGCGAGCGTGATGGCCAGGATGACCGAAAGGCCCTGCACGATGGACACGGTTTTCGATCTTCCCAGTCCGAGAAGCAGGTAGTACGGGGCGATGTTGAGCGCCAGCATTGCGAATCCCAGGATGAGAAGCAGCAGCGCCGGGTCGTCGCCCGCCGGCAGCCCACGGGCGGCCAACAGAGTCATCGCCTGGTGGCGCACCAGGGTGATGACGATGCCGATCAGGAGGGCGCTCGAGCCGATCAGGCCGATCACCCGGTGGTACATTCGAACGAGCTGCGGGCGCTGCGCAGCCCCGCCCGCGCTCAATCGGCTGAAGACCGGAAACGAAAAAGCGAACACGCTCGTGGGGATGTAGTGAATGAATTGCGACACCTGCGCGTAGATATGGAACTGTGCAGCGGCGGCAGTTCCCAGGACGCGCCCGACGATCACCCGGTCCACGCTGCCGTACGCCACGGTGGCCGTGGCGTTCAGCCACATCCAACCTCCGAACGAAAGCATGCGGGCGGCCTCGGAGCGGCTTGGCAGCGCGAATACCCGTCCGCCCGGCGCGAGTGTCCGCAGGAGGACGCCGCGCAACAGCGCCGACAGCAGCGACACTGCGCAACTCGCCAGCAATACCCGACGAAGGTCGTGGGTCAACCAGCCGGCAAGGATCGATGCGCCCGCGATGCTCAGACGCGAACACAGCTCGAACAGGGCCTGTTGCTTGAATTTCTCCAGCCCCTTGATGGCGGCCGCCAGCACCGCATCGCTCTGCTGAATGCATACCGTGAGCACCGCGAGCAGCAGAATGGCATGAATGTCGGTACGCGTGGCGGCGACCTGATCGCCGAACAACAGCCGTGACAAGGGACCGGCGAGGGATGCCGCGACGACGAGGAACAGCGCGCCCAACGACAGGACGGCCAGCAGCGACACGGTCGTGATGCGCGCCATGGCCTTCTCGGCAGACTTCAGTCCGGCCGCTTCCGAGACGAATTTTGTGGTGGTGGCAACAATCGCCGGATTGATCGCCATCGACAGCGCGGAGACCGCGAGCACGACGACGAGCACGCCGTA
>Ga0157370_10005739_pt1 | contig 13878 bp, 8 predicted proteins | sample C35metaG_FD_113463 | JGI IMG/M metagenome (GOLD analysis project Ga0157370, IMG submission 113463) | Corn rhizosphere microbial communities from Kellogg Biological Station, Michigan, USA - C3-5 metaG | ecosystem: Host-associated > Plants > Roots > Rhizosphere > Soil | place: USA: Michigan...
GATTGCGACAGGTCGACGAAGGCCGCTTCGCCTTCCTCATCGAACATCGATGTCGCCTCGTCGAAGACGAGGATCGGCGGGTCCTTGAGCACCGTACGCGCGATCGACACGCGCTGCTTCTCGCCGCCGGAGAGCTTGAGGCCGCGCTCGCCCACGGTGGTCTCCCAGCCGTTCGGCAGGCGCGCGATGAAGTCGGCGATGTGCGCGACGCGCGCGGCATTCTCCACTTCCTCGCGCGTGGCGCCCGGCCGGCCGTAGGCGATGTTGTAGTAGATCGTGTCGTTGAAGAGCACCGTGTCCTGCGGCACGACGCCGATCGCGGCGCGCACGCTGCCTTGGGTCACCTCGCGGATGTCCTGCCCGTCGATCGCGATGCGCCCGCCATCCACGTCGTAGAAACGAAAGAGCAGCCGCGCGAGCGTGGACTTGCCGGAGCCGCTCGCGCCCACCACCGCGACCTTGCGCCCCGGCGGCACTTCGAACGACACGTCGTGCAGGATCCTGCGGTTCGCGTCGTAGCCGAAGTCGACATGCTCGAAGCGGATCGCGCCACCCGCCACGGCGAGCGCTGTCGCGCCGGGCCGGTCCTCCACCTCGCGGTTCTCCGAGAGCAGCTTGAACATGCGCTCCATGTCGGTGAGCGCCTGCTTGACCTCGCGGTACATCACGCCGAGGAAGTTGAGCGGGATGTAGAGCTGGATGAGGAGCGCGTTCACCATGACGAGGTCGCCCAGCGTGAGGCGCCCGGCGACGATGCCCTCGGCCGCGCGCCACATGAGGAGCGCCACGGCGGTCGCGATCACGGCCGCCTGCACCGCGTTGAGCAGTCCCAGCGAGGTCTCGCTCGTCACCACCGCGCGCTCGTAGCTCTGCAGGTTGGCGTCGTAGCGGTGCGCCTCGTACGACTCGTTGCCGAAGTACTTGACGGTCTCGTAGTTGAGCAGCGAATCGATCGCCCGCGTGTTCGCCTTCGAGTCCATCTCGTTCATCTGGCGCCGGTGCTTGGTGCGCCACTCGGAGATCGAGAAGGTGAGGCCCACGTAGATGAGGAGCGCGGCGACCGTGATCACGCCGAACCAGATGTCGAACCGGTAGACGAGGAAGCCGGTGACGAGCGCGATCTCGAGGAGCGTGGGCAGCACGCTGAACACCATGAACGAGAGCAGCGTCGAGATGCCGCGCGTGCCGCGCTCGATGTCGCGCGTGAGCCCGCCGGTCTGGCGCTCGAGGTGGAAGCGCAGCGACAGGGCGTGGAGGTGATGGAACACCTCGAGCGCGATGCGCCGCAGCGCACGCTGCGCGACCTTCACGAACACCACGTCGCGCAGCTCGTTGAAGAGCGTGCTCGACAGCCGCAGCAGCGCATAAGCGGCGAGGAGCGCCACGGGAACGGCGATGAGCTGCTTCGGCCCCGAGAGCCCGTCGACGATGCGCTTCATCACGAGCGGCACGCCGATGTTCGCGAGCTTCGCCGTCACGAGGAACACGACGGCGAGGAGCACCCGGCCGCGGAACTCCCACAGGTAGGGAAACAGCCGCCGGATCACGGCGATGTCGCCGTGGGGAGCGGGAGGGACGGGGGGTTTCTGCGCCGCGCCCGCAACGGCGAGCGGCGCACTGCGGGAGGGGGAGCTCATGGATCGAAATATGGTAGCAGCGGGGCTCTCTTCCAATGGGGCGCGCCGGAAAGTCGGCGGGCGCTTGCGCCGACCGGAGCGTGCAATGCGCCTCCCCCATCATCCCGGGAACAAACCGCGCCGCTAGCCTCTCTCGAAGGACTCGGCCGCCCTGCCGAGGAGGTGGACCATGGCTTTCCAGGAATCGCTTCGATCGCTCTTCCGCGCGGGCTGCGGCGCGGCCGCATTCGCCTTCGCGGGGCTGGTCGCCGTCGCGCCGCCGGCCGTCGCGGCCGCCGCCCGATCGGTGGCCGAGGCCGCCGCGCAACCCGACGATGCGTCCTACCAGCGCCTGGTGCGCGCGGCCAAGGCCGTGGTCGCCGTCAAGGTGCGCGCGCTTGCCGATGCGCGCAGCAACGAGACGCTCGGCCGCGAGCGCAGCGGCTCCGGCGTCGTCATCGGCGACAACGGCCTCGTCCTCACGATCGGCTACCTCATCCAGGAAGCCGACCAGGTGCAGGTGACCGACTCCGATGGGCAGACCGTTCCCGCCTCGGTCGTCGGCTACGACGACGCCACCGGCTTCGGCCTGGTGCGCGCGCTGGGGCACCTCTCGCCCAAGCCGATCCGCATCGGCAGCTCCGCGCCGGTGGCGCAGCTCGACCGGCTGATGATCGTGAGCGGCGGCGAGGAGCAGGCGATGTCGATCGCGACGGTGGTCGCGCGGCGCCAGTTCGCCGGCTACTGGGAATACCTCATCGACGGCGCGATCTTCACGGCGCCGGCGCGCATCGACCACAGCGGCGCGGCGCTCATCAACAAGGACGGCGAGCTGGTGGGCATCGGATCGCTCTTCGTGATGGACGCGTTGAAGTCCGACCAGAAGATGCCGGGCAACATGTTCGTGCCCATCGACCTGTTGAAGCCCGTGCTCGACCAGATGGTCCACGCCGGCGAGCCGCAGGCGAGCCACCGGCCCTGGCTCGGCGTCGACTCCCTCGAGGAGGACGGGCGCGTGAAGGTGGTCGACGTGAGCGGCGACGGCCCCGCCGCCAAGGCGGGCATCAAGGCGGGCGACATCATCCTCTCGATCGACGGCCAGTCGGTGGACAACCTGCCGAACTTCTACCACCGGCTGTGGAAGTCGGGTCCTCCGGGAACCGAGGTGCGCCTCACCGTCCTGCAGGGACCGGCGGTGCATGAAGTGATGGTGCAGTCGATCGACCACCAGCAGTTCGTGCGCCACAGGTCGGGCGTCTGACGCCTCAGCGCTTGCGCGGCCGGGCGTGTCAAGCGCGCCGCCCACGCAAAGAAAAAGGGCCGGACGAATCCGGCCCTTTACCCGGCCCCCGAAAGGGGAGGCAGATCCTCAGTCGCACACCGCCGGCGTCTCGTGGAACGACTGGCCGCCGCCGTAGCTCTTGAGCGCCTCGAGCTTGCCGCCCTTCGTGACCTTCACCGCGCAGTACTTGAGCTCGGCGATCTTGCCGAACGGGTCGAGCGCCGGGTTGGTGAGCATGTTCGCGGCCGCCTCGTAGTACGCGAACGGGATGAAGATCGTGCCGCGCGGCGTGCCCTCGTCGGCGCGCGCCGCGAGCGCGATCTCGCCGCGGCGCGACGCCACCGTGATCGCCTCGCCCGCCCTCGCGCCGATCGAATCCAGGTCGAGCGGATGCATGTACACCACCGCCTGCGGCTCGATCGCGTCGAGCACCGAGGCGCGGCGCGTCATGGCGCCGGTGTGCCAGTGCTCGAGCTGGCGCCCGGTGATGAGCACGTACGGGTACTCGCCGTCGGGCCGCTCGTTGGCGGGGATGATGTCGGCGGGAACGAACCTGGCGCGGCCGTCCGGGGTCGGGAAGCTCTCCGTGAACACCACCGGCTGCCCCGGATCGTCCTCGGTTCGGCACGGATACGTGACCGACGACTGCGCTTCCAGGCGTTCCCACGAGATGCCGTTGATGGAGTTCATCGCCTGGCGCATCTCCTCGAACACCTGCGCGACGCCGCTCTCGGGACCGGTGTAGTTCCAGTCGCAGCCGAGGCGCTTCGCGATCTCCTGGATGATCCAGAGGTCCTGGCGCGCGTCGCCCGGCATGTCGAGCGCGCGGCGGCCGAGCTGCACCATGCGGTCGGTGTTGGTCACCGTGCCGGTCTTCTCCGGCCAGGCGGAGGCCGGCAGCACGACGTCGGCGAGGTAGGCGGTCTCGGTGAGGAAGATGTCCTGCACCACCATGTGCTCGAGCTTCGCGAGGCCCTCGCGCGCGTGGTGCGCGTTCGGGTCCGACATCGCCGGATTCTCGCCCTCGACGTACATGCCCTTGATGCGGCCCTCGTAGGCCGCGTCCATGATCTCGACCACGGTGAGGCCCGGCTTGTGGTCGAGCTTCTGGCCCCAGAACTTCTCGAAGCGCGCGATCGCCTTCGGGTCGTCCACCTTCTGGTAGTCGGGGTACATCATCGGAATGAGACCGGCGTCGGAGGCGCCCTGCACGTTGTTCTGGCCGCGCAGCGGGTGCAGGCCCGTGCCGGGACGCCCCACCTGCCCGGTCATGAGCGAGAGCGCGATGAGGCAGCGCGCATTGTCGGTGCCGTGCACGTGCTGCGAGATGCCCATGCCCCACAGGATCATCGAGGCCTTCGAAGTGGCATACGCGCGCGCCACCTCGCGGATCGTCTCCGCCGGGATGCCGCAGATCGGCGCCATGATCTCGGGACTGAAGCCCTTCGCGTTCTCCTTCAACGCCTGGAAGTTTTCGGTACGCTGGCGGACGAACTCCTCGTTCACCAGCCCTTCGTCGAGGATCGTGTAGATCATCGCGTTCAGGAGCGCGACGTCGGTATCCGCCTTGAACTGCAGGTAGCGCCAGGCATGGCGCGCGATGTCGTTCCGGCGCGGATCCATCACGATGAGCTTCGTGCCGCGCTCGGCGGCGTTCTTCATGAAGGTCGCGGCGACCGGATGGTTGTTGGTGGGATTCGAGCCGATGATGATCACGACCTCGGCCTTCGCCACGTCGGAGACCTGGTTCGACACGGCGCCGGAGCCCACGCCCTCGAGTAGCGCCGCCACCGACGACGCATGGCACAGGCGCGTGCAGTGGTCGACGTTGTTGGTGCCGAAGCCGGTGCGCACCAGCTTCTGGAAGAGATAGGCCTCCTCGTTGGAGCCCTTGGCGCTGCCGAAGCCGGCCAGCGCCTGCGGGCCGTCGCGGTCGCGGATCTTCTTCAGGCCGCCCGCGGCGAAGTCGAGCGCCTCCTCCCACGTCGCCTCGCGGAACACCTCGCTCCAGCGCAGCGGATCGACGGTGAACTCGGCGGTCCTGCGCACGCCCGGCTTGCGGATGAGGGGCTTGGTGAGGCGATGCGGATGCTGCACGTAATCGAACCCGAAGCGTCCCTTCACGCACAAGCGCTCATGGTTCGCGGGCCCGTCGCGGCCCTCGACGCGCACGATGCGGTTGTCCGTCACGTTGTAGGTGAGCTGGCAGCCGACGCCGCAGTACGGGCAAACGGAATCGACCTTCTTGTCGATCACGACGGCGTACGCGTTTTTCGCCGGCGCGAGGGCGCCCGTCGGGCACGCCTGCACGCATTCCCCGCAGGCGACGCACGTCGACTCGCCCATCGGATCGTCCATGTCGAAGACGATCTTCGAGTCGCGGCCGCGGAAGGCGTAGCCGATCACGTCGTTCACCTGCACCTCGCGGCACGCGCGCACGCAGCGCGTGCACTGGATGCACGCATCGAGGTTCACCGCCATCGCGGGGTGCGATGGATCGCAGGCGGGCTGCTCGCGCATCGGGAAGCGCGCGTTGACGATGCCCAGCTTCTCGCCCCACTGGAAGAGCTCGTTCGCGCCGGGCTTGAGGTCGGTCTTCGGCACGTCGGAGAGGAGCAGCTCCACCACCATCTTCTGCGAGTGCAGCGCGCGCGCCGAGGTGCTCTGCACCTCCATGCCTTGCGTTGGATACCGGCAGCACGAGGGCGCCAGCACGCGCTCGCCCTTGATCTCCACCATGCACGCGCGGCAGTTGCCGTCGGGGCGCATGCCCTCCTTGTAGCAGAGGTGCGGGATGTCGGTCCCGTAGCGCTTCGCGGCCTCGATGATCGTCTCGCCCTCGAAGGCGGAAATCGTGTCGCCGTTCAGCTTGAATTCGATGGTCTCGGCCTTCGAGACCGGCTCGTTCATCTTCATCGCATGCCCCTCAAATCTCGTCCGGGAAGTGCTTCGCGACCATGAGGATCGGGTTGGGCGCCGCCTGCCCCAGCCCGCAGATCGACGCGTCGGCCATCGCCTGCGACAGCTCCTCCAGGAGCTTGCGGTCCCACTTCTTCGCTGCCATCAGGTGCGCCGCCTTTGCCGTTCCCACGCGGCACGGGGTGCATTGCCCGCACGATTCGTGCTCGAAGAACTTCATCAGGTTCAGCGCCGCGTCGCGCGCCTTGTCCTTGTCGGACAGGATGATCACCGCCGCCGACCCGATGAAGCAGCCGTAGGGCTGCAGCGTGTCGAAGTCGAGCGGGATGTCGCCCATCGAGGCGGGCAGGATCCCGCCCGAAGCGCCGCCCGGCAGGTACGCATAGAACTTGTGGCCGTCCTGCATGCCGCCGCAGTACTCGTCGATGAGCTCCTTCACGGTGATGCCCGCCGGCGCGAGATGCACGCCCTGCTTCTTCACGCGGCCGGAGACGGAGAAGGAGCGCAGCCCCTTGCGCCCGTTGCGGCCGTGCTTGGTGAACCACGCGGCGCCCTGCTCGATGAGGTCCCTCACCCAGAAGAGCGTCTCCATGTTGTGCTCGAGCGTCGGGCGCCCGAAGAGGCCCACCTGCGCGACGTACGGCGGGCGCAGGCGCGGCATGCCGCGCTTGCCCTCGATCGATTCGATCATCGCCGACTCTTCACCGCAGATGTACGCGCCGGCGCCGCGCCGCAGATGGATGTTCGGCAACTTCGCGGGCGGGTCGGCCTGCAACGCCGCGACCTCGCGCTCGAGGAGCTCCCGGCACGCGTGGTACTCGTCGCGAAGATAGACGTAGATATCGTCGATGCCCACCGCCCATGCGGCGATCAGCATGCCCTCGAGGAAGCGGTGCGGATCGCGCTCGAGGTAGTGGCGGTCCTTGAACGTCCCGGGCTCGCCCTCGTCGATGTTCACCGCCATGAGGCGCGGGGCCGGCTCGCCGCGCACGATGCGCCACTTGCGCCCGGCGGGGAATCCGGCGCCGCCCAGCCCGCGCAGGCCCGCGTCCTCCATCGTCTTGATGACGGATTCCACGTCGCGCTTGCCGGCGACGCAATCGACCCAGGTCTTGTAGCCGCCCTGGGACCGGTAGTCGGCATAGAGGTGTCCATGCAACGCCGGCGCCTTGACCTTGCCTTCCTTCACCGCCTTCACCACGTTCTGCTCGGTGGCGTGACCGAACGCGTTGTGGCCGACGCACACCGCCGGCGCTTCCGCGCAGCGTCCGATGCACGGCGCGGCGACGACGCGCACGTCCGGGCCGAGGATCTTCGGCAGCTTGTCGATGAGCTCCTGCGCACCCGCCATCGCGCACGAGAGCGTCTCGCACACGCGCACGGTGACCTTGGGCGGCGCCTTCTCGCCTTCCTTCACGACGTCGAAGTGGTGGTAGAAGGTCGCGACCTCGTACACCTCGGTCTGCGCGAGCTTCATGAGCTCGGCGAGCGCGTTGAGGTGCGCGGCGGAAAGTTGGCCGAAGCGGTCCTGGATGCGATGCAGGTTCTCGATCAGGTATTGCGCGTCGAGGGGCGCGCCCTCGAGCAGCTTCGCGACTTCCTCGCGCGCGGCGGGATCGACGGGGCGGCCCTTCGGCACCGGGCGTGGGCGGCGGATCTTGGAAACGGGAATTGCGACGGTATCGGCCATGGGTTCGTGGAAATCAGTAAGCAGGCGCTCGCCCCCGGTGGCGCGGGAGCGTCTTCCGGCGAGACCGGCGTAGCTGCGAGTCGGAGCCGAAGCTCCCCGCGCGCGCGCGGCGCGAGGAGTCGGAGAATCAAGGTATTAGAGTAGCGAATCCGTGCTTCGTTTGGGCTTGACGAGGGTCAAGACCTGCCGGCCGGTCGGGGGCCCGCAGTGGGCCCCCGACCGTTCGCTATTTGAAGAGCGCCGCGGCCTTGCCGAGCGTCTCCAGCACCCCCCATGCGAGCGGGATGCCGACGACCAGCCACGCGGCGACAACGATGCCCTTGGAGACCGGCTTCGCGTCCGCGCTTGCGGACGAGGAGCCCGCCCCGAGCTTCTCGTGCCCCGCGCGCCGCTCGGCCTCGAGCTGCGCCTCGCTCATGTACTTCGACTCGTCCACCGGCTTCACCAGCCAGTTGCAGATGAACCCGAGCACGAGGATGCCGCACAGGATGTAGGCGGTGATGTCGTACACCTGCGCTCGCGGCACGCCGTGGTCGAGCTGGTACTCGCGCAGGTAGTTCACGATCACCGGACCGAAGATGCCCGCGGCCGACCACGCCGTGAGGAGTCGCCCGTGGATCGCGCCCACCATGTGCGTGCCGAAGATGTCCGCGAGGTACGCGGGCACCGTCGAGAAGCTGCCGCCGTACATCGACAGGATGATGCAGAACGCGCCGACGAAGAGCGCGACGTGTCCGAGGTGCCCCGACCAGGGAGCGGAAGCGTAGAGCACGATGCCCAGCAGGAAGAACGTGTAGTACGTGTTCTTGCGCCCGATGTAGTCGGAGACGGATGCCCACACGAAGCGCCCGCCGATGTTGAAGAGGCTGAGCAGCCCCGTGAACCCGGCGGCGATCCCGGCGATCTGGACCTTCTGCGCCGGCGTGAGCTCGTTGAACTTCGCCGCGACGCCGATCAACTTGCCGGCGAAGACCTCCTGCAGCATCGGAGAAGCCATGCCGATGATGCCGATGCCCGCCGTCACGTTCAGGCAGAGCACCCACCAGATCAGCCAGAACTGCTTGGTGCGCGTGGCGGTGGCGAGGTCCACGTGGCGCGTCGTGATCATGCCCTTCGCGCTCGGCTCGGGCGGGGTCCAGCCCTCCGGCTTCCAGCCGTTGGGCGGCACGCGATAGCCGAAAGCGCCGCCGACCATGAACACGAAGTAGATCACCGCGAGGCACACGAACGTCTGCCACACGCCCACGTCGGTCGGCGTGCGGAAGTGGCTCATGAGGATCACCGAGAGCGGCGCGCCGATCATCGCGCCGCCGCCGAAGCCCATGATCGCCATGCCCGTCGCCATGCCGCGCCGGTCGGGGAACCACTTGATGAGCGTGGACACCGGCGAGATGTAGCCGAGCCCCAGGCCGATGCCGCCGATCACGCCGGAGCCGAGCCACAGCATCCAGAGCTGGTGCGCATACACGCCGATGGCGGAGATGAGGAGTCCGCCGCACCAGCAGATCGCCGCGACGAATCCCGCCTTGCGCGGTCCGGCATGCTCGAGCCATCCGCCCCAGATCGCGGCGGCCGAGCCGAGGAAGACGAAGAACAGCGTGAACATCCACCCGAGCATGCTGATCTTCCAGTCGCATGTCGTGGTGAACATCGCGCTCACGATCGACATGCCCGCCGGGCACTCGACCGCCTTGTTGATGCCGATGGCATGCGAGAGCGGCAGCCAGAAGACGCTGAAGCCGTACGCCATGCCGATGCAGAGGTGGATCGCGAGCGCCGCGGGCGGCACCAGCCATCGATTGAAACCGGGGGCCGCGATGGTGCGCTCCTTCGCGAGCCAGCCGGTCGCTCCCACCACGTCGTCCATCGTTCCTGCGACCTGGTTCATCCGCTTCCTCCTTTTATGTTTTACCGAGCATATGAAGTGCGAATTTCCGCAGGTAAATTAGCAGCTTGCATCCGCGCCATCAATTGGTTATCTTGTACATATGGTATAGGCACCTCCAAGCGAGAGAGGAAATGAACCCGTGCAGAAGGTGCTGATCAAGCCGGTGTGGGTGTTGCGCGACCATGCGGAGGGCGACGAGCTCATGCCTCGCCTCATCCCGCTGCTCGCCGCGATCCACGAGAATGGAAGCCTCATCTCCGCATGCGGCGAGCTCGGCCATTCCTATCGCCACGGATGGGGATTGCTGCAGCGGGCGAGGCAGGCGTTCGGCGCGCCGCTCGTGATCGGAAGCCGCGGCCGCGGCGCCAAGCTCACGCCGCTCGGCGAAACCCTGCTGTGGGCCGACAAGCGCATCGCGGCTCGGCTCTCGCCGCTCCTCGAGAGCGTGGCCTCGGAGCTGGAGGCCGAGCTCGATCGGGCATCGCCGGAGTCGCGCGGAGGGATGCGGGTGCACGCGAGCCACGCCTTCGCGCTTACCGCGCTGCGCGATTTCCTCGCGCGCCGCCACATTCCCATGGAGGTGAGCTACGAGGGCAGCTCCGAGGCGCTCGCGTCGTTCCATCACGCCGCGTGCGACGCCGCGGGATTCCATGTGCCGATCGGCGAGCTGCAGCAAGCGGTGCTCGCCCGCTACGCGAAATGGCTCAAGCCCGAATCGCAGGTGCTCGTGCACGTGGTGGAGCGCCGGCAGGGCATCATTGTCGCCGCCCACAATCCGAAGGGCATCGCCTCGCTCGCGGACCTCGCGCGCCCGAACCTGCGCTTCGTGAACCGCCAGCCGGGATCGGGCACGCGCATCCTCGTCGACCACCTGCTCGAGCACGAAGGCATCGAGGCCGACCGCATCCACGGCTTCGACCGCACCGAGTACACGCACGCGGCGGTCGCCGCCTACATCGCGAGCGGCATGGCCGATTCCGGCGTCGGCGTGGAGACCGCGGCGCGCCAGTTCAACCTGGGCTTCGTGCCGCTGGTGAACGAGCGCTACTACCTGCTCCTCAGGCGCGAGGCGGTCGAGTCTGCGCTCATGCAGCGCCTGCTCGCCGCGATGCGAAGCCGGGAGTTCAAGGCGCAGCTCGTGAGGCTGCAGGGCCTGGGCGCCTCGAACTGCGGGAAGATCGAGGAGATCGAGAACGCATTTCCGGGATTCCGGGCGCCGCCGGCACGCGCACGCAAGAAGGCGGCCTGACGGCCGCCTGCTTCACAGCGCCGACTTCAGCAGCTTGCCCATCTCGGCGGGGTTGCGCGTCACCTTGATGCCGCACTCCTCCATCACGGAGAGCTTCTCCTGCGCCGTGCCCTTGCCGCCGGAGATGATCGCGCCCGCGTGGCCCATGCGCTTGCCGGGAGGAGCCGTGACGCCGGCGATGAAACCCACGACCGGCTTCTTCATGTGGTCCTTCACCCAGCGCGCGGCGCTCTCCTCGTCGCTGCCGCCGATCTCGCCGATCATGATGACGGCCTCGGTGTCCGGGTCGTCGTTGAACATCTTCATCACGTCGATGTGCTTGAGCCCGTTCACCGGGTCGCCCCCGATGCCGACCGCCGAGGATTGGCCGAGGCCGAGGGCCGTGACCTGCCCCACGGCTTCGTAAGTGAGCGTGCCCGAGCGCGACACGATGCCGATCTTCCCCTTGCGGTGGATGTGGCCCGGCATGATGCCGATCTTGATCTGGTCGGGCGTGATGAGCCCGGGGCAGTTGGGACCGATGAGCCGCGTCTTCTTCCCCTGCATCTTGTAGCGCGTGCGGATCATGTCGCGCACCGGGATGCCCTCGGTGATGCAGATCACGAGATCCATGCCTGCATCGACGGCCTCGTCGATCGCGGCGGCGGCGTAGGGCGGCGGCACGTAGATCACGGACACCGTGGCTCCGGTCGCGGCCTTCGCGTCCTTCACATTGTTGTAGATCGGGATGCCTTCGAAGTCCTGGCCGCCCTTGCCGGGCGTCACGCCGGCGACGAAGCAGTTCCTGCCGTTCGCGTACTCGCGGCACATGCGGGTGTGGAACTGGCCCGTCTTGCCGGTGATGCCCTGCGTGATGACCTTGGTGTTCGCGTCGATGAGGATGGACATTTCGATGTTCCGGTTGCTTACGCCGCGACCGCGACGCCCTTGGCGGCGGCGACGACCTTCTTCGCCGCGTCGCCCATGTCGTTGGCGGAGATGATGGGCAGGCCCGAGTCGGCGAGGATCTTCTTGCCGAGGTCGACATTGGTGCCCTCGAGGCGCACGACGAGCGGCACCTTGAGGCCCACCTGCTTCGCCGCGGCGACGACGCCGGAGGCGATCACGTCGCACTTCATGATGCCGCCGAAGATGTTCACGAGGATCGCCGCGAGCTTGGGGTTCCTCAGCATGATCTTGAACGCCTCGGTCACCTTCTCGGTGGTGGCGCCGCCGCCCACGTCGAGGAAGTTGGCCGGGTTGCCGCCGAAGAGCTTGATCGTGTCCATCGTCGCCATGGCGAGTCCCGCGCCGTTCACGAGGCAGCCGATGTCGCCGTCGAGCTGGATGTAGTTCAGGTCGAACTTCGAGGCTTCGACCTCCGCCGGATCCTCTTCATCGAGGTCGCGCATCGCGACGATGTCGGGATGGCGGAAGAGCGCGTTGTCGTCGAAGTTCAGCTTCGCGTCGAGCGCCACCACGCGGCCGTCGCCCGTCACGATGAGCGGGTTCACCTCGGTAAGCGAGCAGTCGCACTCGTCGAAGCACTTGTAGAGGCTCTTGAAGAGGTCCCGCGCCTGCGGCACGAGGTTCGCGGGGACGCCGATCTTCTTCGCGATGTCCTCGGCCTGGGCGTCCTCGAGGCCCTTCATGGGATCGATCGCAACCTTGTGGATCTTCTCCGGCGTCTTCGCGGCGACTTCCTCGATGTCCGTGCCGCCCTCGCTCGACGCCATCAGCACCACGCGCTGCAGGACGCGATCCACCACCAGCGCGGCGTAGAGCTCCTTCTTGATATCGGCGCCTTCCTCGACGAGGAGGCGGCGCACCGTGCGGCCCTGCGGCCCGGTCTGGTGCGTGACGAGCGTCATGCCGAGCATCTTCGTCGCGAGCTCGCGCACCTCGTCGATCGAGCGAGCGAGCTTCACCCCGCCGCCCTTGCCGCGGCCGCCGGCGTGGATCTGGGCTTTCACTACCCAGACCGGGCCGCCCAGCTTCTTCGCCGCATCGACGGCCTCCTCGACGGAGAAAGCGGGAAAACCGCGCGGCGTGGACACGCCGTATTTGCGAAACAGTTCCTTGCCTTGGTACTCGTGGATATTCATGGCGGTGGGGGGCGAATCCGAAGGAAAGAAGCGGGAAGCCCAGCGATTTTATCAGCGGGAGCGGGGCCCGCGCACTTGACCTAGGACAGGTTCGAACCGCGCTCAGTGCTGGTCCGGATCCTCGGCCGGCTCCACCGGCTCGGTTCCCCGATACCACGCCGGATAGTACCTTCCGACTACGGGAGAGCGTGCGTCGAGCGCATGGCAGCGGTCGAGCTGGAACGGCTTCTTCTCCGGATCCTGAACCTTCTGTCCCGCCATGGTCTGGAACGCCCCGGTCGCGAGCGCCGCGGCAAGCTCGCTCACGTGCGTGCAGCCGTTCACGCCGCCGAAGAGCTCCTTGATCTTCTGCGCGTAGCCCGGGCGGATGGCGAGCCCCACGAGCTTGCGGTACGCGGGCTCGATCTTCGCGCAGTAGCCCGCATAGGGCACGGCGTCCATCCTCGCCTCGGCATCGACGATCACGAGATTGCGGTCGATGGTGATGCGCAGCCACATGGAGTGGATCGGCTCGCCCGCCTTGCGCACTCCGGCGGCGAGGTTGAAGTCGTGCGGCTTGGTGTCGAGGAGGCGGCCCTCGATGTCGTACAGGCCGTCCGCGCGCTTGTAGCCGCGGATCTCGATCGCGCGCGTATGCAGCGGCACGCGCTCGATCGGGGACTCAGGCGCGGGCATCGACCGAAGGCGCCGCCGCGCCGCTGCGGCGTCCCTGGCGGATCGCCTCGGCGAATTCCGCCCCGGTCTGGAAGCGCTGCTCGAAATCCTTGGCGAGCGCCTTGTCGACCACCGCGTCGACCCACGCCGGAAGGGACGCGTTCACCGTGCGGATCGGCTCGTGCGGGTTGTTGGCGATGGCGAACATGAGCTGCGTCATCGATTCGGCCTCGAAGGGCAGCTTGCCGGAGAGCATCTGGTAGAGCGTCACGCCGAGCGAGAAGAGGTCGCTGCGGCCGTCGATCTTCCTGCCGGCGAGCTGCTCGGGCGACATGTACGAGGGAGTGCCGAGCACCATGCCGGTCTTGGTCTTCGACGAGTCGGTGATGCGCGCGATGCCGAAGTCGGTGACCGTCACCGTGTCGCTCGCGGGCTCGTACATGATGTTCGCCGGCTTGATGTCGCGGTGGACGATGCCCATCGAGTGCGCGTAGCC
>Ga0157370_10005740_pt1 | contig 13877 bp, 10 predicted proteins | sample C35metaG_FD_113463 | JGI IMG/M metagenome (GOLD analysis project Ga0157370, IMG submission 113463) | Corn rhizosphere microbial communities from Kellogg Biological Station, Michigan, USA - C3-5 metaG | ecosystem: Host-associated > Plants > Roots > Rhizosphere > Soil | place: USA: Michigan...
GGGATGCAACGCTCGATTCGCGTACTCGTTGGCTGCGCGCTGATTTCCGCGTTGGCGGCTTGCGTGGCGCCGCGGCCTCCGCATAGGCGCGCGCCGCCGCCTCCGCCCCCGCCGCCGGTGGTCGTGCGCCCTGCCCCGACCCCGAATCCGCACGAGGCCGACCTCGCACGGTATGCGCAGGTCGATGAGCGCATCGACAGCCTGAACCGCAAGATCGACGAGCGCGTCGCCCAAGGTTATTACCCGCCGCCGACGGGCGGTTCGCTGCATCATCGGCTCGATGTGATCCACCAAGAGATGCGCGACATGGCGGGACAACACGAGGGCGGCATATCGGCTGACGAGCTGCGCGTGCTCAATCAGGAACTCGACAGCGCAGCGAGAGTGATCGGAAATTGACGTCGAACGAAGCGGCAGGCCCGCTTCGACAAAAGACGCGGTGGTGCCGTCAGGCCCGCCGCGTTTTTTTGTCGATTTTTTCGAGGCTCGCTCGTCGTACTCATGAGACCGCGGCCAAGCGACCCATCGCTCGCGCCGCGCTCCATTTCACCTTCAATGGAGGTTGTTCCATGACAGACGCATCCGCACCTCAATCCGCTGAATCGCTGCGTCCGGCCGTCGAATTGGCCCGGCTCAAATGCCGTTTTCCCAACGAAAGCGATACCTACCGTCAGGCGCGCAATGCGCTGCTTGCCGAAGAAATCGAACTGCGCCGGCACATCGAACGCGTCGCGGCCCAGCGGCGGCAACTGCCGCCCGGAGGCGAGGCGCCGCAAGACTATCGCTTCCAAGGCGAGAACGGGACCGTCACGCTATCGCAGTTGTTCGGCCGGCACGATACGCTCATCACCTACAACTGGATGTTCGGACCGCAGCGCGAGCGGCCTTGTCCGATGTGCACCTCGCTCCTGAGCGCGCTCGACGGAGAAATCCCCGATCTTCTCGAACGCACGGCATTCGCCGTGATCGGACGCGCTCCGATCGAGCGGCTCCTCGCATTCAAGCGCGAGCGCGGCTGGCGCTATCTGCCGATCGTCTCGTCGGGCGGCAACACGTTCAACCACGACTATGCGGGCGAGCAGCCCGATGCGGGCGACAATCCCGCCCTGAACGTATTCGTGCTGCGCGACGGCACCGTTCGGCACTTTTGGGCCGAAGAGATGGGGTTTGAGACAGCCGACCCGGGCCAGGACCCGCGCGGCGCGCCCGATCTCATGCCGCTTTGGACGCTGCTCGACAAGACGCCTCAAGGGCGCGGCGTCGATTGGTATCCGCGGCTCGAGTACGGCTCGCCGGCCCCGTGAGAAGGCAATCGAAGGCTAGCGCCGCGCCTGCGTCGCCATCCGAACAGCCAGCGCGGCGAGCACGGTGCCCATCAGCCAGCGCTGCACCGTGACCCAGCTAGGCCGCGTCGCCAAAAACGCCGCGATCGAACCGGCCATCATCGCGACAACCGTATTCACGGCCAGGCTCGCCGCGATCTGCAGGCTGCCGAGCGTGAGCGACTGAGCGAGGACGCTGCCGCGGTGCGGATCGATGAATTGCGGCAGCAGCGAAAGGTAGAGCACGGCGATCTTCGGATTGAGCAGATTCGTCACGAGGCCCATCACGAACAGTTTGCGCGGGCTGTCCACGGGCAAATTGCGCACTTCGAACGGCGAGCGGCCGCCCGGCTTCAACGCTTGCCAAGCGAGATAAGCCAAGTAGAGCGCACCGCCGAGCCGCAGCGCGTCATAGGCGAACGGAACAGCCAGCAGCAACGCGGTGATGCCGCATGCCGTGCTGACCATATAGAAGACGAACCCGAGCGCGACGCCGCCGAGCGAAATCATGCCCGCGGCTCGACCCTGGCAGAGCGAGCGCGAAACGAGATAAATCATGTTCGGGCCGGGCGTCAGCGCGATGCCTAGCGCGACTAGACCGAAAGCAAGCAGGGAACTGGACGTGGGCATTGCATCTCCTCGATAGGTAAAAGATGGCCATTCATGCCCAGGCGCGCGGCCAATTCGGTCCCCCGCTCCCCGATGGTGAACTCCATCTCACGGCGCCAGTCGCGCGGTCCGATCGATTATTCCATGCTTCGCGCGAATGCGTCGCGGGGCGCGCGCAGCCGCGCTGTCGTCATGCGACAGCGGCTGCGCCGGCCTCGGATCCGAGCCGGGCTTGGACTTCGCGCATCAAACCCTCGACCCAGCGGCGCAGTAGTCCATCGAAGCAAACGGCGGCCGTCGAGCCTGCGATGAGGCGGTAGACGTCGTTGCGGCGCACCTTCGAGATCCGCTCGGGATCGAGCCAGGCTTCGTTCTCCGCCAGCAGTTTCAACGTCTCCAAGCCGATCAGGATCGGCCATAGGCAAGCGAGCCGAAGACGGACCGACGCGCGCGGAATCGCGAGCGCATAGTCAAGCGCGTCGCGGTAATGCGCGAGCGCGGTCGTCATCAGTTCGGCCAGCACCGGCTTGGCCCGCGACGAGGCATCCGGCGCAAGCAGCGCAGCCGGCGTGAGCCCGTGACGCTCGAGCAGGGATGAGGGCAGATAACAGCGGCCGATGCGCAGATCCTTTGCACAGTCTCGTAGGATGTTCGTCAATTGCAGCGCTTTGCCGAAGCGGATGCCCCGCGCGACGGCCGCATCGTGCGGCGCGGCGAATATGCCGGGCACATGTGCGCAGGTCATCCTCGTCCAAAACTCGCCGACGCAGCCCGCGACCAGATACGTGTAACGGTCGAGTTCCGCCGGCTCGCGCAGCGCGTCCATCCGCCCCGAATCTTCGGCCGGGAACGTGCGCAGGTCGAATTCCATCCCGGTTGTCAGGGTAATGACGATCTCTCGCACCGCAAAGCGATCGGCCGACGCGAGTTGCTCGAGCAGCGTAAGGGCCGCGGTAAGCGATTCGAGCAGGCGTTTCTCGTCGGCGAGCGCTTGCTGCCCGGCCACTTCATCGGCCACTTCGCCGATCGCGGCGAGCGTCGGCGCACTCTTGTCGCCGCCGACCGCAGCTCGCAGCGCCAGCAGCAAGCGCAAGCGGCGCGTGGGGTCGATGAGCGAGGTATCGGCGATCGTGTCGGCTGCCCGGGCCAGCAAATAGGCAAGCCCGACCGGCTCGCGCATCGGTCCCGGCAGAATACGCAACGTCAAATAGAACGAGCGCGAAACACTCTTGAGCAGGGGGCCGAGGAGATCGGCCCGGGCAACGTTGGACATGAATCGGACGAGAAAAAAGGCGCACGGCTAGGGTGCGCCATTGTAGCCGCCCGGCTCGCCCGCCCGCTTCGCGCCGGAAGCGGCGGACGGCGAGGCAGGCAGGCGCAGGGACGAGGGCGGCCCCGGGCCTCCAGGCTACCGGGCGCGCCGCGCGAAACTCGGCGCGCGGTCGGCGCCGAGCACGAGCGCGAGCCCCATCAAGATCGCGGCCATTCCGGCGAGCTCCGACGCATGCAGCCGATTGCCGAGAAACACATAGTCCATCAACGCCGTGACGATCGGCACGAGATAGAACAGGCTCGTCACGTTGACCAGGTCCCCGCGTTGCACCAATCGGTAGAACAGCAACTGCGCGAAGACGGAAATCACGAGCCCGAGCCAAACCAGCGCAACGAAGAGCGGCGCGTCGAAGCGGGCGGCGAGCGGCATGGACGGGGCGAGCGGCATGGACGGGGCGATCGCCACGCATAGCGCGAGGCTGACGGCGTTCTGCAGCGGCAGCACATCGATCGGAGGTTGCTTGATCTGTTTTTGCAACAGCGCACCGCAGGTCATACAAAGCAGCGCCGCCAGCCCGAACGCGGCGCCGTCCAAGGATGCGCTCGCCGCTGCCGCCCCCGGATGGACCACCAGCGCGAGACCCAGCAGCGACATGCCCAGCCCGGCGATGCGTCGCGCACCGTAGCGTCGCTGCGTGGCGAGCAAGGTCAGAATCGGCTGCGCGCCGAGGATCGTTGCGAGCAATCCCGGCGTGAGCCCGTGCGAGAGCGCGAGCAGATAGCAGATCGAATACCCGCCCGTGATCAGCGCCCCCGTGAGCGCCACGCGCCAGCGCGTGCCGGGCGCGGGCAGCCATCGCCCGCGGCGTGCGCCGAACGCGGCCAAAACCGCACAGGCCAGCGCAAAGCGCATCAACAGGAAAGCGAAGGCGCTGGCGTGCTCGATGCCGATTTCGGCAAAAATCGCACCGCTGCTCCAGAGCAAAACAAACAGCGAAGTCGTACCGTAAGCCGTCAGTGCGGCTCGAATCGAATTCATTTGAAGACCACCTGTGCAAGGTTGCGAGAACCCCGCGAACGCGTGTCATGCGCGTTCGGCTCGCGCTCGCGCTCGAGCACGAAGCAAAACGCGGCGGCGTTGGCGGGATGCGGGAAAGTCGGGGTTTAGACGCGCGCCGGCGGGGGCGCGGCGATACCGACGACGGCTTGCCTCGGAGGGGGAGGCGAGCCGGCTTGCACGGGTACGGCCAGGACTGCGACGGTCGAACGCGACGCGCACCGAACGCCGACGTATGCGTCGGACGTACGGTCGAGTAGGCTGCGTGTGCGCTTGGCGTTCGTCATCGATGTCAAATGGATGAAGGCTTGACGGTCGATCGGATCGAGCCGAATACACTCGAAACCGATCCGAATTGATCCGAAAGGCTGCGGCGACGGTATCGACCGAAGCGGGAAGGACCGACCGTTCGATAGCGTACTCGCGATCGAACGATCGAGCAACGGGCGCACCGCGGATGCGATCTCGCCCTCCGGGTATGGATTTGTTGATGCTCGTGGGCCGCGGCGAGTGCCATACTGGCCATCTTCCGCCCATGCCGTCCAACCCCATGCATGCGCCCATGACTGTCTTGGCCGATGCCGTGCTCATCTTGCATGCGCTGGTCGTGCTCTTCATCGTCGGCGGGTTCGCCGCGACCTGGCTCGGCGCCGCGTGGCATTGGAAATGGGTGAGAGACCGGCGCTTCCGGTCGGTGCATCTGGCCGCCATCGGCATCGTGGCGCTACTCGCCGCGCTCGACGTGCCGTGCCCGCTGACCGCGCTCGAAGAGCAGTTGCGCACAGGCGCAGCCGGCCACGAAGGATGCATCGAGTATTGGGTCGGGCGACTGCTCTACTATTCGCTGCCGACGTGGGTCTTTACGCTCGCTTATGTGTCGTTCGCGCTCGCCGTGCTGCTCACTTGGCGTTTCGTGCCGCCACGTGCGCCACGGTCCTCTCGGCGATGAGCGCGCGTGTGCAACGTAGGCATGAGCTGCCAGGGCGCATCGTTTCAGCTTGCTTTCGACGGCCCCCCGCTACGGCGTGTGTTCGGCGCTGCGCAACTGGCTCGCCGCTTCCTGCGCGGTTTGCGCCTCGCGCCTTCTGCCCATCTCCGCGTAAAGCTTCGCCAAGTTTCCCAACACGCGCGCATAGTCGGCGCGATAAGCGGCCGGTTGCTTTTTGGCGAGGCCGGCATACAGCGCCGCTGCCCGCCGATAGGCGCCTTCGGCTTCCGAGGCGCGGCGCGACTTGCTGAGCAGCACGCCGAGATTGTTCAGCACGCGCGCCTGATCGGCGCTGAATGTCCCCGGCGCGGCGCGCTCGAGCGGTTGCAGCGTGCGCAGCGCTTCGCGGTAAGCTTGCTCGGCTTGGACCGCCCGGCCCTGCTTGCGATAGAGCACGCCCAGGTTCGTCAGCGTGCGCGCCATATCCGGCCCGTCATGGGACGGGCTTTCGCGCGCCAGCCGGCGACGGATCGAGAGCGCTTCGCCATAAGCTTGCTCGGCCTCGTCGAGCCGCCCGCCATCGCTGTAGAGGTTGCCCAAATTGTTCAGCGTGCGCGCGAGCGCGTCGCGGTGAGCGAGCGCGTTCTCGCGCACGAGCATGCGTTGCAAGCCGAGCGCCTCGGCATAGGCGTGCTGGGCATCGTCCGCACGGTGCATCGTCGCGTACAAGACGCCGAGATCGTTGAGCGTCGTCGCCAAAGCGGCGCTATAGGACGCCGCGTCGTATTGCACGAGCGCTCGCTCGAGCTTGAGCGCCTCGCGGTAAATGTCGATGGCGTCGCCGGGCCGGTCGGCGTCGCGATACAGCGCGCCGAGCGCCTCCAGCAAGGCGGCGACATCCGGCCCATACCGCTCCGGCCGCTCGCGCGCCAAGCCCCATGTCGCGCCCAGTGCGCGCAAATAGGCCATCTCCGCGTCCTGCGGCAGCGCCAACTCCACGTATAGATGGCCGAGCCGAGTCAGTTCGCGCGCATAACGGGGCCGCCATCGGTCGGGCTTATCCTGCGCCAGCGCCCGATAGCGCAAGGCGAGCGCCTCCACCACGGGCTGCGCTTGCTCGGGCAAGTTCATCTCTTCGAGCAGGTCGCCATAGAGTTCGGCAATATCGGCATCGCCCGGCCGCATGGCGTGCGCAAAGCGCATGAACGTCAGGGATCGCTTAGGGGAAAACCGCAGCCATTCGACGAGCCCGGCTTCGAAACTGCGCGTGGCGGTCAACTCGACGGGTGCGCCCGGCTCGATGAGTTCCGCCGACAGCAGCGTGGCAGCGGTATCGAGGTCGAGCGCAGCGACGGCGGCTTGCGCTTGCGGCTCGAGCGGATCGTCGGTCCATATCACGCGCATCTGCCGCAGCAACAAGCCATAGCGGGCAACCCAATTGCGCGCGTGCGCGACGAAATCGAAGCCGGGCCTGCCCGCGCCTTGGGCGGCGAGCGTGAGGACAAGCGGCGCGACGCGCTCGAACGCCTGAGGCGCGACGGCAAACATCAGATCGGCGCCTTTGGCGAAAGCGACCCGCTCACGGCCCGATAGATGGACACGGCGCGCGGCGCGCTCCGCGTCGAGGGCAAAGCGCGCCAGCCGCCGCGGCGCAATATCGCAACCGCGCTCGAAACGAAATCCGTGCTCGACGTCGTCGGCCGCCAGCGCGGGCACGCAAACGGGCGGCGGCGAGGCCGTGTCCGCAGCCGCCGCGCTCAACGCCGCCTGCGCCATCGCTAGGCTGGCCAGCCATCGATGCGCGCGCCGATTCGTCATACTTGCCTTCTTGTGCCGGGTGGCCGTCAGACATATGAGGAACGGTCCCGGCGCGGCTGTAAGTTGGCCAGCGCACGCCCGCAGGCGGTCGCCCGCGGCACGGATGCGCCGCTTACCGCCAGCATAGGCGCATCGACCCGCTCACGCAGCAGGCAGCAGGCAAACGCGAATGGCGGCGGCTATCGCCCGGCGCTCGTGCGCGCGCGCTGGCCTTGCTCGCGAATATCGCCGAGCGTCGCCGTGGGCGTGCTCACTTCCTGAGGCACGCGAATCTCGATGAGCGCGGGCAAGCCGCTCGCCACGCAGCGTTCGAACGCGGGCAGGAAATCGGCCGTGCGCTCGACGGTTTCGCCGTGCGCGCCGAACGAGCGCGCGAACGCGGCGAAATCGGGATTGGTGAGTCCGGTCCCATGGGTGCGCCCCGGATAATGCCGCTCCTGATGCATCCGGATCGTGCCGTAATGGGCGTTGTTGACGACGATGAAGATAACGTTCAAGCCATACTGCATCGCGGTGGCGAGTTCCTGCGAAGCCATCATGAAGCAGCCGTCGCCGGCGAGCGCCACCACGGTGCGCTCCGGATAAAGCGCCTTCGCGGCGATCGCCGCGGGCACGCCGTAGCCCATCGATCCGCTCGTCGGCGCAACCTGCGTACGCCATTGCCGATAGGCGAAGTGCCGATGGAGCCAGATCGCGTAATTGCCCGCGCCGTTCGTGACGATGGCGTCGGCCGGTAGCCGTGCGCGAAGTTGCGCCATGACCTCGCCCAGTTGCACGTCACCAAGCATCGGTCGCGGCGCGCGCCACTCCAGGTAGCCCGCGTGGGCCTGCTGCGCCGCGCCCGCCCACGCCGGCGCGCCGCTCGGTTCGAGCGCCGCGAGCTCGGCCGCGATCTCGGGCATGCCCGAGACGATCGGCAGATCGGCTGCGTACACGCGCCCAAGTTCTTCGGCGCCTTGGTGGACGTGCACGAGCGTTTGCTTCGTCTGCGGAATGTCGAGCAGCGTATAGCCGCCTGTCGTCGCCTCGCCCAAACGGGGACCGACGACGAGCAGCAAGTCCGCATCGCGAATGCGCTGTGCCAGCGCGGGATTGATGCCCAGGCCGACGTCGCCGGCGTAGTTCGGATGATCGTTGTCGATCGTGTCTTGATAGCGGAACGCGCAACCGATCGGCAGCTGCCAGGTTTCGACGAAGCGCCGCAGATCGGCGCACGCCTGCGCATTCCAGCCGCTGCCGCCCGCAATGACCATCGGCCGCTGCGCGCGTTCGAGCAATGCGCGCAGCGCTTCGATTTGCCCATGCGAAGGCGAGGCGGCGATGCGCTTGAACGGCGGCGCGGCCGGCATGTTCGGGCACGGATCGGACAGCATATCCTCGGGCAGCGCGAGCACGACGGGCCCGGGCCGTCCCGCGCAGGCCGTGTGGAACGCATGGCTGAGATATTCGGGGATGCGCCTCGCATCGTCGATTTGCGCGACCCATTTCGCCATCTGCCCGAACATGCGCCGATAGTCGATCTCTTGAAACGCCTCCCGGTCCAGATGCTCGCGCGCGCACTGGCCGATCAGCAAGATCATCGGCGTCGAATCTTGAAAGGCGGTATGCACGCCGATCGAAGCATGCGTCGCCCCGGGTCCCCGCGTGACGAGCGCGACGCCGGGCCGCCCCGTGAGCTTGCCGGTCGCCTCGGCCATGTTCGCGGCCCCGGCCTCATGGCGGCAGACAAAGGTGCGAATGCGTTCCGTTTCATCGTGGAGCGCGTCGAGCACAGCGAGAAAGCTCTCGCCGGGGACGCTGAAAACACGGTCGACTCCATGCGTGATGAGCGCGTCGACGAGCAATCGCGCTCCGGTCACGTTGGGGGTATCGGCGGCATTCGACATGTGCGGCAACCTCCTGACTATCCGGTGATGTTGTTCGAAGGCAGTGGCAACGGGGCAAAGCGCGTTGCGAGAGACGGCGCCGACAGCTTACGCCTGCGCCCGCCGCACTGTCACGGCCGAAAAATGCGCACCGCCGCGGCGCTGCGGCCCGATGTCGCGAGTCACCGCCGGCGCGATTCTCCGACTTTTCCACTGCGGGGGACGGCGCGACGACGATACATTCGAAGCCATTCAAACCGCGGAGACAACCGATGCGAGTCGATGACTTCGAAACCGATGCGGCGCTCGCGCGCTTGGCCCGAAACACTGTGCTCGGTCTGCGCAGCCTCGCCGATCGTCATCTCGACGTAACCGAGCTCGCATTCGAGCGCTTCCTCAAAATCTGCCGGCCGCGCGGGCCGATCGAGCACGCACGCCGCTTCTTCGAAACGCGCATGCTCGGGATCCTCAAAGAGGCGCGGCTCACGATCAATTTCAATGCCGATACTTGGTTCGGCAACGGCAAGGAACCGGCGCGCGTGCTCAATATGTTCGATCGATCGCACAAGCCGTCGCATAACCCCGACGTTGTCGGCGCTCGATCGCTTCGAAACAAGGTGGAGATGGAGTTTGCCGACTACGCGGCGCGCGCACGAAAAGCGCCGCGCGTACGCGAAGCGCAAGGCGCGCGGCAACTCGTGGCGCGGTACGGCGCCACGCGCATCGACGACACCGGCCTGCCCACCTCGCCCGACTTTCGTAGCGCCGTGCGGCCGCGCTATGGCGCCTTGGATTTTGCCTACTGTCCGGGCGGAGGCGCGGGCGGGCATCGTTATGGGCGCTCGTTCCTCGTACTGAAGGAACATATCAAGCACGCATCGACGTACATCTATACCGATTCGTTCAAGGTCAACAACGACCTGGCTCTGCGCCGCAATGAGTATGGCGGCAAGCTCCACACGCTGCATGATGCGGTCGCCACCTACTTCCATCTTGAAAAGGTGCTGCTGTACTGCACCGCGCGCATGCTGACGCAGATCTACGCCTATGCGAGCGGCGAGCGGCCGCGCGGCTCGCGGTTCTGCCTGCCGCCCGACACCACGGGGTACAAGGTCAACTACATCGAATTTCACGCGCACACCGATATCCGCTTCGATCGCGACATCGCCGCCATGGTGATTTCGCGTTCGGAAATACGCGATTCGTTCCTAGGGCTGCCGTGGTACGCCGAGGAGCGGCACATCCGCGAATTTGCGCGCGACCATTCGATTCGTCTGTCGTTCGTCGCGTAGTTCGCCGCGTAGCTCGCCGCCCCCTGCGCCTTCGGCCGGCGCATGGGCTTTCAGCACTCGACGATGTTCACGGCCAGCCCGCCGCGCGACGTTTCCTTGTACTTGGTCTTCATGTCGGCGCCCGTCTCGCGCATGGTCTTGATCACCGAATCGAGCGACACGTAGTGACTGCCATCGCCGCGCAGCGCCATACGCGCCGCGTTGACGGCTTTGACCGCCGCCATGGCGTTACGCTCGATGCAGGGAATCTGCACCATGCCGCCCACCGGATCGCAGGTCAGCCCGAGGTTGTGCTCCATGCCGATCTCGGCCGCGTTCTCGACTTGTCGCGGCGTGCCGCCCATGACGGCGGCCAGCGCGCCGGCCGCCATCGAGCAGGCCACGCCCACTTCGCCTTGGCAACCCACTTCCGCACCCGAGATCGATGCGTTCAGCTTGTACAGAATGCCGATCGCGGCGGCCGTCATCAGAAAATCGATGACGCCCTGCTCGTTCGCACCGGGCACGAAACGCGTGTAGTAGTGCAGCACGGCCGGAATGATGCCGGCGGCACCGTTGGTGGGCGCCGTGACGACGCGTCCGCCCACCGCGTTCTCTTCGTTCACGGCGATGGCGTACAGGTTGATCCAGTCGACCATCGATAGCGGGTCGCGCAGCCCCTGCTCCGGGTTGCTCGATAGCGTGCGATAGAGCTGCGGCGCGCGGCGTTTGACTTGGAACGGCCCCGGCAGCGTGCCGTCGGCGTCGGGATTGCCGATCCCGCAGCCACGCGCAACGCACGACTGCATCACGTCCCAGATCTTCAGCAAACCGGCGCGCGTTTCTTCCTCGGTATGCCAGACGCGTTCGTTGTCCCACATGAGCTGGGCGATCGATTTGCCGGTCGATGCGCACAGCGCCAGCAGTTCGTTGCCGGTGCTGAATGGGTGTGCCCGCTGGTCCGCCGCCTGCAGCACCTTGGTGTTGGGCGCGCCAACGGTGACGACGAAGCCGCCGCCCACCGACAGATAGGTCGCCTCGCGCAGCACCTCGCCCGCCGCGTCGCTCGCCCGCAGCTTCAGACCGTTCGGATGCTCAGGCAACGCTTGGCGGTAAAAAGCGATCTGCTCCTTGGGCGTGAAGGCGATCTCGTGCTTGCCCAGCAGCGTAAGCCGTCGCGACTTCTGCACGACGTCCAGCCGAGGGGCGATCGTCGATGCATCGACGGTATCGGGCGCCTCGCCCATCAACCCGAGAATGACGCCGCGATCGGTGCCGTGCCCCTTGCCCGTTGCGCCGAGCGAACCGTAGAGATCGACCTTGACCGCGGCAGTGCGCTCGAGCAAGGCGTCGCGCTCGAGCCCTTGGACGAACAGCAGGGCCGCGCGCATGGGTCCGACCGTATGCGAGCTAGAGGGGCCGATGCCGATCTTGAATAAGTCGAAGACGCTGACTGCCATTGCTGCTCCACAAGGTAATTGTTCAAAGGGCCGCACGCGGCTAGCGCGCACCGGCTCGGATGATGAAGGCTTCGCTTAAAGTCCACTGCCGCCGTCACCGTTGCCGCTACCGTTGCCGCACCCAACGCGCTAGCCCGCGCCTTGTAGGGCCCGACCAGCGCGTTATCTCGCCGGCAGCGGCAGGCACACGGCCAGCCAAGCCGGCGGCGTGGGCGCGAGCCGCAGCGCGACCCCCGTATAGCGGCCCGAAAGCCGGGCGGCCAGATGAAACAGCTCGGCCCCATCTTTCGGGTCCCATTGCCCCGCATAGCCCGGCAAGCCGGCCTCCCGGCGCTTCGCGTCGAACACCACGCTCGAATGCACGAACTCTTCGTGGGTCTTCTCCCCGAGCGCATACGGCATGAGCCAATCGAGCGCCAGTTGGAGCGTCGCGCCGTTTTGCGCGCGCAGCACGAGCCAATTGCGGTTGTGGCGCCGCGCGGCAAGCGCCGCGATCACGAGCGGCTCCAAATCGTACGTCACGTAATGCAGCGCATCGCGCTCGGCGAAATCGACCGTGGCGCCGTCGGGCGCGACGTTCGCGCCGATCTGCTCGACGAACAGCCGCTGCGCCGCGTTGATGAGCTTGCGGTCGTCGAGCGTAAAGGCCGCCATCGCGACGAGCTTCACGCGGTGGCTCTCCCAGTTGTTGCGGTACGTGCCCGTGAGCGGACGCGGCTGCGCATCGACGCGCTCGACATAGCCGTTCGCGAGCTTGGCGATGAACGCGGACACGGCGTTGCGCGTCTTCACCGGCAATGCGCTCGCCGTCATGTCGTAGGCGAGAATCATCGCGTCGAAATGCGTCTCGTCGATCGGATCGAAGCTCAGTTGATAGGTGCTCGCCCAAGCGAACAGGAACCGATCGACGAGGCGCAGATACCGCTCATCACCCGTCGCCCGCCAAACGAGCGCCGCATCGCGCATAAGCGCCAGGTCTTGCTCCGCTGCGAGGCTCTCGTCGTAGATGCCTTCGTGCGGCAGCGTCCCTTCGGTGTGCAGCCGTGCGAGCGGCTTGGGCTGATCGTTCAATCGCGCCGCCACGCGTTTGACGAGCCCTTGCGCAATAGGCGCGGCGCTCGTGCGCTCGCTCGTTTGCATGGCGGGCGCCGCGCAAAAGTTCATCGCCGCCCGGGCCGAGTCGACGGGCACGAACACGCCCGCGCAGGCGAACAGGCACGCCGCAAGCGATGCCCGCGATGTCAAATTGGTGTCGGCCGCTTGCCCCATCCGTCGCTCCTTCATTGGCTTGATTTCGGAGACAGATGGTAGCCCGTATTGACGACGAGCGACGCAAGCCCGCGCGAAGCCGGCATGCAGCCGGCTCTCGCGCTCGCGCTCAAGGTGTTCGCCGTTACTCGTAATCGGCCACCGGCACGCAGGAACAGAACAAATTGCGATCGCCATAAGCGTTGTCCGCGCGGCCCACCGGCGGCCAATACTTGCGCGCCTCCAACGACGGCAGCGGATACGCCGCCACCTCACGAGAATAGGCATGCGGCCATTCATCGGCCGTCACGACGGCCGCCGTATGCGGCGCATGCTTGAGCGGATTGTCCTCGCGGTCGACCCGCCCTTCCTCCACGGCCCGGATCTCCTCGCGAATCGCGATCATCGCCTCGATGAAGCGATCGAGTTCTTCCTTCGATTCCGACTCGGTCGGCTCGACCATCAGCGTGCCCGGCACCGGGAAGCTCATCGTCGGCGCATGGAAGCCGTAATCGGCCAAGCGCTTGGCCACGTCGTCGACCGTGATCCCGCTCGTCTCCTTGATGGGGCGCAAATCGAGAATGCACTCGTGCGCGACGAGCCCGCCCGGGCCTGCGTAAAGCACGGGATAGTGCGGCGCGAGGCGCTTGGCGACATAGTTCGCATTCAAGATCGCGACTTCGGTCGCCGCCGTCAAATGCTTCGCGCCCATCATCGCGATGTACATCCACGAGATCGGCAGAATCGAAGCCGACCCGTAGGGCGCGGCCGACACGGCGCCGATGCCGCTCTCGGCGCGGCGATAGCCCGACGAGATCTGATTGGGCAGGAACTGCGCCAGGTGCGCGCCGACCGCCACGGGGCCGACGCCGGGGCCGCCGCCGCCATGCGGAATGCAGAACGTCTTGTGCAAATTCAAGTGTGAGACGTCGCCGCCGAACTGCCCCGGCGCTGTGAGCCCGACCATCGCGTTCATATTGGCGCCGTCGACATAGACCTGGCCGCCGTGCGCATGCACGATCTCGCA
>Ga0157370_10005743_pt1 | contig 13876 bp, 15 predicted proteins | sample C35metaG_FD_113463 | JGI IMG/M metagenome (GOLD analysis project Ga0157370, IMG submission 113463) | Corn rhizosphere microbial communities from Kellogg Biological Station, Michigan, USA - C3-5 metaG | ecosystem: Host-associated > Plants > Roots > Rhizosphere > Soil | place: USA: Michigan...
CATTATCAACTAAAATGCTTTTTTAATAATCCAAAATCATTTTGAAAACTGTTTTCAATCCATTTCTTGCGAACTAATCTTTTTTATTTGTAACAATTTTTTGTTCACCAATTAAAAATTTTTTAGTAATCCGGTAATCAATATTGTAGAGTTATTTTTTACTCTTTTGATTGCTGCTTAAAAACAATCTCCTGGCTGTTCTGCATAAATTTTATGCAAACATTTGAATTGCTTAATGCCAGAGGTATGTTTTATAATTTCTAAAAACAACATGGGCAACAATAAAAATAAACGCGATGGGAAAGAGAAAAATACTTCAATACTTTTCTTATTTTTTCGATAGCAGTTAGCTTTCCGTCATACTTTTTTATAAACTTTTTTTATCAATCATTTCTTCAATAATAATTTAAAACAAAAAAAAATGAAAAATTTAAAATTTCCTCTTATGGCACTGCTGGTAGCAGGGCTATTAACAATTGCCTTTATGGGGTGCAAAAAAGATAGCTTGACCCCTTCGGTAACAAGCGCTGCCAAAGGCGGCGGCACTGTAGGAGCTTATGACCCAGTAACACTATCATGCGCTACTGTAGGTTTTACACAACATTCTATCGGTCTGGTTGTAACTGCTGGTCCTTCAGGCGCTCCTGCTGGTTTTAGTATTCAATGGATGAAAAAAACGGATCTTGATGCTCTTAACGGTATATGGCCAGATTATGATGCGACAACTGGTAATTTTTGTAAAGCTTCATTTTCAGGTGTTCCTTACGGTTCAAAAAACACTTCGCAAGCTGGTTCTAATTCCTACAATTTATTATCGAATGGCTCTGTTACTGTCTATATTGGTGATTTATTAAATGATGAATTAAACCAGCAATTAGGACTTTCAAGTACCTGCAATAATGGCGTTTTAGATTGTGGAACACAATATGTATTCAGAGCTTTCGCACATGGCGATAGTAAGAAGAACAGAAGTATTTATACAATATATGATAACGATTGCGCTACAACAGATGCGTGCGGCGAATGTGGGCGACACGGTTTTGGATATTGGAAAAATGATTCTTTGGCTGTTGCTAATATTATCGATCCTATAGGAGATAATTCCGGAACATTATCATTGGGAGATCACGCTTATAACGCCGGAGAGATTTATGCTATTTTGAACCAAACTCCAAATGGGAATGGCTTAGTGATCCTCGCTCATCAGCTGATTTCTGCAAAATTAAACAATATCTGTAATACCGATTGGGGAACCGCTGACGCTATCTTTAATGGTAAAATTGTTCCACCTGTTGGTACTTCTAGCGTAACAGCTAATACTGTAGCTGGCCAAGTTGCCACCTTACAAAAGATAAATAATACTTGTGTTTTATGTGGTCAATGATCTGATTAAAAAATTAATGTTTTTTTTCTTCAAAGCCGTGACTTTAAAAAGCCACGGCTTTTTATGTTTACTCACTATCTTTCTTTTATGAGAAAAAGAATTTTTATTGAATGGAAAAATAATAGAATTCTTTTAATTCCAGTATTACAGTATTTTTATGAACTATTATTGTGATTGACATGCTTAAAAGCAAGTTCCTTTGTTCATTTATATTTGTCATCCTGGCTTTTACTGCCTGCCGGAAAGATCCGGTCATTGCTGATAGGGATTATAAAACATTAGGCACTTCAGCTCATGATTTACTTTCTTCATCCAACTATACTTCTTTGCTTATTCAGATAAGTTATATGCCGGGCTTTGAGCCGCATGCAACGACTCTGGATTCACTAAATCTTTTTTTAAATACTTATCTGAATAAACCCGGTGGCATAAAAATATCTGAGCAATCTATTGCTGCAAGTGGTAAAAGTATTCTAACCTTAAATGATATTGTCGCTATAGAAGAAAGAGACCGAACCTTGTTTACTAACGGCAATGTAATCGCAGTACATATTTTGATAACTGATAGTTATTATTCTGATAATACTGTTTTTGCAACTTCTTACTGGAATACTTCCATGTGCATTTTTGGACAATCTCTTAATGATAATTCAGGAAGCATTGGCCAAATAACCAGGGCTAATTTACTTCTTACACTTATGGAACATGAATTTGGACATTTAATGGGTTTGGTAAACCAGGGGTCTCCTATGCAAACGGATCACAGAGATGCAGCCCATGGAGCTCACTGTGATAATCCAAATTGTCTCATGTATTTTAATGTAGAAACCAGCAATTCAGGTACTAACTTCATTCCTCAATTAGATGCAAATTGTATTGCAGATTTAAAAGCCAACGGTGGAAAATAAAAGCTGTTTTGTTTTCAGAATGCGAATTATCACAGTGTTATTCAAGAATTTTCATGCCGTATTCCCAAAAAACAAATATGCCAAAAAGATAGAAGTAATAATTCCAGCCAAATCAGCAAGCAACATTGCGCCGATTGAATATCTGGTATTTTTTATAGAAACAGCGCCAAAATAAACGGCTACCACATAAAAAGTAGTATCAGATGTTCCCTGCAAAATAGAGGACAAACTTCCTGCAAAAGAATCTGAGCCATAGGTTGTCATTGTATCAATCATCATTCCACGGGCGGCACTGCCGCTTAATGGTCTTATTAAGGCAGTTGGTAATCCTGCAACAAACCTGGTATCAGTTCCGAAAGCAGAAAACATGCTTCTCATGCCATCAATGATTACTTCAAAGGTGCCACTGGTACGCAGAAGACTTATGGCAACCAGCATTCCAACCAGGTACGGTATGATCTTTACAGCAATCTCAAAGCCGCCTTTTGCTCCATCTATAAAGGCATCGAAAATGTCTATTTTTTTATATAAGGCTCCCAGAATGATGACAAAGAAAATGGTTAATATAAGTCCATTGCTTAAGATGCCGGAGAACGTTTGCACACCGGTATAATCGAGGGATTTCAAATAAATAACCATTAATGACATCACGGCTGAAATTCCCAAAACCCACAGCATTATTACGGGCTGAAAAATATTTATTTTTTGTTTGAAAGAAACCACCAGCATCGCTGTCATGGTAGCAACAAAGGAAGCAATCATGCAGGGGATAAAAATATCGGTAGGATTTGACGCATTCAGTGAAGCGCGAATCGCGATGATGCTTACGGGTATTAGTGTCAGCCCCGATGCATGCAAACATAGGAACATGATCTGCGAATTGGAAGCAGTATCCTTGTTCGGATTTAATTCCTGCAGGCTTTCCATCGCTTTAAGCCCGAAGGGTGTTGCGGCATTATCAAGGCCCAAAAGATTGGCCGAAAAGTTCATCACCATGTGACCCATAGCCGGATGATTTCGTGGTAATTCAGGAAATAATTTTGAGAAAAAAGGACCGATGATTTTTGACAACAATCTGATGCCTCCCGCACGTTCGGCGATACTCATAAATCCCATAAAAAGGGCCATAATTCCGATCAGGTTTATAGAAATATCCACTGCTGCTTTTGCAGTGGATATCACTCCGTCAGCATGCTGCTCATGATAGCTGATATATTCGCCGTCAGCAGTTTTGCTGTATTTTGTTGTGCCATCCGTATAGGTTTTCCCATTTTTTAACAAACTAAAAACAGAAGCGGAAATGGAAGTGGTGTCCAAAGGTTTTGTGTGTGATGTATCGCCTGATTTACCCACTACCATGCGGCTGTATATATCTGTGTTTCCCTTTATAAAAATACATTGAAAACTTGCAGCCAGGAATGCAACAATAATAAAGGCCGCCCAAATTCTGCTTAATGCCATAAATAAAGTTGAAAAAAAAACTAAGATAAGGATTTGTGATTTTGAAATACCTTTTTTGTTTATCCAAATAATCATTCCCGGGGAAAATGTGGAAGGCTTTCATCAATATTTTTGGTGCATTAGCAAATTCCTCTTAGCACGTTTCTTGCGGCGAATGCCATTATTCATTCATTTTAAAATTATTTTTTTATGCAAGACAACAATCAAAAAAGAGTGGCCATCCTTACCGAAAATGGCTTTGAAGAAGTAGAACTTACGAACCCCAAAAAAGCGATGGAAGATGCGGGAATTAAAGTAGATATTTTATCCACCGAACAAGGAAAAGTAAAAGCCTGGAATCATGATCATTGGTCAATAGAATTGCCTGTAGATGTAAATTTAGCAGATGCAAACCCATTTGATTATGATGCATTAATGATCCCCGGCGGCGTAATTAATCCTGATAAAATGAGGACTCAAAAAGAGTATATAAATTTTGCGAAGGATTTTATGGAATCAGGAAAACCGGTTGCCGCTATCTGTCACGGACCACAATTATTAATAGAAACCGGTTTGCTTGGAGGAAGAAAAATGACCTCCTATCCTTCTATCCGTACTGATCTTAAAAATGCCGGTGCAGAATGGTTTGATAAAGAAGTAGTTGTTGATAAAGGACTTGTTACCAGCAGAAGTCCAAAAGACCTGGATGCTTTTAATAGAAAACTATTGGAAGAGATCAGGGAGGGCGTTCATGAACCGGCATAGCAGATTTATAAAATAATTCTAAAAGTAAAATATCCTTCAATAAATAAGAAGGATATTTTTTTATTTTTATAAAAAATATCCCGGTATTTGATTTCTTTTACTGCATTTTCTTTAATTTTTAGAATTTAATTTGCTACAGTTTTTATTGCAGAAAAGCGGAAGGTAAAATTAAAAGTAATCGATTTTTTAAAAAGACCTTATTTACAGCAAGGTTCCTCGCAAAGTGAATAATGCCACATTAAAGAAGATGATCAGCCCGGTAACATCTACCAATGTTGCAACAAAGGGAGCAGAAGAAGATGCAGGGTCAGCGCCCAATCTTTTTAAAATAAGTGGAAGCATACTGCCAATCAATGACGACCAGAGCACTACTCCTATTAAAGAAAAGCAAACCGTAAGCCCAATCAAAAACCAATGCTCTCCATAAGTATAAGAAGTAATAACTTGTTCATGCATCAAAAAACTCCAAACTGCTATTCTGCAAAATCCAACAATACCGAGCATAGTACCGAGCATAAATCCTGACATTACTTCGCGCCGCATTACTCTCCACCAATCTTTTAAAGTAACTTCTCCCAAAGCCATTGCCTGAATGATTAATGTGGAAGCCTGGGTGCCGCTGTTTCCGCCTGTGCTGATAATTAATGGAATAAAATTAGTAAGGATGATCACTTTTTCCATTTCACTATTGAAAAATGCCATTGCAGTAGCAGTAAGCATTTCGCCCAAAAAAAGAATGGTTAACCATCCTACTCTTTTCTTTACCAGCGTAAATAATGGAGTTTCCAAATAAGGCATATCCAATGCTTCGGCACCCCCTATTTTCTGAACGTCTTCACTGAATTCTTCACCTGCCACCCACAACACATCGTCAATGGTAACAATTCCCAGCAAGACATTATAATCATCTACAACCGGCAAAGCTACCCGGTTATTCATTTTAAAAACTTCATTTGCCGCTTCCTGGTCATCATTTACATTTAGTTCGATGAATCTTCCATCCATCATGTCACTTACTTTAGTATCCGATGAGGCAAGAATAAATTCCCTGATTCGAATATCATCTAACAATTCACCATGCTTATTAATTACGTAAATGACATCAATTGTTTCAGTATTTTTTCCAACACCCCTGATGATGTTTAAAACTTCAGCCACCGTGTTGTATTCGTAAACATAAATGTAATCAGGCGTCATCAGCCGTCCGACGCTGTTTTCGGGGTAGCCAAGAAGAGATAAAGTAATCTTTCTTTCCTCAGGTTTTAAGGTTTTTACCAGTTCACGCACTACTTCATTTGGAAGATCTTCAAAAAACGAAGTGCGATCATCGGGTTGCATTTCATTTAGTAATTCTGCGCTCTTTGCGGGTGGCAGATTTTTTATGATGTCTTTTTGAGTAGGATGATCAAGAATTTTAAAAACGCCGATAGCCCGATGCAAAGAGAGGTGCAGGAAAATTTCAATTTCCCTGTCTTCATTTTCATAAATGAGTTCAGCGACGTCACTGATGTTTTGTTGGTTTAAAAATTCACTGATTAGTGTATCGTCATTGGTTTTCAAAACATCTTCGTACTGCTCCTGAACTGAAATTTCTTCCTCTGTCATTGCAAATCGTTTCTTTCAGATAAGGGCGCAAAAATAATTTATTTACCTTTAAAAAAGAGGTTAATTGAAAAGTGAAGTAAGAGGAAGAAACGTTGTTGCAAAAACTTTTTATTTTACAACAAACGAATAAATAATGTGAATTCCTGTTTTGAAAAAATAGAAATTAGACAAAGGTTAAATTGATTTTGACCAAGATCAAAAAATAAAATGGCGCCTAAATAGAATCCCAACTTATCTTTTTACTTTGCAAAATATTTAAACAAAGCACTTGACACGAATCGGCCTTATTTCTGATACACACAATTATCTTGATCCAGCTGTTTTCGAACATTTTAAAAACTGTGACGAAATATGGCATGCAGGAGATTTTGGAAGTTCTGGGATTGCTGATCAGTTAAAATCTTTTAAACCGCTTCGTGGTGTATATGGAAATATTGATGGCTATGATATAAAAAGCGTTTATCCCGAACAGTTGGTTTTTATGTGTGAAGAAGTAAAAGTAATGATGCGGCATATCGGAGGTTATCCACCAAGATATAATCCGGAAACCAAAAAAGAAATTCTCATTCATAAGCCACAACTCTCTATCAGCGGCCATTCGCACATTTTAAAAATTATGTATGATGATAAGTTGCAGTGCCTTCACATCAATCCGGGCGCTGCCGGCAAGCAAGGCTGGCATAAAGTAAGAACGCTGATTCGATTTGCGATCGATGGAAAAGATATAAAAGATTGCGAGGTGGTTGAGTTAATTAGCTAATGTACTGATGTGCTAATGTGCTGATGTGCTGATTCTAAATATCAGCAGATGGTGTTGATGTATTAATTCATTAATTCAATAGTTATTCTAAAAACTCTCTGACTTTTCCATTAATAAAATCCTGAACACCTTTCCAGCTCTGCTTTTTCAGGCTTATCGGATCTTCGCTTTCTTCTGCATCTGCAAAATAAGTAATGGCTTGGGGTACGGTAATTAATAAATTTTGCGAAGCATATTTTTCTTTATGAAAGTTCACGAAATCTGCGACGGTATAATGTTTTAAAAGTTCAGCTATATCCCAAAAATCTTTCTTTTTGCCGCGTCCCAATATCGCCTGCACTTTCATTGCGACGATGTCTTCGGTTGAAAAAAATCTAAACCCATCTAAGGTTTTTTGCGGTCTTATCAAAGGATGAGGATGTCTGATGATATCAACTTTCACTTCATCAATAAAACAAAAAATGCCGAAGCGGGGCGGCTTTTCTTCCATAATGAATTCGTTATGAAACCTATTTTTTAGCGCATTTATGATCTGGATGTTTTTCAAAAGGCTTATTCGAAAACAAACCCAGATCGACAGATTTTCGATGCCCATACCAAAGGGCAAGTGCTGTGCCGCCAACCAACGAAAACTCATTTAATTCAGGCATTTCCATCAGTTGCCTTAATACGGAAAAAGTGTGGGGTTCGACTGTCTTAAGGTATAACATCTGAATTCAGTTATCGGTTTATTTATCACTGCACTCGCAAGATACATTCTTGTCTCCGGTAAAAATTTCGCATTCAATAAAGCTTCCGTTACTTTTTCATCACCATAATAACGGCGGCAATTGCGAATGTCTTCCACATCACCGCGCTCAAAAACACGTTCGATTACAAAATTTGCTTTGGCATCATAGTCGATATTTTCAAAAACGACGTCCCAAAAAATTCGTTTGTTAAATACAGGTTTCTTTTTATCTGGCATAATGCAAAGATAGAATTGAATTTTGTTTTGAGAGAGAAGCCCGTAAACCAGCAAATAAGTGAATTTTATTTTTTCTTCTTTAAAAAAAATCCTTTTAATGCCGTAAAAATTCCAAACAGAAAGAAATAAACAAAATGGCCTATCATTGCACACAAAAATATTTTCGATTTTTTATAGAATTCTATTATGAAATATTACAAACTAACGGGTTTTCTTGCATGCCTGATATTAGCAATCAGTTGTTTTCTTCCCTGGGCATATTATCCTGATTTACATAAATCTTTTACAGGTTTTTTCTCTGAACAAAATATGTATGGGAAGCCGGGGAAAGTATTTATTTTCTTTGCCATTTCGTCCGTTATTTTGATTTTTATTAACAAAATATGGGCGAAAAGGATCATTATTTTTTTTGCAGCACTAAACATTGGTTATTTATTAAAAACCTATGTAATTTTTACCTCTTGCTACAATACTTATTGTCCGCAAAAACAATATGGCTTGTATTTACTAATCCTTAGTTCTGTCGTTTTGATGATCGTTTCTTTTTTTCCTGATTTAAAATTGGAAATTAAAGAAGAAGATGATGGTAAGGAATGACACAGGATGTTTGATTAATACTCAGAAACACGTTGTTTTTTTCGCACAGCTTTTAATCGGTTATGAATGTTTTTTTCTTTGAAAAAAAGCGTTCCTAAAAAACAAAATGCTCCCATAAATACAATCGCCCGGGGGCCGCTTGTAATTCCTGCCAAAGCGCCTGATAGCAGACTTCCAAAAGGCATAGTACCCTGCAGGCAAACGGTATAAAAACTCATTAACCTGCCGCGCTTATCATCATCTACGTGAAGTTGCAACAGCGTATTGGTACAGGCCGTATGCATCATTTGACCCAATCCAGCGAGCGCAATAAAAAAAAGTGATAGCGGCAATGATCGTGAAATTGCAAAACAAATCATTGATGCGCCCAATAAAATTCCGGTAACAGAAACAATCCGTTTTAATAAAGAAACTGATTTTTTTTTCGTAAGAAATAAAGCGCCGCAAATAGCGCCCACACCTGCAGCGCTCATCAAAAATCCGAGTGTGTGAGCGCCTCCATGCAAAATATCTTTAGCAAAAACGGGCGCTAATGTTTTTAAAGATGCGTTGGAAAAACTGACAATCGCCAGCAAAAGCAACAATGATCTCATCATTCGATTTGCCTTCACGTATTGAATGCCTTCTTTTAATTTACGAATGACCTGAGCTTCTTTTGGCCTTGCAATTAAATTTTTTGGAAGACGCATCATCAGCAGGCTTCCCAATACAATTGCATAGCTCAATGCGTTGGCAATAAAGCACCAGCCTTCACCAACAACGCTGATTAAAATACCCGCAATTGAAGGGCCTATCAAACGGGATAAATTAAAAACGGTGGAATTTAAAGCAATTGCATTTGAAAGAGATTCTTTATCCCGCTCTACCATTTCCACAACAAATGATTGTCTGATAGGTACTTCAAAAGCATTGATTACGCCGAGAAAAAGACTCAAAACAATTATGTGCCAGATTTCTACAACATTGAAAAGAGTCAACAAACCGAGCAAAAAGGCCTGCGCCAATGCAAACGCTTCAATGCGGCAAAGCGCCTTGTGTTTATCCCAACGGTCGGCATAAACTCCTGCAAAAGGAGCAATTAAAAAAATAGGAATTTGTTCGCAAAAGCCCACCACACCAAGTAAAAAAGCAGAACCGGTTAGTTGATAAACCAGCCACATCATTGCCATTCTTTGAATCCATGTACCAATCAGCGATAATGTTTGCCCAACCATAAAAAGCCGGTAATTTCTATGAAACAACGCTTTCTGTTGCAAAAAATACCGCCATATCAAATTGTTTCTTTCACTATCCATTATAAGACTGCAAATTACAAAAATCGGGCAAGGTTACTTTTCAATTCACATTCAGTTTGTTTAAGAAAAATATTTTTACTTTCTTTCAAAATAAATTAACGGAGGCTATTCAATCGTTTTAAAATTCTTTGCATTATATGAAGACGACTTCTTGTTTCCGGCAAAAGAATAAATAACCAGGATTCTTACCTGGCAAAACGGAGATAAATAAAGCATTAGTTTTGACTCTAAGTTTATAAACTGTTATGGAAATTATTACAAAATATTTTACTGATTTTAACGAAAGGCAATCGCAGCAATATGCTGCACTAAAAAATTTATATGAAGAATGGAATCAAAAAATAAATGTGATCTCCAGGAAAGATATGGATCATTTTTATGAACATCATGTACTTCATTCTCTATCCATTGCTACTCAATTTGATTTTCCTGCAGGGTACCAGGTTATGGATCTTGGTACTGGCGGAGGGTTTCCGGCGATTCCACTGGCGATCTTTTTTCCTGAAGTACATTTTCACCTGGTGGACAGTATCAATAAAAAATTAAAAGTGGCAGAAGCAATTGCTTCGGAAATCGGATTGAAAAATATATCTGTACAGCATATCCGTGCAGAAGAAATAAAAGATAAAAAGTTTGATATAGTAATCTCAAGAGCAGTTGCGCCTTTGAAAGATCTTTGGTATTGGAGCAAGCGGTTATTGAACAAAAAACCAGTAGATCAGCCAAAGAAATTAACCGGATTAATTTGTCTGAAGGGCGGCGATCTTTCTAAGGAGATTCGTGAAAGCGGCCTCCGGCCAAAAGTCTGGGAGATTAGTAAAATTTTTGAAGAAGAGTTTTTTAAAGAAAAATATATATTATCAATTAACTGATCCTACGATTAGCTAATGAGCTAATGAACAGCAAGATTGGGCAAAAATATTATTCGCCCACATGCGCCAGATCTACTTTTCTTTTTGATTTTTTAACCAATACCAAAACAAATGGCACACACACTAAAAACATCACTCCGATCCATAAAAACACATCCATGTAAGAAAGCACTGTAGCCTGAATATCTACAAGCCTGTCCTGCAATTGAAGCGCCATTTTATGAGCTATATCCCAGGGTGTTCCTTTGGATTGAAAGCCTTTGCTCAACGCTTCAATATGTTGCTGAACATTGGGGTCGGTAACCGAAAGTTTGCTTACCAGGTTGCTGCGGTGAAACTCATTATCCCGGATGAGATAGGTGGAAATAATGGCTACACCAAATGAACCTCCCAATTGCCTCAGCATGCCAGATAATGCCGCCCCCTGCCCAATCTCCTGCCCGCGCAAGGTAGAAAGTGCAAGCGTGGTAATCGGAATGGAAAGCAAACCTAGCCCCACACCTCGAATAACAAGTATCCAAAAGAAAGCATCGCTTCCTGTATTTGGCGTAAGTACTTTATAAGCCATCATGCTATAAATAAAGAAGATGATCATTCCAGATGTAATAAGCAACCGGAAAGGAACGCCGCGCTCCATCATTTTGCCCACAAATGGCATCATGATAGCGGTAAAAACGGTACTGGGAATCATAAGCATTCCTGCCTGTAAAGCTGTCCAGCCCATGATTGTTTGCGTATAAAGCGGGATTATAAAAGTAGAGCCAAACAGTCCAAAACCCAATACAAAGGACAGGATACTTCCAATGGATAAATTCCTGTTTTTAAAAACCCTTAACTCAACGACCGGATGTTTATAAACAAGCTGACGCCAAATAAAAAAATAAAATGCAAAAAAACAAATTACTGACAATGAAATAATTAATGTACTATTGAACCAGTCTTCTTCCTGGCCTTTTTCAAGAATAAACTGTAGTGAGCCAACCGAAATAATGAGTAAAGCAATTCCCAACCAATCCACATTTTTTGCACTTACCTTTTCTGCAAATTTTGGGCTTTTTACAAATTGAAGCGTAAGTAAAGTCGCCAGTATGCCTACGGGAATATTGATATAAAAAATATAAGGCCATGAATAATTATCTACAATATAACCACCAAGCGGAGGGCCAAGAGTAGGACCGACAATAACACCCAGCACATAGATGGTTTGCGCCATCGCTCTTTTTTCAATTGGATAGCTTTCTGTAATAATTGTTTGTGCCGTAACCAACAATGCACCGCCACCAATCCCCTGTATAAAACGGAAAATGATCAGTTCTTCGATACTGGTGGCATTTCCACAGGCCCATGAAGTAAAAGTGAATATCATAATGGATGCGGCAAAATAATTTCGGCGCCCAAACTGTTGGCTGAGCCAACTTGTCATTGGCATTACGATTACATTGGCAATAGCATAAGCAGTAATAACCCATGTAATTTCGGTAAGCGATGCGCCAAGGCTACCCTGCATAGTAGGTAAGGCGATGTTTACAATTGTTGTATCAATGATTTGTAGCAGCGCACAAACAACTGCTGTAAATGTAATGATCACCCGTCTGGATCCATAAACAACCAAAGACTCTTCTTGCATATATCCCAGGTTTATAATGTTAATCTCTTAACCATTTAAACTCACCGGTTTTAGATTATCACGCATTTTTTCAACCGCTTTTATGCATTCCCTGATTTCATTCATTTTTAAGCCACTACAGGCAATAGTAAATAATTCAATAACCAACGGCTCTACCTTCTTACCTAATTGCTTCCCTTTTGCCGTAAGATAAATCGGCTTGCTTCTCCTGTCGGTTGCATCTTCCGTTCTCCTTACTAATCCACGTCTGGTAAGGTTATCTATCAGGAAAGTCATGCTGGCTTTATCTTTTAAAGTAAGATCAGCCAACTCCTGTTGCTTAATTCCATCTTTTCCCCATAAACATACCATAATCTGATGCATCTCATAGGTGAGGTCAATATTATGTTCCCTGAATTTTTGTTGCATAAACCGGCGCATATTATCCCTTAGTTCTAATGCTAAATGTGTAAAATGCCGGGTTGTTTCCGTCTTTTGACTTGGTATTGACATTTTCTTTTTTTTGAAAGAATGCAAAAACACAAAGTTAGATATTTGATAGTTAAATAACAAACTATTTCATCTAAAATATGCCTTTATTTATAATTTGAATTGTGCCTCATAATATTATTGGCTATGAGGATATCTGTTAGTACAAACTAAAATCGTTTGAATATGAAAAGAAGATATGTGGAAAAAATGAAAAATCTTCCATACTTTTTCATTAATTTTCTCAATTCAACTCCTCATATGAAAACGCTACTTATACCTGTCGATTTTACTGCTGCATCAAAAAATGCGATTGATTTTGCTGCTAAATGGAGCATTAAATATAATTATGAACGGATAATTTTATTAAGATCCTTTTATATTTCAATGTATGAAAGTGTGATTATGGGTGGCGAGTTTGCAAATGTGGATCAGGATTATTTAACCAACAGCAGAACACAAGAAAAAGAGCAATTGAATAATTTATGCAAAGAACTTGATGAAAAAACCGGAGCGAATATCAAAGTACAAAGTGCCATTACAGAATTGCCGTTGCTCAGAAGCGTTGTTCATATAGTAAAAGCAGAGCAACCTGCAATGGTTTTACTTGGCATTGATAACTCCAACTACTCAAATGAATCATTGATTTCAGGAAACGTGATCAGCATCGCAAAAATCAGTCCTGTGCGGCTCTTAATTGTTCCCAAGGATTATGTTTACACTCCCGTCAAAAAGGCGCTTGTTCCCTGCAATTTTAGTGCAATTGAAAAATTAAATAAATTGAATCATCTGCACTCTTCACCTCAGTGGCAGGATGTTCAGTTAATGGTACTGAATGTTGATCCGAAAAAAAGATACTTAAACCCGGATCAAAAATTTATAGAAACAGAGAAGTCATTGCATGCCTATTTAAAAAATTTTAATCACCGGATTTATTATGCAGATGATTCAAATGTGATTAATGGAATTTTATATTTTGAGAAGATAAATGAAGTGCAATTAATTATTGCATTGCCGGGAGAATCAAGCTTTTTATATTCCCTTACTCATAAAAATATCTCGGAGGCAATATACCGGAATTCAAAACTGCCGGTGATGATTCTGAAATAACATAAGTTCGACATAACAATATCAAATAGATCCTCCTCTGGCGGTTCATACCATGCCTTCCGGATTTTTATGCTGCAA
>Ga0157370_10005744_pt1 | contig 13875 bp, 10 predicted proteins | sample C35metaG_FD_113463 | JGI IMG/M metagenome (GOLD analysis project Ga0157370, IMG submission 113463) | Corn rhizosphere microbial communities from Kellogg Biological Station, Michigan, USA - C3-5 metaG | ecosystem: Host-associated > Plants > Roots > Rhizosphere > Soil | place: USA: Michigan...
GCCAAAAGCCGGGGAAATCTCCGTTTATAATATGTGGGTCGGTACCGCAAATAAAGGTAGTATCTACCTTACAGATCACCTCGTCGGCATCAGGCTGGGGTACGGGTACAGTTTGTATTTCAAAATCGCGAACGCCTTTTAATACAACGGCGTCCATTTGGTTAGGTAAGCTCATAATTACTTGATATTACTTTCTGGCACTATGGCAACACCCCTGAACGGAGAGCCTGAGCCACCTTTTATTTTAAGCGGTAAACCAACAAACCAAAACTCATGCGCAGGTATCATATCCACCTGGGCAAGGTTTTCAATGTTTAATATCTCCCTTTCGCGGCATACAATGTGCGCGGGTTGTTCTTTAACAACTGCCACCTCGTTAAAACTGTCGATACTTGGTGCATCAGCCCCAATGCTGATGGCACCCAAGTCATTCAGATACTCAATTGCGCTGCGGTCAACACCCGGATAATCGCGGATGTAGCCAAAATTGTCATTCCATTTTTTGTACCAGCCGGTGTAGTAAAGCACAACTGATTGCGGTTTAATGGTAACGCCGGTTTTTGCAATGGCTTCTTCAATATCAGCCTTTGTTATGTAGCTGCTTGGTTCTTTGTGCGAGAAGTCAAACCAAACACCGGGTGCCATAAACCACTCTAATGGCAGTTCATTAACCGCGCGCGCATCAGGCTCGTTCACCACGTGGTTGATAGCATCAACGTGGGTGTTAGAGTGATCGCACATGGTAAAGCCAACCACTTTGTACGAGTAAGGTGGCTTGGTAAGGCCCATTTTCTGGGTTTCTTCGTGGGATAGGTGGTTCCATATCAGCGTGCGCTGATGACCGATAAATGTAGGATCAGTAGTAGCAATGGTATGGCTAAGGTCTGTTACAACACAGTCAATACCCATAAAGTTCATTTTTGTCTGCAACTTAAATGGCGGACAAAAGGCTTTCTTAAACATGTATAAATTCAGTTAATAGAAGGTTGATAATTTATTCTACTCGTCATTGCTTAGTACCTCACAAAGACGCGTTTTATCATAGCGATGGGTTTCAAACCCATCGCTATAAGTATAATTTCGTTAAAATTTCCTTGCCCACTCTTTTGGCCATCTTTCAACAACCACTTTTGTTTGGGTGAAGAACTCAATTGCGTGGCGGCCCTGACCGTGCAGATCGCCGAAAAAACTTTCGTTCCATCCGCTGAAAGGGAACTGCGCCATTGGAGCAGCGACACCAATGTTAATACCGATGTTACCGGCATTAGCCTGGCTGCGGAATTTGCGAGCGTTGGCACCGCTGCTGGTAAACAGGCAAGCCATGTTACCATAGTTGTTGGTATTGATAAAATTCAGCGCATCATCAACAGTATCCATAGGGATAAGGCTCATTACCGGGCCGAAGATCTCAGTTTTTATCACCTCGCCACCTAAAGGCAAACCCTCAAGGATTGTTGGCAGTACAAAGTTTCCTTTTTCAAAACCGGTAATACTGGCTTTACGGCCATCTAATAATACTTTAGCACCTTCAGCTTCTGCTTTGCCTATCAGGTATTCAACGCGAGATTTACTTTCCGCGCTGATAACAGGGCCCATTTCGTTGGCCTCGTCTAAACCGTAACCGGTTGTTCTTTTCTTGGCCGCTTCGTAAAGCGCTTCTTTAATATGGCCGCTGTCGCCAACGGTAATAATGTTAGATGCCGCTAAGCAACGTTGTCCGGCGCAGCCGTAAACGCTATCGCTTATTATCTGCACAGACATATCAATATCTGCATCAGGCAAAATAACTACCGGGTTTTTAGCACCACCCTGCGCCTGCACACGCTTGCCGTTGGCAGCGCCACGGCCGTATACATATTGCGCAATTTTTGACGAGCCCACAAAGCTGATAGCTTTAACCAAAGGATGATCTAAAAACGCGTCAACAGTTTCTTTACCCCCGTGTACCAGGCTGATAACCCCTTCCGGTAGACCTATCTGCTCTATCAGTTTAAAAACCTTCATCATCGTCAACGGCACTTTCTCTGATGGTTTCAGAACGAAAGAGTTACCGCAGGCAATAGCGTAAGGAAGGAACCAGAAAGGGATCATTCCGGGAAAGTTAAACGGAGCTATACAGGCACAAACCCCTAAAGGCTGGCGTATCATAAACTCATCAACACCACCGGCTATATTTTCAGAAAATTCGCTTTGGATTAACATGGGAGTACCACAGGCCACCTCAACGTTCTCAATGGCGCGTTGCAATTCGCCGCGAGATTCAGCTAACGATTTACCACACTCCATAGTAATAGTGCGCGCAATATCCTCTGCATTTTCTTCTAACAATTGCTTTAGTTTATACAAAGGTTGAACTCTTCTCATTACCGGCACCTCTCTCCACTGCTTATATGCCTGGTGCGCGGCCTGTACCGCTGTATCAACGTCAGTTGCCGTTCCAATCCCGTAAGGTACCTTGCCTAATACTTCCTGTGTAGCAGGGTTTATTACGTCGGTAGTGTTGGTTTCCTTACTTGATACCCATTTGTTACTAATGTAATTGCTTAAAATTTCCATGTTTTGTTTTTAGAATGATACATGACCGGCCCGGCTATTCAGGCAGGCCATGTATCCTATTATTTAGTTGATAGAATTAGATAGTTTTTCCGTCGAATTTGTAATTAAGATTCGCCATAAAATCTCTTGAGATCTTAGCAGCTTCCAATGGCGTATAAGGTGGCTTAACCCTGTTATCATAATCCAGTTCAAACATTATCATGCCTGCCATTTTTTTCTTTTTCTTCTCCAGCATATCTAATATGGTTGCCAACTGAACCTTCCCCTGGCCCAACGGAGAATAACCCAGGTAGCCATTATCGCCACCCGCAAAGTCTTTCAGGTGAACGTGCTCAATCAGGTCCATAAAGTCTTTACAAACTTTTACAGGGTCGCCGCCACCTTTTTGTATCTGGCCAACATCCGGTCCAAATTTCATCAGGCGGGTATCTACATTCTCCATAATGAAATAGATCTCCTCTTCCGTTTCAATAGGGGTGCCGGTATGTGGGTGCAGTGCTGCAACCAAACCTTCTTCCTGTGCAACCCTGCCATACGTGTTCATAGAGTCTACCAGATTCTTTTTATAGTTCTTGTAGTCATATCCGCGTCTGCTTCCGCCTGCGCAATACTCAATTACTTTACCGCCGTTGGCTTTCAAAATTTTGCACCAGCGTCTCAATTTATCAGCTTCGGCCTGCGTTTTAGCCGGATCAAGTACATCATGCGTACAAAAAGCCGATACAATTGGCACTTTATATTGGGCAATTATTGCAGCAAGGCCTCCTGGTTTCTTCTCAAACTCCTCCATTACCTGGCCAAAGGTTTCAAATGAATGATAACCTAACGAACCAATATCTTTTAATGAAGCCTCCAGCACGTTGCCGCCATATCCCCAAAGGATGAATGTTGAGCCTATCTCGAATTTGCGTTTTTTTGCCTCAGCAAAAGCAAATCCCGGCGATGCAAGCGTCGCCGCACCGGCCATACCGGCTAATCGCATAAAATCTCTGCGATTAAATGAATTTAAATTTTCCATGGTATTAAAATTTAATATACTTTACTTAGCCAGCGTTACCATAGCAGTTCCTGCTAATAGTAGTACGGCGCCGCCAACTTTTGTTAATGTAATCGGTTCAACCTGTGATCCTAACCAACCGTAGTGCGAAAAGATCAAACCTGATATTACTTGTCCGGCTATCATCAATACCGTAGCTCTGGCCGCACCTATTTGTGGCATTGTATAAGCAATACCAAAAACCAGCGCACCGCCCATTACACCCGCAGTAAGCAACCAAATGGGTACTTCTTTTAAACGGGTAAATACGGTAGGGTCCCAATCTGTAAGGCCTATAACAATGGCGGTACATGCGCCAATGGCCCAAAAAATGGCATTACCCATACGCGGATTTTTTAAGATAGCGCCTACCTGCCCATTCATGGCAAGGTGCAGGGTTAGTACAAACCCGATGACAAGCATCAGTCCGATCAAATAAATTTTCATGTTCTCAAAATTTTAAATTAGGTTAATTGGTTTAATTGGTATTTATTGAAATTGGTTTCAAATTGTCAATGTACACATTTTAACCGCCTTAAGCTTGTAATTGTCTTTGACAACACAAAGCACCATTGGTCAAAAAATAACGTAAAAAACTTTAAGCAATTGTTGGTTTACAGAACCGGCCGCGATATGCCCACCATATCACGTATGCCATTCTATTCCAAATTTCAATTAATAAAACAGAAATAATTTCCAACCAATTCACAAAAAGTAATACTATAGTAACATATATTTGAAAAAAACAATACTGATTTTGTAGATTTTATATCTTTAATGATGAAACCGCACCTGCTGAAAGTTCCGCATAAACCGGAATCGTCCTTTTCTATTTATCAGAACAAGGACAAAAACTTTTACAATCAATGGCACTTTCATCCCGAAATAGAGCTTATCTATATTCATAAAGGGAGGGGGACAAGGTTTATAGGAAATGATGTGCACCGCTTTGAACCTGATGAGCTATGTTTATTTGGGTCAAACCTGGCCCATATGTGGCGCTGCGATCCTGAATATTTTGTAGAAGAATCAAAATTAAAAGCTGAAGTAACGGTGATATATTTTCAGCATGATTTTTTAGGCGACAAGTTTTTTAATACACCCGAACTTAAAAACATAGAGGCCTTGCTTGAAAAAGCCAAACAGGGCATAAAAGTTACCGGCGAGACCAAGATCCTGGTAAAAAGTCTGATAATGAAATTAACAGAAGCCAGCGGATTAGAACGCATAATGATCTTGCTGAATATTCTGGAGAAAATAGCCACAAGCAAGGAGCGGGAGTATATTAATACCATTTATCAGCCCGAAAGAATTGAATGGCAGGAAGCGGACAGACTGAATAAGGTGTTCCAATATATATCAGACAATTTCCAGAAAAAGATCACCCTTGAGGAAATAGCATCGGTAGCAAACCTGAGCGCAAAGGCATTTTGCCGGTACTTTAAATCTAAAACCCGTAAAACTTTTCAGGATTTTTTACTGGAGGTTAAGGTGGCCCATGCCTGCAACCTGATATTGGAAAAGGACATGACCATTTATGAGGTATGTTATGACAGCGGGTTTAACAATCTATCCAACTTTAACCGGTACTTTAAAAAACTGATGAGTAAAACCCCGTTGGAATTTAAAAAAGAGCATAGTATGTTGAGGGAGGTGGGTTGATGCACAAAATACCCCACTAAAAAATTCTAAACTAAAACAACTACACCTCTATAGTGTTATTAGGCAACGTGTTGCTCAAACCATTTAAACAATTAAAAAATTTCTGAAAACTATTCCTAATGCCTGAAAATTACAATAGAAACTCAGATCTGCCCTTTCTTAGAGGTGGTGGCACTATGGGTGAGCTAATGAGGCAGTTTGACTGGCAGGAAAATGTTTTGGGAAATCCAGAAAACTGGCCCCTGCAGCTAAAGCAGCAAACAGGTATTATGCTTAACACACCCTCACCCATGATGATCTGCTGGGGGAAAGATCTAATACGCTTATATAACGATGCCAGTATTCCGATCTTAGGTATCAACAGACACCCTGGGGCCCTTGGTGTTTCGGTTTACCAAACGTTTGCGGGAGGGCAGGATACCATAAAACCATTGCTTGAAAAAGTTATGGGTGGCGAGGCGGTAGCTTTCGAAGACTTTAAGGTAAGAATAAACAGAAACGGGCAGGAAGAGGACGTGTATTTCGATTTTTCGTATACCCCTATTACTGACGAGTACATGGTTATTCATGGCATCCTGGTGATATGTACAGAAACTACTGCAAAAGTAGCTGCGCTGGAGGGTATGCGGATTGCAAATAAGGAGATATCCAGATCAAAAGAAGTACTTGCAATTGATAATGAGCAATTGTCGGCTAGCCAGAAAAATCTGCAAAAGATAGTTTATGAGTTGGCTGAGAGCGAGCATAGGGTGCGCTCAATAGTTGAAAATGCGCCTTTTCCTATCGGAGTATATATGGGCAAGGAGATGCGCATTGCATTTGCTAATAAGGCTATTATTGATATATGGGGCAAAGGTTCTGAAGTAATAGGACGTAAATACAGCGAACTTTTGCCCGAATTGAGCGATCAGTCGGTTTTTACGCAGATGGATAATGTGTATACAACCGGCGAGCCATTTCATGCCCGAAACCAACGCATTGATCTAATTGTTGATAATAATCCGCTTACTTACTACTTTAACTATAGTTTTACTGCATTAAAAGATAGGCAGGGAAAAATATATGGCGTAATGAATACCGGTGCGGATGTAACCGACAGTGTATTAGCCAAACAGCTGGTAGAAGAGACTTCTGACGAGCTTGCGGCGCTTAACGAAGAACTTGCTGCGTCTAACGAAGAATTACAGGCTATTAATGATCAACTGGCAAGCACTAATGAAGAGTTAGCCGAAAGCAGGAAACAGCTTGCAACAGCTAATGAGGAACTTGCCACAAGTGCGTCTCGGTTGCAAATGGCCATAGAGTCAACCAGTTTAGGCACTTGGGAGTACATACCTAAAACCGGGGAGTTGTATTGGTCGAAAGAACTACGTGACATTTACGGGATACCTGAACACCAGCCGCCCACAATGGAGGCCTTTGCTTCACATATACACCCCGATGACGATCAATGGGTGCAGTTACAAATTGCTACTGCTATGGATCCGGTGAAAGGTGGCAGGTATGATCTGAGCTATCGCATCATCCGGTTTGATAATAACGAGACACGCTGGATAAAGGTACAGGGCACAGTATATTTTGATGAAGGCGAGGCTGCGCGCTTTATAGGTACTGCTTTTGATATTACGGAACTGAAAGAAGCTCAGGAAAAAACCGCGAAGCTGGCAGCTATCATCGCATCTACAGACGATGCTATAATAAGTAAAACTTTTGAGAGCATTATTACCAGTTGGAATGCGTCTGCCGAACGTATGTTTGGGTACAGCGCAGATGAAATGATAGGGGAGAGTATTTATAAACTTATCCCCCCGGACAGGCTGGAGGAAGAACCACTGATATTATCACGACTAAGATCAGGAGAGCGGGTGCAGCACTTTGAAACAAAAAGGCTTACTAAAGACGGGCGGTTAATTGATGTGTCGGTAACCGTTTCGCCGGTAAAAGACAACGCCGGAAAAATAATCGGGCTATCAAAGATAGCTCGGGATATAACAGAACGTAAACTTGACGAAAATCGTAAAAACGATTTTATTGGTATGGTAAGCCACGAGTTGAAAACTCCCCTAACATCGTTAAGTGCCATACTACAGGTTGCGAAAGCTAAGCTTAATAATACCGACGATACATTCCTCGCAGGCGCTATGCAAAAAGCCAATCACCAGGTAAAAAGGATGAGCACGCTGATAAATGGGTTTTTGAATATATCGCGTTTAGAGTCAGGTAAGATACTAATTGAAAAGAAGCCATTTGATTTAGAGGCGTTGATTCAGGATGTGGCTGACGAGACGAGGGTAACTGCTACAACCCATATAATTGATGTTAGCGGCTGCAATGCGATTGAAGTTAATGCGGATCAGGATAAGATCCAATCTGTAGTGTCTAACTTTATCAGCAACGCCATAAAGTATTCAGCAAACGGCACGAGCATTAGGGTAACATGCCAACGCAGCCAGAATGATGCTATTATTAGCGTGCAGGACGAAGGCATCGGCATACACCCAACTGATGCTGAGCGCATATTTGATCGCTATTACAGAGTTGAGAGCAATAATACACGCCACATTTCAGGGTTTGGTATAGGCTTGTATTTAAGCGCCGAGATAATTGAGCGCCACGGTGGCAGGGTATGGCTGGAAAGCGAAGTTGGAAAAGGATCTACCTTTTATTTTAGCCTGCCGCTATAATTTAGCCTGTGAGACCAAAATTGGCCAAAAAAATAGCGGCAAACATTGTGGAAGCTGTGGGGTTGTTTAGAAGGCAACTAAACAGCTACTACTATGAAAAATCCATTTAAAAAGAAAGATAATACCCTTTTAATTGCCGGCATAGCCATTGGGGCAGCTGCGGCCAGTTTAGCTTATTTATTTTTAACAGAGAGCGGCACAGCAGTGCGGCAGCAACTGGCAGGGTATTTTGGTAAGGATGGGAATGAAGATGAGAACGAAGATCCGCAAGCTTACCTGCATCACCCGGCTAAAGCGCCAAAAACAGACCGCGAAGCATTGTTAAAACACGAGGTATTGCATAATACCGACAATGGCAATGTGTAATACTAAACAGAAGCGATGATCTTAAGGTTTTTAGCCTGCTGCTGTTAAGCGCTGGTACTAACTGATGATGTTGTAACTACGCTATGGTTGTTTTTGTTGTGGATTTTATGCGCCGCTAAACTATATTGCTTACTTTTATGTTAAGCATGGCTCTAAAATCTCTATTCTGTAAATGAACAAACATATTGATGTAAACCTGGAGGCATTAAGGGGGTATGCAGCAATTTTTGTAGTGATGGGGCACTGGACGCTTAACGGTCAGTACACGCCCATGCCTCTGGTGGTATTTTCGCCTTCGCCTCATTTATTTCTGCTGGTGTTTTTTGTATTGTCCGGGTATGTAATAACTATCAGCAATAAGGGCCTTGCAACGTATGGCCAGATCATTAATTATGTTAAAAAGCGACTTCTGAGGATATATCCCATCTATTTTTTAGCGCTTATTATCACCCTGTTGATAGCCGGGTTTAAATACTCACCTTCTGTTATTTTATGGAATTTTGCTATGATGCAGGACCTGATCGTTCGGCCATTTGCCGAAAACGGTCCAACCTGGTCGCTGCATTTCGAGATGCTTTTCTACCTGTTATTTGTGCCGCTGGTGTTCTTCCGTTTAAATTTTAAACTGGTATTGGTGTTATCCATGTTAATTGCGGTGTGCAATTATTGTTTTCAGCTGCAATTGTATCGGCCTATTATTTCTTTATACCTGTTAGGGTTTACCTTTTGGATGGGAGGCGCTTGTATTGCTAAATATTTTGGTGCCGAAGAAGTAAAAACAGACTATGCAAAATTGCTAAGCGCCCTGTTTTTTATACTGGCAACAGACCAAATGGTAACCCGATCAGGATTGCCCACGTTAATTGATAGCGCCGGTTTTTTGTTGTTTCATCAACATTTATCTGATACACCACTGGGTATAGATGGTATGTTGATAGTGCTAAGCTACCATGATCTGGCGCTGCTTCCGTATTGTTTATATACCGTATTGGTGTTTTCGGGCCGCAAATTCAAGCACGATGTTTGGTGTTTTATTTTATTGCTGATTCCGCTATTCTATAGTATCTACGTTACGTTAACAGAACCAGCACGCGAGCACGCCTTGGCTTTCGTTGCACCGGTAATTTATCTGAGTTTAAGCATATTATTCCGGCTGATAAATTGGTCGGTTTTTGAAGGTTTCGGCCGCGCAATGGTACGTTTAGGTGCGTGGCTGGGCGGTATATCTTATGGTATTTATATCATTCATATGCCTTTTCTTTATATGGTGGGGCAAATTAATATTGGGGGCAACCCCTTGCTGGGATATTTAATAAAGCTGGTACTGCTTTTTGCGTTAATAATTAGCATGGCTTATGTACTTGAAAAGGTCTTTCAACCATTTATCAAAAATCTCATCGCAGGCAAAAAGCAAGCTTAAGGAGCTGATGAACATATTGCTTGATTCAACAGCAATTGTAAAACCATAAAGTAGCCATGCGGTTATTATAACAAAGCGTTATTAATGACCAACTATTTCTGCGGCACAAGCGGCCTTGTGCTACCCGTACCCAATAAAACACATTACCCGCCGCAGTTTAAAGACAAGAGCAGGCTGTGTTATTACGCATCGCTGTTTAATAGTATTGAGGTGAATTCCTCGTTCTACAAAATACCGCAGGCCAAAACCGTTACCAAATGGTTGGATGAAGTTGGGGGCGGGTTTAAATTTACTTATAAGTTGTGGCGGGGCATAACGCACGAAAGAGGATTGGTATTCAATCCTGGAGATGTCAATAACTTTATGAAGGCTATCGATGGCGCCTGCAACAAAAAGGGCTGCCTGCTGATACAGTTGCCACCATCGGCAAAAGTGACATTAATGCCGCAGCTGAAGAACGTTGTATCATGTGTTTTGCAAGCCGATGCCGACCGAAGCTGGCAGATAGCCATAGAATTAAGGCATCCATCATGGTATACTGAACATCTGTTTAATTATGCCGGTGATAACCAGCTAAGCATTGTCCTTCATGATATCCCGGCCTCGGCTACGCCTATGCATTATTATGATACAGCTGATACGGTATACCTCCGCTTCCATGGCCCCGGCGGTAAATATCGCGGTAGTTACCCCGACGACGTACTACAAGAGTACAGTAGTTACGTACACGAATGGCAGAACGAGGGCAAAACCGTTTATGTTTATTTTAACAACACCATGGGTGATGCTGTGCGCAACTTGCAGACGCTCAACTCCATTGTAAATGAGACTTAAGCCAATGGCAAACTAAAATAGAAGATCGATCCCTTTCCCATCTCGCTCTCTACCCATATCTCGCCACCGTGGCGATGGACGATCTCGGCACTTAGGTATAAGCCGATACCAAAACCCGAAATATGGCGCGTATTACTGCTTTCAACGCGGAAATACCGATCAAAGATCCTTGTCTTATCATCCGGGCTCAGGCCAATACCTTCATCTTTTACACTAACTACAACTTTATTGTCGGCTACACGGCAGTTTATTTCAACTGTTTTTCCTTTAGGCGAGTACTTTATAGCATTACTTACCAGGTTGGTAATAACCGAGCCTATTTTGTCGGCATCGGCATTTACGGTAATGTTTTCGCACTGCTCAATTTCAATAACGTGTGTTGATACCGTTATCGCGGTTTCTTTAACAATGTCGTGTATCAGATCGTGCAGATCAAACTCTTTCTTATCTATTAAAAGCTTTGCCGATTCTAAACGCGAAACATTCAGGAAACCATTGATCATTTTGCTCATGCGTTTAACCTGATGGTTGGCCTTTTCCATGGCACCTGCAAGGAAGGGATCCTCGCTGTTTTTTAATTTGGCGTTTGCTACCTGAACTATAGCAGTTAGCGAGGTGAGCGGGGTTTTTAACTCGTGGCTCACCATACCTATAAAATCGTTTTTGCGCTGGTCGTCTTCTTTTTGCTCGGTCACGTCATTAGTGATGCCGGCAAAGTAGGTTTCTGTACTGTCGGCTGCCTGCTGAAAGGTACCTACAGAGCGCAACCAACGCAGCTTACCATCGTGAAAGCCAATAACCGGGAAAACCAGGTTAAACTTTTCGCCTTTGGTAATGGCAGCCTCTACCATATCGGCAACAGTTGCTCTGTAGTCTTCTCTAACCTGTGCTATGAGGTCGTGATAGGTTACATTTTCATTGCGCCCAAAACCGTGCAGTTCTTTTAAACGTGGCGAAGCATAAAACTCCAGTGTTTTGGTATTGATAGAATAGGTGCCCGAGTCGGCCGCTTCTATGGCTAAATGAAGCGCCGTTTCACTTTTCTCAACCTTTTGCCGGGCCTCCATTAACTGCTGATTGACCAGGGCCAACTGGTTATTGGTGCTCATCAGTTCTTCGTTAGATGCTACCTGCTCTTCGTTGGTGGTAGCAAGCTCTTCATTTATGGCTTGCAGTTCTTCGGCACTTGTTGCCAGGGCGTCTTCCATTAATTTGCGCTCGGTAACATCGCGGGTGGTACCGGCAATGGCTTCTACCTCTCCCTGTTCATTCAATACAGGTATCAAAATGTAATCATAAACACGCCGGCCTAAAGTAGCGTGCGGAAAAGCAACCTCGCCGCGGTATGGCTTTTTGGTAGCTACAATAAGGTCTGTTTCCCGCTCGTGCATGGCAGCGTGCCATTCTTCGTACCCATGGTCCCTGAAACCGTAACCTATTGCTGTCTCCCAGGTTTTGCCCCACATGTCAAGCAGGGCTTTATTAACATAGGTAAATTTATAATCAAGGTCCCACACATACATCAGGTCAGGGCTACCCGACGTAATGGTTTCGTATATTCTTTTTTGCTTATCGGCATGTTCTCGCGCTTCTTTTAATTGTTGTTGCACCGTCATCACACGAGTAACGTCGAAGGCAATTACCAAAATTCCATCAACATGGTTGTTCTCATCTCGCCATGGTTGATAACTGAAACTGAAATAACGGTCTTTTAACGGCCCTCCCTCGTACTCTGCAATTGGTACCAGCAGTTCGTTCATTTCAAAAGCCTGGCCGGTTTGATAAACTTTTTTTATTATCTCCTCAAGGGATGTTCCAACAAGCTCAGGCAATGCCTCAAATATCGGGCGCCCCAATAAAGTTCGGCCAGGCAAGAATTGTTGATAAACAGGATTAACCAGTTCGTAAACAAGTTTTGGTCCCCGCAGGATGCAGATGCCTGCCGGCGCCTGCATAAAAAAGCTTTTGAAACGGTCCAGGTCCTGCTTAAAAGCAAGTTTTGCGGCGGCTTCTTTTTTGCGAACAGCTACCTGCATAGTATTTTCCAGCACCCATACGGATACTTTTGTGGTTTTACCCGTGCTGTCTTTTACCGGCGAAAAAATAAAGTTGACAAATATGCTTTCTTCTTGTCCGTTACGGATAAGCCTCCTTTCCACATCATTTGCATAAAAAGGTTCGCCGGCCTCTGCTACGTGTTTAAGTGATGCTTCATAATCGTTTCTGGCATTTGCAAAAACATCCCAGTAAAATTTACCGAAAACTTCGTCGTGAGTTTTGCCTGTTACCTCAAGAAATTTTTCGTTTACAATTTCTGCAACAAAGGTACCAGCATTGAGTACGCAAATGCCTATAGGTGCTGCAAGTATGGTTTTATGTAGGTCTTCTCCGTCAATGAATTGCATAACAGGCCGATCTTTCTAAAATCGATAACCAAAATAACCAAAAAAATTATTTTTTGTTTAAACAGCGACGTAGGCTTTATGCAATGCTTACAACTTTTATGTTTGAAGCCCTTGTGGGTATTATATACGCATACGGCAGGTTAAAAAAAAACCCGCAAATAAAATTTGCGGGTTTTGCATTATCCTTAAGGTATGAACTTACGCGTTCTTCAACAAATAATCTTTAAACCCATCAAAGTCTTTACCCAACTCAACTGATTGTTTTTTCTTTGACTGAAGTTCTTTTACCTGGGCTGGCTGGTCAATTTTTGCTGCAATTTCTTCTGAATAAGCATCAGGGAACTTACATGGGTGAGCAGTAGAGAGGAATATACCTGTAGCATCGCCTTTATTTTCCTGCTGATAATCTTTTAAAGCGCGCCAGGCTATGGCAGTGTGCGGACAGGCTACGTATTTATAGCTATCGTAAATACTTTGTATTGCGGCGCTGGTTTCCTCGTCGGTATAGCTATAGCCTTTTATTAGTGTATTAAGTTGATCAGCATCATCTTTAAACAGATCTGCAATACGCACCCAGTTGCTCGGGTTGCCCACATCCATTGCATTGGATAGGGTGGCTACCGATGGTTTGGGCTCATAAACTCCGGTATTTAAAAACTGTGGAACTGTATCGTTAGCATTAGTGGCCGCAATAAAACGCTCAACAGGTAGGCCCATTTTCCAGGCCAGTAAACCGGCACCCAAATTACCAAAGTTACCGCTTGGTACAGAGAATATCACCTTGCTTTTGCCTTGCTTAAGTGCCTGCGCGTAAGCATTAAAGTAATAGAAGGTTTGCGGGATTAGACGTGCTATATTAATAGAGTTGGCTGACGTTAAACGATATTTCTCGTTCAGTTCAGCATCAGTAAA
>Ga0157370_10005745_pt1 | contig 13874 bp, 10 predicted proteins | sample C35metaG_FD_113463 | JGI IMG/M metagenome (GOLD analysis project Ga0157370, IMG submission 113463) | Corn rhizosphere microbial communities from Kellogg Biological Station, Michigan, USA - C3-5 metaG | ecosystem: Host-associated > Plants > Roots > Rhizosphere > Soil | place: USA: Michigan...
CGAACGGCACCGGCCAGTACATCGTCAGCCTTGGCGAAAGCCGACAACAGGCTCGCGTCTTTGCCGAGGATGGTCAGCAATTTTTCGTTCGGAATGGTGATCAGCGAGTCGACGCTGGCCTGCAGAGCACGAATGCCCTCTTCGGCGATCAGCATGCGCTTGCGACCTTCGAACGGGAACGGACGGGTCACCACCGCAACGGTGAGGATGCCCATCTCTTTGGCTACTTCAGCAATGATCGGCGCCGCACCGGTACCGGTACCGCCGCCCATGCCAGTGGTGATGAAGACCATGTCGGTGCCTTGCAGCACTTCGGCGATACGCTCGCGGTCTTCCATTGCAGCCTGACGGCCGACTTCCGGGTTGGCGCCAGCGCCCAGGCCCTTGGTCACACCGGTACCGAGTTGCAGCACGGTACGCGCGCCGACATTTTTCAATGCCTGAGCGTCAGTGTTGGCGCAGATGAACTCAACGCCTTCGATGTTGTTTTTCGCCATGTGGTTAACAGCGTTGCCGCCGCCACCACCTACGCCGATTACCTTGATAACAGCGCTTTGCGGGATATTGTCTACGAGCTCGAACATGGTCCCCTCTCCTTTGCTTTTCTAGTTGTAACGCCTACAGCACACGCGGTTTAACATCAAAAATTGCCCTGGACCCAGCGTTTCAGCCGCTCCAGTACAGGTGTCTTTGGTTCGTCGTTGTAGCTGCTGCCACCGGACAGCGAGATGCCGTCGTTCTGCTTTTGCAGCCCGTACATGAGCAAGCCTACGCCGGTCGAATAAATCGGGTTGTGCACCACGTCGCCCAGGCCTTTGATGCCTTGCGGCATGCCCAGGCGAACCGGCATGTGGAAAATTTCTTCGGCCAGTTCGACCGCGCCTTCCATCTTCGAGGTGCCGCCGGTCAGCACGATGCCGGCCGGGATCAAATCTTCGTAACCGCTGCGGCGCAGTTCAGCCTGAACTAGGGTGAACAGCTCGTCGTAACGCGGTTCGACCACTTCGGCCAGCGACTGTCGCGACAAATCGCGCGGCGGACGATCGCCCACGCTTGGCACCTTGATGGTTTCGCCAGCGCCAGCCAGTTTGGCCAGGGCACAGGCGTAGCGAATCTTGATTTCTTCGGCGTACTGGGTCGGCGTACGCAGCGCCATGGCGATGTCGTTGGTGACCTGGTCGCCGGCAATCGGGATGACAGCGGTATGGCGAATCGCGCCTTCGGTGAAGATGGCGATATCGGTGGTGCCACCGCCGATGTCCACCAGGCACACGCCTAATTCTTTCTCGTCGTCGGTCAGCACGGCGTAGGCCGAAGCCAACTGCTCAAGAATAATGTCGTCTACTTCCAGGCCGCAGCGACGCACGCATTTTTCGATGTTCTGTGCCGCGTTCACCGCGCAGGTCACCACGTGCACTTTGGCTTCCAGGCGCACGCCCGACATGCCCAGCGGCTCACGAACGCCCTCCTGGTTATCGATCACGTAATCCTGCGGCAAGGTGTGCAGCACACGCTGGTCAGCCGGAATGGCCACGGCCTGTGCGGCATCAAGTACACGCTCAAGGTCGGCCTGGCTCACTTCGCGGTCGCGAATGGCGACGATGCCGTGGGAGTTCAGGCTGCGGATGTGGTTGCCCGCCACGCCGACGAATGCCGAGTGGATACGGCAGCCGGCCATCATTTGCGCTTCTTCGATGGCGCGCTGAATCGATTGCACGGTGGATTCGATATTCACCACCACGCCCTTTTTCAAGCCGCGCGATGGGTGCGTGCCGATCCCGACGATTTCCAGCTGGCCATCAGCCGTGACTTCGCCTACCAGCGCCACCACCTTGGAGGTGCCGATATCGAGGCCGACGATCATCTTGCCGCTCTGCACGTTTGCCATGTTGCTGCCTTCTCCTAATTCACTTCTGCGCGACGGTTTTGTCCGTCGCCGGCGCAATCGGTTCACGCCACGCAACGGCCAGGCCGTTGGAGTAACGCAGGTCGATGCGCGAAATATTCGCGATCTGGTCTTTCAAACTCTTGTCGTAGATGGACACGAAGCGGCGCATTTTCTCGACCAAGTGATCCCGACCTAACAACAACTCAATGCTTTGTCCGGTGTTATTCACCCCGGTGGTGATAAACCAGCTGCCGCGTTCACGCAGTTCCAGACGCGCCACCGAAAACCCTAGCGGGCGCAGCATCTGGCTGAGCATCTGGTAGCGCTGCATCACGTCTTCCTGGGCGCGCTGCGGGCCGACCAGTTGCGGCAGGTTTTCGTAATTGGCCAGTTCACGCGGGGTGAACGCCTGACCCTGATTGTTCAGCAACGCCTCGTCGCCCCAACGGGCCACCGGCAGTTGTTCTTCCAGCGAAATGGTTACGGTGTCGGGCCATACGCGGCGTACTTCGGCGTGGGCGATCCACGGCATTTGTTCCAACTCGGCGCGCATCCCGGCCAGGTCAACAGTGAAGAAGCTCGCCGCCACGAAGGGCGCGATACGCTGCTGCACCGCTTGCTGGCTGATGTAGCTGAGTTCGCCCTGCACGCTGATTTTCGCAATCGGGCGATCGGCGTACGGCAACAAACGCTGGGCCGCTTCGTAAGTGCCAAAGCCCAGCACCAGCAACATCACCGGCCAAAGCACACGCTTGATCGCCGAGAAGCTTGGCTTCGGTACGCGAACCGACAACGGCTCCTTGGCCACCATCCGGCTGGCACCCCGCTGCGCCGGCTTGCGCGGCAAAGCGCCACGGCCGGGAACAGGTTGCTGATGTCGGAGGGTTGCGCCGTGCATGGTCTTAACCTCGTGCCTCAACGCTGTCGGAAAGAATCGCCACGACCAGTTGCTGGAAATCCAGCCCTGCGGCGCGAGCGGCCATTGGCACCAGGCTGTGGTCGGTCATACCGGGAACGGTGTTGACTTCCAGCAGCCAGAATTTGCCGTCTTTGTCTTGCATCACATCGGCACGGGCCCAGCCCTGAATGCCAACGGCATCGCAGGCGCGGGCGGTGAGGTCTTTGAGTTCCTGTTCTTTGGCGGCATCCAGCCCACACGGAATGCGGTACTGGGTGTCATTGGCCAGGTACTTGGCGTCGTAGTCGTAGAAGCTGTGGGGAGTGCCAAGGCCAATCGGTGGCAGCACCTCGCCGCGCAATACGGCAACGGTGAATTCCGGACCGCTGATCCACTGCTCAACCAACACCTGCGAGTCGTAGCCGCTGGCGTCGCGCCAGGCGCTGATCAACTCGTCGACGCTGTTCACTTTGGCCATACCGATACTGGACCCTTCATGCGCCGGTTTGACGATGAGGGGGAACCCCAGTTCCATGGCCGCCGACCGGCAGTCATCGACGTTGGCCAACACCGCGTGGCGCGGGGTCGACAAACCGAGGCTCTGCCACACTTGTTTAGTGCGCAGCTTGTCCATCGCCAGGGCCGAGGCCAGCACGCGGCTGCCGGTGTACGGAATGCCAACGCACTCCAACAGGCCCTGCATGCTGCCGTCTTCGCCGCCACGACCGTGCAGCACAATAAAGGCGCGATCGATTTTTTCGCTGACCAGACGCTGCAAGAAGTCGTCGCCCACATCGATACCGAAGGCGTCGACACCCGCCGCTTGCAGCGCTTCCAGTACGGCAGCGCCGGACTTCAGCGACACCGGTCGCTCAGCGCTCTTGCCACCGAACAGCACGGCCACACGGCCGAACGCGTCCGGGGTCAGGTTGCGATCTAACAGGCCACTCATTTCTTACTCCCACCGGCGACAACGGCGCCGGCAAACAACGGGCTCTGCAACAACTGCGGCGCCAGGCCACCGATATCCCCGGCGCCTTGGCACAGGAGGATGTCGCCAGCGCGCAGCAACGGTTTAACAATCGGCGCCAGCTCAGTGCCGCGCTCGATATAGATAGGATCCAACTGGCCGCGCTGACGAATGCTGTGGCACAGCTGACGGCTATCGGCGCCAGGAATCGGCTCCTCGCCCGCTGGGTACACTTCCATCAGCAGCAACACGTTCGAGTCGGCCAGCACCTGCACGAAGTCGTCGTACAGATCGCGGGTGCGGCTGTAACGGTGCGGTTGGTACACCATCACCAGGCGACGCTCCGGCCAGCCACCGCGCACGGCCTTGATCACCGCCGCCACTTCACGCGGGTGGTGACCGTAATCGTCGACCAGCATCACGCTGCCGCCATCGACCGGCAGTTCGCCGTACACCTGAAAGCGGCGACCCACACCCTGGAATTTCGACAAGCCGTGAACGATGGCCTCGTCTGTAAGGCCTTCGTCGGTGGCGATAGCGATGGTGGCCAGCGCGTTCAATACGTTGTGGTTGCCCGGCATGTTCACCGACACATCCAACGGCTCACGGCCAGCGCGCAGCACGGTGAAGTAGGTTTGCATTCCGTTCTGACGCAGATTGATGGCGCGCACATCGGCATCTTCGCTCAGGCCATAGGTCATGGTCGGGCGTTTGACCTGGGGCAGAATTTCGCGCACCACTGGATCGTCCACGCACACCACCGCCAGCCCGTAGAACGGCAGGTTGTGGAGGAACTCGACGAAGGTTTTCTTCAACTTATTGAAGTCACCTTCGTAGGTGCTCATGTGATCCATGTCGATATTGGTGACCACGGCCACCATCGGTTGCAGGTGCAGGAAGCTGGCGTCGCTTTCGTCCGCTTCGGCGACCAGATAGCGGCTAGTGCCGAGCTGGGCGTTGGTGCCGGCAGCATTCAGGCGGCCGCCGATTACAAACGTCGGGTCCAGGCCTGCGGCGGCAAACACCGAAGCAATCAAGCTGGTGGTTGTGGTTTTGCCATGGGTGCCGGCAACGGCGATGCCATGGCGATAGCGCATCAGCTCGGCGAGCATTTCGGCACGCGGCACGATGGGAATACGGCGCTCGAGGGCGTTGGCCACTTCCGGGTTGGCGGTGTTGATGGCGCTGGACACCACCAGTACGTCGGCGTGCTGCGCATTCTCGGCACGGTGGCCGATGAACACTTGGGCGCCGAAGTTCTGCAGGCGCTCGGTAACGGCCGAACCCTTGATGTCAGAACCGGACACGTCGTAGCCCAGGTTCAACAACACTTCGGCAATACCGCACATGCCCGCGCCGCCGATGCCGACAAAGTGGATGCGGCGGATACGGCGCATTTCTGGCTGCGGAAACGCTTTTTGGCTCTCAACCACGGGCCACCTCCAGGCAGATGTCGACGACAGTGCGGGTCGCGTCGGGCTTGGACAGGCGGCGCGCGGTGCTGGCCATGTAGATAAGGCGTTCGGGATGCATCAAAACCTCGGTCAGGCGCTCGGCCAATTCGGCGGCGCCAGTAGTCGCTTGTGGCAGCAGGAAGGCAGCGCCTTCACGAGCCAGATAATCGGCGTTGCGAGTCTGGTGGTCGTCGATGGCGTGCGGCAGTGGCACCAGCATCGACGGCAGACCGGCAGCAGCCAGTTCACTGATGGTCAGCGCGCCTGCGCGGCACACCACCAGGTCGGCCCAGGCATACGCACCGGCCATGTCTTTAATGAAAGGCGCGACGTGCGCTTGGACACCGGCCGCGTCGTAACGGTCCTTGGTGATTTCATCGTGATTCTTGCCGGATTGGTGCACCACTTCCGGACGGATCTCGACCGCCACTTCGCGCAAGGCTTCAGGCAGCAATTTGTTCAACGGCTCGGCGCCCAGGCTGCCGCCCAGAATCAGCAAACGCGGACGACGGCCTTGCAGGGTGTCGCGCGGTGTTTCCAGGAACAGTTCTTCGCGCACCGGGTTGCCGGTGGTACGGCGCTTGGCCGACTGGCTGAAGGTATTGGGGAAGGCTTCGCACACGCGCGTGGCGAAACGCACCAGGCTGCGATTGGCGGTGCCGGCCACGGCGTTCTGCTCGTGAATAATCAGCGGCACGCCAGCCATTTTCGCCGCCAGGCCACCTGGGCCGGTGACATAGCCGCCCATGCCCAGCACGCAGACGGGCTTCAGTTTGCGCACAATGCGGCGCGCCTGGAACAGCGAGCGCAGCAAGCTGAACGGCGCCTTGAGCAGGTTGATGAAGCCTTTGCCACGCAGGCCGGCGACGTTGATCAGGTGCAGGTCGAGACCGGCTTCCGGCACCAGTTGGTTTTCAATGCCGCGCGGCGTGCCGAGCCAGTGCACGGTGTAACCGCGCGCCTGAAATTCGCGGGCACAGGCCAGCGCCGGGAACACGTGGCCGCCAGTGCCGCCGGCCATGATCAGAACATTAGCGGCCATGGACCACCTCCTTGGACGCTTTGCTGACTGGCGGTTCTTCAGCGAAATCGCTCTCGACGAAATCGACGTCTTCGCTGCCAAGAATGGTGCGGCGCTCCCACTCGATACGCAGCAGCAACCCCAGGCAGGCGCAGCAAATCACCAACGAGCTGCCGCCGTAGCTGAGGAACGGCAGGGTCAGCCCTTTGGTTGGCAGCAAGCCGACGTTCACGCCGATGTTGATCAGGAATTGGCCGATCCACAGGAAGGCCAGGCCGAAGGCCACGTACGCGGAGAAGAACTGCTTGGCCTTTTCAGCCCAAAGGCCGATGTACAAGGCGCGCACGCTGACGAACACAAACAGCGCCACGGTGGCCAGCGAACCGAACAGGCCAAGTTCTTCGGCCAGTACGGAGTACACGAAGTCGGTGTGTGCTTCCGGCAGGTAGAACTGCTTTTGCACGCTGTTGCCCAGGCCGACACCCAGCCATTGGCCGCGACCAAACGCGATCAGCGCCTGAGTCAATTGATAGCCCGAGCCGAACTGGTCGGCCCACGGGTCGGTAAAGGTCACCAGCCGCGCCATGCGATACGGCTGCGCCTGCACCAGCACGAATACCGCGCCGACTGCCAAGGCGACCATCAGCGAGAAGCGGAACAGGCCGACGCCACCGAGGAACAGCATGGCGGCGGCAGCGCCCATCAACACAACGGTGGCGCCGAAGTCCGGTTCCATCAGCAGCAAGCCAGCCATCGGCAACAGCACGATGAAAGGCTTGAAAAAGCCCATCCAGCTTTCGCGCACTTCTTCCTGGCGGCGCACCAGATAGCCGGCGAGGTAGATAACCGCGAACACTTTGGCGATTTCCGAAGGCTGCACGTTGAATGCGCCGAAGCCGATCCAGCGCATCGAACCGTTCACTTCGCGGCCAATGCCTGGCACCAACACCAGCACCAGCAACCCGAACGCCACCACCAGCAGGGTGCCGCCCATGCGCTGCCAGGTGGACATCGGAATCACCAGCATCAGGCCGGCAGCGCCGAGGCCGATGGCCATGTAAATGACGTGGCGGATCATGTGATAGAACGGGTTGCCGGTCTGCACGGCGGCCACTTCGGTGGAAGCCGAGGTAATCATCACCAGGCCAAGTCCCAGCAGCGCGAAGCAACCGGCCAGCAGCGGGAAGTCGAGGTCAATACCGCGACGGCTGAACAGCGGCGACGGGTACGGGCGAAGAATGCTGAGCAAGCGAGCGAGCATCAGTTGAGCCCCCCGACGGCCTGGGCGAACAGGCGCCCGCGTTCTTCGAAATTCTTGAACATGTCCAGGCTCGCGCAGGCTGGCGACAGCAGCACGGCATCGCCGCTCTGGGCCAGCTCGGCAGCCTTGGCGACCGACTCATCCAGCGAGGTGACGCGAATCAGCGGCACGCCGGTATCAGCCAGCACGTCGGCCAACAGCGGTGCATCGCGCCCAAGCAGAATCACAGCGCGGCAATGGGCAGCGACCGGCGCACGCAGGGCGGAGAAATCCGCGCCTTTGCCATCACCGCCGGCGACCAGCACCAGCTTGCCGGCGATGTCCGCACCCAACCCTTCGATGGCCGCCAGCGCGGCGCCCACGTTAGTGGCTTTCGAGTCGTCGTAATAACTCACGCCGTCACGCTCACGCAGCCACTGGCAACGGTGCGCCAGGCCAGTGAATTCGCGCAGCGCTTGCACCATCGGCTCGAACGGCAGGCCCACGGCATGGCCGAGTGCCAAGGCCGCCAGGGCGTTGGCTTGGTTGTGAGCGCCGCGCACTTTCAATTCGCGCACCGGCATCAGGGTTTCAAACTCGAAGGCCAGGTGCTTCTCGCCCTGCTCTTCCACCAGACCGAAGCCTTTGAAGTCGGGCTTGTTCAAGCCAAAGGTCCAGCATGGTGTGTTTTCGCCAATCAGCGGACGGGACAAACCGTCCTGGCGGTTCACCACCACTTGCCGAGCGCCACGGAAAATCCGGTGCTTGGCCAGGTGATAAGCCGGCAGACCGCTGTAGCGGTCCATGTGGTCTTCGCTGATGTTCAGCACGGTGGCGACTTCAGCATTTAGCTGGTCAGTGGTTTCCAGTTGGAAACTCGACAGTTCGACCACGTACAACTCGACGTCATCGCTGAGCAGATCCAGCGCCGGCGTGCCGAGATTGCCGCCGACCGCCACACGCTTGCCGGCCGCGACGGCCATTTCGCCCACCAGAGTGGTGACGGTGCTTTTCGCGTTGGAGCCGGTGATGGCGACAATCGGCGCCTTGGCGTGGCGGGCGAACAGTTCGATGTCGCCGAGCAGTTTTACGCCACGGGCGGCGGCCGCTTGCAGCGCCGGCGTGGCCAAGGCCAGGCCTGGGCTCACGTACAGCTCGTCGGCGCGGCAGAGGAACTCAACGTCCAGTTCGCCACAACGCACTTCCACCTCCGGGTACTGGGCGCGGATGGCGGCCAGCTCCGGTGGGTTCGCACGGGTGTCAGCCACGGCAAAGCGGATGCCCTGGCGCGCGAGGAAGCGCACCAGGGACATGCCGCTCTTGCCGAGGCCGACAACGATGCGGAAGTGGTCAGTAGCGATGAGGCTCATTGGGTTCCTTGTCCTTAACGCAGTTTCAGAGTGGCGAGGCCGACCAGCACCAGAATTACGGTGATGATCCAGAAGCGCACGATTACGCGCGGCTCAGGCCAGCCTTTGAGTTCGAAGTGGTGATGGATTGGCGCCATGCGGAACACGCGCTTGCCGGTGAGCTTGAACGAAGCCACCTGAATCACCACCGACAGGGTTTCCATCACGAACACGCCGCCCATGATGAACAGCACGATTTCCTGGCGCACGATCACGGCGATGGTGCCCAGCGCAGCGCCAAGCGCCAGTGCGCCGACGTCGCCCATGAAGACTTGTGCCGGGTAGGTGTTGAACCAGAGGAAACCCAGGCCCGCCCCCACCAGCGCCGAACAAAACACGATCAGCTCGCCCGCGCCCGGTACGTAAGGAATCAGCAGGTAGTCAGCGAATTTGATGTTGCCGGACAGGTAGCAAAAAATGCCCAGCGCGCCGCCGACCATTACGGTGGGCATGATCGCCAGGCCGTCGAGGCCGTCAGTCAGGTTGACCGCGTTGCTGGAGCCGACGATCACGAAGTAGGTCAGCACCACGAAGCCCACACCGAGGGCGATGCTGACGTCTTTGAGCATCGGCACGATCAGCGTGGTTTCAACCGCGCTCGGCGCAGTCATATAAAGGAACACGGCGGCGCCCAGGCCAAACACCGATTGCCAGAAATACTTCCAGCGGCTCGGCAGGCCTTTCGAGTTTTTCTCGATGACCTTGCGGTAGTCGTCCACCCAGCCGATGCCGCCGAACAGCAGGGTCACGATCAGCACTACCCACACGTAGCGGTTGGTCAGATCTGCCCAGAGCAAGGTGCTGATGGCGATGGCCGACAGAATCAGCGCGCCACCCATGGTCGGCGTGCCGGATTTGGACAGGTGCGACTGCGGACCATCGTTGCGCACGGCTTGGCCGATTTGACGAATCTGCAGGGTGCGGATCATCCAGGGGCCCAGCCACAGCGACAGCGACAACGCGGTCAACACACCCAGAATCCCGCGCAGGGTCAGGTATTGAAAGACCGCGAAGCCCTTGTAGAACTGTTGCAGATACTCGGCCAACAGCAGCAGCATTTAATGACTCCCCTGGGTGCCGCACAAAGCCGCAACGACGTTTTCCATCGCTGCGCTGCGCGATCCTTTAATTAGAATGGTGGTGTTGCCTGGCTCGGCACTGACGGCGGCGATCAGGCTGGCCTGATCGGCAAAGTGCCGGCCATTGGCGCCGAAAGCGGCCACGGCGTGGGCCATGTTCGGGCCGACGGCATAAAGAGCATCGACTTTCCCGGCGGCGTAAGCGCCGACATCGCGGTGGCCTTGTTCAGCCCACTCGCCTAGCTCGCCGATATCGCCCAAAACCAGAACGGTCCGGCCGGAAAAGGCCGCGAGTATATCAACGGCGGCACACATGGAAGTCGGGTTGGCGTTGTAGGTGTCGTCGATCACGCGCGCGCCATTAGTCGCCAACTGCGCTACCGCGCGGCCTTTGACCGGCTGCACATTTTCCAGCCCGGCAACGATACTGACCAACGGCAGGCCAAGCGCAGCGGCGGCTGCAGCTGACGCCAACGCATTGGCGATGTTGTGGGTGCCGAGCAGATTGATCTGCACCTTGGCGCTGCCTTGCGCGCTGTTCAGGGTGAAGAACGGGCAACCACGGGCATCACGACCGAGGTCGCTGGCGTAGAAGTCGGCGGCGCTGTTGTTCAGGGCGAAGGTCAGCACCTTGCGCTCGCCGGCACGGGCTTTCCAGATGCCAAAGGCTTTGTCGTCGAGGTTGAGCACAGCGGTGCCGCTGGCGCTCAGGCCGTCGATGATTTCGCCTTTGGCTTCGACAATTTTGTCGGCGCCGCCGAACTCGCCGATGTGGGCGGTGCCGGCGTTGTTCAGCACGGCTACGTGCGGCTTGGCCAACGCCACGGTGTAAGCGATTTCGCCGACGCGATTGGCGCCCAGTTCGATAACGGCGCCTTTGTGTTCTGCGCCCAGCTCAAGCAGGGTCAACGGCACACCGAGGTCGTTATTCAGGTTGCCACGGGTCGCCAGCACGGCGCCGTCGATGCCGGCGCGCAGAATGCTGGCGAGCATTTCCTTGACCGTCGTTTTGCCGCTGGAGCCGGTGATGGCAGCCAGGGGGCCGGTGTAGGCCTGACGATTGAGCGCGGCGAGTTGGCCCAGCGCCTGGCGGGTGTCGGCTACTACCAGTTGCGGAATGCTCACGCCAACGGTTTCACGCTCGACCAGCGCAGCGACCGCGCCTTTCTGCGTGACTTCCTGCAAATAGCTGTGGCCGTCGAAACGCGGGCCAGTCAGGGCGACAAACAGCTGCCCCGGCTTGATCGCACGGCTGTCAGTGCTCACTGCACTAAACGTGGCGTCGGCGCCGACCAAGCAACCATTGAGGGCGTTGACCACTTCGCTCAACCGCAAGGCTTTAAGCATGGGTGGCCTCCCAGGCGGCCAGGGCCGTGGTGGCTTGATGCAGGTCGGAGAACGGTTGGCGCTCGCCGTTGATTTCCTGGTAATCCTCGTGGCCTTTACCGGCCAGCACGATCACGTCGGCGGCGTCGGCACTGGCGATCAGTTGCGCGATGGCCTGGCCGCGACCGTATACAAACTGGGCTTTCTCCGGCGCGGTGAGACCGGCGCGGATGTCGGCGAAAATCTGCTCGGGCGATTCGGTGCGCGGGTTGTCGTCGGTCACCATCACGCCATCGGCAAGGCGCTCAACCACTTCGGCCATCAGCGGACGTTTGCCGCGATCACGGTCACCGCCACAGCCGAACAGGCACAGCAGTTTGCCGGTGGCGTGTGGGCGCAGGGCGGTCAGTACTTTATCCAGCGCGTCTGGCGTGTGGGCGTAGTCGACCACCACCAGCGGCTGGGTGCCGCCGCCCAGGCGTTGCATACGGCCAGCCGGGCCTTCGAGCTTGGGCAGCACTTTCAGAATTTCGTCCAGCGGGTAATCCAGCCCCAGCAACGCGCCGACCACGCCAAGCAGGTTGCTCAGGTTGAAGCGGCCCAGCAACGACGAACGCAGGCTGCCCTCGCCTTTCGGCGTAACCAGCTTGGCGCGCACGCCGTGGTCGTCGAACACCGCTTCGCTGCAATACAGGTAGGCGTTGCGGTCTTCGAGGCTGTAGGTGATCAGGCGCGACTCATGCTGTTCGGCGGCCAGTTCGCGGCCGAAGGCGTCGTCCAGATTCAGCACGCGGCAACGCAGGCTCGGCCAGCGGAACAGCTTGGCCTTGGCTTCGCCATAAGCCTGCATGGAACCGTGATAGTCGAGGTGGTCGCGCGACAGGTTGGTGAACACCGCCACGTCAAAGGCCAGTGCCGCGACGCGGCCTTGGTCCAGACCGTGCGACGACACTTCCATAGCCACTGCGCGAGCGCCGGCTTGTTTCAGGTTGGCCAACACCGCTTGCACGCCGATGGGGTCTGGCGTGGTGTGGCGGCCCTGCTCCAGTTCCTGGTGGAAACCGGTGCCCAGGGTGCCGACGATGCCGCAGCGCTCGCCGAAGTGATCCAGGGCCTGGGCCACCAATTGGCTGATGCTGGTTTTGCCGTTGGTGCCGGTAACGCCGACCAGGTGCAGGCCACGGCTCGGCTCGCCGTAGAAGCGGCCGGCGATGGCGGACAACTGACCGGCCAGATTCTTCAACGCCACCAGCTCTGTGGCTTGCGCATCGATAACAGGTGCGCCTTCGGCTTCATAGGCAACGGCGGCAGCGCCACGGGCAATCGCATCGCTGATGTGCACGCGGCCGTCTTGCTGACCGCCGGGCACGGCCAGGAACAGGTCGCCGGGACGCACTTTGCGGCTGTCCAGCGTCAGTTCGCGGATCAGCACCGAGCTCTCGGCTTGTGGCAGCAATTGGTTCAGTGGCATTGGCATTAGCGCGCTAACTCCCGAGGAATAGAGAGCGCCACGGCGGGCGCAACGTCAGCCGGGGTCAGGTTGTCTGGGGCAATGTTCATCAGGCGCAGGGCGCCGGCCATGACCTTGCCGAATACCGGCGCCGAGATCAGGCCGCCGAAGTAGGCGCCGGTGCTCGGCTCGTCCACGACTACCACCATGGCGATGCGCGGGTTGCTGATCGGCGCGAAGCCGGCGAACAGCGAGCGGTAGGCGTTCTGGGTGTAGCCCTTAGTGCCGACGGTGGCTTTACGCGCGGTACCCGACTTGCCGCCCACGTGATACGCCGGCACCTTGGCGCGGAACACGCCGCTCGGTGCTTCGACCACTTGCTGGAGCATGCCCTGGATGGTTTTCGCGGTGTCTTCCGGAATGACCTGCACGCCGTCCTGAGTACGGCCATCGACGCGGGTCATGGTCATGGGAATGCTGCGGCCATTGTTGGCGAGCACCGCATAGGCATGGGCGAGTTGAACGGCCGTCACCGACAGGCCGTAGCCGTAGGCCAGGGTCGCGGTTTCAGCTTTCGGCCAGATGCGGTGGTTGGGCAGGTTGCCGACGCGCTCGCCGGGGAAGCCCAAGCCAGTGTCCTGACCGAGGCCGACTTGCTGCATAACGTTGTAAATCGGCTCGGCGCCGATATCGAAAGCGATCTTGCTGATGCCGACGTTGCTGGACTTGATGAGGATGCCGGTGAGGTCGAGCACGCCTTCGTTCTTGGAAACGTCGCGGATGGTGTATTTGCCGATTTGCAGGGTGCCGGGGTACACGTCAACCGTATCGGTCGGCTTCCAGCGCCCGCTTTCCAGCGCAGCACTCATGGAGAACGGCTTAACGGTGGAACCTGGCTCAAACACGTCGATCATCGCGCGGTTGCGCATCATCGCCGGCTGCAGATTGCGGCGGTTGTTGGGGTTATAGGTGGGCTGGTTGACCATGGCCAGCACTTCGCCGGTTTTCACGTCGAGCATTACCAGGCTCGCACCCTTGGCGCCGAACTCGGTAACCACGTTGCGCAGTTCGCGGTGGGCCAGGTACTGCAGACGCAGGTCGATGGACAGCGCCAGCGCCTTACCAGCCTTGGCGTTGCG
>Ga0157370_10005748_pt1 | contig 13872 bp, 10 predicted proteins | sample C35metaG_FD_113463 | JGI IMG/M metagenome (GOLD analysis project Ga0157370, IMG submission 113463) | Corn rhizosphere microbial communities from Kellogg Biological Station, Michigan, USA - C3-5 metaG | ecosystem: Host-associated > Plants > Roots > Rhizosphere > Soil | place: USA: Michigan...
GACGATGGGGTTGTCCGGGTCGCCGGTGTAGTAGTCCTGGGTGTAGATCTCAATCCGGTGGTCGTCGGGGTCCAGGATGTACAGGTAGAAGGCGTTGGACACGCCGTGGCGGCCGGGCCCGCGTTCGATCCGGTCGGAGATGCGCAGGGCGCCCATCTTGTCGCAGATAGCGATGATGTTGGCCTTTTCGTGGGTGGCGAAGGCTAGGTGGTGCATGCGGGGTCCGTCGCCGCCGGTCAGGGCGGTGTCGTGGACGGTCTGCTTGCGGTGCATCCAGGCCGCGTAGGTGACGCCGTCGGAGTCCTTGATGTCCTCGGAGACGCGGAAGCCCAGGTCCTCGAGGTACTTGCGGCCCTTGGGGACGTCGGGGGTGACTTGGTTGAAGTGGTCCAGGCGGACCAGCTCGCCGGCGCTGTAGAGATCATAGCGGCGGGTCAGGCGCTCCACGTGGGTGGTCTCGTAAAAGAATTCGTAGGGGAATCCCAGGGGGTCCTCCACGCGGACGGCGTCGCCGATGCCCTTGACGAAGCCGTCCCTGCGGCGTTCCGTGCGGCAGCCCAGCTCCTTATAGTAGGCCTCGGCGGCGTCCACCTCCGCCGGGGACTTGACCCGAAACGCGGCCACGGCGACGGCGGCCACGGGGCCTTTGCGGAGCACCAGGTTGTGGTGGATGAATTCCTCCAGCGAGCGGAGGTAGATGGTGTTTTCATCCTCCTCGGTGACGTGCAGGCCCAGCACGTCCACGTAAAACGCGCGGGATTTGGCCAGGTCGGTGACCACCAGTTCCATGTAGGCGCTGCGGACAATGTCCGGGGCCGGAAGCGCTGGGGTGGGGATGAAGTCAGTCATTGGGTTACTCCTCGTTGAGCATGGTGGCTAGTGGGCGGCGGGGGCGCCGAATTTGGGGGTGTGGACCGGGCCCAGCGTGATGTGGACGGCCTGCTGGTCGGTGTAGAAGTCGATCGAGCGGAAGCCTCCCTCGTGGCCCAGGCCCGAGGCCTTGACCCCGCCGAACGGGGTGCGCAGGTCGCGGACATTGTGGCTGTTCAGCCACACCATGCCGGCCTCCACGTTCTGGGCGAAGTTGTGCGCGCGGGTCAGGTCCTGCGTCCAGATATAGGCGGCCAGGCCGTACTTGACGCCGTTCGCCAGGGCCAGCGCCTCGCCGTCGTTCTCGAAAGGCGTGATGGCCACGACGGGGCCGAAGATCTCTTCCTGGAAGATCCGCGCTTCAGGGGCGACGTCGGCGAACACGGTGGGTGCCACGTAGTTGCCGGTCTCCAGGCCCTCGGGGCGGCCGCCGCCGGCCAGAAGGCGGCCCTCGGTCTTGCCGATTTCCACGTAGGACATGACCTTGGCGTAGTGCTCCGGGTGGACCAGTGCGCCCACTTCCGTGCGGGGGTCGTGGGGGTCGCCCACCACAATGTTCCTGGCCCGGGCGGCATACTTTTCACAGAACTCGTCGTAGATGCTCCGCTCGACCAGGATGCGGGAGCCGGCGGTGCACCGTTCGCCGTTGAGGGAGAAGACGCCGAACAGGGCGGAGTCGATCGCGGCGTCGAGGTCGGCGTCGGCGAAGACCACGCAGGGGCTCTTGCCGCCCAGTTCCATGGACAGGCCCTTCAGGCTCGTGGCGGCGTTGCGGAAGATGGTCTGGCCCGTGGTGGTTTCGCCCGTGAAGGAGATTAGCGGCACGTCCGGGTGCTTGACCAGGGCGTCGCCGGCATCCTCGCCCAGGCCGTTGACCAGGTTGAAGACGCCCCTGGGGAGGCCTGCTTCCTCGAAGATTCCGGCCCAGAGCGAGGCCGAAAGCGGGGTGAACTCGGCCGGCTTCAGGACAACGGTGCAGCCGGAAGCCAGGGCGGGGGCCAGCTTCCAGGACTCGAGCATGAACGGGGTGTTCCACGGGGTGATGAGCCCGGCCACGCCGATCGGCTTGCGGTTGACGTAGTTGATCTGGGCACCCGGGACCTTCATGGCGTCGTCGAACTGGGCCACGATCAAGTCCGCGAAGAAGCGGAAGTTCTCCGCCGCCCGCAGCGCCTGGCCGCGCGCCTGGGTGATCGGCAGGCCGGAGTCGAAGGTCTCCAGCTCGGCCAGGCGGGCTTCCTGGGATTCGACGGCGTCGGCGATCCTGTTCAGGACACGGGCGCGTTCGCGCGGCTTCATGCGCGGCCACGGGCCTTCGTTGAAGGCCTTCGTCGCGGCAGCCACGGCGAGGTCGATGTCCGCCTTTTGACCGGCGGCGGCCGTGGCGTAGTTGCTGTTGGAGACCGGGTCCAGCACGTCGAAGGTCTCCCCGCCCGCGGAATCGACGAAGCTTCCGTCAATGTAGTGCTGGATGTGGGAGGGCAGGTTGTCCGGAAGGTAGTGCTCAGCCATGGGAAAAGTCCATTTCTTCAGGTGTTCGGTGGGTGCCTCTAGTAAGTGGTTGCCAGCGGGGGCCGGGCTGGTTTTTCGGGCCCGCTGCGCGCCAGGTAGGCGTTCAGGGTGGCCGCCCGGTGGGCGCGGGCGGCGTGTTCCACGGTGTCCGCATCGGCACCGGCTTCCAGGAGCTGCAGCAGCGCCTCGTGTTCGTTGACCGAATCGCTGGCGCGGCCTGGGACGTAGCTGAAGGTGGAGGAGCGCAGGGCCTGCAGGCGGTTCCAGCCGCGGTGGACCAGATCCAGGATGTGCGGGTTGGGGCAGTTTTCAAACAGGATGCTGTGGAATTCCAGGTTCAGCGCCGTAAAGCGGACGGGGTCGAAGTGCTCCAGGCTCTCCCGCATCTGGGCGTTGACGGCGCGGGCCCGGGCAATGTCCGCCGGCGTGATGAGAGGGGCGGACAGTGCCGTGGCGGCACCCTCGACAATGCCGAGGGTCTGCATCGTGTAGAGGTATTCGGTGGGGTCAATCCCGGCCACCGTGGCGCCCACGTTGCGTTCAAAGGTGACAAAATTTTCGGCCTCGAGCCGGCGGATGGCCTCCCGCACGGGGACCACGCTGAAGCCGAGGTCCCCGGCCAGCTTGGCCAGCACCAGCCGGTAGCCGGGCGTGTATTCGCCGCCGAGGATTTTTTCCTTGATGGCCGCATAGGCCCGCTCGGACTTGCTGGCGGCCTCCGTGCCGGCCTCGCTGCTCATGGCTGGGCCGCCGGGTTCGGGTGCGTCTGCGCCCACTGCGCAAACTGCGCCTTCCATGCAGCGTTCATGGGATAGAGGCCCTCCACGCTGTGGCCTTCGGCCACCATCGCGGCGATGAACGTTTCCTCGTGTTCCTGGGCGATGGCGCCGTCCGCGACTTCCTCCGCCAACGACGGCGGGATCACCAGCAGGCCGTCCGCGTCGCCGACGATGATGTCACCGGGCTGGACGGTGGCGCCGCCGCAGGAGATGGTCAGGTCGGTGTCCCACGGGATGTGCCTGCGGCCCAGGACGGCCGGGTGGGCGCCGGTGAAGAAGGTGGGCATGTCCAGGGCGGCCACGGCGGCCACGTCGCGCACGCCGCCATCGGTCACGATGGCTGCGGCGCCGTTGATTTGCGCGCGCAGGGCCAGGATGTCCCCGACTGTGCCGGTGCCGGGCTCCCCGCGCGCCTCCATGACCAGGACGTCGCCGTCGTGCAGGTCATTGATGATGCGTTTCTGGGCGTTGAAGCCGCCGCCGTGGGTCTTGAAGAGGTCCTCCCGGTTGGGCACGAAGCGCAGGGTGCGGGCGGTGCCGGCGATCCGCAGCTCGGGACGGGTGGACTTGAGGCCGTCGATGCTGACGTTGTTGAGCCCGCGCTTGCGCAGTTGGGCGCTGAGCGTGGCGGTGCCGACGCTGGTCAGCTTGCGCTTGAGTTCCGCGCTGAGGCCCGTTGGTGCCAGTCCGGCCGCTTCGGGTGAACCCCAGGCGTCCACGCGGTCGGTGTCGGTGGCCTTCGGCTGGTTGCCGAAGTCCGCTAGTTCGCTGGTTCCCTGGACGACGGCGGTGCGCAGCCGCCCCGTGGACAGCCCTGCCGCGGGGTCGTCGACTTCGACCTCGATGACGTCGCCGGGGACGGCGACGGAGGAACCGGCGGGGGTGCCGGTCAGGACGATGTCGCCCGGTTCCAGCGTCATGAGCTGGGAGAGGTCCGCCACGAGCTGGCTGAAGGGGAAGATCAGGCCGGCCGAGGTGTCGCTCTGGACAAGTTCGCCGTTGAGCCAGGTGCGCACGCGCAGGGAGGAGGGGTCGACGTCGGCCGCCGGGATGAGTGCCGGGCCGAACGGGGTGAAGCCGTCGCCGGACTTGGAGCGGACGTTGGAGCCCTTGTCCGCGTACTTGAGGTCGTACACGCCCAGGTCGTTGCTGGCGGTGACGTGGCCCACGTGCCGCCAGGCGTCCCCGGGGCTGACCCGGCGGGCCGCGGTGCCGATGACTAGGGCAATTTCGCCCTCATAGGCCAGGAGTTCACAGCCGGCCGGGCGCTCAATGTCCGCGCCGCTGGGGCTCAGCGATGACGATGCCTTCAGGAAGTACGACGGCTTGGCGGGGGTGCGTCCGCGCTGGTCCGCCCTGGACTGGTACGCCACGTGGACTGCGACAACCTTGCCGGCCTGCTTGAAGGTGGCTGCGGTGACTTGTTCCACGGGACACTCCTGGGTGGTTGTCGTGCGGAACCCGGCAGTTCCGGCTATCAGGTACGAAATCGTATACGATCACCGTAACTGTGTTGTCCGCGTCACGTCAAGGCCTGGGGGCGGTGAAATTTGGGGGGCTGTTTTGGCTCGCGACGGCTAGCCGTGACCATCGGCGGGCTACTGCAATTGGGCCTCGACCGTGCGGGCGCTGGCTGCAAGCCGCGCTCCGATGGAGTCCGGGTCTGCGCTGGGTCCCAGGAAGACCACGCAGATGGCTGCCGGCGTGCCGTGGGGATTGTGGATGGGGGCAGCAATGGCGGAGACGCCGGGCAGAACTTCGTCGTGGCTGGTGGCGTATCCGGCCAACTTGGCAGCGCGCGCCTCGGGGCGGTAGGGCAGGCCCGGGGCCAGCCGCGCCCACGCTTCCTCACTGATGGCGGACTGGATGGCGATGCCGGGTGCGCCAGAGCTGAACGAGTGGCGGGTGCCGGGGCGTTGGGCCAGAGTGGCGCCGGAATGCCGCGGTTCCACGGTCAGCAGGGTGACCGAATCACGATGGTCCCATACGGCGATGAACGCGGTCATGGCCAGCTCGTTCGCCAATTGCGTCAGTTCAGGCAGGGCGGCCGTTTGCAGGTCGCGGGAGACGCCGCGGGCCAGGGCCGCCAGCCCGGGGCCCGCCTGGACCCGGCCGGAATCGTCTCTCATGAGCAGCGAATGGTCTTCGAGCGTGCGCAGGATCCGGTAGGCAATGGAGCGGTGGACGCCCAGTGCCGCGGACAGTTCGGCGATGGTCATGGGCGCCTGGGCGTCCGCCAGGATTTCGAGTGCACGGATGCCGCGCGAGAGGGTTTGTGAGTGCGCCGGGGCCTTCGCGGCGTCGTCAGTTGAAGCTGTGCCCACGTCATCATCCTTTTCACGGACCGGCCGGCAGGCTGAAGTACCTGGGGTTCCAACAGCCATTGTTCCGTATCTGGAAAGGCAGTTCAACTATTGAACTCCGGGAGAGGCCGGGTTGCGTGGCCATTTCAACCACCCCCGGGGGTCACGGATGTCGACCCGGACATTTGAGGTCAATATATCGACCTCAAATGTCCGAGTCGGCATCCTCGGCGGGTTGAAGGATGCGCCATGTCCCTCCGGCGGCGTGGCCGGGGTCTCGATATAGCAGGCGGCGGGGTCTACCGTGGAGGTGTGAGTGAGCATCCAGACATCTCCACTGTTGGCCAGCTGCGTGCTGCCGGGCATGTGCACAAGGAACTGCGCCGGGAAATTCGTGACAACCTGCTCGCGGCGCTCGCCGAAGGCCGCGAACCGTGGCCCGGAATCCACGGCCTGGACGGCACAGTCCTGCCCCAGCTGGAACGGGCCCTGCTGGCCGGCCACGACGTGGTGCTGTTGGGTGAGCGCGGGCAGGGCAAGACAAGACTGCTCCGCACCTTGGCCGGGCTCCTGGACGAATGGCAGCCGGTGATCGCCGGTTCCGAACTGAACGAACACCCCTACCAACCCATTACTGCGCAGTCCTGGTCCCGCGTCCGCGAGGAAGGCGATGCGCTGCCCGTGGAGTGGCGACACCGCAGCGAGCGGTATCTGGAGAAGCTGGCCACCCCGGACACCTCCGTGGCCGACCTCATCGGCGACGTGGACCCCATGCGCGTGGCCGAGGGGCGGCGGCTCGGGGATCCGGAAACCATCCACTTTGGCCTGGTGCCGCGCGCCAACCGGGGCATTGTGGCCATCAACGAGCTGCCTGACCTCGCCGAGCGGATCCAGGTGGCCCTGCTGAACGTCATGGAGGAGCGGGACATCCAGATCCGCGGCTACGTGCTCCGCCTGCCGCTGGACGTCCTGGTGGTGGCCTCCGCGAACCCGGAGGACTACACCAACCGGGGCCGGATCATCACGCCGCTGAAGGACCGCTTCGGTGCCGAGATCCGCACCCACTACCCGCTGGAACTGGCGGACGAAATCGCCGTCATCCGGCAGGAGGGAAAGCTGGTGGCGGACGTGCCGCCCGTCATCCTGGAGATCCTGGCCCGGTACACCCGTGCACTGCGCCAGTCCCCGGCCATCAACCAGAGTTCCGGCGTCTCGGCGAGGTTCGGCATTGCCGGCGCCGAGACCGTGGCGGCGGCGGCCCTGCGCCGGGCAGCCGTGCGCGGGGAGGACGCGGCCGTGGCCCGGATCGTCGACCTGGTGAGCGCCGTGGACGTGCTGTCAGGCAAGCTGGAGTTTGAATCCGGCGAGGAGGGGCGCGAGAGGGAAATTCTTGACCACCTGCTGCGCACCGCCACGGCCGACGCGGTGCGGGAACACTACCGGGGCCTGGACTTCGCCCCGCTGGTTGCCGCCTTCGACGGCCGGACCACAGTGACAACCGGTGACGCCGTTACGGCGCGGGAGTTCCTGGACAACCTCCCGGCACTCAACGGCTCCGGCCTGTACGACGCGATCGGCAGCCACCTCCAGGCCGGAAACGACGGACAGCGCGCCGCCGCCATTGAACTGGCATTGGAAGGGCTCTTCCTGGCCCGCCGGATTTCCAAGGATTCCGACGGCGGGGAGACCGTCTACGGATAAGAGGCATCATGGCTTCACGCGAACACCTGTCCCGGTACGGCCGCTATGCCGGCGGCCCCGATCCGCTGGCGCCGCCGGTGGACCTGGCCGACGCCCTCGACGCCATTGCTGAAGATGTCATGGCCGGGTACTCGCCGCGGCGGGCGCTCCGGGAGTACCTGCGGCGCGGCGGCGCCCGGAGGCCGGGCCTCGATGAGCTGGCGGGGCGCATCCAAGAACGCCGCCAGGAGCTGCTGGGCAGGCACCGCCTGGACGGCACCCTTGAGGAGGTCCGCAAGCTGCTGGAGCAGGCAGTCCTCAATGAACGCAAGCAGCTGGCCCGCGACGTGGCCATGGACGACACCGACAGGGCCTTGCGGGAAATGCAGCTGGAAAACCTGCCACCGTCCACCGCGGCCGCGGTCAATGAACTCGCCTCCTACGACTGGCAGTCCAGTGAGGCCAGGGAGGCTTACGAACGCATCAAGGACCTGTTGGGCCGCGAACTCCTGGACCAGCGATTCGCCGGGATGAAGGAGGCCCTGGAGGGTGCCACGGAGGAGGACCGTCAGGCCGTCGAGGCGATGCTGCGGGACCTCAACGAGCTGCTGGACAAACACCGGCGCGGGGAAGACACCGACGGGGACTTCGCGGAATTCATGGCCCGGCACGGCGGATTCTTTCCGGAAAATCCGCAGTCGGTGGACGAGCTGGTGGATGCCCTGGCCAAGCGTGCGGCGGCGGCACAGCGCCTGATGCAGTCCATGTCCCCGGAGCAGCGCGAGGAACTTATGCGGCTCTCGGCCCAGGCCTTCGGATCGCCCGGGCTCATGTCCGGGCTTGAGGCGCTTGACGCCAATTTGCAGGCCCTTCGCCCCGGCGAGGACTGGTCCGGCTCCGAACGGTTCCAGGGCCAGGAAGGGCTGGGGCTCGGCGACGGCACAGGGGTCCTCCAGGACCTCGCCGAACTCGATGCGCTGGCCGAACAGCTGTCCCAGTCCTACAACGGCTCCACCCTGGATGACCTGGACCTGGATGCCCTGGCCCGCCAGCTGGGCGCCGACGCCGCCGTTTCCGCCAGGACCCTCGCCGAGATTGAGCGCGCCATGCACGACGGCGGCTACCTGCGCCGGGGTGCCGACGGCGACCTCCGGCTGTCCCCACAGGCCATGCGGCGCCTCGGGAAGTCGCTGCTGCGCGACACGGCCCGGCAGCTGTCCGGGCGGACGGGGTCCCGGGACACGCGGGCTGCCGGCGCCGCGGGGGAGCCGTCCGGTTCCAGCAGGGCGTGGCAGTTTGGCGACGCCGAGCCGTGGGACGTCACCCGGACCATTACGAACGCCATCACCCGCACGGCTGCCGGCGGAGGCGATCCGGCGGCGGGCCTGCACCTGGACGTGGCGGACATCGAGGTGGCCGAAACGGAAGCCCGCACCCGCGCCGCCGTCGTCCTTCTGGTGGACGTGTCCTTCTCCATGGCAGTCCAGGGCCGCTGGGTGCCCATGAAACGCACGGCCCTGGCACTGCACCACCTGGTCTCCACGCGCTTCCGCGGCGACCGGCTGCAGCTGGTGTCCTTCGGCCTGCGCGCCCGGTCCATGGACATTGGCGAGCTCACGGCCCTGCCCGCGGACCGGGAACAGGGGACCAACCTGCACCACGGCCTGCTGCTGGCCGGGCGCTTCTTCCGCCAGCACCGCTCCCTCCAGCCCGTCCTGCTGGTGGTGACCGACGGCGAACCCACCGCCCATCTGATGGCCGACGGCGAGCCCTGGTTCTCCTGGCCACCGGACGCGGAAACCATCGCAGCCACCGTAGCTGAGCTTGACCGCCTGGGGCGCGCCGGCACGCAGGTGACGTTCTTCCGGCTGGGCGATGACCCCGGCTTGGAGCGCTTCGTGGCTGCGATGGCCCGGCGGATCGGCGGGCGGGTGGTGGCGCCCGACGCCGGCGAACTCGGCGCCGCCGTGGTGGGCGAATACCTGCGTTCCCACTTCCGCGGACCTGGGGACGACGCCGACTGGCTGGGCTAGGACGCGTCTCACCAGGCGGACCACTGTGAGCTGAAACACGGTGCATGGTAGGCTGGCGGAACTTTATTACCGTCCGAACGGTCGGTAATTTATATGTCCCGCACACCGCGTCCGCGCGCTGAACAACGGAGTTCGCATGTCCCTCGCACCGACAGCATCGCCGGAAAACCGCTCCGAGGCCCGCAGGGTCCTCGCCGGCACCCTGGTCGGCACCACCATCGAGTGGTACGACTTCTTCATCTTCGCCCAGCTCACGGCAACCCTGCTGACCCCGCTTTTCCTCAAGCCGCTGAGCGAGAACAATCCCGGCCTTGGCCAGATCCTGGCCTTCGCCATGATCGGCATATCCTTTCTCTTCAGGCCCCTGGGGGCAATTGTTGCCGGGCACCTGGGCGACAAATTTGGCCGGAAGCGGATCCTGGTCCTCACCCTCATCCTCATGGGCGCCGCCACGGCCCTGATCGGCCTGTTGCCCACGTACGCGCAGATCGGCCTCTGGGCGCCGATGCTGCTGGTGCTGCTGCGCGTCATCCAGGGCTTCTCCGCCGGCGGGGAATGGGGCGGCGCGGCGCTGATGGCCGTGGAACACGCCCCGGCCGGCAAGCGGGGCTACTTTGGCGCCTACCCGCAGATCGGCGTGCCGCTCGGCATGATCCTGGCCACCGGCATGCTTTACATCCTGCGCTCCGCCACCACGCCGGAACAGTTCACGGCTTGGGGCTGGCGCATCCCGTTCCTGCTCTCCGTGGTGCTGGTGGTGGTGGGCTACCTGATCCGCCGCGCCGTGGAGGAATCCCCCGTGTTCAAGCAGCTGGCGCTGCGCAAGGCCTCCGAGCACACCCCTCTCAAGCAGCTGTTCCAGACCAACACCAAGCAGGTCATCCAGGCGGCGCTGATCTTCGTTTCCAACAACGCCGCCGGCTACCTGGTCATCGCGTTCTTCATCGCCTACACCACCAAGGTCCTGAAAATGCCTCTGGCTCCGGTGCTCCTGGCGACCACCATCGGCTCTTTTGGCTGGCTGATTTTCACCCTGGTGGGCGGCTGGCTTTCGGACAAGATTGGGCGCCGCGCCACGTTTGTGGCCGGCTACTCACTGGTCTTCGTGTGGATGATTCCCATGTTCCTGCTCATCGACACCGGCAATGTGGTGGTTTACGGCTTTGCGATCTTCGTGCTGACCATCGGCCTGGGCCTGTCATACGGGCCGCAGTCCGCCATGTACGCGGAGATGTTCCCGGCGCACATCCGCTACTCGAACATCTCCATCGGCTACGCGATCGGGGCCATCCTGGGCGGGGCATTTGCCGCCACCGTGGCCGAGGTCCTGCTGCAAAAAACGGGCTGGTCCGGCTCCATCGCGCTGTACATCATGGCGCTGACAGTGGTCTCGGTTGCGGCCGTGCTGTGGGTGGGGGAAACCCGCGGGAACAGCCTCCACGTGGAGGACCTCGACGACGAACTGGTGCGGCTAGCCGCAGAAGGGGCCAGCCGGCGCAATTAGCGGCGCGACCTTCCACTTTTCCCGAACTGGCGCGCCTGCCCGCAGCCTACATTTCAAGCCACGACTTCAACCGGCCCAGTCCCTCCCGGATGTCGTCCACGGGCAGGCCGGAATAGGCGAAGCGGGCGTAGGAGCGCTCTTCCCCCGGCTGGGGCCGGCCAAAATGTAGGCGGGTGCAAAACGAGACGCCCGTCGCGTGCAGCGCCTCCGTCGCGAAAACCTGCAGCTCCTTGATGCCCTTAGACGCCATGGCGCCGGTGACATCCGGGAAGAGGTAAAACGTGGCGTTTGGCTTGGCAACGCTGACTCCCGGCATGGAGTTGAGCAGTTCGGCGGTGGCATCCCGGCGGGCCTCCAGTTCGGCGAGGATGGCTTGGGGGCCGGACTGGTCGCCCAGTATGGCCTCCACGCCGGCGCGCTGGACAAAGTGTGTGGTGCAGGATTCGTCGTTGGTGTTGAGCTTGGCGAACGCCTCGGAGAGGGCCCGCGGGGCAACGGCGCACCCCAGTCGCCAGCCTGTCATCGCGAACTTCTTGCTGAAGGTGTACAAAATGACGGTGCGTTCGGCCATGCCCGGCAGCGCCGCGATCGAGTGGGACGAGCCTGAATAGCGCATCTCAAAATAAGCCTCGTCGGAGAGCACCCAGAGGTTGTGCTGCTCCGCCAGCCCTGCAATGGCCCTGCGTTCCGCCTCGGTGGATTCGGCGCCGATGGGGTTTTGCAGGTCGTTGTAGATGATGGCCTTGGTGGCGGGGCCGATCATCGACTCGAGCTGCCCCAGGTCGATTGCGAATCCGTGGTCCGTGGGGAGGTAGCGGTATGGCCTGGCCGTGCCGCCAAAGTATTCGATCTGGCTCTCGTAGATGGGGTAGCCGGGGTTTGGGTACAGGACCTCGTCGCCCGGATCCATGACCGTCTGGATGAACCGGCCGATCACCGGCTTCCCGCCCGGATGCACGGTCACCTGGTCCGGGCCCACTGCCATCCCGCGCTTGGCGCCAATGTCTTCGGCGAGCGCTTCGCGCAACAGCGGTATTCCGGCGGCCGGGCAATATCCCGTCAAGCCGTCGGCTATGGCCTTGTCCATCGCCTCGACAATGTTCGGCGGCGTCGCCAGGTCGATATCGCCGAGGTGGAAGGGATAGATCCTGTGTCCCTGTGCAGCCCAATCGGAGGCAGCCTGGGAAACCGCAAACGCAGTCTCGGTGCCGAGCCGGCCCAAACGCTGTGCAAGTTCCATGCGGCACCCCGTCCCTGTTGGTTGGGCCCACGCGCTCGCCGGGCCCGGCTGGGGAACTGCGCCGGGGAGGGCGTGGGGACTTGTCCTGATCGTACGGCCGTACTGGGCTATCCTCAAGGGATGGGTCAAAACCACATACTTGTCAGTGTCCCCGATTCGGCCTTGCGTGAAGCATTCGGAGCTGTGCCCAACGGCGTCGAGCTCGTCGAATGGGACATGGCCGGGCCTCCCCCTGCTGCCGACATTGACATTGTGGTGCCGCCCTACATGGCCGGAACGGGACCCCTGGCGGCATTGAACGGTGTCGTAGCCAGGCTGGTGCAAAGCCAGTCCATTGGCTATGACGGCGTCGCGGATGCGCTTCCAGCAGGAAACGTGTTCGCCAATGCGGTCTCGGTGCATGAGACCTCGACGGCGGAGCTTGCGGTGGCGCTCATGCTGGCCTCCCAGCGGGGCCTGCCTGAATTTGTCAGGTCAGCCGGGCGGGGCACATGGGAGCCGCTGCGACGGGAGTCCCTCGCTGACCGCACAGTGTTGATTGTTGGCTACGGCGGCGTTGGTAAGGCCATAGAGGAGCGGCTGCGCGGCTTCGAAACGACTGTGGTTCGCGTTGCCTCTCGGGCCCGCGAGGACGTCGGCGGGCACGTGCACGGCATCGACGAGCTCCCTTCGCTGCTGCCGCAGGCCGACATCGTGGTGGTTGGGGTTCCGCTCAACGAGGCCACCACGCACCTGATCGACAACGGCTTCCTCTCGCTCCTGCAGGACGGCGCATTGGTCGTTAACGTCTCCCGCGGTGCCGTGGCGGACACCGACGCGCTGCTTGACCATGCCAGCCGCGGCCGGCTCCGGCTGGCCCTCGATGTGACGGATCCGGAGCCGCTGCCCGACGGGCACCCTTTGTTTGCCTTGCCCAACGTGATCGTAACCCCGCATGTGGGCGGTGCCTCAAGCGCCATGATGCCAAGGATGGCGCGCCTGCTGCGCAGCCAGGCCGAACGCATGCTTCGCGGTGAAGAGCCGCTCAATGTGGTTGTGCGGACCTGACTGCCGCGCCCAACCGCCGCCCGGCTGACGGTGCTACGCTCCAAGCAGCAATCCTGGCGGGAGGCGAATATGGCAGTGCTGAAGTTCACGGACTGGTGGGAGAGGTTCTTCGCCATCGGCATCATTCTCAAGGGGCTCGACGGCGTCCTTGAGCTGGTGGGGGGCGCCTTCCTGCTCTTCGTGGCGCCCGCCCAAATCAACCAGCTGGCCATCCTGGTCACCCAGCCGGAACTGACCGACGACCCCAACGACTTCATCGCCAACCACATCCTCCAGGGCGCCTCGGGGCTGACCAACCACGTGGTCTTCTTCACCGCCCTGTACCTCCTGGCCCACGGGGTGGTGAAAGTGGTGCTGGTGACGGCTCTGCTGCTGGACAAGCTGTGGGCGTACCCGTGGATGATCGGCGTCCTGGTCATCTTCATCCTGTACCAGTTCTACCAACTGTCCGCGACGCCGTCGTTGGGGCTGGTGGCGCTGACCGTGTTCGATATTCTGATTGTGGTGCTGACCTGGCACGAATACGGCAGGCACCGCAGACGCAGAAAAGAGCTGGCATGAGGATTTTGATGGTGGGGGCCGGGGCAACCGGCGGCTACATTGGTGCGCGGCTGGCCCAGGCCGGGCGCGACGTGACGTTCCTTGTCCGGGAGGGGCGCGCCCAAACCCTGCGCCAGCGCGGACTGCGCCTGGTGCTCGACGGCGGCGGGCCGGCCGGGCCGGAAGGCGCACCAAAAGTGGAAACAGTGGTTCCCGCCCTCATGACCGCCGCGGAACTGCGCGAGCCGTTCGACGTCGTCGTGCTGACCGTGAAGGCCACTGCGCTGCACGCCGCCATCACGGACATGGCCCCGGCCGTGGGCCCGGACACGGTCATCATTCCCTTCCTGAACGGCATGGCGCA
>Ga0157370_10005749_pt1 | contig 13871 bp, 14 predicted proteins | sample C35metaG_FD_113463 | JGI IMG/M metagenome (GOLD analysis project Ga0157370, IMG submission 113463) | Corn rhizosphere microbial communities from Kellogg Biological Station, Michigan, USA - C3-5 metaG | ecosystem: Host-associated > Plants > Roots > Rhizosphere > Soil | place: USA: Michigan...
TCGGATCGCGGGCGGTGATCAGACCGAAACGCTGCATGAAGGACATCAGTTTCGGGATATTGGCCTGTGCCTTCTTGTCCCAAACGGAAGCGGTGTGGCAGCCGGATTGGTAGGCGGCATCGACCGTCGGGGAAATGGTAGTGGCAGCCATGGCCTCCAACTCCTGCGAGGTCATCAGACCCGTAGTGTCCTGGGAACCGACGATGTTCACCTTCACGCGGACATCGGAGCCAGCGTGCAGGATGAGGCCGGGAGTGGTGCCTACCGCATTGCGGTTGAAGATTTTTTCAACGGCGGTGAGTCCTTGGCCGTGGTGGGAGATTTCCTTGGCTGGAGCGAAGACGGCTGGAGCCTTGATGCCTAGTGTTTCTGCAGCAAAGGTCTGAAGCTTCTTGCCGAAAACGATGGCATAGGAGCCACCCGCGCGGATGAACTCCAGTTTCTGTGGGGTGAAGGCAGAGGCAATGTCGGCCAGTTCCCGGCCATTACCGTAGAGCTTTTTGGCCTTGGTGTTGATCGTGAGAAGGGTGCCGGTCTCGACCGAGTAAACCTGCTCCAGCACCGGATCACCATTGGCGTCGGTAACGGTTTTTCCTTCGGCGTCGGTTTTCTTAACCCAGTTCTTGAGGTCCAGACCGATGCCGCCGGTCACGCTTACGGTGGTGAGAAAGATCGGGGAAATTCCGTTGGTGCCTGCGACCACAGGGAAGATATTGACGAAGGGTACGTAAGGGCTGGCCTGCTTGCCAGTCCAGAGCGCGACGTTGTTCACGCCGGACATGCGGGAAGAGCCCACGCCCATGGTGCCTTTTTCCGCGATGAGCATCACACTCTTGTCGGGATGAAGCTTCTGCAGGGCCTGGATCTGCGCCTGCGCTTCCGCATTGATCATGCACTTGCCGTGCAACTCGCGGTCGGAGCGGGAGTGCGCCTGATTGCCTGGAGAAAGAAGGTCGGTCGAGATATCACCCTCGGCGGCGATATAGGTGACGACCTGGACTTCCTCAGGAACCGGAGGGAGCTTCGTGAAAAACTCGGCGGCAGCGTAGCTTTCGAGCACTTCGCGTGCGATTGGATTGCCGGCCTTGAAGGCTTCTTTAAGGCGGGTGGTGTCGGCCTCATAGAGGAAAACCTGCGTCTTGAGAACCGCCGCAGCTTGCTTGGCGATGTCGGCATTTTCACCGAGTGCGAGGTTGAGAAGTGTCTGGATGGAGGCCCCGCCCTTCATGTGGGAGAGGAGCTCGAAGGCGAACGTCGGGGGAATTTCTTCCGCTACCGTCTGGCCGAGGATGATTTCCTCAAGAAAGCGTGCCTTCACTCCCGCTGCACTGGTGGTGCCGGGAAGTGTATTGTAGATCAGGAAGTTGAGGGATTCCTTCCGGTGCTCGTTGGAGGAGTCTTTGATTTGAGCGACGATTTCCGTCAGCAGTTCACCACTATCGATGGGTTTTGCATGCAACCCTTCGGCTTTACGTTCCTCAATTTCTGCCAGGTATTCCAGATATAGGTTCATGTTTTTTTGAATCGAAAGATGGGAGGTTAGGAAGAAATTAAGCGGATGCGTGACGTGGAGCGGATTCCGAGGAGGCCAGATGGAAGCTGCGGGTTGAGAGCGGATCGTTGTGGTAGATTAGCGGAGAATTGCGTAAGGACCGGGACGCGCGGAGGGTTATGGAAGACAGAGAGTTTGTCAAAATCGTTCCCACCGATTGGAGGGATTGGATTTTTGGAGGTGAGGAGGTTATAGCCAAGCCGATCAGTGCCGGTGTCAGCTGACGGCCTTATATTTTAGCAGGTGACGAGCCAGCGGAAGCGCGAATTGCATCAATCCAGCAATGAACACCGGGCAGAGCGGGATCACATGAGTCCCAAAAGGAAAAACGCCGCATCCGTGAAGGATGAGGCGTTTTTGAAAAGATTCAGTTACAAGAATCAGTTGCTGTAAGTCGGAGTCTTGTGCTGTTTGAAGTAGCCGTCGGTGACATACATGGAGCCATCATAGTCTGGCAGTGGGCCGGAGTCTGGAGGCAGTGGAATATTGCCCAGAGTTGCATCTTCCGGTTGCGAATAGGAAATGTTCACCGGGGTGCCCACCTTCACGAGGCGGAAGAACTTGGGGGAAAGGTTTTCATGCATGCGAATGCAGCCATGAGTGCAGGGATGATGCTTGATCCAGCCGGTGTGGAAACCGTAGTTGGCCTTGAACTCACACCAGTAAGGCATCGGCGTGCCTTTGAAGGACCAGCCGCCCGGCTTGCTGCTGAGCATGGTTTTTTTCACCTGATTACCGCTGTAGGCATAGCCATGGGTATTGGCGCGCTTTTTGGCCTCCTTGTTATAAATGGTAAAATTACCGGATGGCGTTGGCGTCCCCGGCGCTCCCACGGATACAGGCATGACCAAAAGAGCCTCGGACCCTTCCATGACGTAAACGCGCTGCTTGCTGAGCGAGACCTTCACGCGAACCTTGCTCGGGTTCGTCGGAAGTTTGGTCGGCCTGTCATAGGCGTGATAGGCGGCGAGGCCTGCGCCCCCCGTCTTGAAAGAAGCACAGGAGGTGGCGAAGATCGCTGCAGTGGCGACTGCGGCGGCTTTGAGCAAGGAAGATTTTAAGGTCGTCATGAAAGTTCCCCGCAGTTTTGCAGTTGATTCGTCAAATGCAAGTCAACTGGAGACGATTGCGTTATTTCTGACGTTCCCAGGAGTCCACCTTGTTTTTCACAAACCACACAGAAGCCCGGGTATAGGGGATATAGGTGACATCCGGACCATAACCTACGCCATAGCCGGAATAGAATGGGTGGCCTCTTCCGTACCTGCCGTAGCCGAAGCCTACCCCGCCAAAGAAGCTGTTGGTATAAACCGGGCGGGAGCTTTCATAGTCCCAGCGTTGGGTGGGTTTCCCTTCCTTGGAGCCTTCCGATTGTCTGCTCGGGTTGCCCCAGGCCAGCTCCACTCCCTCCTGCGGCATACCGCGGGCAATGTGTCCCTGCTGAACCAGTTCCTTTTGTTTCGATGTCAGTCGGGCGAACTTTTCAGGGCTCTGCTGGATGCGGCTCTGTGGGGTGGAAGGTGCGCAGGAGGCAAGCAGGGCAAAGGTGGTGAGCGCTGCGAAAAAAAGTTTCATGGACGTAATCCTACGCAAATCTAGGAAGGGATGCAATGGGTGACGGAAAGTTTTTCAGGAAGTTTTCAAAGGAGCTTGCCAAGTCTGAATACGACGCCCCAATCTTGCGCCGAACGTTTCCCCGATAATACGCAATGTCCGAACTTCTCGAAGATGATGACCTTTCCGCTGCTTTGAAAAAGTGTCCGGAATGGGAGTATGAAAAAAAATCCCTCACCCGAACTGTCGAGTTCGAGGAATTCATGGATGCGATTGATTTCGTGAATGATCTCGCGGAAATCGCGGAAGAGGCGCAGCACCATCCGCTGATCACCATCAATCACACGAAGGTAGCTCTCAAGCTGACTACCGATGATGCCGGTGGCGTCACAGAGCTGGACATCGAGCTGGCCCAGCGTGTGGATAATTTGGTGGACTGATTCTATCTATCAAATTTCTTTTTCGAAAGCGTGACGGCCTCCGGGTCGCCACGCTTTTTTGTCTGTAGGCTTCACTTGGGAAGCATCAATTCGTCTTCCGTTAGTCCGGTGATTTTCTCCAGGCCCTTGAGGAGGCGCTTTAGAGTGAGGAAGAGGAAGAGCAGGATGGGAACACCGATGACGGCAAAGCCCCAACCCGTGATCTGGCCAATGATCTTGTTGTAGACTTCCAGCGCATCTGCCGCAGAGGCATTGAATCCACGGAAGAACCATTGAGCCAGGACGAGATTCATGAGGGAACTGAGGAAAAAGGACGCAGCGAAAAAGCGGGTGGAGGCGAGCAGGAGGGCGGAATACTGCGTTTGAACCGATAGATCTTGAACCTTTGCTTCGATTTTCGGCACCTCGAACAGCGTGTCATTGTAGAGAAAGACACGGATCAAAGGATTTGCGCTGCGATGGGACGTCAGAACGGCAACGCCCAACATCAGGGGAATAAGCGCTTCCTTGATGCCAAAGAACAGCCCGGCATTCGGTTTTACAGTGCCGTCCTTGTTCCAGAGATAAAGTGTCAGTCCTCCCGTCAATAGGACGGAGATGAGCCCAAGGGCGGAAAAGAAATTACCCTTGCGCGTTTTTACGTAGTGCCAAATGCCGTAACCGAGCGGCAGCAGAAGGGCGAGGATCAGCGCCTTCATGGGACCGATGTGCCAAGGCTTGGCTGCCTTGCCCAATCGGGCCTGAAGCTCTGGGTCCTTGCTCAAGTAGCTGAGAATGAGGACGGGAACGATGACGTTGATCAGGATGTTCGCCAACGGGTGATCCTGGGCTTTTTTGGGTGCAGTCATGGCAGAGAAAAACGGGTGAGGGGCTGGCATCAAAAAGCGGCCCTGGCTGTTCAACCAGGGCCGCTTTTCGAAAAAGCCAAGGGATCAGACCTTGCCGAAGATCGTCTGGCCAGTGGCACGAAGATCGTCAGCAGCTTCCTTGAGTCGATCTGCTACCGAGATTTCCGCCTTCTTGAGATAGGCACGTGGATCGTAGGCTTTCTTGTCGCCCACTTCGCCATCGATCTTGAGCACGCCTTCCACGTTTTGGAACATGTGCGTGGCGATCGGACGGGTGAATGCGTATTGGGTATCGGTATCGATGTTCATTTTCACCACGCCGTAGTCCAGCGTTTCGCGGATATCGGCGAGGTCGGAGCCGGAGCCACCGTGGAAAACGAGATCCATTTTTGCCGCTTCGCCATGCTTGTCCGTGACTGCCTTCTGGCCATCTCGCAAGATCTTCGGCTGGAGCTTGACGGAGCCTGGCTTGTAGGAGCCGTGGACGTTGCCGAAGGTGGCGGCGAAGAGGAAGCGGCCGATTGGTTGCAGCGCTTCATAAACTTCCACCATGTCCTCGGGAGTGGTGTAGAGCTTTTCAATCGGGAGGCCGGAGGTGTCGTGACCATCTTCCTCACCGCCCACGCAGCCGGCTTCGACTTCGAGGATGATGCCGAGTTCGGCGCACTCCTTGAGGAGCTCCTTGGAAATCTTCAGGTTTTCCTTAAGGTCGACCACAGACCCATCGAACATATGGGATTGGAAGAGGGGCCCCTTGCCTGCTGCGATGCGCTTGCGGGAGGCTTCGAGCAGCGGCTTGAGGAAGCCATCGACTTTTTCAGGATGGCAGTGATCCGTATGCAGAGCGACGAGAATGTCGTACTTTTCTGCCAGAAGATGAGCAGCCTCCGCAAGAACGATGGCGCCGAAGGCAGCGTCGTTCACCTTGGTGCCGGATGCGAATTGGCCACCACCTGTGGAAACTTGGATGATACCGTCACATTTGGCTTCGGAGAACGCACGCAGGGCAGCGTTGATCGTGATAATGGAGGTGACGTTGATCGCCGGATAGGCGTAGCCGCCTTTTTGAGCCGCATCAAGCATGGCTCTGTATTGTTCAGGAGTGGCAATAGGCATGGGGGCCTTGGTAACCAGATCGCATGCCAATCTCAAGGCGTAATATCTTCAAAAACATGCGTCCTTGCATAGGGTTTCAACACCGCTTGTGGCTTGCCAAGTGCTGGCTGGCGCGATTGTTTCACTGCAAGCCGATGACCCAGTCCGAAACAATCGTTTGTAAACCTACTTCCTGGTTCCTGCTTCGCGCCGCGGCCATGCTGGCCATGTTCAGCGTATTTTCGGTGATGTTTTTCCTGGATGGTTCCACCGGCTACCGGAAAAAGAACCAGACGTTTTACCTGAATCAGACCTTCCGACTCGCGAGCGAAGAGTTCAAAAAAATGAACGACAAGGGAACACTGACCCCGGCCGATTGGAAAAACTATGCCCAGTCCCAGTCCGTGGCTTTCCCGAAAGATGCCTCTCTTCTCCCTGCCGATCTCAAGCAGCCTATGCCATGGCCTGCCATTCTTCAGGATTATGAACGCATGAAGCCACTGAACTGGAATCTCTTGTGGAAAGATTACACGAGTGAAAAGGGCCTCAATATCGAGGCTCCGGAAGAACCCTTCAGTGCCCAGAAAATCCGTGAGCAGTGGATCGTGATGTATTTTTGTCTCACCTTCGTGGCCATTACCGCCTTTTTCCTGATCCGCACCCTGGGCCGCAGCATCAAGGCTGATGGTGAGGGCATCACCACCCAGGCGGGTATCCGCATCCCTTACGCGGATATGAAACGCCTGGATCTCCGCAAGTGGGATACCAAGGGCCTCGGCTTCATTGATTATGAGGGGATGTCCGGTAAGGGGAAGGCCCGCATCGACGGCATGACGTATGGCGGTTTCAAGAAAGAACAAGGAGAGCCAGCCGAGCAACTCATGAAAGCCATCCGTTCCCATTTTTCTGGAGAAATCATCGAGTATGCATCTGTGGGAGAAGCTGAAAAGCAGGACTCGGATTCTGCTACGGCCTGAGTTGTAAGCCTGAACTTTCCGCTTTCCCCCAACCTTTCATTTTTCAGGGCTTGCCAACCCCTGCCAACAAGCTTTAACCAACCCCAACGCGAACTCCAAACAACGCAATCTCATGTCAGATAAAAGCATCGAAGCCCGAGTAAAAGATATCATTGTTGACCAACTTGGCGTCAGCGCAGATCAAGTCACCATCGAAGCCAAGTTCGTTGAAGACCTCGGCGCAGACTCCCTCGACACCGTCGAACTCGTCATGGCGTTTGAAGAAGAATTCGACATCGAAGTTCCAGATGAAGAAGCCGAAAAGCTTCAGTCCGTAGGTGACGTGATCACCTACATCACCAGCCAACAAGGCTGAGACTGATAGGCGAACGCTTTCTTGAGAAGGGTGGGCTCCTAACCAGGCGTCCGCCCTTTTCTTTGCGTTGCGAAGGATTTGATGGATCGTCACCCACCCATGCACTCGCCAGACGATATTCAGTATGCCTTGGAAACGACTACGGTTCTGCACGAGCCGGACCGCCGGATCGAGACCTTCGGGCAGACCCGGTTTGAATTCCAGCTCATCAGTGAGTTGATGGATCGTACGGGAGAGGTGCGCATCCGCACGGGTGAGGTGGAAGCCATGAAGCCCCGCATCGTGCGCCCCGCAGCCTATAATGAGGTGGAGTTGGAAGGGTTCGATCCCTCCGCCCGGGCCCGTTTCGACAAGCTGGTGGAAAAGCTCCGTTCCGAGGGCAAGGACTTGGCCTTCCTTCAGTATGGGTTTCAATTCCGCCGCGGTAATGTCCACGAGGAAATTGTCCACGATAGCATCGAGGGGGTGCGCGAACGGGTGCTGGATGATATCCGCCGCTCAGGGAATCCCTCGCTTGCCATCATCGAGGGTGTCGATGACGCTTGGGAAATCTCTCTCTTGAAATTTTCCTTTGAAATGATTTTACGCTCCCAGCAAATCAATGCTTTTGATTTCAAGCGGCGCGGTCTTCTCTAAAGCAGTTTTTCCGCGAATGAGTATCTGGACTTTTGTCAAACTGCTCGCCGCCCTGGCGGTTTTGGGTGTCATGGGCTTTACCGGCATGCTGGCCTATCACATTATGGTGAAGCCCCAGGGAGGCGTCTTTGAAAAGATCATCCCAAATCCACAGAAATTGGCCCATAAGGAGCAGCCGGCCGATTTCACCAAAATGCTCGATTCCGCAGAAATGCCCGATCTGGACCCCGGTGAAAAAGTTTATCAGAAGGCTCACGAATTGATCGCGATGGGCAAGATCGCCGAGGCGCGGGAACGGCTGAACAGCCTCATTTCCACTTTCCCAAGTTCACCCAGTGCTCCAGAGGCCCGCCGCATCATCGGGCAAATGAATCTGGATGAAGTGCTTTGCACGGCCAATCAGCCAAGCAAGAAAACCTACGTGGTAGTGCGCGGTGATTCCCCGCTCAAGATAGCGAACAAGTTCAACACCACGCTGGAGGCCATTCTCTACTACAACGGAATGATGGAATTCGGTGGTTTGCAGCCGGGAGAGGAGCTCACCGTGGTGCCGCTGGAATACCGCATACTCATTGAGCCCCAGCGGAAAATGTTGTCCCTGTGGGACGGCAGCCGTTTTATCTGTGAGTATCCCATCGCCCACATGGGCACCTCGGCCCTGGTGGCCGGCAAAACCATCATTGATTCCAAATACGGTTTTGCCGATGGCAAGAAGGTTACCCCGAACGAAAAAAAGTATCGCACTTCGGACAAGGCCATCCACCTGCAGAAACCTTCCATGCAGATTCGCGCCTTTGATCAGGAAGATCCGGATCGCGGCGGCGGCATTTTCCTGTTTCCAGCGGATATGGAAGAGCTCAGTCTTCTCACCCGCACCGGAAATGAAGTGGAAATCCGCAAGCCAGCCCGCTAGTTTTTCTCCAGACACGTCCTCTCCAGCCCTCATCTTTCCCCACCATGCAGCTCCTCGAATTCGAAAAACCCGCCGCCGAACTGGAACGCGAGCTTGAAAAGCTCCGCATCAAAGCCGCATCGCAGAATATCGACATGTCTGCAGAAATAGCCATTATGGAAGGCAAGCTGGCGGAAACCCGCGCCGCTATCTATCAAAACCTAACTCCCTGGCAGCGCGTTCAAATCGCCCGTCACACGAACCGCCCGTTCATGCTCGACTACGTCTCATTGGCCTTCACTGATTTCTGTGAACTTCATGGAGATCGCCATATTGGTGACGATGCATCCATGCCCGGTGGTTTCGCACGCATCGGAGACCAGCGTGTGGTCGTGATCGGTCACCAAAAAGGCCGGGATACCAAGGAAAACCTCAAGCGCAACTTCGGCAGCGCCCACCCGGAAGGTTATCGCAAGGCCCTCCGCCTGATGAAAATCGCGGAAAAATTCGGCCTGCCGATCATCACCCTCATTGATACTCCCGGTGCCTTTCCTGGCATCGGTGCCGAAGAGCGGAATATCGCAGAAGCCATTGCCTTTAATCTTCGCGAAATGATGCTCCTCACCGTGCCGATCATTGCTGTGGTGCTGGGTGAAGGTGGCTCTGGCGGTGCTCTGGGCATCGGTATAGCAGACCGCGTCCTGATGTTGGAAAACGCTTACTATTCCGTGATCAGCCCGGAAGGTTGTGCGGCCATTCTATGGAAGCACCGCAAGCATGCTCCGGAAGCAGCAGAAGCCATGAAGTTGGTAGGCCCCGACCTCAAAAAACTCAATCTCATCGATGATGTGATCACTGAGCCGACCGGCGGTGCCCACCACGATCATGTGGCCACTGCGGAATCCTTCAAAAGCGTGGTTCTCGGTCACCTCAATGAGCTGAAAAAGCAGCCCAAGGAGAAACTACTGGATCAGCGCTACAACAAGTTCCGCGCTTTCGGTGAGTGGAATACCCTGTGATGTCACAGGGTAGGAGGGCGGAGCCGTCCTATTTCCCGCTCAGTCCATTGACGATGGCCGTCACATTGTGACGGACCATCTCCTCGTAAGTCTTCCCACCAGTGCCGTCGGCAATGAGGGGCTCACCCAGCTTGATATCCGTATCGGCTGTCAAGGATTGCAGAATTTTCGGATTGGATTCCCGTTCCGGGAAAATGGCCATCACGTGATCGGCTTTCAGTTCCGCCACCAGCTTGGCGAGTTCCACCGGGCCGGGCATTTGTTCGCGATTCAGCCCCTGAATGGGGTGGGGAATGAAGCCGAAGTCCTTACAAAAATAATTAAAGGCTGCATGGGCAGTCGCCAGATGGCGGTTCTCGCGAGGAATGACGACGATTTGCTTGCGCGTCCATTTTTCCAAATCAGCCAGCTTGGCCCGGTAGGCTTCGCCATTTTTCCGAAACTCTGCCGCATGAACCGGGGAGGCGGTGGCCAGGGATTCCGTGACTACGGAGGAGGCGCGGCTGAATAGAGCGATGGAATGCCACCAGTGTGGATCCACCGTGTGCTCATGGCCATCATGTTCGTGATCCTCACAGGCATTGGCGAGAGCGGGAAGGGTAGCTCCCACTTCTACAATCGTGCCTTTTCCTTCCACCACGGCCCGCAATTTTGGCAGGTAGCCTTCTAGACCCATCCCAGCAACCAGATAGAGTTGGGCATCGTTTGCTTGGTTGAGGTTTTCCGACGTGGGTTCGAAATGATGGGGATCACCCTTTGGGCCGATCAGGTCCACCACTTCCACGTTTTCACCGCCCACATTGCGAACGATGTCTCCGAGCAATGGATGCAACACCGCCACTTTCAGATCGGCCGCTGCCGCAGGCAGGAAACCGAGAAGGAGGGCTGTCAGAAAAATGCGCAACATGCGGAAAAACTGCCGTTGCTCGCCAGATATGCAAGTCAATTGCGTTAGTGTGTTTTTGCTTTCAGTGAAAAACAGCCATGACCGGGCGGTGATCTGAGGCCTCGTTCCAGTCCTTGTCGTCAATAAGATGAGAGGCCTTGAGATCTGCATCAGGCTTCAAGGCGCGGCTGACGGTGATGAAATCGATGCGGGTGTAGCTATCGGCCTGTTCCCAATAATGGGTCCAGCTTTCCTGCCGTGAATCTTTGGCTGGAATCATGAAAAGATAATTAGGGGAGTTGTTGTCTCCCGTGAGTGTCTTCAGCGTATTGGTGGAGCGGGTATCATTGAAATCTCCATACACCACCAGCCGTGCATCCGGTTGGGCGCTGAGAATGCGATTCACATGAGAGCGGACGAGCTTGGCTTCATGAAGCCGGATGATTTCCTGATCCCCTTCCTGGGCCTCGCGGCGGGATTTCAAATGCATGCCGATGAAGCGGTAGGTTTTCCCTCCAGCTTCCAAGGTGGCATCCAAGATTCCCCGGTTGATGGCCAGAATCCTGCCATCCATTTGATATTCCGTCTCTTCCGGGGAGGCGGTGGCAGTGATGGGGAAACGGGAAAGGAGTGCCAGATGGCGGACAGGATCAATGCCGCCCACGTGAACCAGATACGGAAGGTCCAAGCCTGCTGCGTTCAGGCGGCCTTGAAGCTCCGCCAGATCCTCACGATTGCCGATTTCACAAATGCCCAAGACATCCGGGCGATTGCGGCTGATCAGGGCAGCAACGGCAGCCTTTTCCTTCTCGAGTTTCGGGTGGGGCTTGCCCTTGGAGTTTTCCTCCGTCACCCAATTCTTCACATTGTAGGTCATGAAGCGCAGGCCTTCTCCCGAATGAACGGGGGCAATCTGACTCGATGGGAGTTTGACTGTTGGGCTGGGATCAGCGGGAAGTTGGACGCTTTGCTGTTCCCATGTTGGCGTGCCGCCGCGCCTGCAGGCGGGAGTCAACGCCAAGGCCATAAACAAAGCAGCCCCGAGAAATCTCGAGGCGTGCTTGGGAATCAGACTGTCAAGAAATCGAAGCATCCAGCTTCAGACTTCTTCCCGGGACTCTTTGCCCGGAGCTTCCTTTACCTTGGTTTCCGGTGTGGAAGCGGCACGGGTAATTTCGTGCTCGAACTCGTCACGGGCTTTTTTGAACTCACTCATGCTTTTACCCAACCCTTTGGCAAGTTCAGGCAATTTTTTTGCTCCGAAGAGCAATAAGACGATGACGAAGATCACCATCAATTCAGGCATTCCGATTGGTCCCATGATTTAGTTTGGTTGTGGTTGGCGGACGCTACTGCCGCGTTTGAGAGCGCGCAACGCAATTAGATGGTTTGCGCAGAAATCCTTTCATACCCAGTATGCCGCTGGTTCAGGGCTAGCTGCAGACCGGGCAGTTATTGATTTCCTTGAAAAAGTCGTGGCCCTTGTCATCCACCAGAATGAATGCGGGGAAGTTTTCCACGGTGATTTTCCAGACCGCTTCCATTCCTAACTCTGGGAAGGCGACTACTTCCTGGCTCTTGATGTGTTCCTGCGCCAGCAGGGCTGCCGGGCCTCCAGCGGAACCCAGATAAAATCCGCCATGCTTCTTGCAGGCATCCGTGACTTCCTGGGAACGATTTCCCTTCGCCAGCATGACCAGTGAGCCGCCGTGGCTTTGGAAAAGATCCACATAGCTATCCATGCGGCCAGCGGTGGTGGGGCCGAATGAGCCGGAGGGCATGCCGGCTGGAGTTTTTGCCGGGCCAGCGTAATAGACCGGATACTTCTTGAGGTAATCCGGGAGGTCTCCCTCCTTTTCGAGAATTTCCTTCAACTTTGCGTGAGCGATGTCCCGTGCGACGATGATGGTGCCGGTGAGGGAAATGGCAGTCGTCACCGGATATTTGGAAAGTTTCTTACGGGTCTCCTCCATCCCTTGATCGAGATCGATCTCAACACCCTTGAATTTCCAATCACGGTATTTTTCAGGAATGAAGCGGCCTGGGTTTTTCTCCAGTTTTTCCAGATAGATGCCCTCTTTGGTGATCTTCGCCTTCGCCTGACGGTCTGCAGAGCAGGAAACACCCAGGCCCACCGGGCAGGAGGCACCATGACGGGGGAGACGGATCACGCGGATATCCAGTGCCAGATACTTGCCACCGAACTGAGCACCAATGCCGACCTGGCGGGCAATGGACAGCAGCTCGTTTTCCAGTGCCACATCACGGAATGCCTGGCCATGTTCATTGCCGGAAGTAGGGAGTTCATCGTAATAACGGGTGGTGGCCAGCTTCACTGTTTTAAGGCATGTCTCAGCGGAAGTACCGCCGATGACAAATGCGAGGTGATAAGGCGGACAGGCGGCGGTGCCTAACGAACGCATTTTCTCAAGGCAGAATTCCTTGAGACGTTTGGGGTTAAGCAGCGCTTTTGTTTCCTGATAGAGATACGTTTTGTTAGCCGATCCGCCACCCTTGGTAACGAAGAGAAATTTGTAGGCTGCACCTTCCGTGGCATAGAGATCAATTTGCGCAGGAAGGTTCGTGCGGGTATTCACCTCATCATACATTGTTAGAGGCGCGGTCTGCGAATAACGAAGATTTTCCTGGAGATAGGTTTCATAAATACCTTTCGAAAGAAACTCGGCATCGTTTACGCCGGTCCACACCTGTTGGCCTTTTTTGCCCACGATGGTTGCGGTGCCGGTATCCTGACAAAAAGGGAGGATGCCGTTGGAGGCGATTTCCGCATTTTTCAAAAGCATCAACGCCACCATGCGGTCGTTGTCCGAGGCTTCGGGATCGTCCAGAATGGCCGACACCTGCGCGAGGTGAGAGGAACGCAACGTGAAATTAATCGCTTTCAAGGCTTCCTTCGCCAGCAGTGTGAGGCCTTCCGGTGCTACTTTCAGGATCTCTTTTCCTTCGAACTCCACGGTGGAGACATGCTCGGAAGTAATCAGCTCATACTCCGTGGCATCTGGGCCGAGAGGAAAGGGGTCTTGGTAAAAGAAAGGTTTGTCGGACATGCGAATGCGGTTTTTGTAGAAGGTTCACCCATGTGGTGCAAGACTGTGTGGTAGAAGCTCAGGCACGTGTGGCGGTTTCGGCACTTGCGGCGATGGCGCGTGGGAGGTAAACGACGCATCGTTATGTCAAAGAAACCGGTAGTGTTGATCATTCGCGACGGCTGGGGTGTAAACCCAGGAGGAAAAAAAACTGCCGTTCAGGATGGCAATGCTACCTTGCTGGCCGCCACTCCGTTTCATGATGAAATGCTGGATGCCTATCCGAAAGGATTCCTCAGTGCCTCCGGTATGGACGTGGGACTGCCTGAAGGACAAATGGGAAATTCCGAGGTGGGTCACCTCAATCTGGGTGCAGGCCGCATTGTTTATCAGGATCTTACCCGTATCAATAAGTCGATCATCGATGGCACGCTGAGCGTAAATCCGGTCTTGGGAGAAGCTTTTGAAAAGGCGAAGTCCAGCCGTCTTCATTTCATCGGCCTGGTATCTGATGGCGGTGTGCACAGCCACATGGATCAACTCAATGCCAAGGTAAAAATGGCATCGGAA
>Ga0157370_10005750_pt1 | contig 13870 bp, 13 predicted proteins | sample C35metaG_FD_113463 | JGI IMG/M metagenome (GOLD analysis project Ga0157370, IMG submission 113463) | Corn rhizosphere microbial communities from Kellogg Biological Station, Michigan, USA - C3-5 metaG | ecosystem: Host-associated > Plants > Roots > Rhizosphere > Soil | place: USA: Michigan...
ATCAATTTTGATGAAAAACTGGGAATGGCTTTCCTTCAGCTTCATGATAATTTTAAGCCTAAAGATTATGACAGGTTGGAAAAATTTGTAAAAGAATGGCCTAAAGAAGTTCCGTTAGCCATCGAGCTCAGAAATACAGAATGGTTTACAGATGAAGAAATTCTGAATACAACCTGTGAACTTTTCGAAGCCCATAATATCACCAATATCATTGTAGATACTGCAGGAAGAAGAGATATGCTTCATATGCGCCTTACCACTCCCAATGCGTTTATCCGCTATGTGGGTGCCAATGCAGAAAGTGACTATGAAAGGCTTGATGACTGGTTGAAGCATCTTACCCAATGGAAGAAAGATGGTCTTCAGAATCTTTACTTTTTTGTACACCAGAATATTGAAAAAGCCTCTCCATTATTATCCGCTTATTTTATTAAGAAAGTGAATGAGGAATGGAAAACCGATATTCATATTCCGCAAATGGCTACGGAGAGTACAGGAACACTTTTTTAGTGATATCACACATAAATAGAATAATTTCGATATCCTTTTAAAACAGCAGTTTACTTCCTTTTCATCAAGAAAAATTCGTATATTAGAGTATAATGTTTTTCGCTAATCATTATACTTTAAAAAACATAAATCATGGAAAAGGAAATTTGTACAATCGGTATTGCCAATAACTGGCTTGGTGATGAATACATTTTTTATGACAATAATACCATAAAAAGAGTGTATGACAGCCACAGTCTGAATTCCGATAAAACGGAGTGGATTGCCCCTCAAAGTATTAATAAACACACTAAAGACAAACTTATCAGAGCCTGCCCTGAGGAATTTAAAGAACAGGTCATGCAGATTCTGGATTATCCTTAACGAAACAAAAAGGGAATGAAACTTTTACAGTTCATTCCCTTTTTTATTTATTTTTTCGAAGCAGCAGCACCAGATTGAGAAACAGCAAAAGAAAATCCAGTGTAATCCAGATGCCCAGTTTTGTGTTCTCATAATTGTAAGCCTCTACCTGCTTTTTAGCAACTTCAGAAAGCTTCATACTTTGGTTGATGTAATTCTGAACTTCTACAATCTGATCAATATTTTTATTGGGTACAGAATGCTGGGAAAAGTATACGAGATTTTTCTTCCCAAGATAACCTGCAATCCAATATTCATCAGACTTATCCATTTTCAGATATTCTATTCTGTAATATTCCGGACGTATTTTCCCGATATGTTTGGGTTCCAGGGTTGTATTTTTATCAGTTTTATTGACATTAATCAGATAAAAATCCAGTGCCTGAGGAAGTTTATTAACAACCTGCAGTCCTACAGAATTATCTACAAATGCCACCGCACTTTTCTTGATAAACCAGTACGTAAAAACAGAAATTGAAAAGACGAGTGTTACAATACGAAACAGCTTTGCCCATTTCGCCATACCTCCCGATTTCACCTTAAACAGGACCAAAGAAAGAACAGATGCCAGAAATATTATAAAAATAATGAGTGTCATATTTTACAAAGATACTTCTTATCTCTATTTTATCTATATTTGCGCCCAAATTTTTAATCCTAACTAACCATGAAAAAGACATTCTCGGTACTCTTTTCCTTTTGTATCGTACTTATTTGCGCACAGGTAAAATTCGAAAAAGGATACATCATCAACAGCAATGATGTAAAAAAAGAAGTACTCATCAAAAATCAGGGATGGGTAAGTACTCCTGACAATTTTGTTTATAAAACAGATGAAAATTCAGCCGAAAATATAGGTACTCCTACTTCTATCAGGGAATTTGGAATTTATAATGAGGTAAAGTTTATCAGCTACAATGGTGATATTGATTATTCATCTGATCATCTTGATGACCTTTCCAATAATAAAGAACCTGAATTTAAAAAAGGAATCGTTTTCTTAAAAGAAGTTGTGAAAGGAAATAAAAACCTGTATTTCTATCAGAAACAAAATTTTGAAAGATATTTTTATTCGGATTCAGATTCGTCTATCCAACCATTGATCTACAAAAAATATTATTTCAACGGCAGCAGTTCACAGATTGCAACCAATGATGATTATATCAATCAACTGAAAACAATTTTTTCAGGCGATACCAATGCACAGGCTCTGGCAGCAAAAACAAAATATACGACCAATGATCTAAAAAAGATCTTCAGCTTATATAACAGCAAATTCTCCGGAACTGCATCTTCTAACGAGCAGTCTTTCACAGAAACTAAAAAGAAAGCAAAATTTAACCTGAGCGTAAGACCAGGAGCTAATTTCTACTCTCCGCTAAAAATAGAGCAAACCTACCGAAATGAAGGGTTCTCTTCTAAAACAGGGGTAAGAATAGGTGTAGAGGCGGAAATTGTATTACCATTCAACAAAAACAAATGGTCAGTAGTACTGGAACCTACCTACTCTCTTTACAACAATAAATCAACGATTAAAACAAATGATAATTTATATAATATGCATCTGGAGAATTATGCATTCTTCAGTCTTCCGCTAAGTTTAAGACATTATATGTTTATTAATGATGATTCAAAAATCTTCATCAACGCCGGAATTAACATTCTTTCGTTTAAAACCAGTTCTTCCGAAAGCGTTGATGTAGATTATGATGGGACGGTTTTTGACAAATTACAATTATCATCATCCCAAAGTTTTAAAAGTGCTGTATTCGGGATAGGCTTCAATTATAAGAATAAATACAGTGTTGAAGCAAGATATAATACAAGTACTAATCTATTGGATGAAAAAAGAAATTCTGCTACTGCGGATCTTAAATATGTATCCTTAATTCTTGGATATAATATTTTCTAATCTACATTCCATTCTTTATAAAACTGGTCGAGGAAATTCAGCATATAATGGTGTCTTTCTTCGGCCATTTCTTTTCCTTTTGAGGTATTCATCATGTCTTTCAGAAGCAATAGCTTTTCGTAGAAATGATTAATGGTAGTTCCATCAGATTTTTTATACTCTTCTTTAGACATTCCCAGTTTGGGTTTTATATCCGGGTGATACATCAGGTTATTCTTAAAACCTCCAAAGTTGAATGTTCTGGCAATTCCAATAGCTCCTATGGCATCAATACGGTCGGCATCCTGCACAATTTGCAGTTCAATAGGCGGATTTACCGGCGCCTGATCTCTGTTTTTAAACGAAATATTTTCGATCACAAACAAAACCTTCTGAATGGTTTCTTCAGAGACATTCTGTTCTTCAAGAAATGTTCTTGATATTTTAGGGGCGATCGTTTCATCACCATTATGGAATTTAGGATCTGCAATATCATGAAGAAGCGCAGAAAGTTCTACTACTTCTTTATCACAATCTTCTGTTTCTGCTATCTGAGCGGCCAGTTTCCAGACTCTTTTAATATGGAACCAGTCATGTCCTGCTTCTGCTCCTTCTAATTTTTCTTTTACAAATGCTACAGTGTTGTCAATCGTACTTTTCATTTATCTATCAGTTCATTTAAAATAATATCCCAGAGTTTGCTGTTGTAACTTCTAAAAAAATTGATATGCCCGATTTCTTTTTTATCAGATTCTGAAACATTCACCAGCCTGTAAGTCGGTTTCAGATTAGGATAGGTATCATTTAATAAGCTTAATACACCTCTTTCTGTAAGCCAGATATCATCTTCAGCCCGAATTACAAATACTTTCTGTGTCAAATTTTCAGAGAAGTTCTCAATTTTTTCCAACAGCCTGTTGGTTGATTTCTTGTTTAAAATTAAGGTTCTCCAGTCATATGCACAATTTTTAGGAAGACTTTCTCCCAATCCAAACCAGTGTGCAGGAAAATATCCTAATAATGAAGTAGTTAATGGCTGGGCAATTCCAAATCCCAAATAAGCTTCCACTTTTGTCATTCCTTTAAGGTTTCCAACGAAGGCATTTTGTGTTCCTACAAAAACAAATTCTTCAAACATTTCAGAATCTTCATTCATTCCGAGGATCAATGCTCCTACAGAATGCCCCAGACAATACTTTTTATATTCTTTAAAGTGGGTCTTGATATATTGAGTTAAAGCTTTATAATCTTTTGAGCCCCATAATCTCATGGAGCCATGAAACCCTCTCATATCTTTCGGCTTGGAAAGTCCTATCCCTCTGTAATCATAAGTAATTACTGTAAACCCCTGTTCGGAAAAGTAGCTGGCAAAGGAAAAATAGACCTGTTGTTTTACTCCCGTTGCAGAGTTGATCAGCAGTAGTTTCCCATTATCTTTTTCCGGTTTAAAGAGATGGACAGCCAGAGGAGTATGATCTTCTGTGGTTAATATTAGTTTTTCCATAATATAAAAAGAAAAAATCCACTATAAAAGTGGACATTTTACTTATATTTTTATGTTAAGTTTCAGACTTTTGATATGTCGTAAATAGTTTTAGGAAAAGAAATCTGAGATTCTTGGCAGTCCGGTCTGAGAGCCTTTACCTCCGGAAACTCTTGATGAAACTTCATTTCCGAATTTCACACATTCTTCTATAGAATTCCCATGACAAAGCGCGATAGCAAATCCTGATGTAAATGCATCTCCCATTCCCATTTTATGAACTTTTTCATCTTTATCATTTCTGTAATATTTCATCTCTGTACCATCAAAATAAATAGTTGAATTGGTGTCATCTCTTACAAAAACTTTATTGAAATATTTCTTAAGAACTTCTTCTCTTTTTTCTTCTCCGAAAATAATGTAAAGTTCATTACTCTTCGTTACAATAAAGTCAACCATTTCTAAGATATCTTCTCTGACTCTCATGGCAGGAGAAGCATATAAACCAACCTTCTTTCCGTACTGCTTAGCTTTTCTAACGGTATGTTCTACTACATCCATAGAAATCTCAAGCTGTATCAGTACAAGATCTGCAGTATGAAAATATTTTTCAGCCTCATCTATATGAGGTTTGCTAAGGTATTTATTGGCTGCCGGAACTACCACAATAGCTGCATTTCCGTGAGAAGTCGTTACATAGGCCGTCCCTGTAGCGTCCTTATCTGTTTCATGAACAAAGCCTACATTTACATTTTCACTTACCAGATTCCTCATGATCTGCTGCCCAAGAGGATCCATCCCCACACATCCTATAAAATATACACTTGCTCCCAACCTGGCAGTACCTACCGCCTGATTAGCCCCTTTTCCTCCAAAATAGCTATCTGATTTAATGGCTAAAACGGTTTCATTGGGCATAGGAATTTTTTCGGTTTCAAGAACCAAATCTATGGATGAGCTGCCCACAACAATAATACGAGGTTGTTCTGATGAGAAATTCATTGTGTTTTGTATTAGCTTTATTATTTATAACTGACAAAAATTGCGCTTCAAAAATAACTAATTTAAAATTAACTTATTTCAATAAATTCAGTAATTATTTTCACTGGTTTCTGATCTTTACTGTAAGCTATATAACTTGCATAAAAACCTTCACCATATCCGGTTTCAAAGGCAAATATAGTTCCGGGATGCTCTTTTGCGGGTTTCAGGAAGGCATACTGATCTATCGCCCCTTTTTCATCAAAGAAATAGTCATGGAAAAACTCTTCATAGATTCCCATGAAGTCTCCCCCTTTATTTTGATATAATCTTTGCTCCAGTTCGTTGAGACTATTTTGGGTATCAACATCCATGAAACATCCCATTCCACTTTCTACAGGATACCCGAAAACTTCTCCTTCCGCCAGCTCTTTTATATCCTGCCCTGCAGTAGTTGCCATTTTCCATTCTTTAATTTCAGAATTATTGAATATAATTTCGGCATAGGCTACACAGTTGCTATCTCTTTCTTTATGTAACATTACAGAAAAATCTCCTTTAGGGAATTCTGTAGTGAAAGGAAGCATATCATTAGTGATCAATGGGTCGCAGGCAACCAGCTTGCCACTGGAAAGGTAAATCTTTCCTACTTCAAAACTTTCCAACAACGGACTTTCTACAAAATCTTTCGAGAATAGTTTTTTTATGTTTTCTATGTGTGTCATTGTATTTATTCTTTTAAACCATCAGGCTGGATACCATTGTAAACGTGTATCCAGCCTGAGATTTTGACAAAATTTATTGTCTATACTTTATAAACTTTTCAGTTTTTCTTCAAGGATCGCAATCTTATCCAAAGCATCTTTTTGTTTCTGACGCTCAACCTCTACAACTTCTGGTTTAGCATTCGCCACAAATTTCTCATTGGAAAGCTTCTTTTCTACTGAAACTAAAAATCCTTTTAAATATTTTACTTCTTCTTCAGTTTTAGCTTTTTCTTCTCCTAAATCTAAGTTTTCACTTAAAGGAATAGAAACTTCAGTAGCTCCTACCAGGAATGTAAAGCTTGGCTTATCTGTTTTCTGTCCAAAGTGGATTTCAGAAATATTTGCCAGTTTTCTTATTACAGCTTCATTAGTAAATTCAGCTGCATTAGTATAAACCTCAGCGACTTCTCTTGGTGAGATTCCTTTTGTCTGACGGTAGTTTCTAACTCCAGAAATTAATTCTGCTGCTGTTTCGAAGTTTTTAATAATCGTTTCATCAAATGCTTCTGCTTCTTTCTGCTGAGCAATTACCAAAGCCTCATCAATACTTCTTTCTGAAATAGTCTGCCATAATTCTTCTGTTAAGAAAGGCATGAACGGATGAAGAAGCTTCATTAATTCTTCAAAGAAATAGATGGTTTTGTCATAAACTTCTTTAGAAATTCCTTCTCCGTAGTTAGGCTTGATGGCTTCAAGATACCAACCACAAAAATCATCCCAAATTAATTTATAGATCAAATGTAGGGCATCAGAAATTCTGAATTTCTCAAACTGATCATTAATTTCAGCAATTGTTTTATTCAATTTGTCTTCAAACCACTCAATTGACTGGTTATCAGTTGCAACAGCTGGTTTATCTTCATGATTCCACATATTGATCAGACGGAACGCATTCCAGATCTTCGTCATGAAGTTTCTTCCCTGAAGCATTAAATCTTCATCAAAAAGAAGGTCATTTCCAGCTGCAGAACTCAATAGAATACCTACACGTACTCCATCTGCTCCATATTTATCCATTAATTCAAGAGGATCAGGAGAGTTTCCAAGAGATTTTGACATCTTTCTTCTCTGCTTATCTCTTACAATTCCTGTAAAATAAACATTCTTGAACGGAACTTCTTTTCTGTATTCCAATCCGGCCATGATCATTCTGGCTACCCAGAAGAAAATAATATCCGGACCTGTAACCAAATCAGATGTTGGATAATAATAGTTGATATCTTTATTTTCAGGATCAAGTAATCCGTCAAATACAGACATTGGCCATAACCATGATGAGAACCATGTATCCAATGCATCGTCATCCTGTCTAAGGTTTTCTATAGTCAGACCTGAGTTTCCTGTTTTCTGTTTTGCCAGTTCTAAAGCTTCTTCTTTAGTTTCAGCAACTACAAAATCTTCATCTCCTTCTCCAAAGTAATAGGCAGGAATCTGCTGTCCCCACCAAAGCTGACGGGAGATATTCCAGTCACGGATGTTTTCCATCCAGTGCTTGTAGGTATTTTTGAACTTTTCAGGATAGAACTTAACCTCATCATCCATTACTACATCCAATGCAGGTTTAGCAATTTCAGACATTTTAAGGAACCACTGTACTGAAACTTTAGGTTCAATAACAGCGCCTGTTCTCTCGGAAGTTCCTACTTTATTTACATAATCTTCAGCTTTAAGCAAAAGATCTTTTTCTTCAAGTTCTTTAGCAATCTGCTTTCTTACGTCGAATCTGTTTTTTCCTGCATAATGTAAACCATGCTCGTTAAGATTTCCGTCATCATCAAGAGCATCAATCATTTTCAACTGATGTTTCTGTCCGATTTCATAGTCATTGATATCGTGAGCAGGAGTAATTTTCAACGCTCCGGTTCCGAATTCAATATCAACATATTCGTCCTCAATGATCGGAATTACTCTGTCAACAATCGGTACAATTACATTTTTACCTTTCAGGTGAGCATATCTTTCATCATTAGGATTGATACATACAGCAGTATCCCCGAAAATAGTTTCCGGACGCGTAGTAGCAACTGAAAGAAATTCTTCAGATCCTTCGATTTTATATTTAAGGAAATATAATTTCCCGTTTTGTTCTTTAAATATTACTTCTTCGTCAGAGATATTGGTTTTCGCTTCCGGATCCCAGTTGACCATTCTATAGCCTCTGTAGATTAATCCTTTGTTATAAAGGTCTACAAAACTTTTAATAACCTGCTGCGAAAGTTTATCTTCCAACGTGAAACGGGTTCTGTCCCAATCACATGAACATCCCAGCTTTTTCAACTGCTCAAGGATCGTTCCTCCATATTTATTGGTCCAGTCCCATGCATGGGTTAAAAACTCTTCACGGGTAATATCTGACTTATTGACTCCTTCAGACTTCAGTTTAGCAACAACTTTAGCTTCAGTAGCAATTGAAGCGTGATCTGTTCCCGGAATCCAACAAGCATTAAATCCGCGCATTCTTGCACGACGGACCAGAACATCTTGAAGGGTATTGTTCAACATATGCCCCATGTGCAGTATCCCCGTCACGTTTGGCGGAGGAATGACTATGGTATATGGTGGTTTGTCATTAGGCTCTGAATGGAAAAATTTGTTTTCCAACCAGTAACTGTACCATTTTTGTTCTGTTTCCTGTGGATTGTACTTTTCTGAAATCTGCATAAATTCTATTTCTTTGGCTTGCAATTTGCAAAAATAGTCTAAAGAAAAAAATTTTTAAGCATGAATTAAAATAATTTTTAACTTTGTTTCACAAAATTTATCTAACAAACATATTAACATTCAAGAATATGAAAAAACTAATTGCAGGAATTGCATTATTCGGGACATTTGCACTTGCATCTGCACAAACTATTACATTTGATAAAACAACTTTCGATTACGGAACTCTTAAGCCTAACGCTGATGGTACAAGATTCTTTACTGTAACGAATTCTGGTGATAAGCCATTAATCCTTTCCAATGTAAAACCTTCTTGTGGATGTACAACTCCTGAGTTCAGCCAAGATCCGATTATGCCTGGGAAATCAGCTAAGATCAAGGTTGGATACAACACTGCTATTCCTGGTCCTTTCAACAAAATGATTGAGGTTTTCTCTAATGACCCTGCAAACAACAGAAGCGTAATCTATATCAAAGGTAACGTAGATGCTAACGCTCCTGAGCCAAAAGTATTGACTCCTGCTGAGCAGAAAGAAGCTGCCAAAGCTGAGAAAAAAGCTGCTAAACTAGCTAAAAAAGCTGCCGCGAAGTAATCTCTACTCAAAAAAATAAAAGAACCGTCTCTATTGAGGCGGTTTTTTTATTACATTTATATTAGAATAGGTTGCAGATGATAGGTGATAGGCGGCAGGAAATAGTGTTGAAATTATTATATGTATTTAGGTTTTGGCTGAAGCCTTTGGACTTATTTCTCTTTAAAACGGCTGGGCTAAAGCCCACCCCTATTGAATTTTAATAACATAATCTTTTAATATATGGACACCAATTTCTCAGATGACTTTAAAATAAATGGAAAATTTTCAATAAAAAAAACGTCAACCTCTTATAAAGGAAAGCTCACTAAAGAAGAAGGAGCAGCAATGCTGATTCAGGAGAAAGAAAAGCTTCGTGAACTGCAGGAAAAATTATATGCTGATGGAAGCAAGTCTCTTCTTGTTGTGCTTCAGGCAATGGATGCTGCAGGGAAAGACAGTATGATAGAGCATGTTTTCGGAGGGGTAAATCCTCAGGGCTGTAATGTAACCAGCTTTAAAACACCAAGCTCTAAAGAATATTCTCATGATTTTTTGTGGAGACACTACCTTGCACTGCCGCAGAAAGGAATGATTGGAATTTTCAACCGTTCTCACTATGAGAGTGTCCTGGTTTGCAAAGTGCATCCTGAGTATAATTTAAGTGAAAAAACATGGTCTTCAGTAAAAGATTTCGATGATAAATTCTGGGAAAACAGATATGAAAGTATCCGAAATTTTGAAAAACACCTTGCTCAGAACGGAACTACCGTTGTAAAAATCTTTTTGCATGTCTCTAAGGACGAACAGAAAAAAAGGCTTTTAGACAGAATTGATGAACAGGAAAAAAACTGGAAATTCTCGGCAGGAGATCTTCCGGAAAGAGCCTTATTTGATCAATATATGCAGGCTTATGAAACGGCTATCAATGAAACATCAAAAGATCATGCTCCATGGTATGTACTTCCTGCTGACAACAAATGGTTTGCAAGAGTAGCCGCAATTCAGATTATTATTGATACACTGGAAAAAATGGATCTTAAATATCCGACCCTTTCTGATAAGGACAGACAGGAATTGCAGGAATCTAAAAAACAATTGGAGAGCGAATAAATTGGAATGAAAGGAGGAAGCTTGAAGAGTAGAGGTTTAAAATCATTATGCTAAAAAAACTTCACTCTTCAAGCCTCTAACTTCCAGCTTTTTAAAAAAAATCACGAGAAAATCTATAAGCCGGATTTTGTACTTCCGAAAAAGTGCCTGTTATTTATCTACGTGGTACATTGCTGCAACACTTGAGCTGATTACCCCTCGGTTTTCAGGACGAGCCGCCCCTATTTCCATTACTGGAAAGACCCGATATACTTACCATTGCACCGCAAAGAGTTTACCTGGTTTCACTACAGCCGAACTGTACTTGCTTTCTGTTGCACTTGTCCTATCCTCACGGGTGACGGATGTTATCCGCTTTGCTGCTCTATGGTGTCCGGACTTTCCTACCTCCCGTAAACGGGAAATCAACAAGCCGATTTTCTCGCGGAGGCAAAGATACGCAAATTTCGTAAAGAAAGGAGATAAAGCATTAGAAGCACAGCGCTCAAATTTACTGATCTGATTTTTAGCTTTTTTACCTTTTCACTATTTTGTATTATAATTTTCACCAATTACCACTTTATTATTATCTTCGTGCCATTATATATCTATGGATTCCAGAGAAAAAGAATTTGCGCAGCTTATCAAAGATAATCAGGGACTGATTATTAAAGTATCGCGCCTTTATACCAATTCTCTGGAGGATGAAGAGGATCTTTTCCAGGAAATTGTGTTACAGCTCTGGAGAAGTTATGATTCTTTTAAAGGAAATTCTAAGATTTCCACATGGATGTACCGCGTAGCGCTCAATACCGCCATTACCCTCTTTAGAAAAAAAAGCAAAAGTCTTCCTACGAATGAGCTGGACATCAACCACAGAGATTTTGTGGAAGATGATGATGAAAAACAGCAACAGGTATCACTTTTGTATACTGTAATCAAGACTCTTCCCAATGTGGAAAGAGCTATTGTCATGATGTATCTTGACGATCTGCCTTACAAGGATATAGCAGAAAACCTCGGAATCACCGAAGTTAATGCACGTGTAAAAATGAATAGATTAAAGAAAACCCTTAAAGAACAGATGGAAAAATATGCCTGAATTTGATTTAGATAGTTTTAAAAAAACATGGCAGGAACAGCCTGTTCAGCCTAAATATGACAACAATGAGATTCTTCAGATGTTGAATAGAAAATCGCGTAATTACGTAAAATATATTTTCTGGATCAGCGTTGTAGAATTTCTGTTCTTTTCTGTATTGGGACTATTTTACCTTTTCCCTGAAGAAGAATCGGAAAGCTTCCGTAAAATGCTGGAAAGATTAGGTGCCCAGGAAGCTCCGGAAGTAGAAAACAACTTCGGTCATGTTTATTTAGCTATAAAGATCTTAAGTTTATTGATCACTGCATATTTTGTATTCAAATTTTACCAGAATTACCGAAAGATAAAGATTGAGGAAAACCTGAAGGGACTTATCACAAGAATTATTAAGTTCAAGACAACGGTCAATGCATTTATTCTGATCAGTATTGTATTATTGGTGATATTCACTTTTATACTGACAGCATTTATATTTTACACTTTAAATTCTCAGAATATACAGCCTAGCGGCTCTAATCTCACTATCATTATAGTAGGAATTGTTGTAAGTACTTTACTTGCTATATCCATGATCTGGTTTTATTACAGGTTGGTTTACGGGACTATTATCAGAAAACTTGATAAAAATCTGAATCAGCTTAAAGAAATAGATTCTCAGGAAAGTTAATATTCATAGGCATAGTTCGGGATATAATTATTATTTTTAGCCCACCAAATCTTAAACTATGCCCTTATCTTATGTATATGGAACTTCTGATGTTCCATTATTAGGACAGACCATCGGAGCCAATCTTAAAAGGACTGTCGAAAAATACCCCCATCAGGAAGCACTAGTCTGTGTTCATCAGAATTACAGAGCTACTTACCAGGAATTTTATAACCAGACTACTGCCGTTGCCAAAGCTCTGCTGCTTATAGGAGCAAAAGCTGGTGACAGAATCGGAATCTGGTCATCTAATCGCTATGAATGGGTTCTTTTGCAATTTGCCACTGCGAGAATAGGAACGATATTAGTCAATATCAATCCGGCCTACAGAACTCACGAATTGACCTATGTTCTTAATCAATCTGAAATTCGTTTTATTTTTTCTTCTCTAAGTTTCAAAAGCAGCAACTACAAGGAAATGGTGGAATACGCCAAAGAAGTTTGCCCAACTTTGGAACATAAGATTTTCTTTGACGAAAACTGGGAAGAATTTGTGAATAATGGCCAGGATATTTCAGATGAAGTACTTCACAGTTTTGAAGAGCATGTACAGTTTGATGATCCTGTCAATATTCAATATACGTCCGGAACTACAGGTTTCCCTAAAGGCGTTACTCTTTCTCATCACAATATCCTCAATAACGGTTATTTTATCGGTATCAGATTAAAATACACAGAAAAAGACCGTGTCTGTATACCCGTTCCTTTTTATCACTGCTTTGGAATGGTTATCGGAAATATGTGCTGTGTAGCACACGGTGCCTGCATGGTAATTCCTAACGATAGCTTTGATCCGGATATTACCTTAAAAGCTGTTTCGGACGAAAAATGTACTTCCTTGTATGGTGTCCCGACTATGTTTATTGCTGAACTGGCAGTAAAAGACTTTGATACGTATGATTTTTCAAGCTTAAGAACAGGCGTTATGGCAGGCTCTGTATGCCCTCCGGAGATTATGAAAAAGGTAGAAAGCCTAATGAATATCAAAGAAATGAGCATTTGCTACGGAATGACAGAGACTTCACCTGTATCTACTCAGACTTTAATCGGAACACCATTGGAAAAACAGGTAAGCACAGTAGGAACCGTTCAGGATCATCTTGAGATAAAAATTGTAGATGAAAATGGAAGAACTCTTCAACGGGGTGAACATGGTGAACTTTGTACAAGAGGTTACTCCGTTATGCTGAAATACTGGAATGATCCTGAAAATACTAAAAAAGTACTGGATGATGCCCGCTGGATGCATACCGGAGATATGGCGGTAATGGACAAAGATGGCTATATTACCATTTCAGGAAGAATAAAAGACCTCATCATCCGTGGTGGAGAAAACATTTCGCCTAAAGAAATTGAAGATTTTCTGTATACTTATACCCATATTCTGGATGTTCAGATCATTGGGGTACCAAGCGAAAGATTCGGAGAAGAAGTGATGGCATGGGTAAAAGTGAGAAAAGGATTTACCATCACAGCAGATGAATTACAAGAATACTGCAAAGGAAGAATTGCCCATTATAAAGTTCCTAAATACTGGAAATTTGTAGATGAATTTCCAATGACTATTTCCGGAAAGATAAGAAAAGTAGAGATGCGGGAGATTTCTATGAGAGAATTGGGGTTAGAGAATGTAAAACAAAACTGAAGGTTAAAATCGCAAAATAATGAAATGGTGAAATTGTTGAATAATCCAACGGTTTTAA